>Ga0164315_10000252_pt1 | contig 34956 bp, 32 predicted proteins | sample GuaBasSedimGuay6_FD_113737 | JGI IMG/M metagenome (GOLD analysis project Ga0164315, IMG submission 113737) | Subseafloor sediment microbial communities from Guaymas Basin, Gulf of California, Mexico - Guay6, Core 4569-2, 0-3 cm | ecosystem: Environmental > Aquatic > Marine > Hydrothermal vents... | reverse complement strand
AGACTTAATTACCCCGTTTCCAAAGATTGGCTATATTCAGACTTAGACATTATCTATACGCCGTGGTAATGATTCTTACGAATCCAACACCTATCATATTACTCTGACATTGTAATATGTGTTTTCTTACCAAACACGGATTGTGACTTAGCTTGTTTCCGCTTTATCTCACGACGTTTTATGTACATCAATAATTTCTTGCGTTATCATATCTGATTATCTAGCATCATTTAATAAGCTAATTCATTAAACAACACATTATTCCCTGCTTTACCAGTTTCTTATCAGTGAAAACCAATAAGGGAATTGACGTAAACTTTAGGTCGTTTTGAGATAGCTTTAATCTCACAATCTTTGAATTATCATAATAAGGCTTTAAAGTTGCCAAATTAAGCTCATGTTACGCACATTTTAATGTACTTTGCATGAAACGGGTCGCACAATCAGGTGATAAGTGTCACCCCCTTTCAAGGCGCTGGCATTAGCGACTGTGATTTCACCCTTGTCATTAATAGCAAAGACGTTGTCCGTGTTACCTGCGAGAAGGGTATAACCACCAGTGGAACTGAAGTTGTTTTCTGCATCGGTTATGGTGACGGTTCCGACATTGTCCCCATTGTTAGCCTTTTCAGTTAAACCGAATGTGGCTGCATTGAGAATAGGCGCAGTATTGCCTGCTCCTTTGATGCTAAACTGATAGGGGTTATTATCACCATCATCATTGTTTAGGCTAACATTACCTTTCACAACACCGCTTTCTGTTGGCTGGAATTTTACCTGAAAAGGGGTTGTACCCGTGAGGGCTGCAACCGGTGAAGTCGGTTGCTTGATAATCGAAAAAGCGGTGCCCGTGACGTTCACTTCAGGAGAATCCGTCAAGTTTAAAATCAATTCACCCGTGTTTTTGATGGTAAAAGTACGGGTAACGCTACTGCCAACATTGACGGTGCCAAAATGAGTATCCTCTTCATTGCAAGGTGTGGTGTCATTGTTAGCGATGGTAATCCCTTTGCCTTCTACTTTGATTTCAGAAGCCGGACAAGGTGAAGTCGCACGGCCAAGGTTGCCAAAGTAGTTGTTATCACTTGTAGAGGCCTTATTGGCACGATGCCCTCGGCCAAAAGTCACGCCACAAGATTGTGCTGTTACCATTGCATCGCATGAGGAAGCCGTTGAGTGATTGATTTCACCTAGCCCTGTTCCGTGTTTGCAGACAAAAATCGCCCCGCCTTTACCAAAACCGGCTTGAATACCTTGACCGCCACTTTGCGCTGAATTGTTATCAAATTGAACATTTTTTAACGTTAAATGGCCCCCCTTAATAAAAATAGCGCCCCCAAAGCCGGCACCGCTGCCACTGTTGTTGCCACCGCCAAAACCGCCGTTACTACCGACACCGCCAACACCGCCAATGCCACCGCCGCCACCAAAACCGCCCTTGCCGCCGATAGCACCGATAGCGCCGCCACCGCCACCACCGCCACCAAAACCGCCGTTACCGGCGCTGCCAGTGAGGCGTAAGCCGCCCCCCCCGCCGCCAAAACCGCCGATACCACCGCCACCAAAACCGCCGATACCGAAATGGTTGCCGTTATGACCATAGTTACCATTACCACCATATCCCCCGTTATGGCCTATGCTACCAGCAAATAAACCACCGCCTCCTTTGCCTCTGGCATCACCACCCATACCGCCGCCACCATTACCTAAGAAATTGACACCACTTTTACCAAAAATCGCTTGATTCTTACTAAAAGTTACATTTTCAATGGCAACCGAACCTGCAGAAATAAATAAGGCACCACCGAGTCCAGCGCCTCCCCCGCCTTTCTTGCTATCACCCCCTTTTGCTTGGCCGTGCTTCAGGGTAAGATTATAAAATTTAACCCGGCCTGATTTGACAAAAAAGGGACGATATTGATTGTTCCCATCGATGATCGCTTGATTACCAATAAATGTGATGTTGCTGTCAATCAGCGTTTTCATTACACCATCAATTGTGACATGGGTTTTGAGCGTGATGGTGTCATCACCTGCCAGCGTATTAGCCTGCTTAATGGCCCAACTCAGCGTATGAGGCGTTTTACCTTTGCCATTGTCCATTGTCTTGGTGACTTCAAAGTTTTCAGCATAGACTGGCGTACTCAGAGACAGTGCAGCGGCAATAGAGATGGCCAATTTAGTTTGACATTGCACAGATTGTGTGGAGAGTTTGAGAAATTTCATTGTATTTACCTTTAAAATCCAAATCCGTTAGAACAATTTTCAGAAATGATGATCCGTTATTTTGATTTATAACTCCCCTTGCTTTAACTTAACTCAATGGGTAAAAAAGTTGAATTTGCAACCCATATCGTATTCATGCAGAAATATAATATTTTGATCCATCATACAAAAATAGATATTGCATTCTGAATGCCGTCTCGTTAGGGGCAAGTCTCTAAGGCAAAATTCGTTCCCAATCGCTTGCTCGTCGTAAATGCTTTAGCGTCTTTAGCGCGTTTATTTATTTTTACAATCGCGAAAGCTTGAGGAGGCGCTTTGCTTCTATTGATCAAGCGCCCCATTTGCTTGCCAAACGGATCGAAGACACGGTTAGTTTTGTCAGCCAAAGATTTTTGGACATTTTTGGGCCTCGCAATAGCTGAAGAGAGAAGGGTGTTGACATTTGAAGTGGTATCAAAAGCATTAATCCAGTCAATCAAGGAAAGGATATCATTAAAAGGCTCTTCAATAAACTCGTTTGTGGAAATGAGACTTTGTAATGCTTTAACCGCTTCGGCAAGTCTGCCGCCAGAAAGGCCAACCGGTTCCCTTGTTTGTTGATCTGGAATAATGCCGCGTAATACCGGCGTATTCGGCGTATAAACGGCAAAATGGCGTAATAGGTTAATTAAATAAAAAGGCAACTTCTGAGTTTTCATCTGATTCTACCAATTTTAAAGCGGTCACTCCTTGTTCCTTATTTTTGATATCGCGATGAGGCTCTCTATTGACAATGGTTTCCTGATTGCAAACCAATTCTTCTGTTTGATATTGCCAAGCAGGTTTAGGGTTTTCTAAAGGATTGTTCAAACAATACCTTCGCCAAATTGTAAAAATCGTCAATTTTGAGCCAATGTGAATTTTTAACTTTTCAGGCTCATGTTTTTGCGCGCAAAAACATAAGCCTGAAAAATTGATTTTGCTAAAAATAAAAATCAGTATTTTTTTGGAAATGGCTAATTTTTAATATTGGCGAAGGTATTGTCAAAGAAACAGCCTATTTGGCCGTATCTGTTTGCGCTTCAAAGATGAGGCGGTATTTTTTCTTCAAAGGCTGATTTATATAATCTGGGTGTACCAAGGCGAATACCACGTCTTTGCAAAGCTTCATCATCTACTCGGCCGGCGGCCGCCGCTGATAAAACACCTATTGCTTCAAGAAAATTACTTTTGCCACTGCCATTAGCTCCAATAAAGACATTCATCATGCCTAATGTCACTTCTTGATTTAAAAATGGATTTAAAAGAGTTGATTCTAATTTTCTTTAACATTGGATGGCTTCTCTATAAACGTCAATCACGGTTTTGTTGCGGTAGGCAGATAATTCAAGGCCAGTAGTCAAACTAAAGTTAATCGCATAGTGTTCTCCTTTTGAGGGGGTTAAAAAGTATTTTGAAGCTTTGGGTGAATTTGTGATTGAAAGAAAAATAAACGCGCTTTGACGCGCTTTGACGCTAAAGATAGCACTTAAAAAATATTAAAATCAACATCCTTTATAGCATTTTTCGATTTGGTTAAATACAAAGTTGGCTTTCCTGATGTCTTTCACACTTCTCGAAAATGCTATAGATTTGGTTAGTCACCACCACCTGACTTTCGCTTTCAGACTTAGGCTTCCCGCTGTTGGCTGATGTATTTGACGCAAAAGGAAAATGCTCTAGTACACTGTCAAACTTATAATGACGGGCTCCCAAAAAAAAACCTGACAGGTTTTCTTTCGCCTGTCAGGTTTATCCTACCCATCAAAACAAGATTGACAGAGTACTAGTCTAGATCCTATAGTTCAATTTCTAGGCTAAAGTTTGTACTCCCAATTCATAGTTATGGAAAAGTAAAAAATGGGTTTCAAGTTGTGTGTTGGAAAAACGAGCAATCAATTAACTGTATTCATAAATCTTTTTGGATATGATCGATTTATTGATGAAATCAATAACTTTTCACGCAAAAGTTTTGCGCGCAAAACTTTTGCGTGAAAAAGAGACGCAAAGATTTCTCTTGACATAGCGCATCGAAAGCGTCTTTAGCGTCAAAGCGCGTTTATTTCTTTCTCTGATCGAAGCGAAAGCTTCCACCAGTTACATTGGACATTTTACCCGCATGAAATGAATTGCAAAGCTTTATGATAAGATGAAAGCTAATTCTGTTTTGTTATGAGAGTAGTAATAGAACCCTGATGACGCTGTTTTTTTTTGATGGGCGGATAAGCGCTTTGGTAGTTCCTATATCGCTTGATAGGAACTACCGACAATTGAATCCGTAATACAGACACAAAAGATGTGATAAGAAGAAATGAATATGATGGAATCTATTTTTTTACTTGCTTTGCTTGGATTTTGCGCATGGTTTTGGTTTGATACGCAACATTGTCAAGAAAGTACCAAATTAATTGCGAAGCAAGTGTGTGTGGAGTTACACCTGCAATTGTTAGATGACACAATTGCTTTGGTGCGTATGCGTTTAAAACGCAAAAAAAATGGCAAGTTAAGTGTGCAAAGAACTTATCAATTTGAATTTTCTGATGGCGGTGACAAGCGTCTGCAAGGGACTATCATTATGCATGGCATCTCCTTGGAAATCTTGGAGTTGCCAGGCTATATGAATAGAACTATTTCACCCGTGTAAGTATCGGTTTGCCGCGACGAGGGGGCCTTCTGGGAGGTTCAGGGGGAGGGGGAGGAGAAGTCTCTTGTTCTTCTTCAGGCTGAAAAAACATCCCCTTGCCATTTTCTTTAGCATAAATCGCTAACACAGCCAACACGGGAACAAATACGGAAAACGATCTCCCAGAAAAACGGGCGCTAAAACTAACCCATTCATTATCTAATGTTAAACCTTGCACCGCCATCGGGGCAATATTCAGAATAATTTGACCGTTTTCAACAAATTGGCGAGGCACTTCAACCTGATCGTGGTCCGCATTCACTAAAAGATAGGGGGTCAATCCGTTATCAACAATCCATTCATAGAGGGCACGTAATAAATAAGGCCGCATTGAAGTCATGCACGCATCTCCCGTTCAAGTTTGGTCAAGCTGGTTTGAAACGCCTCGCGATTGAATAAACGATCTGCGTAACTGTGCAAAGGTTTAGCTTGCCTAGGTAATTCAATCCCGAATATTGGCAAACGCCATAATAAAGGTATCAGATAACAATCCATTAGTGAGTATTCATCTGACATAAAATAGGGTTTTTGTATGAAGACAGGCACTAAAGAGGTTAAATTTTCCCGAATTTTTCGTCGGGCACTTGCTGTTTTTTTTGTGCTGCCTCGTTGTAAAATGTCAACATGGTTATACAAATCACGTTGAATGCGATAACGGCAGAGGCGATTATGGGCCCGAGAGACGGGGTCGACTGGCATCAAAGGTGGGTGGGGAAAACGCTCGTCTAAATATTCAATGATAATTTGTGCATCATGCAAAACAACCTCACGATCCATAAAAATCAGCCTTTCGTTATTAGGATTTAATTTAAACAAATCTTCAGGTTGATTTTGGGGATCAATCAGTTGAAAGTCAAAGTGAATGCCTTTTTCTGCCAACACCAAGCGCACACAATGATTTTCAGGACAAATACCGTCCGAGTAAAGTGTCATCACGGCTCAGTTAGTTATCAGTTGTCAATGGTCAGTTATCAGTTATCAGTTCCACCTTTCACGCTTAAGTTTCGCTTCGCTAAACTTAAGCGTGAAATAAAGTTTTTTTTCAAAAACTTTTGCGTGGAACCGCAGTAAGGCTACGCTAAATCAGTTACCAGTTACCCGTTATCATTATCAAGTTATGTCTTATATCGAAAAGGCCGAAGCCGTTTCTCCTTTATCGAAGTTAAAGCGAATAAAAGGCATAAGCAAACCATTAGCCTTACGCGAATGCTGTGAATAACAAAGCGTCTTATGTCATAAATCTGAGTTATTTAAACACTAGAGCAATTCCTAAATTACTTCTTGAAAATAAATATAGCCTAAAGATAAATTTCCCAAGCTAACAACTTAGTTTCAGTGCCCTTAAGGCTAGTTAAGCTTTAAGGCTCTTGTGCTATAGCTTTCAAAACCTTTCTAATATTTTGATTCGCAATAAGCATAAGAAGCGATTCGCCTCTCAAATGAATAATAAATTTTGCAAGCCGCTCACAAAGCAACAAATAAAATACGCTATGACTGGTTTGATTCGAGCCGAAATTTCTCACCAGACAGCGTAAATTATTTATCGCAACTAAAGTACTAAAAAGCTTATTGTGATCTTATCAACTCAACCCGATAACTGACATGAACACTGGACAGTGATAACGGTTCACTGATAAATCAAATCGCGGGTTAGTGTACGTCTCTCCAATACTCTTTCTTCAGTAAATAAGCGAATATCAAGAAGACGAACAGGAATAACATCACCTTCCAACCTAAGCTTTGTCGTTCTAATTTGGCCGGTTCACCCATGTAATCCAGGAAGTTGACTAAATCGCGCATATCCTTTTTATACTGCTCAGATTTCGCCTCATCAGCCGAGTCTACCAGTTCCAGTGACTTAATCACTTCATGGGATTTACCTTCATCATCTGTTTTTGTCTCATAAACCGGTTTTTGCCAACCTTGTTTTTCCCATAAGACATGGGGCATACCCACATCCTTAAAGACAAGATTATTGACACCCCACGGCCTCGATGGATCTAAGTAAAAAGTGAGCAGATAGGTATACAACCAATCGACACCACGGGCACGAGCAATCACACTCAAATCAGGAGGCGTAACACCAAACCATCTTTTGGCATCATCCGGATCCATAGCAATCGTCATGGTTTCACCGACTTTTTCGGTACTAAACATCAGATTTTCTATCAATTCATCATCACTCAGGCCCAAGTCTTTGCCAATACGGGAAAAGCGAACATATTGGGCAGAATGACAACCCATACAGTAATTGACAAACAGCTTGGCACCCGCTTGCAATGAGGCTTTATCAGAAACGTCATTGTCTGCATGTTGCAATTTAACACCACCACTTGCGGCAAAGGCCATTGCGGGTAATAACAAGGTAAAAGCTATAATTACTCGTCTCATCAGTCAGTCACCCTCTCTGGTACAGGTTTAGTCTTATCCCATTTGGAATACCAAGGCATTAACAAGAAAAAGCCAAAGTAAATCACAGAAAACAGCCGTGCAAACCAAGTTTTCGTTGGTGTAGGCGCTTCCATACCCAAGTAGCACAATCCAAAAAAGCTAATGATGAATAAGGCTAAAGCCAGTTTAAAAATCAAACCTTTATAACGAATGGATTTGACCGGACTACGATCCAACCAGGGGAGGAAAAACAAGACAAAAATAGCCGACCCCATCGCTATCACACCCAATAATTTATCCGGTACCGCACGTAAAATGGCATAAAACGGGGTGAAATACCACAGTGGCGCAATATGCGTCGGAGTCGTCATCGGATCAGCGGGGAAAAAGTTGTTATGTTCAATGAAATATCCCCCCAATTCTGGCGCGTAGAATACCACCCCAGAAAAGAGGATCAAAAACACGGTGACACCAACAATATCTTTAACCGTGTAATAGGGATGAAAGGGAATACCATCTCGTGGAATGCCTGTTTCAGGATCCTTGTTTTTCTTGATTTCAATTCCATCAGGATTGTTAGAACCTACTTCATGCAAAGCAATGATATGTACCACCGCTAAACCAAGCAAAATAATCGGTACTAAAACCACATGGTAAACGAAGAAACGGTTTAACGTCGCATCGGCAATCACATAATCACCCCGTACCCACACGGCCAAGTCTTCACCAATCCAAGGAATGGCTCCAAACAAGGAAATGATAACCTGTGCCCCCCAATAAGACATTTGTCCCCACGGTAACAAATAGCCGAAAAAGGATTCAGCCATCAAGCATATGTAAATAAACATCCCGATAATCCACAGGAGTTCTCGCGGTTTTCTATAAGAACCATAGATCAAGGCCCTAAACATGTGTAGATAAACCACAATAAAGAAAAACGAAGCGCCAGTTGAATGCATATAGCGAATCAGCCAACCATAGTCGACATCACGCATAATGTATTCAACCGTGCCAAACGCCAAAGTCGCATCCGGCTTGTAATTAATCGCGAGAAAAATACCCGTCATAATCTGCAACACCAGCACTAACAAAGCCAACGAACCGAAGTAATACCAAAAATTAAAATTCTTCGGGGCATAATATTGTGCTAGATGTTCGTTCCACATCTTGCTTAAAGGGAAACGTGTATCCACCCAGTCCAAACTGGCAGTCAGTATTTTATTCATGAGGCCACTCCTTCTTGAGAATCAACACCTACCACAATACGGGTATCGCTGAGATAAGCATGAGGGGGGACGACCAAATTCGTCGGGGCCGGTACACCTTGATAAACACGTCCAGCTAAATCAAAGAATGAACCGTGGCACGGACAAAAAAAGCCGCCTTTCCAGTCGTTACCCAAGTCATGGGGATCATCTTCTTTGACATAACTTGGCGAACAGCCTAAGTGCGTACATATGCCGATGACCACGAGATATTCAGGCTTAATCGAGCGAGTTGGATTTTTAGCATAACCGGGTTGCTGTTCCACGGCAGAATCAGGATCACTCAATTTGACCCTTAAAGAGGGCAAATCGTCCAAATTTTTTGCTGTGCGTTTAACAATCCAAACGGGTTTACCGCGCCACTCGACGGTCAGTTTCTGACCTTCTTCCAGTTTACTAATATCGGCTTCAACCGGGGCCCCAGCGGCTTGCGTTTTAGCACTTGGGCGCATGGACAAAACAAAAGGAACCGAGGCAAAGCCTGCCCCAACCCCGCCAACTACAGTCGTCGCCGCAATCAAAAATCGGCGTTTACTTTTATCATCTATACCTTCAGTCATGTTTTCTTTTCCTACATTAGTTACACCTGATTTACTCATCTATGTTACAAACTCCTTTGATAAATGGCTATGAGTTAAAAAAAATTTCAGCAAAATTTTAGCGCAACCTAATCATTATAACAGCAATTTGTTATAAATTTTAAAATTTTTTATTTCTCATTGATTAATAAAGTATTTTCCATATTAAATACATCACTCTTTTTAGGTTTCAGTTATCAGTTGTCGGGTAAGCTTTGTTGTTGCCCTGAACAGAGTTATCTTATAATAATCAACAATATTTAAAAGGAAAATCAGTGTTTATCAGTGATAAGAAGTAAACTCAGTGTGCTATAGTTTAGAAGGATAATCTCTTAGGCTTGGCATAAGAGAATGCCAAGATTTAATCACTGATAACTTAAAAGGTTCATTTTTCATTTTATAATTTAATATTTTCACGATTTCACGCTAAAGTTTCGCGAAGCGAAACTTTATTTCACTTAAGAAGTTGCGCGCAACTTTATTTCACGCTGAAGTTTCGCGAAGCGAAACTTCAGCGTGAAATGTGAAATGTGAAATAAAGTTTTGGCGTGAAATTGAAATGGCATTGAGTATCACTTTGCAAAAGTCAAATCACTTTCAATCACGAACGTCATTATAACCGATGTTTAAATTTTTTAATGCTTACTATTATCTCAAAAAATAGGTATTTATAGCCTCTATCGAAGCGCCATCAAGACAGGATGCCTTTTCACAAAAAGGAGACCATAAGTCTGCCATAAAAATAGGGTATAATAAAAAAATAATTCTTTATGAAGTCAGTCAAATTAAAATTCTTCTTGAAAATACAGCGAGTTAATATATAAAGGAACAATTTATTTTTGCCGTTGTACTGATAATTGCTCAATTATCAATTATCAATTAGTAATTAGTAATTAGTAATTTGATTACTCATTTTATAATTTTAGAATCATGCGTAAAAAGAAAAAAACGCCTCAAAACCGGCCCATTGAAACATTAGAAGCCAAAGCCGCTGACTTATTAGCAAAATCTCATTATAAAGAAGCGATTGAAGCTTATAAACAACTGTTAAAAAGAGAACAAAGCGAAGAATGGCAAACAGCACTTGCAAAAACTTATTTGTTACGTGCCCAAGCTTTAGCGAACAAAGGATTGTACAAAGAAGCTGCGGTATTATGGGAAAACCGCGCTAACTTGTGCGATGATAAAGAACAGTTTGATCAATACCTCCACTGGCTAATACAGGGCGGCCGCCATCTCAGGGCAGCTCGCTTATTAGTGGAATCTGCCGAAAAATTGCCAGACGAATTGGTTCGCCAATTGTGGATTCATTTTGGTGCATTACTACTGGCAGGAAACAACGAAATCACAAACGCTTTTCCTGATGATATTCCTTTAATTAAACACTATACACTTGTTAAAGCCGCATTAGATGCATACTCTCAGCAAGATGATCAAGCCACCGAAGACTATCTCAAACAAATTCCGTTTCGCTCTCCCTACCGAGATATTCGCACGATAATCAAGGCCCTACTTATCATCGAGTCTGATCCAAATGGTGCCCATCAATTATTAGAAAAAGTGCCCTTAAGCTCACCGTATACCCATTTTGCAGAATTGATACGACTCGCAGGGCAACCCGGTGAAGTACAACTGGAACAATTGAATCAACTCGGTTCTAACGAACAAAGCCTCGTAGCCCAGCTAAAAGGTTGGGACAAAAACCAACAGAAAGTCTTTTCCACCTTACAGACAGCGGCAAAACGAGATAGCCGCAAAGCCCTGATGGAAGCCGTTATCGCTCACCAATCTTTTTTTGGTGAAACCTATACACGTCAATTTTGTTTAGCCTTGTTGCCAAGCTACTTGCCAGGGATGAGATTTTATGAAAAAACCTTTGGCTCACTTTCCGCATTTGAAAAAACCCGCATCACCGCCCTCAGTTATGAACGCCGTGAACGTTCCCATCGAGAAGATGATTGGCATTTATACCAAGCTGAAAAACACTGGCGCTTATGTGTGACTCATCTCAAAGCACAGCGATCTGCCAAAGATAAGGCCCTCAAGGCCGCTTTAATTTTACGTCATCTGGTTAAACTGACAGAAGAACGGGGTGAAATTTTTGACAATGAGAATGTGCCAAACGATCTAATCCACAGCCTAGAATTTGATCCAGACGACAAAAGCACTTATCTTAAATTGATTCAATGGTATAAACACAACGACGAACCAAAAGAGTCTAACAAATGGGTTGATGCCGCTGTAAAGCAGTTTCCCAAAGAAAGTGATGTTTTATTAATCGCCATGGAAGCGGCTACCGCTAAAAAAGCCTTTAAAAAGGCTGCTGGATTTGCCAAAAACCTGTTAAAAGTCGATCCTATCAATGTCAAAGCGCGGCAAATGGCGCAATCTTCCCATATATCCCATGCCCGTAAACTGATTAAATCCGGAAAATATGCCTTAGCGCATAAAGAATTAGAACTAGCAACGCAACTCGAAAAAAACACGCAGCGTAATGGTGTCATTCAAATCACGCAAGGTTTGCTCGCCTTACAAGAAGAAGGCTTTATAAAACCGAAAACCAGAAGAAAAACGGAAACGCGGACTAAAAAAAGCCGTCCTGATCCCAATGCGATCAAATTAATCCAAGAAGGGATACAACTCACAAGCGGCAGTCTTGTTGGACAATTTAGACTGATCGTGGAAAGTGAAAGTCAGAACCTTGATTATGCCAAAATTCTGTCTTTGTTACCGGGTGCAGATAAAAGCCCCCAATCCACCCGTCAGGAAGTATTAGAACTCGTTCACTTGCTCAACACTTATGAAAAAGAAGGTGTCACATTTCTAAAAAAGGCATTAGACAAAATCAAAGTTCCCCTTCAAAAAGCCTTTAAACTAGAGTTTTCTCAAGACGAAATGGTGAGCTTATGCGAATGCTTCAAAAAGATAGAACAGAAGGAATTTCTGAAACAATGTGCCGAACTGGCCCTCAAACGTTGGCCCAAACATCCGCCCTTTGTATTCTATCAAATTTATAGCAAAAGCAAAGGCAATATTATGTTTCTGCCAATGCAAGACATGGAACGTCTAAAAAAAGCGGCTGAAAGAGCAGAGCAACAAGGTGACAAACGGACTTCAGTCATGATTATGGGATTTATAACACAGATGGGAGGCGGCCTATTCCCCGCCCCCTTCCTTGATGCTTTTGACGACGATGATGATGAGTTTTATGATGATGAGTTTTATGATTTTGAAGACATGGAAAAGGAACTAGAATCCCTTGAAAATCTCGACTTAGACAACATGACACCAGCGGAAATCATCAAGATTCTCAATCGCTTAGAAAAGATGGGTATAGAGATACCAGAATTTCTTGATCTGCCCATTCCTCGATTACCACGCAAGAAGTCTAAAAAACGATGAAAACACCTTTTGATTTGCTAGGGCTTCCCGAAAACGCAACAGATGAGGCCATAAAAAAAGCCTATTTACAAAAAGTACGGCAATACCCGCCAGAACGAGCGCCCGAACAATTCCAGAAAATTAGAGCCGCGTTTGAAGCCATTAAAACTCAACAACAGCGTTTAAAATACCAACTGTTTCACCACGAACCACCGAGCCTCAACGCCTTACTGGAACACGCACAACAAAGCGGTACACCACAACGCCCAACGGTAGAATTAATGACGCAAGCATTAGCAGAAAGCCTCAATAGGCCGCCCAAATAAATCATGCCAAGGCACAGAGAGTGCAAAATTTATTTTGCGAAAGCCATTTTTGTTCCCAATTAAGAAAGGTTTTTGTTCCCAATTTATTTGGCGAAAGCTTTTCATTCCAAATTTATTTTGCTTGCAGCCAAGATTGATAATGACCTTTTTTTGGGAATGCGCCCAGCCCAACCCTATAGATGTTAATACCAGTAAAACTCAAAACTGGCATGAACATTAGCTGTTCATTTTTATAGTTTTGTTCAAAAGTCCATCTGTTCATTTGTAATATTTTAGCAACTTGGGCAACTTGGGCAACTTATACTGTTTGAAACATGGTACGATTTATCGCGGCCGACTTCAGAAAATCACCAAAGGGGGCGAACACGCAAGGGCAGCCCTACGGGGCCAATCTAGGGGCGAACCTTTGTTATCGCCCTAGTCTGCCGGAAATTTTTTAAGGAATTGATTTTTAGGATTGATTCGCGCTTTCCCCAGGTTGCACCTGGGGCTATTCACATTCAACCCCGAAGGGGTTGTGCGTTTATTAGAATTGATTTTTAGGATTGATTCGCCTTTGTACTGAAAGAAAATCGGGAAACGCTATAATCACTATGGATGAAAAAACAAAAGAACACTTGATAGATCAATTTAGCGCATACTTGGACACCTACTCAGTTAACGAGGAAACAGAACAAACCGACTTATTTTCCCTATTCACGGAACTCGCCGCACTACGCGTTGAAGTCAAGCTTGAATCACGGCAAGTCAAATCCGCTTTAGATTTGTTTAAAACAACCTTCGACACCTTACAATCCAGTTCAGAGCAATTAAGCCGAGAATTAGAACATTGTCACAGTGATCAAGCACGCCAAATCCGCGAAAACACACGCACCCTCCTATTAGCCTTTTTGGACATATATGATCGCCTAGAGGCAGGACTGGCCACCCTAAAAAGCTATTCTCCCTCATCATTAGGCTTGTTGTTTAGTAAACGAGAGTTCCGTCTGATAAGAGGCCTACAGGAGGGACAAGCCATGACACTGCGGCGACTCGATCAACTCCTAGCCCGTTATCAAGTACGCCCCCTAGAAGCCCTGAACAACCCCCTTGATCCACACTGTATGCAAGCCGTAGATGTGGATTCCCAACCCGGTATAGAAAATGGGATCGTAACAGGCGAATTACGCAAAGGGTTTATGTGGGAAAATGAAGTACTTCGTCTAGCTGAAGTTAAAGTCAATAAGAGATAAAAGATCACAAACCTGTTTGTAGTAGGATATTTATCGCATGAAGTCGCTTTCGCGATTACGAAAAGATGTTCAAAAAAAAAGGGCAAACACACAGGTTTGCCCCTACTTAAAATCTACGAGATAACGTCTTGTAGGGGCATACCTACGTGTCTGCCCTTTGTGTCTGCCTGTGATCTTGTGCAAATTTTCCCTATTTCAAGGCATCACATACACGCATTAACACCGCATTCGTTTCTTCAGCAATCGGGGTGATTTCGGCATTTTGTGTCAATCCAAATACGGCCGCCGTATCCATGAAAACCACCGTTGTTGTGCCATCGGTTTCTTCACGCACTAGCACGTTGCATGGCAATAATACCCCAATATCAGGTTCTTGATTAATCAAGCGATGTGCGAAAGAGGGGCTACAGGCATGTAAAATACGATAGTGAGGTATTTCGACATCCAGCTTCTTTTTAAAAACCGCATCCACATTGATCTCGTTCAAAATACCCAGTTTTTCTTTCTGTAATGCTTCCGTGACCCGTTGGATAGCCGTCTCGAAGTTGTCATTGAGTTTTACGCTAAAACTATACATAATATATATACTCTCCTAGAGTTTGTTTGATAATCGGTTAGCTTGGTAAATTATGAATGACTCAATATCAAAAATATCAATTATATCAATGTTTTTAAAAACTATTTTCTGAGGTTGGTTATGTAACGTGAAGTCATAAACTGATAGTTTTGTTTGAGTCTTTTTTAGAATAATCAATATTGCCTTGTAAATCCGCTTCTCCAATATGTTTTCCCATTTTATCAAAAACTTCTAAATGCGCTGCTTTGCCATAATGTAAATTATCCACATACCAATATCGGTGAGTTGCCCCTTCTTGATAAATACTTCTACCTTGACAAATCAAGGTGGTTTTTTCAAATTGAGTATTATCACTCAAAATGGTTTGTTCATCTTTTGGGGGTTTGTTAGCAGATTCATCGTACAAATTAACTTTGACTTTTAACCAATTTTCAAGCGCCGATTTCTCATCAAGGCAATCTAAATTGATAGGATTTTCTTCATCGTTATTTTTGACAATAGAAATTATAAAGCATTTAGGAATATTTGGATGACTTTTAACAAATTGAGAATGTTTAAAATTAATCAGTAAGTAGATGGTTTCAGAATTTCGTAAACTTCTTTCCGTCACTTCTGCCAATGAAGTATTTCTAACATCTTGACTTTTCGTTTCAGTGACATAATCAAAATAGTCGTTAATAGAATGTACCTGTTCATCGCGCCATTCTTTAGGATTCAGTTTGTTGAAAACAATATTAGTAAAAGCACGTTTTAACGATTTATCTCTCATTTTATTCAAACTTATCATAAAATTAGAACCTTTTATCGCTTCATAGTTAATCAATAATTGACTATCTTTATAAAGTTTTTGGGCTTTAATTTTTTGATTAATAATAGAAAAAATGGCATGAAATGCTTTTACAGCTTCCTGAAATTCTGTTTCTGTCGCATATTGTCCTTCCAGTGAGACTTCATTGATAAATATTTCCATTGTTATACACCAAAAAGCCGATCAAAATCTTTATCCATTTGGTCAAAAAAGCCTTCTGGCCATTCTTCAATACCACCATTCGTCTGTACTGGAATTTGTACCGCGACGGGTTGTTGTTCATTTGCTTGAAAATATAGGATGCTTAAATCTTTTGGCGTAACAATTTTATCCAAAACAGCGATTCTTAAAGCATTCAAAATATGATCGCTATGCGATTCAATAAAAACCTGCACACCACAATTACTCACTTTTGCCAAAAATTGAGCCAACCGTGATTGTGCTTTAGGATGTAAATGCGCTTCTGGATTTTCAACGATCAGAATTTCACCTTCTTGTGCAATCAGTCCAGAGACAATAATCGGCAAAATATAACTGTATCCAAAACCCACATTAATCGGTTTAAAACGATCTCTTGAAACACTGGTATTGAAAAACAGTTCAAGAATATTGGTTTCTGAATGGGGAATTTCGACTTTCGCGCCATCAAAAATTTGATTGAGCCACGCTTCTGTTTGGGTAATTAAAGTTTTCGCATCTTCTCCAAGACACAGTTTATCATTGACTAAGTCGTCTTTCTTTTTGTGAAGTATGTTTGCTGTCAATTCGCCTTTAACCCCAACATTAGGAAATGGGGTTAAGTTGGATTTTAAATAAAACTCTTGAGGCCCAACACGATCAGCCGAAATGTAATGGATTTTATTGAAATCGGAATATTTATCTTTATCCCAATTTGAAATGGGTAAATGTTTTATATCACTACCAGTAAAAGGTATTAAATTATGTAATTCAATACAACGTTGCTCAGGATAGGGTTCTTCTCCAATATATTCCAAAAATTCTGCTTCTGGAGTATATCTTTCTATAAATATACGATCAGTTATATTTTGAAACTCTTGATAGTAGCTGTCTTTTAGGTATAACTGATCACTAACTAGATCGAATTGGCATGTTACCGTTTTTTTATTATATTCTTGAAAATCAAGTAAAATTTTACTCACATCAAGAGTCATATTATCTTGTTTATTTTCGTTTAATTGATATTGAATGTTACCTTCCCATATAATACTCTCTTCGGGAATCCAATCTAGTTTCTTCTCAATATAAATCCAATATTCCCATAAAATAGGTTCATTTTTTGAACTCTTGCTATTTCTCACATCATCAAAATTACCCAAATTCACACAACTACCATTCAACAAAATCTGCGTACTCCTGTCGTTGTGTTCAACAGACTGTCGCATCAACAACAAAGATTGCAATAGGGTAGATTTACCCTGCCCATTAATGCCAGTCAGCAAATTTAATTGACTTAACGGAAAAGTCGTTTCCTCTTTAAAACATTTGAAATTCGTTAGTTTGATTTGCGTTAGCATGTTTATACCTTTCCCAAAATGTCTTGTACTCGGTTAAATCGGGTTATCACTTTTGCTGTATTAGCGGTAGAAAATCGCACGGCATCTAAATAAGCTTCATCTTGCAGCAATTGATCAAAATGACGTTGAATCGTTTTTTTATGCGTTTTCAAAAACGCATCATGCTTAATAGAAAAGAAATAAGAAACCGATTCAAAAACGGCAAGATTAATTCTGCCTCTTGTTTGATCGGTTGGTAAACGAAAATTACGCTTGCCAAAAAAATCAAACGTTAGCGTCATCACTCGTTCAAAATCTGATTTCAAGGTAGCGATTTTTTCATCTGCCATCAAATTAATTGTTCGCATGGTTTCTTCGACAAAATCACTCATATCACCATGATAGTCTGTTTCATAATCAAAAATTTGGAAGGCTAAATAGCGCAAAACAGCTTCTCTATCTTTCATACGTTTAGGTGAAATGCCGTTATCAATTGCTTTTTTGAAATAGTCTTCTTCGGATAATTCTTTGAGCAGTTGCGTGGCTTTACCAATAAAAATGCAATTTCTAACCTCTTGACGGTTAAGCATCGTACCACTGGTATTGATTCGATTAAAAATATCATAAACGACTTTAAGGGGAACTGAGGGGCGTATCAAATAAAGCAGTAGTTTTTTGTCTTCAATTCGAGTTTGGTAATCACCTGCTTGCTTTATCAGTTCAGAAAAATAATAGCCATTCAGTTTAGCTAAGGCTTCTAAGCCGGTTAACTTAAATTCATCATTGACAAATTCATGCAAAGTCGAAGTCCGTTGTAATCCATCAACAATAATATATTTGCCTTCCCGTGTTTGATTCACATAAAAAGGCGGCAGTGGGAAATTCAAAATGATCGATTCAATAAACCTACTTTTTTGATCGAGTTTCCAAACCAGATTGCGCTGAAAATCAGGATTAATAATCAGCCTACCCTGATCATATTTTCGTATTAATTCAAAAACAGTATGTGGTTCCTGCCGAATATCAATATCTTCTTTTGTCGGATCATAAGGATACAAACCACCGCTGCCTTCTTCATCGGCAGTATCGGCATCTACTTCAATGATTTCATTGTTTTTCATATCACTCATATTGTCTATTATACAAATTCTATTATCAATATAACCATTACAAATTTTGTTGTCTCATTTTGTTGTATCTACCCTGTCGCGTCAATGCAGGGCGAACACGCAGGTTCGCCCCTACAGAACCGTAAATATAACCATTATAATTAAGGGCGAACACGCAGGTTCGCCCTTACAGAACCATCATTTTGCACTGTTTGTAGGGGCATACCGACGTGTCTGCCCTACTGCTCGACAGTAATCTCATTGGCAAGTATGTTACTATCTTGGCCATACACATCTTCTGCTTGTGTTATCAAGATATAATTGCCATTTGGCACAGATTGTAAACTCACAACCAATCCCTCAAGGCCATTATCGGGTATAGTAAGGGGGTTCCCTGGGGAAAAGTCTGGTTCCCAAGTGTCCTCATCGGTTGGTTGACCCGTGAATTTGAGCATCAATGGAATGAGTGTGTTACTTGGATCAAGTTTTACCCCCCGCGGGGCGATTCCACTTGAAGAACTCAGATCAAAAACCAAAGCACTGAGTATTTTGGCACCTTCAAATTTTCCATCGCCATTATCATCAGTGAGTAGGGTGACAAGCACTACCGGTTGACTTTGATCATCAGCGCCTTCTTTCTGGTCAAGATAATAAGCAAAACTCAACATGACATGGCTCAACACATTATCACTCGGCGGCTCAAACAGAAAACCACCCAGATAGGCCTCATTTCCATTCTCATCTCGTATGAGCGGAAGACGACTGTCCCATTTCACATCGTACACATTAGCCCCAGATAGAGGCCTAAAGATTTCCGCCTGTCCCACTATGATATACTCATCAGGATTGCCAGAGGGAGAAAGTACCGCAGTGTCGATGCTATAAATGTTATCCGCGACAGTTTGTACACCGATACTTGCTGGCGAGTCAAGACGAGCAACGTTATTGGAAACCGAATTTTGAATCAGGCTTGGTTTAGCCGCATTCTGCATACCCAACTGAACACTACTTGCAAGGTATTCATCCCAGTTAGCTTTTATGGATAGGGCTAAACGGTTGTAGTCTAAAAATTGGGTGACGACTCCCAAGAAACCGTCCAGTGGATTTTCCGCACTGGTTAATCCACCGCCAACCGGATACCAAACGGAAAGGCCCAAAGTGTTCAGCTTTCCAACCCCCAATTTCTTGGCCACGACCAACTCTTTGATCGCTGTATTCAATTCTTGCGCGGCACTTTGCAAATTAGAATGTGCCGTTTCAGCAGCCACTTTGCTAGCAAATTCTCCTAAGTCAATATACTCAGTGGGATCGCCACCTATTGAATCAAAAGAATATTGCGTGGTATCTCGCCGCACAGTCGCAAACAACACCTGTTCATCAGTCGCTTCGATTAATTGATCGGTGAATGAGACGAACTTGTTTTCAAAGTCGCCATAGTGAGTGAGATCATAGATGACGTGTGACGCAAATAATTGGTCGCTATAACTAACCTCATTCTCATCAGCATCATCCTCCTGTTCTAACTTGTGATGAACGCTCCAGTGTTCTGCCTCTTGTTTGGCAAAATCCAAGGCACTGGCGTTTGGATGTTCCCGTAACCATTTCAAGCTGCTCTTATAATCCCAACCATCCCCAAAATCAAGCTCAGGATTAGCGATAAAAACATTGGTGAGGTCAACAAAATCAACCAAAACCTCTGCACCACCCATTAAGCAGGTATCAAAGGAAATAAATGCCCACTTCTGATTAACCTTTGAATTTTTCAAAGCCTGCGACAAGTCGCCTGTCTTCATTGGAACGGGTTGTTGAGTAACCGTACCATCCTGCTCATCGCTACCAAATCCTTGCCATTGACCACCGTGATCCCACAGAATGAGTCCATATTTGTCCGCTGGATAGTTTTGGACTCCCCAATCGACAAATTCGGTCAGATTAACCGGATCATCCAAGTTCTGTTCAGGCACTATTTCCACAGACTTCAAACCCTCTGCTGTCATCAGACCACGTTGAATGTCTTCTCCAGTAGTGAGGGTTAATCCTAAGTCTGCCCAGATTTTCACGAACTCTTCATCTTGAGCAAATTGCTTGATTCGAGACGCATCAAAATCAGCTTGTACGACGACATTAAAGCCTTCTCCACTACCGCCTGATTCTCCCATTTCTAGCATATCACGTAAAAAACTAGGTGTCAGATTATGATCAGCATGACCATAAATCATAACAGTCCATGTTGGGGATGTAGATGAAATTGTACTGACATCATCGTCATCGTCATCATCACAAGCGGTAAGCAATAAGGCCCCAGCAGTCATTATGAGTACGGGGAAGAATTTCTTCATAATGGTAATTAATCTCCTTTAGTATTGAGTGTTTAGTGCGCGTGATAGCACTGAAGTCATTCAATGGGATTGGGTAAATGGGTAAATGGATCATTCGTGATTTCGTGATACCAATGAGTCATTACCAATGACCCATCTTCATCCCATCGGGTTTTGATAACCCAGTTCACGTCATTACCAATTACCAATTACCAAGTCAATGAAACCATCCCATTCAACGACTCCAATGCAGCGAGCGCATAATACACCTTAAAATAATCTTGTCAAGCATCAAGGCTCAAATTATTGTCACTTTTAAAATTAACAGTGTCGCACAATAACATTGGAGTACCAAGTTCACTTGTACAAGAGCTCATGCAAGTCAACACAAAGGCCCCCACGAAAAACAGCATCACTAGTGCAGGATCGCTCCAGTTTCAATACCATTGGAAAACAAGGGCAACCACAAGGGATTGCCCCTACAATCTGCCCGTAGGGGCAATCCCTTGTGGTTGCCCCTTTTGATGCTTGCTAAGTGGTCTCAAGATTGGAGCGATCCGGCACTAGTATTAACACAGGTAGCCAACTCAGATTGTTGTTCGTAATCGTACTTTGCATGAATTGCAACATCTTCAAGAAACCAAAGATGCCAGACTGACGATGGGGGGCAAAGGACATTGTCCATTTGACACCTGCTTTTCATAAAGTACTCAACCCATTAGGCCCGTGCAATATAATACTGCGTCCAGAGTAAACCATCTAACCAGCCATGATGTCATCTCTTCTCAAGCCATTGTTCTATACGCAAACCAAAATTTCCCGTCTGTTCAAGATAGGCTTCTTCAATATCAGATGCGATGACTTTATTAAACATTTATTTGAGACCTATTCACAATTGAAATATTTTTTAAAGCTGGGGTACAAAGCTATGCACATAAATCGCAAATGATTGATTGGATTAATTATTTTAACCATTAAAAATTGAAGGCTAACAAAATAAACCACTATCAATTGCCTCAAAAATATCACTGATACTTGTGTGCATAGAGTAGAGTACAAAGTGGGAAGTGCTAGAGCAAAATTTTTACGGTATTTGGAGTCCAAGGCTTCAGCCTTAGATTCCACTCAATCACCAAATAACTTATGCCAAGGTACTGCTTTAGTTTAAAAACCATAGAGACGACGTACCAAGTACAATGGACGACCTTTAACTTCGGTATAAATACGTCCTAAGTACTCACCAATAACGCCTAGCGTGATCAATTGAATGCCTCCCAAGAATAAAATCACGACCATCATGGAGGCATAGCCTGGGAGTTCTATCCCCATTACCAGGGTACGCACGAACAAAAACGCGGCATAAAGCATTGACATAAAAGATAAAAATATACCTACATAGCTCCACAGTTTCAAGGGTAGCGCACTAAATGAGGTAATACCATCAATGGCAAAATTCCACAAACGCCAGTAGTTCCATTTGCTTTCTCCCGCTTGTCGTGGATCACGATCATAATATATGGCTGTTTGCTTGAAACCAAGCCACGAAAAGAGTCCTTTCATAAAGCGGGTACGCTCTGGTAATTGAGAAAGTGCATTGACGACACTTCTATCCATTAAACGAAAATCACCGGTGTTTTTAGGGATATCAATCTCGCTCATAGCGTCAATAACGCGGTAGAATAATTTAGCCGTAAATCGTTTGATGAAAGTTTCTCCTCGACGTATTCGACGGGTAGCGTAAACCATATCGTAACCTTCACGCCACTTGGCTAAAAGTTCTCCAATTAATTCCGGCTGATCTTGAAGATCAGCATCAATGGGAATTACCGCAGAGCCACTGGTATGTTCAATACCAGCGGTTAAGGCAATTTCTTTACCAAAATTACGCGAAAGTTCAACAATTTTTATGAAAGGATTGTGTTTATTATGTTCTAATAACAGTGCTAATGTGTTGTCTGTACTCCCATCGTTAACACAAACTATTTCATAAGAAATCTTTAAACGATTGAGAACGGTTTCGAGACGGGAAAAAAATTGACTTAAATTATCCGTCTCATTGTACATAGGAACGACAATCGATAGTTCAATAGAAGGTTTATGGGCATTATCAAAAGACATTTTTAAATATATTGATTTTCTATAGCGTTATGTTTATTGAGTACAGTCATTTCAGTTCTTAATCATGTATATACTGTTTATCAATAATAAATTTTTCAATCTTATTAATCACATCAGATAGAAAAACCAGTGTTTCATCTTTAAAATGGTCTAATTCTCCGACTGTAAAATCTTTACCTATATCCGAAAAAGTAAACTCTCCATGAGCTAAGTGATTTCGCTTATTTTTTATAGTCACCAAATTTCTGCCATTAGAAGGCATATCAAAACCGTATTTAGTGGCAAGTTCCCTTATTTTTTGTGCATCAAGATTGCCAGAAAAATCTCATTTATCTTGAGAAAGAGAAATGGTTTCTTTTGTTAAAATTGATTCAGTAATCTTTAATATAGTGTCACGTAAAGTATCCGGTTTAAAATTCCCATCTTTAAGATTATCGGTACTGTGTTCAACCCAAATTTTTTTCAAATTCTCAGATAGCTGTTCAAAACTTATCCCGTTGTCTTCAATTGCATAATAAATCTCTACAATGGAATTTCTAACGGTTGCCTCAATGACATTATAGAGTAATAAAAAACCATTGGCTATGAGTATTTTCTGAAGTTGATCTGATATTTTTTCTTCAACCAAATCACCCTCTTTTTTGTACTTTAAGCGTGTGTTTTCGTCATCATCCAGAATGGAAAGAAAAGAGAAGTAGTTTTCAACTTCATCCTTTCTTTTATCAAAATCAAGTTTGGTCTTATTCATAGTGCAGACTGTCTTTTGTTCATTTTACCCAATAAGCAATCTCTTACAAATTCCACTCTATTTTTTAACCTACCTGTGTTGTTACTGCCATCTGAGGTAGTTTGGTCAGAAAATTCTTCTGAATCAAGCCAACTGACATCTTGAATTATTAAATCAGGATTTTCCTGTAATGCTAAATGAACGCCAATAGCAATGGCTTCAAACCTCACTCTTGGTGTACTATTGGACTTTGCTTCTTTCCTAAAACCGATTGGAAAATTGTTTTTGATAAAATTCACCATATTGCTAAAAGCGTTTAAGTAATATTCTCTATCAAAATCAGTTTCATTCATATCGTCAAGATATGCGTTAAGGAAGATTGCAACATCGTGTCTAAATTCTTGATAGCGGTCAATATAAGCGAAGAACCTTAAAATCAATTCTTCGTATTCGCCTCTTTTTCTTTTATTTACAGAAACGGGACAAATAGCTTTAAATTCAGCATGATCCTTTAATTCGAGGACTAAATCATAAAAAGCACCAGAATAGGAACCTTTCCTCATTTCACTATCGGTTAATTCTTCGCTGCTCGTATTGATTCTACTAAATATATCTTGTCTAATTGAGAGATCAGCATGACTAACCACAATGATTCTGAAGTCTCTATTTTTAATGTAATTTTGCAGACTTCGTGGTAAATCTTCAAACTTAGCTGCCTCAATTTCACTCAATATCTTGAGTTTTCTCAGCTTTAATTGATTTTCGTAGAAAGCTAATAAAGTCCGAATCCTTTGTGAACCATCAATGATTTCGAGTCTATTATTGCCATCCTCAGAAACAAGGAATGGTGTTAATGGTACACCTAATAATACCGATTCAATAAATCTTGACTGCTGATCAGGCTTCCAAACAAATTCCCTTTGATAATCAGGTACATACAATGTTGCTTCTGGATTATCCTGATCTCCAAATTTGGTACAAATGACTTCAAATGGATAATCCTTAGTCCTATAATCATAAGATCTGGAGTTCTCACGTACCTGTTTTTCAATCAGTTCCAGCTCATTTGGCGAGAATTTACTTTTTGCCATAATTGTTTTCTTTAAGGTGTTTAATAATACTTTGGCCGATTATTTCTCCCAGTTTGGGAGGAAAAGCATTACCAATTTGTTTAGATAAATTTCCAAATCTGAAATCTTCAGGGTTTTCTACAAATTTGTAGTCCATTGGAAAACTTTGCAATAAAGCCGCTTCTCTTAATGAAATAGCCCTATCTTGTTCCGGATGTCCAAATCTGCCGTTACCAATACCCGTACAAAAAGTTGTCATTGTCGGTGAAGGTTCATCCCATTTCATTCGTCCATAAATGCTAACGTAGGTTTGCCCCTTACTGCTTTTGTGACAAGCTAGTTTTAAATCCTCATCCCAATCCCTTTTCCAGCTACCACCTGGTATGGATTGTCTTATTCTTTGTAAGTTTTTATCAGATAATTTCGATGCTTTATGAAAAAAATCATTAGAAGATGATTCACCAGAGTTAATTTTCTCTAATTGAGCAATTGCATCTCTCACCGTTAAATAATTTTCTGGTGTATGAGTTGGCGGCAGTAAGGATATATTTCCAAATTTGGATGCTAATAATACCAATCTTTTCCTTTTTTGGGGAATACCATAGTCGGGAGCATAAATGATTTTCTCCCAAACAAAATAGCCCTGATTCTGAAGATTGTTAACAAAATCCATAAAAACAGGGGCCTTTTTGAAATTTAAAAGCTGAGGAACATTTTCCATTGAAACGATATCAGGTTTAACTTCATTAATTATCCTTGAAAACTCATAGAGCAATTGCCAACGACGATCCTTTTGTTTATCACCCTTAAAAGTATATGAAGAAAAAGGTTGGCAAGGGGCACATCCAACTAGCACTTTGACATCATTTTTTGTATAGAGTGCATTAATTTTCTCTTTGGTTAATTTCGCAATATCTTCGCAAAGGAATTTGGACTGACAGTTTGCTTCAAAAGCATATTGGCATGAATTATCAATATCAACCCCCGCATCTATCTTTAAACCTGATTTATAGAGGCCATAAGAAAACCCCCCCATTCCACAAAAAAGATCAACAACAGATATTTTTGCTTTCATATTTATCAGTAATGTCTGGTTGTCAACAGGTTATAAAATAGTCAATCCCACTAAATGATATATATTAAACAGACGGGTTTGGGAATGCTCAACTTTAAAAACCAAAAGATAAAACAACCCGTTACCCGAACTGCCCCCTCACAGTTCCCTTTGTTCTGAACTTCAGCCAAAGTGACTCGCTTTCACACGCTGTACATTTTTAAAACCCTAGTCCTAGCTGTGTTGGTAGCAATATATATTTAGCGGGCGCACGATACACCCATAAAATAATCTTGTCAAGCATCAAGGCTCAAATTATTGTCAGTTTTAAAAATGGGGTAGTAATGCTATATACTCAACGAGGTGATAAAGTTAACTTTTTTTTAAAATGAGTTTAGGGAATTGTAGGGTGGGTAACGTGTTTTTGTTGCCCACCATCCTCATTAAAAAGTTCAGTTTATTACCGCGCTCAGTATAGCTTTTCAGATAATTACGGCAAAAGGGCGAACACATCTGTTCGCCCCTACATAAAATGTTGTTTTTAATCAAAACTCAAGTCAATTTCCCTTGTTTCTTGAGATTGAGGCTGTATACAAATATGGCAATCAATATGCCCATACCGACTAGCGAACCGATTATCGAAACAATTTGTTCTGCGGGGCTGGCTGGGCTATACCCAGAAATGAAAAAAGTATACACCATTAAAATCGGGCTCAGGATTAAAGTGATTAACAATAATTTTACCGCGATTGCTCTGAGTCGGAACAAGGTAATGCCTGCTGCAAGATTGAGTAGGGTGCTTGAAAAAATCAACAGGTAATCTAGCATACCCTGGTTGTCAAAATAAGCCCTTTGTTCAGGTGTCATGGGCAAACTACCGCTAGACATGATCAAGTAAGAGTACACGATTCCAATGGCACCCATAGAAACGTAAATCAAAAAGAGTTTAACCCAGATCGGTTTTCGGTTGGCCCCTTCAGGCTTTTTCTTACCGCTTACAAGGCGAATGCCCACTTTCATCAACCAGATGCCTAACACGAGGAAAAGGGCAGCACCCAACAACTGAGAGAGTGCGATACCATTTGGGATGCTATCAGAAAACAAATTATTAATGGCAGCGACACCACCCACAATGCTAATGATTAAAATCAATAGCGAAAAAATGATCAATAACACACCAGCCAGCACTTGAAAAAAACGGCCAACTGAACTTTTTTTCGCTTCTTCAGTCGGGATTTCACTTGAAGGCGGGGCATAAGGGTTGTTTTCCATTGCTTTGAGACTCCTGTGATTTATAGCATTTTTGCGTGAAATACATCTTTCGTAGGGCTTACCACCTATCAATTTTATCTAACGCATTGTAAATTTGCTCAGCATCGCGTCTCTACTGGAAACTGATAGGTGGTAAGTTCGTAGGGGCAAGCCCTTGTGGTTGCCCTGTATTTAAGCAAATCGAAAAACGCTATATTTAACTAAATGGCTAATTGACGTAGTTGTTTAGGCCGCAGCATCCAACACAGTTCTGCTTGCCCCGCTTCAACGTCATCCCGAAATTCTAACAAACAGGCAGCGCCTTTTTTTAAAGGCATCCAATTCTCAACCTCTCCACTGAGTAACCAAGTCGCTAATTCCCCTAAATCCGGTTCATGTCCTACTAAAGCAATCGTCTTACTGGTGTTGGCATGTTGCTGTAAATAACTTAAGACTTCTGAATCAGAACCATCAGGTGCTAAGGCCGGTAAGGTTTTTCGGATAGCATTCGGATAAGCTGATGCCAGCAAATCGGCTGTCTGCTCTGCTCTGATTAATGGGCTTTCTGCAAAGCGGTGTATTGTCGGTAAAATGGTTTGTAACCCTTTTGAATTTAAAAGCATTTTTGCTTTGCCTTTGTTGCTCAAGGGCCGCAATTCATCCGATTGCCCACTACGGGCAAATGCTTCACGATCTTCTGCCGGGGCATGACGTACAATCAAGACTTGCATAATGATTTCCTATTTGTTGTTTAACACGGTTTCTAAACGCTCACACACGGTTTTGATAACCTGTACGCGAGCAAAATATTTATCATCTCCTGCTACCAATGTCCAAGGGGCAAAATGGGTACTGGTGCGGGCAATCATCTCGTTAAGCGCAAGGGTATAATCATCCCATTTTTCACGATTACGCCAGTCTTCTTCAGTAATCTTATGTTTTTTATAAGAAATCTGTTCACGTTCTTGAAAACGGCGTAGTTGTTCATCTTTGCTGATATGTATCCAAAATTTGATGACTAGGCTGCCATGTTTAACCAGTTGTTCTTCAAACTCATTGATTTCCAAATAAGCCCGTTGCCATTCTTTCTCTTGGGCAAAGCCTTCAACGCGCTCTACCAAAACGCGCCCATACCAAGAGCGATCATAAATCGTGACTCTTCCGGCACGCGGGATATGTCGCCAAAATCGCCACAGATAATGATGGGCTCGTTCTTCATCTGTCGGTGCTGCGCTAGAAATGACTTGATACAAGCGGGCATCCATCGCTTGCGTCATTCGCCGAATCGCACCGCCTTTACCGGCCGCATCCCAGCCTTCAAAGACTATAACCGTGGAACAATGTTTTTTAGAAGCCAGCCAAGCTAAGCGATGTAATTTGCCTTGATAAGTATCCAACTCTTGACGATAGCTTTTGCGCGACAACTGTTGCGTCAAATTGACGGTATCCAAAATGCTTCGGTTAGAATCAGAAGCAGGTTGCTGTGCTAACAAAGCCGTTGTCGGCATCACAGGCTGAGTTTCAAGGCTATCAGGCACAGTCTTATGCGCGGTGATATTCGCTTGTGCATCAAGATGCTTGCGTAAAGCTTCCGCGACAGTACGAACAACGGTTAAATTACGATAACGCCAATCACTCGCTTCTATCAATAACCACGGGGCATCACCAGAATCGGTCAATCGTAAAGCCGTTTCAGCCGCTTTAACAAAGCTGGGATATCTTTTAGCATGTTTCCAATCGCGTTTAGAAACGGAACGCTTAGTATGCGGATTTTTTCAAGTTTCTTTAAACGCTTGTATTGTTGTTCTTTGGATAAATGCAGCCAAAATTTCAGAATCAAAGCCCCATCTTCTACCAACATCGTTTCAAAACGATGAATATGTGCCAAGGCTTCATTGAATGACGCAGTATCCATCTTTTGATAGGCCGTTTGCACAATCGGATCAACATACCAACCACCAAAAAAAATGCCAATACGCCCCCGCGCCGGCAAATGCCGCCAAAATCGCCAATAATAAGGCCGTTCACATTCCTCATCCGTGAGCGAATCAAGCGCAATGGTTTCCAAACCGCGCGTATCCAGCCACTCATTTAAGGCATTCACCACATCGCCCCGCCCAGCAGCATCAATACCCGAAATGATAATAATAACAGGCGTATTGGTTTTGCTCAAAGCAAATTGCGCCTGCAACAGTTCCGCCCTTAATTCAGGCAACTGTTTTTTATACTCTTCTTTAGAAATTTTTTGATCTAATTCCGCAGTCTCAAACATATTAATTATCCGTCACTTTGTCGTTGGATGCCCTATTTTCGTTCCAAATTTATTTTGCGGCAGAATTTGAAAACGGGCTATCGCAAAATAACAGGCATTCCAATTGCACCACTCCAATTGCTAAACTCTAAAAGTTGCGACTACCGGTGCATGATCCGAAGGGCGTTCATTACGCCGAGGGCCAATATCTATCGTACAATCTGTGCAATCGGATGCGAGTGCTTGACTGGCTAAAATAAAATCAATACGCACTCCATGATTGCGTTGAAACGCGCCTGCACGGTAATCCCACCAACTAAAACACGCTGGCGCTTGTTCAAATAAACGAAAAGTATCATGCAATCCTAAATCAAGCAAATCTTGTAAGGCCGCTCGTTCTGGTGGACTCACTAATATATTACCAGCCCAAGCAGCAGGATCATACAGATCACGATCTTCAGGAGCAATATTAAAGTCACCTAGCACAATCAAACGGGGATAATGCTTTTTGATATCACGGATATAATCCTGTAAATGATTAAGCCAATTTAATTTATACTGATATTTCTCAGAACCGACGGCCGAACCATTAGGCACATATAAATTTAATACGCGCAGCGAATCATAAGTCGCCCCTAAAAAGCGCCGTTGTGGATCATCTAAACCCGGTAAATCCATGATAACATCATGGCCTTTTGAACGACTGAGCAAGGCCACACCATTATACGTTTTTTGTCCTGAAAACAAGACATGATAACCCGCAGCTTCTATTTCTTCTAGCGGAAATTGCTCATCTGTCATTTTGGTTTCCTGCAAAGCGACAATATCTGGCGCAGTGTTTGTTAACCAATTTAATACCTGCGGTAGGCGAACACGTAGCGAATTGACATTCCAAGTAGCGATTTTGATCATATTAACCATTTGATTTTTCTATTAATATATAGCGTTTCCCAATTGAATGAAGTACAAAGAATGAAAGAATTGGGATATTAGCCACGGAATGACACAGAAAGCACGGAATATTTCCGTGTTTTTCCGTGTTTTTCCGTGGCAAAATCGAACCGAAGCCACTCACACTATCTTAAAAATTTATATAATATAATAACACCTTAAATTGAATCATATCAAAAATAAAATTGATTTTAATCATCACAGCCCCATTAATTCTAAATTCCCAATGCCCAATTCAAGGAAAAAAAACCATGCCTTCATCAACCCTCACTCAAATCTTACTCGGTTCATTACTAGATAGCCCCGCCGTTGTGGAACTTGCCTCGAAAGCGGGCGAAAAGGCGTTTACTATTATCAAGGAACATTTTACCTATTCGGCCGCGCAAATCACTACCGCTTACCAAGATGGCTTTGGATATGCCCTCATGGCGATAAGCGTCGGGGTGGCTGATGAAAAATTGGGCTTTTCTCAAAAGATTTTCAACGCCAAAATCACTCGCGAATTTGCTGAACAAATTGAACACCATTACTTACAACCCTTTGTCAATCAAATAGATAAGGTTTCAAACGCCGGTTTTGTGTTATCCGATTTTCGCCAACAAAGCGCCAAATCACTGAAACGTTTCGCTAAACACAAGGATCAAATCTTTCAGATTGATGACATCACCGAAGACGATTTAGCGGCCCTCATCAGTTATCGAGACAGTTTTGCCATTACGGATTTGGTGTTAGCACAAATACAGCACATCGAACCTGTGGATGACAGCTTAGCCGCATTTCTCCGTTATGACGGATTATTGGGCGATGCGCTACTCTTTTTCTTTCGTGAATCAATCCGCACAGATGATCGGCTCGAAAAAACACAAGCGGCATTACAACGCGAGGGTTTATGTATTGAAGTGCGAAATCTCCAAATTGCGCTGAAACAGGCTGAAGAGAATCTCACTCAAGCGATAGCGCAAAAATCGCCAGATTTGGGGCAACTTGCCTTGCAATTGCAAAACTGGCAACAAACCGAAATCGCTTGGCAAACGCGCCATGAAGAATTAATACGGTTTACCCAGCGTTTTGACAATCAACTGGGAAAAATGCTGGCGTGGGCGAAAACGGTTTATGCCACTTTAGAAGAAATCCAAGAGGATGTGAAGGAAACCAAAGCCGATGTGAAAGAAACCAAGGGTTTAGCTGAAGAAATCTTACAAAAACTCACCGAGTTGATGGCGCGTCAGGATTTATCGCCCCAAATCAAACCCCGCGATGAATTCACGCAACACAATAGCACGAGCCTGAAATGGATTCGTGAAGCGGTTAGCCTATTTAAACAGTTGCCGACGCAAACCCCTGAATACAGTCGTGTGTCTCTCATGATGGGCAGTGCTGTCTCTTCGACAGGCGATTTAGCGCAAGCAGAGCGGTTATTTCTGCAAGCCCTTGAAAAAGCTAAGAATCCTGATGACAAAGCCCTGGCTTATTTTAATCTATTTCAGCTGCAATTACGGCGCAAGGCTTACGTTGAAGCATTAAACCATTTACAAGCCGCACTGGCGATTAACCCGCAAAAATATGCCTTGCACGATACCCACAAATATCCGATTGAACAGTTATTGGGTGCTGGAGGCATGGGATGCGTGTTTTTATGCCAACGTCGCTTGAAAAAAACGCAGCACGTCGTTGTCAAATGTTTTTGGGAAACGCGCCAAGAGTCACCCGAAGAGATTTTTAAAGAACCCTTATTGATGTCCGAAATTGCCGGCGATTTTGTGCCAGAGCCACTGGATTATGGCTATGCCGATAATGTCCAACAAAAACGGGCTTATTTTGTCACCGAATACCTGGCAGGCGCGATAGATGGTGAAAGCTGGTTAGAACAATACGGCGCGATGGATTTAGAGAGGGGTTTACAAGTGGGTTTACAAATCGCCAAAGGTTTACAACTTGCCCATGATGCCGGTATTTATCATTTAGATTTAAAGCCAGCGAATATCCTATTAAAAACCGCTTCTGTTTCCAAAACCGCCGAAGTTTCTGTGAAAATCATTGATTTTGGCTTATCTCAAGTCGCGCATTCTTTGCGGCAAGAGGCCGTCGTACAACAAAGTCGCTCAGGATTAAGCCGATTTGGGCAAGCGATATTTGACACTTTGGATTACGCCCCGCCAGAACAACGGGGTTATACCGATTATGGCGAACCGAGTGTCAAAAGCGATATTTTTGCCTTTGGGAAAACCCTGTATCGTCTGCTTACCAAGGAACGGCCTATTGAAGTTGAGCCAGAAGCCTTAGAACATGCCCCCGATTGGTTTAAATTACTCTATAGTTGTACTCGCGCTGATCCGGCAAAACGCCCAGAATCGGCAGAGCAATTGGTGAGGCGTTTAAGAGAAATTGAAGCTAAACAAGAGCGACAAGCTAAACTGGCCAACTACCGCTATATTGATAATGGTGATGGCACCGTCACAGACAATCGAACTGGCCTGATATGGCTAAAAAATGCTAATTGTTTTGGGAAACATAATTGGGAAAGTGCTATGCAACGGGTTGCTCAATTAGCTGATGGACAATGTGGACTCAGTGACGGTTCAAAGCCTAATGATTGGCGTTTACCTACGAAAGAAGAGTGGAAGTCGATGATAGATAGGAAATATCGTTCGCCGGTACTTTCCAATGCGGCAGGTACGGATCAATGGAAGGAAGGTGATGCGTTTTCGCGCCTGTATGCGAGCTTCTACTGGTCGTCTTCTACCCGCGAATTTGTCACGAACTTCGCATGGTTTGTCTTACTCTCCAATGGCTGCGTCAACTTCGTCGTCAAGTCTAACGCCTACTACGTGTGGCCCGTGCGTAGCCGACAATAGAGTCTTTGAGACTTTGAGGACTTTGACGGGGGTTGCAAGGGTGTGGTACTGGAGTATTAGATTATATCCAATTTTTGGGTTTATTTTTCACCCTATTTTTATTCCATCGGCTGGGATGGTGGGCAAGCGGGCGGTTACATCTGGGTTTATATTGAGTTTATTGGCGCCCGCTTACCCACCCTACAAATCTGGGGTGAAGAAAAAGTCATCAAAATCCCTGAAATTTAACACCCCAGGGTGTCCCACTTGCTCGATTTTTTTCCTGTTTTTGAGGGATGGTGGTTTGTTTAAATGGAGTACAGCGAATTTTGTTGCTAAGCGAATTAAATTATTCTTTTTCTAGGGTTCAATCCGTTTATCCACGTCATCCGTTGTTCTTTGACTGCTTTGACGGGGGTTGCAAGGTGTTCCATTTGCACTAACTACAAGGATTGTGCCAAAAGATTTTGAACAGGATTACACGGATTAATAGATTAACAGGATTTTAAATCCAGCAAAACTCACAATAATTAATCATTTCAACACTTTAGACGATAAACCTTAATAAATCCTGTTAATCCTTAAATCCGTTCAATCCTGTTCAAAGCTTTTTGAGTTCTTCTTCTATGCATGTAAGCAGTTCTTCCGCTTGCTCCTGTGTCATTTTTCCTTTCTCTACCATTTGTTCTGCCGCCGCTTTCAGCGAAGCTGTGAACAAAGCCCTTTGATAGTTTATGCCGCACTGAATGTCATATTGGCGTAATTCTTCTCTCATATTCATAAGCATCACTCCAGTTGAGTTATTGAAGGCCTCTATACAATTCAAGCATTGGAACGTCCACGATAAGGGTTCCAAGGTAAAAGCCTTGGAACCTGAAAAAAGGGGCATTACTCTTTCTTCTTTTGACTTTGATTGAGCCTTTCCATGCGTTTTAGAAATTTTTCCATTTGTTCTTGGGTCAGTTCTCCTTCTTGTCGCATTTGTTTTGCCACGGCTTTGGCTTCGTTTCTGCCCCACTGAATGTCATCTTGCCGTAAATCAAGTTGTTCTCTCATAAGCTTAAGTAAAGTCGATTTGTTGAACACCTCTTTACTATATGATCTAGCCCACAGATATTCAACACTGAGTCGTAAAATTTCCAATTGATCCGCTGTGAGACGCTCAATCATCGAAGTCAGCCCTGCTTCATTGTCGTCAATTTGCTGACGAATAGAGAAGACATGAGTGGGAGTCTTAGGGCTTGAGACTTCAGCTTGAAGTTCTGACTTGACAATAAAGGGCAACAAAAAAGGCAGATTTCTCTGGAGAATCATGTCAACTGTCATCAAACTCACATGATAAGCCTTATACTTCAATTCACCTGAATATCTGGGATCGGCCGTTGGCAGTTTGATATGCCTTTCTTCAATGGCTTGCTTGTTTTGCGGCGAACCTTTGAGATAAAACACATTACACAGAATGGTTTTTCCCTCAAGTTCGTCATCCATTTCCATCAGATGTCGGTATTCCAATTTCCGTTTGTCCATTTTGCCATCAGATTCATACTGGCGTTCAAATTCCAAATGAATAATGACATCATTGCCGTTTTTATCCTTGGCTTCAAAAAGCACATCGGCAATGCGTTTGATCATAATAAACTCTTTTCCGATCAACGTCTTTGATTGCGTCGCATCGACTTGATATTCATCCAAGATGAATCGAAGTAACTCTGGAAATTCCTTTGACAGTACTTTAGCGATTGCGTCGAAACTTCTGACTTCCTTTTTTTCATCCTCCTCAAGTTTCTTGAGTGATGCACCAATATCAATGGTTTTGTTCGCCTGTTCACCCCATTGCAGTAGCAATTGCAGCACGTTGGTAAACAACTCTCGGTTTTCAAGCAATCGCCTTTTTATGAGGCCTTGTTCATTTTCAGACATATGCGATTGTGCAAGCAATTTGACAAAATCAATGACAAGGGGAGGCTCAATAAAGCTCTCTTGCTTTGAGGCTTGGGATGATTTGGTGGTTTTTTTTCATAGTGAAAGTGAAAGAATGAATAAAAATGTAGTGGCCAGATTGATTTGGAACTTAATCATTTATAATTAGCGTCAATCATGACAATCAGCACAATAAAATGTTTAATTATCATGTTTTGAGTGTTAACTGTTTAAGTACTGAAGCACAAATAAACAGGTATTTTACCGCAAAGGGCAACCACAAGGGATTGCCCCTACGACCTGCTTGTAGGGGCAATCCCTTGTGGTTGCCCCTCTTCTTGGTTGCTTCTATTT
>Ga0164315_10000251_pt1 | contig 34959 bp, 23 predicted proteins | sample GuaBasSedimGuay6_FD_113737 | JGI IMG/M metagenome (GOLD analysis project Ga0164315, IMG submission 113737) | Subseafloor sediment microbial communities from Guaymas Basin, Gulf of California, Mexico - Guay6, Core 4569-2, 0-3 cm | ecosystem: Environmental > Aquatic > Marine > Hydrothermal vents... | reverse complement strand
TAATCCAGAATCATCCGCTTTATTTGTTGAGAGCCATACCCATACAATTTTAGCAGAAAATGATAAAGTTAATATATGGGATTCAGATAGTTCGTATGTTATTTATGTAAATGGGGATGAATTTGGTGATGAAACTTCAACTAATATTTCTACAAATACAACAACTAAACAGATTATTTTTGATAACGGGATAAGTGTTACAACAGATACTTATTCCATTTCTTTTGAAATATTTAGTGAAACTTATTCTTATACTGGTAAAGCTTATACAATATTTGAATTTGTATTAAGTATGTGGAGGGATTTTTATATAGTATATAATGAAAAGTTTAATGAGATTTACAATAGTTTGCCTGAAGGTATAGTTTACGACAGGTCTCAAGATGATCCATTTTGGTTTTGGACAAAGGTATTAAATGACACAGTTGAAACAACTTTTACGTTTTCAGACGGAACCCAATCTCAAATTACAACATTTTTAGAAAGTAATAATGATGAATTAGGGATTAAAGGGTTTTCCGACTTACAAACTCAGTCAGAAATCGGACAATCTTTGTTAAAACATGTAGGTGATATTTTTACCTTTACTCCAGAAGCAGCTAATAATATAAATATAGTTTTGCAAGAAAAAGCCCATACGGATATTGTTAAAATAGAAATATTAGGTAATGTAGAAGTTACCGGAGTCTTACGTGCTGAAAATATTTTTTATATTAATGCCGATAAAATCTCAACAGGTGAATTTGATATAGAAAGAATTCCTTTTATTAGTCATATTGGAAGATTATTAGAACAATTTCTCCCGTTTAAATATTCTTTTTTAAGTAATGATGGTTTTCGATATACTGTAAACCCAAACATAACTGATTTAACTTTAAGTCATTACCATAGAATGTCTTTAAATAGAGAAGGCACAGGAGTAACAACAGATACATTAATTGGTGAAGAAGTTGTTTTTTATGCTACAGGAAGCCATGGTGAATCTATTTATGTTGCTCATTACCATCCAGTTGAAGATTATAAAGTTACAGAAACAACACAAGATGGATTAACTGAATGGTTAAACAATAGCAATACTGTATCTTCTACTTCTACTCATACTCATAATGTTGTTTTTCCAGTTCAAGGGGACAATAAAACAGTTTATTCAATGTTAGAAGATGTTGATGGAAATATTTATGCTGGAACTTCAGATGGGTTTATGATGATTCCTGCTCAAGCAACATATCTTTTTGTTATTAATGGGTATGATTATTATGAATTTGGTAATAATTTGTGGCAATTGTTTCTTAATGCCAAAAGCGAATATGAAAAAGAAACAGAATTATTGTTTACAGTTACTAACGAGTTATATGAAGATCAAATAGAGCAGGCTGAAGATAATTTAGTTGATGATGGCGATTCTGTAATAATGTATGGTAATAGCGCTCCAGACAGGATAGTAGATGAAACACTAATTAAAAAAGTGTCTAATTTTGAATTACCTAATTTTAAATATGTTATTGATAAAGATCCTAATGATGTTTTAGATACAGAAACTATAATTGGTGTTAAAAGAGTTGAAATATCTGATGGAGAAGAAGTAGATACTGCTACTTGGACAACAGAGGACGAGACATCTAGTCCGACAAAAGAATTAGTTACTGTTGAAAGAAGTTTTAACGGTATTCCAATATGGTCTATAGCTTCTAAAACGATTACAGTTCCTAGCGAAGCATATATATTAGCAACAAGTCAAATTGATTTTCTTACAGTTGGTTCTGATTTAATTGCTAAGAATACAGATTTAAATCAAAATGTCAATCAAGTGTGGAATGATGTTGATATACCATTTGAGGTTGGGATTATAAGACGTATTTTAAAAGTAGCAGATGGAGGTTATTGGGCTGCTACAGATAATGGAGTAATTGTTTCAAGAAGTTATAGTAATGGGGATATTTTTGAAACTGTAGCATTACCAGGAGCTAATCCAGATATTAAAGATATTGTAGAGGGTCAGAAAGGATATATTTTTGTAGTTTCAGAAGCTGGTGTTTTCGAAACTCATGACGGTGGGAAAGTATGGAGTAATGTTTTTGATATAATAGGGGGGTTTGATCAGATAACAAGAGATTATTCTTTAGACAAATCAGATACTGTAAGTGGACATTATCATATGGCTTCTGTAGATAGTTTAGGAAATGGATTTTTAAGTGAATCAATAGGTACTGGAACTCCTCATGTCCATCAAGTAACAGCATGGGATATAGGGGCTACTTTAGGACATACTCATGTTTTTGTTGTAACGTTGTATGTTACTGACAATAGTAAAATTATATGGAAATCAATTGATAATGGAGTAACATGGACCAATTTTGGCGCACTTCCATCTGGGGAAATAGGATCAATATCTGCGGCTTTTGGTTTAATTTTTATAGGGCAGATAGATGGGACTTATAAAACCTCTAATGGGCAAGAATGGGTAAAAGTTCTTAGTAAAAGAGCTTATAGTTTTCAATGGAATTATAATTTATCAGGCCTAATGATTGGTACTGATAATGTTATTTATACTACTATGGACGGTTCTGTTTTTTCAACAACATATACATTTGATGGAATGCCTATGGCTATTTTGACTGATGAATCGGTACGTAGATATTTTGGATATGCATATAGTAATAAATCAAAAGAAATGCATTTTAAAGAAGCTCCTGAACTTTCTAATACGACATTGGCTTTAGTAGATTTTGATAAATGGTTAGCAGAAAATGGACAATGGAATAAAAGTAGCCCATATGATATTTACATTGACAATAAAAGGGTATTATCTACCAAATTTAATGAGGATAAACGGGAATTGTATGGGTATAATTTTGAAGTTGATTCTGAAAATGGTATTATAGATTTTTCAGCAGCATCAAAACTTAAAGAAGCTGTTAAAGTTGGATCATTAACAATAAATGTTGAAAGTGTAAATGGGTTTTTGGTTGGAGACAGAATATTAATAGTAACTGATTTTCAACCTGGCCCTGTACCTTCAAGAACATCAACCCAAACCGCCGCTCAATACGAAGATATTTTAAATGAATATTATCGCAGTTTACAATCAATAGAAGACACAACTACATTTGCGGTTATAGCAACAATAAGTGGAACAGAATTTACGCTTACAAGTAGGTTAGAAAAAGATATTAATTTACCCGCTACTGTTTCTAAGATAACAGATTTAGATGGTAATTCGTCTGTTCTTGTGAATATTTATGAAAGTATTCTATCTAATATTGGAACTTTAATACATGATCAAGTAGAAGATGGTTTATCTAACTATACAGATGGTCGTCCATATAAATTTAATGATACATATTTAAGTAACTTATTGCAATTGACTCAAGCTGTTCGTTATGTTTATCCCGATATTAATTCTGAATATATAAACGATATGTTTTATGATTTTAGATACCAGAGCGTATCTCATCCAACATATCCGCCAATTACAGATTTTATAGATACATTAACAAGCAATATTTATAGTCAGAAATTTTATGATACTGATTTTTCAAGAGTGTTTGCAAAGGCGGTTAATAAAATATTGATTGGTTATGGTAATTTTGCAGGTAATATATTTATTGCAACTGATTTAGGATTATTTTGGGCTAAGATAGAGGATAATTATGAAGCTAATTGGTTTTATGTAAGTGGCTTACCTTATGCTGTTTATGATGTGATTATTTTTATAGATAAAATAATTGTAGCTACCTCCAGCGGTTCATTTTCTTCGTTAGATATGACAACATGGGTAACTGAGGCTCCGTTGTTTTCTCAGTATTCAGCATATTCTCTTGGTTTAAGATGGGCTGACCAAGAAGTTATTGTTGTTCCAGATCATGATGCCGTTTTTGTTTCTGAAACAGATTCTTCAGATAAGGATGGAGTAGGATATATTACAGCACAGAATGGAGCACCGTATAATATTTTAAGAAACAATCAAGGTATTAAAATTACGAATGCTGGTGATAAAAATGGTAATTATATTATTCAGGAAATAACAGATATAGGTCATGGGTATGGTTCAGGGTTAACAGTGTCTAAGTCATTTGAAGGACCTGATGGGCTTAAAAGCAATATAAGTATAACAATGGGAACATGGTGGCAGCAATGGGACGGTGATTCAAATGAGACTAATATTAATTTAACCAATACTATGTTAATTGGTGGTCAAGGTAGAATTGCATATAGTATTAACAATATAGGGTCGGAATTCGCGTGGGCTGAAGCTATTATTTCTGTTTCGGATTTTATTGGTAAGGACTTTACATCAATATCTAATGGATTAATGTTACTGTCTGCTCCTGGGCTTAGCGTAACAAGTAGAAAAAATTATATATTACAAAGCAAAGATGTGGGGAGATCGTGGGATATATTTAGAAGTTTCGAATCGGTTGAAGGAATAGTGGACAAAGTAATAATTTCCAGTGAGAATAATACAATTGTAACTGTTTCATATATTAAACCTGAAAATTATAAATATGTTGATGGGGTTTTAACAGGGCGAATGGTTTCAATATTTGATAAGGATAATATAATTTCGCTTTATACTAGTTATGTTGTATGGAACGAAACTAGAGATGGGAAAGATATAGTTACAATTTATGGTAATGAGGCAGGTAATTATGCACAAGGAAATAAAATAGTTATTTTGCCCTTTAAGATTAATACAATGCTTGAAACAACAGAGCATTCATTATTTTTTGGTAGTAATCAAGGTATTTATTACGATGCAAATACTGTTGTTAATAATTACGAACCAACAGGAACGATAAGAGATATTGGGTACAATGGTGTAGTTCAACAAATTGATATTTCAGGTAATGTTATTTCTATGTCTGTAAACCCTGCAACTAATCATACTGTTTTTTCAGTTGATACAAATACAGTTGTAAGTACTAATGAAGCTATAGGTAAAAAGTTATATATTACAGATGCGGATCCAGTAGAAGAATACGAGATAGTAGCCAACAATGGAACAACACCAGGTGGAGAATCTACAATCGAAATAAACGCTTTAATTATAAGTGATTATGTTGGCAAGCGTTTTGTTTTAGTTGGAGAGTCATCAAGAGTGTATGTCAATTTTGATCTTTTTGTGGCTACCGATCAATTTAAAGATGGCAAATTTTATATTACTTCTAATGAAAATGATAATATTGGACAAACATATAATATTATATCTAATTCTACTACTTATATTGATCTTACAACATCGATAATTCCTTCAAGTACATTTTTAACAGCCTCAGACGATCAATCTTTACAAGTAGGGCAAAGTATTTCGTTATTAGATTCAACAGGCAATATTATTTTATGGGTTTCTTTAGATAGGCAGGCAAAGGATAATGACCTTAAAGGATTAGAGTTTAAATTAGATAATTCTTCTAGTCAAGCAGCCCAACTTAATGATTTAATTATTATTTCTAATACGCGAAATAGTATTACTTTAGATGCTGGCAACATTAATATGCAATTAGATTCAGTAAGAAGACAGGCGATAACGTTAGGGGTACTTGAATCACAATTACAAAATCTTTCTATAGTATCTGTTTTTCAAGAAGGGGATGCTTTTAGGTTAAATGGTATTTTAATAAGACCTTTAAGTGGATTTTCTAACAAGCAAACTACAACTGAATCAGACCACAAACATGAAGTTGAGATGGTTAATGAAGTAGTAAGTGGTAAAATAGCTACTTTTGGTTTTATGAACGCTTCGTATGTAGATATAAATGTAAGCGATACTGATAATTTTGATCTTGAAATTGTTCAAAGGCAAGGAGATTTGTTTGAAAATGCAAAAATTGTTTTTACTAATGACGATAGTTATAATTTAGAATATGAATCTGAAGTCATTAGTCATACAGCAACAAGTATAAGAGTAAGAATCAAGTCTGAATCATATTGGAATTTTACAGCTTATAGTGATTTAGCTATTTCTGTTGGATGGGATTGGAAAATAAATGCAAATAATTATGGTTATACAAAAAATATTACTTATAAAGATTTTGTCGTTAAACAATCTTTTATTACAGAACAAATAAATAGAGGAGACACAACGATAATTATAGAAGAGACTAGTGGTATTATAGTTGGAGACAAGGTAAAATTGCAAGACGATACTCTTTCTTCTGAAACAAATATAGTAGCTTCAATTGTAGATATTCAAACATTATCTGTTGTAAATCCAATATCTAGAACATACTATGAAAGTAGAAATCCCCAATTGAGAGTTTTGCGTAATACATTTTCTAATACTCATACACATCAAATTAGAAATAATGAAGTTGAGTTGTTTAATATAACTAGTTATTTAAATAATGGATATCCTTCAATGCACGCTCATAGGGTTTTAGCTTTAATAGCAGATGTATCTAAAATTCTTAATCGAAATGGGGAAATTATAGTTGTAGGATCAAGCGAAAATATTTATAGTAGTTCTGATAATGGCAGGACATGGTTACAAATAGCTGATCTTAATGTCTTTAGAGATGGAGATATTCCTGTAACTGGAATTTCTACTGCAAGTTTAGACAATACAGAAATATTAGCAGGGGCAACAAATGGGCGTATTTTTGTTCAAGCTATTTCGGATGGAGAAGTTGTTAGATTGATTGAGCCAGAGGTAGTTATATAATGGCAGATTGTTGTACAGATTTTCAATGTTCAGGAACAGATTGTGTTGAATTCTCTTTATGGACATTTATAGGTGCTGACGAGACTAATACAGATAATTGTATTCTGTATGCTTCTTGTGATACATTTGGAACATCTCAACAAATTGAAATTTATAAAGACGTTGCTTTTACTTCTTTAGTTGCAATTGGTCAAAGAACAGGAATTGGAATTATAACACTGGATGAAAGAAATTCTAGTGGTTTAACTGGTACTGTTCAATGGACTGGTAATCTTATACCATATCCATCATTTCTTACTTTATTTTGTAAAGCATCTAGTTCTAGTGACTCAAGCAGTTCTTTAGATTCAAGTAGTTCTTCTAGTAGCTCTAGTAGTATAGATAGTAGCAGTTCAGAGTCAAGTGATTCGTTATGTTGTATTAATCCGATTTGCGTAGGCTCAAATTGTACTCATTTTTCAACATGGATATTTAGTGGGATGACTCACGGGAATACAGACAATTGTATTCTTTATGTTGTATTTGATGAGGTCGAAACAAATGAGCAACAAGTAAGGATTTATTCTGATGCTGAATTTGCTAGTCTTGTTGCCGCTGGTCAAAGATTAGGTTTAGGAACTATAACATTATCTCAACGTAATTCTAGTGGTCTTTCAGGAACAGTTACATGGGATGGGGTTTTTGTAACAGGTTCGGTAACAGCAATATTAGATTGTGATGAATCTAGTAGTTCAAGTTCGTCAAGCTTTAGTTCTTTGTCTAGTAGTTCAAGTTCGAGTTCAAGTTTAACAAGCGATTCTTCAAGCAGTAGTTCAAGTAGTATTTCAAGTTCAAGCAGTTCATCTCAATCAAGTAGTTCAAGCAGTATAGATAGTAGTAGTGAGAGTAGTGAAAGTATTGGGAATTTTTCAAGCAGTTCATCAAGTTCATTAGTTGAATGGAATAAAATCAAGCCTTTGATTTTTGGAATGAGTTCAGTTAATTCTGCTACAATAAAGAACAGATTGGCTCAAACAATCTATATAATAGATGAGACATACAGTATTGGAACTGTTTATTGTTATCTTTATGGTTCTTTTGGTAATTCGACTGCTTTTACCGTTCATTTAGAAGTTCATTTATGTGATGATACAGGTAAACCTTTAGTAGCTAGTTTAAGCTCTAAAATGCTTGCTGGCACCTCTATCACACAAGACGGATGGTATTCATTTGATATTGATATTGATGGCGTTACTCCTGCAAATAAATATCTTTCTTTTGTTATGTGGCAAGAAAATGGAGATGAAGATAATTATGTTTTATGGGGTTATAATTATGAAGAGACAAATGAATCTAAGACATGGTTTAGTAATGATGCTTTAACATGGACAGAACAAGAAGGGGTTTTGAGGGCGTTAAAAGTTGTTGGAAGCTTTGACGCTTATGATTTAACTAATTTCAAATTACTAACCCCTGCAGCAGAACAGCAAGTAGTTACAAAAAATTTATTGGGGGCAACATTAAGTGGTCTTAAATTAGTTCCTGGAGAATATGGTTATGATGTTTCTAAGGTTATTGTTGACCATCCAGATTTTCTTTGTTCTTTTGTTATAGATTCTAGTGGCAGTATGGGATGGAATGATCGTTATGGGTCTCGAACAGAAATGGTTCAAAGTATTATTGATAGGTTTAAAACATTGTACCCATCAAGTTCAAGGGTCTTATTTGATGTTTTAAAATTTGGAGCGATTCAATTAGATACAGATACTATTATAAGTGATTTAAGTAGACCTATGACTATTAATCTGGATTTAAATAATTCTACAAGGACAACCTATGTATTTACTACAGCTTCTATATCTGCACAGAAAGATACTGTTTACAAAATTAATAATATAAATTTTACTGTTTTACATACTGTTACTACTGGGGATTTATTATTTTGTTCAGGGGAAGAAGATCCTCCAAGTAACGGAACACTTCAAAAAGTAAGTGGAATAGGTGACCTTAATATTATTTACACTTTATTTACTTCCGCTTCTGTTTCTGATAAAGTAGTTGCATTTGGTTTTAAAAATTTAGAAAATGATCATACCTATAATATTGGAGAAGTCGTAATAGATTCTGAAGTTATTGATAGTATGGATAATGTAGATAATTGGCAAGCGTTTTTAGAAGGAGGAGGCCCTGTATCATTAACATCAGGATCAAATGGACCTAGTAATAGTAAATCTATGGATATTGTTGGGCAAAATGGACTAGTATTACGTAGACCATTTTGTGAAGCACCAGTAGCGACAACTTCATTGTTACAAAATATTTCTAAGGGTGATATGACAATTTATTTAGAAAATCCTGAACTAGTAGCCCCAGAGTATTTTATAGATTTTGTAGATGGTGATTTTGCTACATTAGGTCATCAAGTAACTACTTTTTCAACTGGTAATTCTTATGTTGAAATTAGCACTCCTTCAGAATACGATATTCAAGATTGGGCTATTGATAGAGGTATAGCGCAAGTTTCTACTGCATGCCAAGCAAGAATTATAAATGGAACTACAGCTAAATTGCTTGTTAGAGATATTACTGTAACAAGAAGTATAACATTTTTTATGCAAACAGCAGATGGTCTTATGATTGAATGGGATTTTCAGCCATTTAGTGAATGGATTTTAAACGACCTTTATTGGTTAGGAGAGACAGCGCTTCTTCCAGTTAGTATTTTTGATTCAGATGGAGATCCTTTACCAGATGGAACAAAGGTAGAATTTTATATAGGATCAAGGCCATCGGAAGAGCCTAATGAAGTTCCATCAACTGATTCAACAGTAATAGCTCCGGCTGCTACTAATAGGATTTATGTTATTTCTACTACAGGATATGTAATAAATGACAATATAGATATTATTAGCCCTAGTGGTAATTTGCAGAATACTACTGTTTTGGCGGTTGGTACAGATACAACATTAGGACCTTATATTGAAACTTTTGATTTATTACAATTTACATTTGAAGTTGGAACCAAAGTAGTTGAAGTACAAGATTCAGATTCTGCTTCTGGGGTATTTACAAATTCGACTTTACTACCTTCTTCAGTAGCCCTTGTAGATACAACACCTATTTTTACAGGAAAAAGTTTAGACACGTCTTTATTAGAACCATATGACCCTACACCTGTTTTACCAGGGACCCCTTATAGTGATTTGAATTTAGATAGAGAAAGAATTCAAATGAATATTAATGATATTCCAACTATTGATGGATATGGAACTATTAGGGTTTTGCCTATTACGGAAGATAATCTTAAAACAATTAAAGAAAAAAGAGATGAAGGAGAGTATTTATTTACCCCAGAACCACCAGAACATATAATAGAACAATCAGAACAAAATACAGGAGATATAGAGACTGCTCAAACAGATGAAGAAAGCGCTGTCGGTATGTTTACAACTACAACTACCACATTGTTATCCAGAGGTGAAGATTATGAAATAGACAATCCGGTTTACTTATCAGATGGGTTTGCAGAATCATCTATTGTATCTTTTGCTACTGATTTAACCCCTACAATTGTTCAAGGAGCAAATGTTGCAGGTATAGATGAATTCATAGGGGATGATATTGGGACTGATTTTGAAAATCAAACCATTCTTATAAAAAATTATGAAATTTTTCCTGCAGTTGTAATGAAAAACACAAATAATATTACTGTTGCAAAACAATATTTAAATTCATTTGATGTGGATTTTACACCCCCTATTAATATTGAAGGTATTTATGACGAAACATATGGAGGGGCGGTTAAATATATATCAGATAATGGATTTGAGGGCAGTGATGATCCGTGTCCAGGAAGACATAAAGGATATTCTACTATGTATGCCCCTGGAGTTTATGCTTCAGATAGTGGTTTCAAAATAAACTATATAATTACAGATAAAGAAGTATTAATTAAGGACGGGTCTCTTAAAATTAAAATATATTCTAGCCCAGTTACAAATATAGATGATGTGGTAGCAGAAAGAGCAAGTTTTTTAAATGACGATGGGAACGTTACTGCTTTTGGGCGAGCTGCATATCAGCAACAGAATTTAAATATAATATTACCATCTACAGTTACTACTGCTAGTGATGGTACCGTTACTACTACGCAACCATTATCCACTATAGACCAATGGAGAGATGATGTCGCAAATAATCCTTTTACAGAGAGGATAGAAGATGTTGCTCAAGGTGGCAGTCAAGCAGGATCAAATTTATTAGAAAGTCTTGTAGGTTTAAATGTTTCTAATCAATTTATAGAAGATATTGAAAAGTTCGGGTATCAAATTAATAATTCTGACACTATAATCTCTCCAGCCTTTCAATTTTATACCAAGCCTAAAGAATGGACAAAGGCAACTCAATATGGTGATGCAAGTGAGCAGACATTAAGCATTGTAAATGGAAGAGCAGTATTAGAGATTCCAGCATCTGATACTAATTCATTATTAATGGTTGAAGCTTCTGTTGCTTTTGGAGAGACAGATCAATTTGAAACAGTACAGTCTAATTTAGTTGTTGTATCTAATCCTATTAATATTGATATTATTACGCCTGATAAGATTTTTGTAGAAGGGGACAATACATATGAAATTTCTACACAAATAACATGGTTGAGTCAAATTATAGAAGATAATGTTGTAGTTAATTTTACTCCAGAAGAAACTGATGCAATTCCTTCTGTTAGTAAAACTAATAATGGGTTAGCGCTAGGTGTTAAAATAGGGCCTCATAGTCCTGTTATAATGACCAAGCCAATGAATTGTGATAGTGGGTTTGGCCAATATGAATATATAATTATTAGTGTTAACCATATGGGTTACGAAAGAATTATTAAGAGAATAATAGAATGGACTAGTTCTCAATATGAATCAGAGGGAATATCAGATGACGAATTCCCGTTTTTAATTAAAAAATCAGGTATTGAAACTGGATGGGCAGATGGGACAACAAATATTAAAATAGAATCTGATTTAACAGACGTATTTAATCAATTATGGGTAACAGAATCGGGTATAAAAGCATTAAAAGGGAAAAATCAGCCTGTTCTTCCTGAATATCCAAATGGAACTCCGAGACGTATTTCTTGGGATGCTAGAGGATTAACTATTAAGCCCGATCAAGAAAGATGGGAGACAGATACTGTTTCAGCGCATGTTTTTGGAGGAAATGCCAATGTAGGACATATGCAGCCAAGTTCTTCAACGTCTTGCTGTCCACGTGGTAACGCCCCATGGAGCATCCCTATTAAGGGTTCAACAGGGTACGGAATATTAAATGATCAAGGTAAAATAATTATGTATAAAAGAGGAATAGGTGTTAAATCAACACCTTATCCTTGCGGGATAGAAGCAAATACCTGCTGGCCTAGAGTTGAATTAACTTTTCGAGAGCCTCTTGGTATAGAGATCAGTATTGAATCTTATGATGCAAAATATATACGAGATGGGGTAGATTCTCCTAATATTGTTGCAGAAGTTACATGGAAGGGTCAACCAATAACAAGTAAATTTACTGTTAATGAAGGAGCCAAGGACGAAACTATTAAAGATTTTCCATTTCCAGATGTCGTATTGAAAGCAGGGACATGTTCTGAAGGGAATGCTGGCAAAGAGTCTGGAGAAATGAAAGACAATCGCAATATTGAAAGTGGATGTTTAACAATTGCAAGTCATATAGATGTAAATTTGGACGCATATACAGCGGTTGTTTCTTTAAGTAGAACAGATATTTATAGTGATGCTAATGGAAGTCATACTCATGCATGTCAAGTAGACTATAGTGGAGATGGAACTACAACAAGTACAATTATTCTATCGGGAGTAACTATTGCGGATCATACTCATACAATATCAAATTATATTGCTTTATCCGCTGGTTCTCCTGCCCATACCCATAGTCTTCGTTCAGTAGCTATTGTAAAGATTTTGCCTAGTAAGAATATTGAGATTTTACCTACAATTAATGGTTATGTTGAATATAATCCAACAGCAGTTTCAAGTGGACGAATGATGTTTGCTACTTTATATCTTCCAACAGGTACTAAGAGAAAAGAATTATTGCTAACTTTATCAACAGCATCAGATATTTTAACTAATAAGTCATTAGGAAATGCTTATACTGCAGAAACTGTAATAGAGACTATTAAAGGTTTTGATATTAAAGCTTTTGCAAAATTCTCTTCGTACACAGTTGAAGTTTCTCCTGGTAATTTTGTTTTTATGCCAGAAGAAGTTGTTCCAGATGGTTCTAGAATGATATTTGATATTAAAACATACCGTCCATCAGAAATAGAGAGTGATTTATTAGTTGTAGGCACAGATCAGGTAAGAGAATATATGTACATAAGCATTATAGCTACAATTATTTCAGAAGGTATGGCTGCAACCAAGAATGTAGCTATAACTGTTTTGTCGGATTTGCAGTGGCTACCATCAGTTAAAAGATTAGTAGCAGATTTTACAGAAGATAGTATTTATATTGCGGAAGCGCTAGGTCAAATAAACACTTTAGGTGCAAGTCAAATTCATGATGCTGTTAAGTTATCAGCTCAAAATATTATTCAATACCAGACTGATAATAGTTCATGGAAAACATCTAAGAAAGCAATCTTTTTACTTACTGATGGAGACGAGAATACTTCAGGCCATTCTATAGGACAAGCTATAGATAATGTTAATTTTATAGATGGTTCTTGTGAGGTTCCTGTAATTCCAGTTAAATTAGGGTACTCTTATAGTTCAGATGTTAATATTCTTCGTAAATATGCTGATGAAACATGTGGGAAATTAACTTATTTAGTAGATGGGGTAAGTTCAGATATCGTTAATTTAATAGATGATATAATAACCGATGGTGTATTAAAAAATAATGATGGTATTTATTCAGATATTATAGACTTAGGAGCAGAAAATCTTCCTATTAAAATCACTGCTGACAACGTATCATTGCCAGCAGGAACGCGCATATTATTTAGATCCAGATTTAGTACAGATGGAAATAGTTGGTCTAATTGGTCAGAATGGTATAATTCATCTCAAGATATTGATTTTGAACTTAATTTAGTTTCTTTAGGGCGTTATTTCCAGTACCAAATTCATCTTTATGGTAATGAAAATTTTGAAAGTCCCGAATTATATGCTGGAGCAGAACTTACATATTATAAATCTCAATTATTTACAACGTTTTTTCAACCTGTAGATATTGATATAAATACAGATGAATATCTTGCGTCAATTCATATTACTCATGAAGCAACTATTCCTTCAACATCGCAAATTGAATATGGTTACACTCAATTCGATACAACAGATTTTGATGATTATTATTCAACAACAAGGCCAATGATAATTCCAGATCGACATACTATTATTTTAACAAGATATAATGAAAAATTATTAACGAAAGACAGACAGACTTATACTGCTATTAATTATGGATGGCCTGATCAAGCAGATATAGAAATTTACCGTATTAATAAAGCGATACCACAAGGTCAGTTAATAGATTCTTCAGAATATGCTGTTAATAATAAATTAGGAACAATACAATTTGAAAATATTCAAGAGGAAGATGAAGAATTTGTTCTTTGTGTTTATTTTGAACCAACATTTAGAATTCTTTGTAATGTTAAAAATTATGGTCCTGAATCTATTGTTATAGATCATATAGGATTATTGTATAATATAAGCAAAAGAATCCCAAAAGATAATAATGGAAATGTTATACATGTTTCTGCAAATGAGAGGGTTTAGAGATGAGAAGAAGATACGATTTAGAACGTTCAGATAATTATATGTATAGTGGAAGAGTTTCAACCATTACATCTTCAAGTGGAGGTACTGTTAAAGTAGTTACAGGGTTTTCCGTCAAGAGTGCTTCTGTGGCTTTTGCAACAATTCCATGGCCTTCAAAAGACTCTTTAAGTTCGTCGTCTAGTAGTTCTTCTGAAGGTGAAGGTGGTAGCGGCGAACTTCCTAGAATTTATGTTTCTTCCTACGATAATGATGGTTTTGTAGTTACTTATGAAAATATACCATTTGGAATAGGATATGTTGAATTTAATTATACCGCTGTTTAATTATGAATCTTGTATTTGATAAGAAGACATTAAAGGTAATTTCTCTTTTTGATAGTGATTTCTTAACAATATCTGAAGAAAATTTATTAAAATCTATGTTTCCTAAATCTTTTCGTTCTCTTTCTGTATGGCAAATAGGAAATAAAATTTATCACAATCCAATTCATTTAAAAATTTGTTTAGATAAAGACGATAATCCAGAAATTTTGACATATAAAGGCAAACAAATTTATAAAATAACAAATAATGAAAAACAAATACAGATTGTAAAAATAGAAAAAGAAAAACGAAAAATAGCAGAGAAAACCCTTCCTAAAAGTCTTTTACGATCAATAGGAAATGGAACTATAAAAATGTGGGCAAATTCTATTCATACTTGCCCAAAAATTGCTGAATCATTAAAGAATTTTGAATATTTTTTAGAGAGGAAGATTAAACCTATTTCATGGTGGGGTCCTTTTACTGATGCAGGAGGGTACGCAAATATGAATAGGGAAATAGTTTTTAGACTTCATAACCATCATGTAATTCCCAAGGTTAATATTTGCCCCACAGCTCCTCAAGTTTCGCAATTATCTCAATATTATATTTCAAAATATACTTCGCTTGATTTAAGTAAGGTGAAAAAATATCCTAAAATTTGGGCGTTTACTCCCTTACCTCACCCATCTCATCCTGGAAGAAATATTTTTTTCACTATGATGGAAACAGAAAGTCTACATCCTGAATTTGCTCGATTATGCAACATTCATTCAGATGAAGTATGGGTTCCTTCTTTACATAATAAGAAAGTTTTTCAAAAATACGGAGTTGATAAGCCTATAAATGTTATGCCATTGGGAATTGATGAAACTACTTATGATAAGAATGATACATCTCCTATAGGAATTATACCGAAAAATACTAATTTTGTAGATTTACTTGGGCGTTCTCATAACAAGGGTATAAATAAGTTTCGTTTTATTACATTATTTGGATGGAGTTATAGAAAAGGTCCAGATATTTTAATTAAATCTTTTGTTAAGGAATTTAAAGCTAAAGATAATGTTACTTTATTAATAGTATCAAGACATAGTGGTTCTGCTTCTCAACAACATATAGATATTATTAAGAACGATGTTATGAAGTATGCGAAAGAAATTAGATCTTCTAATTTTCCTCAAGTCCTTTTATATTCTAATATTATTCCAGAGGATAAAATGCCAACTATGTTGCGAATGGGGCATGTTTTTGTTCATGTTTCAAGAGGAGAAGGGTTTTCTCTTCCTCAAATTGAAGCTTCAGCATGCGGATTACCTGTTATTTCATGCAATAATACAGGAATGAGTGAATATTTAAGGGACGATAATGCTTATTTGATTAAAACAGATAAAACAGAAGTTTGTAGTCCAGAAATGCATTGGATAACATCATATTATCAAAATCAATTATTTCCTCAATTAGGAAATGACCAAATAGAACAATGTAGAAAGCATATGAGTTATGTTGTTAATAATTATACAGAAGCAGTTAATAAGGGAAAAATATTGCAAAATGAAGTATTTTCTAGATATACGTGGAAAATAGCAACAGAAAGAATCGCTAAGAGAATTGAGCAAATTTATGAATAAGTTGGAATTTCTTGTATAATATATAAGCGTTAATTAAAAAAAGGAATAAATTATGCCTAAAAGTACATGGACAACAAAAGATCTTTTACAATTATATAAATTAAGAAATAAACAAAAGAAAACATGGGCAGAAATTGGTATTGTCATGTCTAAAACTGCCGGAGCTGTTTCCAGAAAATATATTAGAATAGATTGGAAAGCTTTTATAAAAAATCCAGATGCTTATGTAGGCCATATTAAAGAACTTGCGAATCGTGTATGGACTAATATAGAAATGGTAAAGCTTGAAGCATATTTGCAAGCTGACAAATCGTATCGTTTTATAGCTAAAAAATTAAATAGAAACCCAATAGCTATCGAGAGAAAAGCTCAAACTACTGATTGGAAAGCGTGGAGAGCAATAGATCCTAATGACCGTCAAAAAGAAATAGAAAAAGCTACAGATGAAGAAAAAGAGATATTTTTAAAACAACTTGTTGACGCCCTTCTTTCGATTTGTCGTCATAATTTTGATAAACTTAGATTGATTGAAGAAAAAGAATTTCTTCATAGAGTAAATCTCGAACGAGATAGATTATATTTGTCATTCGCAGCATTAAAGAAAAAAGCAATAGAAGAATTAAATATATTAGGTTTTGGTAATGAAGAAAATTTAGAACTTGGCGAAGGAACTTATGTAATTGTCGGAGATTCTCATGGGAAGCATACAAAAAAAAGTATGTTTGCATTAATAAAAGAGATTAATAAATATTTAAAACCTAAAAATATTATTCATGTTGGTCATATTTTAGATGATGATAATGATATTAGTTATGAATGGGGTAAATTTAATAATCTTATTGTTTTAGCAAAGATAGAAGAATTAAGAACAGTTCAAGATCAGAGGAATAAATTTAGTTTTAATTACGATGTCATTCGAGAAACTATAACGTTAGGTAAGGATCTGGTTCTATTTAATCAAGATATGATCAGCGATTATGTTAAAACGCCTATTAAAAATTTAGATGTTCAGATTTTTGATGAAAAGGTTATCATTAACTGTCACCGACATGAGTTTGTTTCTCGTTGTTCAAATGAAGGGGCCTCATATTTTGCTTCTCCAGGATGTTTGTGCGAAAGTCATATTATTAGAACTATAAAACAGATTGATTTTACTGATGGAAAAGTAGTTAAACAGGCTTTTTGGGATGGATTTAGTAAATATCGCAGAATGAAACATACTAATAAATACTGGGAACAAGGGTTATTAATTGTCAATGTTGATAAAGATGGGTTTCATACAATTGTACCATGTAATATTCAGAAAACTTCAAAAGGATTTACTACAGCTTATTTTAACAAAATGATTTCATCTAAAGGGATTTTTGATCCAGAGAAAAGGATTTTTATAAATGGAGATTTGCATTGTGACAAACACGATATAAAAATATTAGATATTCAAGAATCTATTTGCAAGGATTACAAGCCAGATACATATGTTAATGTTGGAGACACTTTAAATTATTCTTCTTTAAATCATCATGTAATGGATAGAGGAGGGGTGATTAATAAAAGATTGATGGATGAAGCGGCTCAAACTTATTTTATTTTAAAAAGAACATCTAAATGGGCTAAAGATTGTAGATTGATTTATGGAAATCATGAACGATTCGCTACCGATTTTATAGAAAAATATCCTCAATTAAAGGATTATTTAGATTTTAAATTTATTTGCGATATTGAATCTCTTGGTTACAAATTAACACCACTTAAAAGTGTTTTAAATATTGGTTCAGCTAAATTTATTCATGGTGAAATTAGAATGTATGGCCAAACTGGTTCAAAATTAGAAAAAGCATCTCGTACATTTGGTAAAAATGTTTTTATGGGTCATATTCATAATCCATCTATTCGATTTGGTTGTTATAGTGTTGGTTTGACAGGAGAGTTAAATCAGGATTACAATGAAGCAGAAGCATCGCAATGGATACATGGGTTTGGCTTATGCAATCAATACAAGGGTAAAAGTTGGATGACTACTGTAGCTATTGTTCAAAATAAATGTTTTTTAAATAACAAAAAGTATATTCCTGTAAAACCTGAGTCTTGGAATGTTTCTAAGTATAATGTTAAATTGCAATATACTGTGAGTTAATGTTTTAGAATAGAAAGGAAAATTATGCAACAAGGTAAGTTAATCAATATAGGTAGGTTGTTGGTCTTTTGGGACAATATGTTCAAGTTGCGTCCATTATTTGTTCGTACAGGGAGTAATAGTTGGGAAATTGCTTTGCCAGGGGTGATTATTGCGTGGATGCCAAAGTTGTACAGCTCAAGTGTTCCAGAGGGAAGTTAATGTATTTTAAGAAAAGAATTAAGGAGTAATTATGAAAAGTTTTTTAGAACAAGTTAATGAAGTAGACAGTCTAATTCGTCAACTTCATAAAATGGAAAGTAAAATGAATGCAGGTCAGTTTATTCAGGCGTGGAGAGAATGTCGAAGGTTGATTGCTTTATTTGAAAGAGTCAAACAAGATTTAATTGCTGGAGAGAAAAATGTTGAATAATTTTTGGGAAGAGCAAACTATGACGAATATTATTCATAATTATCATGAAAATGAAATTAAAAAAATGGATTTACCTAAGTGGATTACAAATATTTCATGTCTATTTTGCGGCGCTAAGTTGGATTTAATATCTATCCGTACTATTAGTTTTTGTTTAAACACTAGAAATTTTGGAGACTTGGTAGTTGAGATTGTATGTAATACTTGTTCGAGAATGGATTCTTTATATTTTCGAGAAGGAATTGCAAATATAAAAGATTTTGTAAATGTATTAACGGAAAGTGAACCAAAAGTAGACCCAATCATTGAAGAAGAAATGTACAAAAATCAGTATAATAACATTGTTGAAAAAATGGTTATTGAACAAGGGGGAGAAATACGTAAAGTAGCTTTTCATCCAATAAAGAAGAAAATAAAGGAGAAATTAAATGACGCTTTATAAGTCAGGCACATGTTTGTCTTCTGTCGTTATTGCTACATCAGTATATTCTTGCACTTCTTGTGATTATACTGAAATATTGAAAGGCGAAAAGGATCATGATAAAAAATGTCCTAAATGTCAATCAGGTATGATTATCATTTCGTCGTCTGCTGAGGTAGTTAAAAACACCTCAGATTCAGAATAATAGCAATAATAAAGAAAATGAAATATGGTTAAAATTATAATTGGTAATGTGTATTCCAAAATAGTTGGGCATCTTCCAGATATTGTAAATATAGAATTAGACAGGGTAATGTCTTATTATCTTGCTGATGCTCATTATATCCCTTCTGTCAAAAAGAAAAAATGGGATGGATGTGTTCATTTGTATAAACGATATGGTCAATCATTTTATACAGGTCTTTTATCTTTAGCAAAAACCACATTAATGAATTACGATGTGGAATTTGAAAAAATAGATAGGCGAGAACGTCCTGTTCAAAATTTCCCTGAACTTGAATTTACTTCACCTGAAAATTTTGAAGATCGTCCTTATCAACAATTTACAATTGATAGGTCTTTAAAATTTACAAGAGGGGTATTGGATGTCTCGACAGGTGGCGGGAAAACTATGATCGTAACGCGCCTTATTAATGAAATTAAAACATATCCATTTATTTTTTATGTATTAACAAAAGATTTAATGGAACAAGCTTATGATAATTTATCTTCTTGTTTAAATTGTAAAATAGGAAAGGTGGGAGACGGTCAAGTAGATGTTCAAAAAATTACAGTATGTACAGTGCAAACAGCTATTAGGGCATTACATCAAAATGATTCTCGATTTAAAATTAGCGATTATGTATTTGATGATGAAGATAAATGGGATGAAAAAGCAATTAAAAATATAAATAAAGTTGATAAGGTAAGAAAACTTATTAGGTTTGCTAAAGGTGTATTTGTAGATGAATGTGTTACAGGAGATACGGAAGTTATAACAGAAAAAGGGAAAGTTAGAATAGACAAAATTGTTGAAAATAATTGTAGATATGTACAGACATACGATGGGAATAAAGTAAAATTTAAACGAATATTGAATTGGTGGGCAAAAGGAATAAGAAAAACAATAAGGATAAAGACAAGCAATGGGGATACGCTAATATGCACTAAAGAACATCTTTTTTATACAAGGAATGGGTGGGTTAAAGCAAAAGATTTATTATTGACTAAAGAGTTGTTTTGTATTAATAATCCATATACTATTGCAAATTGGTTTCAGATTAAAAATATTACTATAGGTACTGAACAAGAAGTTTATGATATAGAAGTACAAGATACTCATTGTTTTTTTGCTAATAATATATTAATACATAATTGCCACCATACTGCTGCAAAAACAGTTAAGGAGGTTTTAATAGCGTCCGAGAATGCTTTTTGGAGATATGGAGGGTCAGCAACGCCATACAGAGAAGATAATGCTAGTCTTTTGATTCAGGCGATGTTTGGGGGTAAAATCGTAAATATTAGCGCGTCATATTTAATTAAGAAAGATTATTTGATTCCTCCTTATGTTTTTATAGAGCCAATTGATAGCGATAAAGGTTATAAATCATGGAAAAAGATTTATAAAGACAGTATTGTTACTAATGTTGAATTTAATAACCATGTAGCGTCAACTGCTAATCATTTGGTGTCCAGAGGATTGAGTACTTTAGTTTTAGTTCAACAATATCCACAAGGTGATTATTTAAAAGGGTTAATAAAAGGAGCAGAATTTATTACGGGCCGAGACAAGACAGAAGTTCGTACAAAAGCGTTACAATCATTAAGAGCTAATAAATTAAAATGTCTTATAGCTACCAGTTTAGCAGATGAAGGCTTAGATGTTCCATGTTTGGATGCAGTTCTTATTGCAGGTGGAGGGAAATCTTCAACTCGACTTAATCAAAGAATTGGAAGAACAATTAGAAAAAATAAATCAATTAGTAATGCAAGAGACAAATCTATTGTTGTTATATATGATCATTTTAAGACTAAATATTTAAAGGATCATACTAAGAAAATAAGGGGTCTTTTAAAGAAAGAGGAAGAATTTGTTGTTAAAGAATCAAATGGTCCTGATTTTATTTGTGATGAAATAGACAAAGTAATTGGTATAAAAAATGATCGAGAAACTATTTTTGATGTATAATATATAAAAACAAGGAATAAAAATAATGGATTTTTTTGAGACACTTGATTCTACAAGAAATAAACATGATATTATTAAACAAATATCATGTATTCCTAGTAATTATGTAGGAGGTAAACGAAGATTGTTACCTCACATATGGAATGTTCTTGAGGAGTCAAAATTAAAATACGATAGTGTATTTGATGCGTTTTCAGGAAGTGCAATGGTATCTCTTTTATTTAAATTTATGGGTAAAAAAGTTTTTTGTAATGATATTTTGACTTCTTCAGCAATTACGGCTGTTTGTCTTCTTGAAAATAGTACAATACCATTAACAAAAAAAGATATATATTTTCTTTGCAATAATAATCCTAAAGATTGTGGAACATTTGTTTTAGATAATTATAAAGATAAATTTTTTACAGAGAAAGAATGTTTATTTTTAGACAAGTATAGGAAAAATGTAGAAACTTTATGTGGAGATAAATTTTATTGTGGTATGGATTTAATTAGTAAAGCAACATTATTTAGTATTCCTAATAGTAATTTTTCAATTTATGGTAAAAATTTAAAATCATTACGTTCTACCCATGAAGTTGGAAAATCTTTTTGGACAGAGAAATGGAGAGATACTACTCGTAAAAGAAGAGATGCTAATAATGAAATTATGTTTTATAAATCTGTTAATGAATTATATACAAAATACAAGAGTGCTTTTTCTCTTTTTGCAATGGAAAATCATGTTAATCAAAATTGTTTTTTAGGTGGTCGTTATTATAATGGGCAAACAGTAGCTAGTCTTGAACACAGATTGCAACATGAAAAAACTAAAGGTAAAGAAATATATGATATTCCGGTTTCAGTAAATAAATTTCAAAAAGTTCTTACAGATCAGAAAGCTTGTGTATTTAATGCTGATATAATTGATGTTTTAAAATCGGATTTGATCGAAACAGATTTGATTTATTTAGATCCTCCTTATGGGGGAGCCAGTAGTGATTATGCTCATTTGTATAGATTTCTAGAAGAATATCTATATGAAGACAAATTAGAAAATCTTGAACATATTCAAAAGGGGGCAAAAAGATTTAGTAAAAATAAAGGATATCATGATCAGTTTGAAAACTTATTGTCATTATGTAGTAAGTTTCCAGCATGGCTTATTAGTTACAATGAATCTTCTTTTGATAATATTGATAGTATTGTTTCAATTATAAAAAATGCAGGTAAATCTACTGTTGAAACTTTTGCCGTGCCTATAACATATCAATATAGAAAAGGTAAAAATATAGTTGATATTAATCACAATACATATAGTGATACAGGTCATAAATATTTACAAAGAGGAACAGAATATTTAATTTTAGCGATTTAATATGGATAATGCATTTCATAAAGCAAGAAATGAACTCACGCAATACAATAATGACTTTAGGCAAATAAGTCCTTCTCTTATGTGTCTTTATAATGCATTGCCACAAAAATATGTTCAGGAAATTTATGCTATTTTTTTAGGGGTTATGCAGGATAAATATTATAAAGAAACAAACAAGCCTAATGAAGATAAAAGAATTTATAATTATGTAAAATTTAATCCAGAAGATCTTTTAAAGTCTTTGCATCCAGATAAATATATTATAGAGACTGATTTAAAAGACGATATTGGTAATTTATTAAAAAAGTTAAGAATTTTATCGAAAAATAATGTTTGTTATTTCTTCAATTGTGGAGGTTCGTATTTGTTTTTTATGGAAAGAGAATTTGGAAGTTGGAAATTTTTCAACACTGAAGGTTGTCTTGTTCCTAAAACACTTAAGAAAATTTTAGCTATTTCAGATGATTTTATGCAACGGTTATTAGTTTTTGAAAGAAATGAAGGAAGAATTGTAAATATTAAAACAATAGAAATAAAAACTGCTAAATTTTTGAATCAATTAATATCACAAATGCATTTTGATATATCGCCAAAGTTACCAAAATGGAAGAAAGGTATTGATGCTAGGCAATATATTGATGATTTAAAAATCAAAGTAAAACATATGGATGATTTTTTAGGATTAGAACATGCATCAGATTTTCTTCAAAAATTACCTCCATTTGTTAAAAATAAATTGGAGAAAAAGATTATGAAAATAATAGAGTCATCGAAAAAAAATATGAAAAAAGAAAAAATATCAGACACTGATCTTGCTGAGTTAGAAAGTAGTATTATTCCTGCTGAAAATGGTTTAGTAAAAAAAAGACATACAAGAAATAAAAAGAAAAACAATATTTTAGTAGACAAAATAGAAATAGATAAAGCAGAAATAGACAAAATAGAAATAGATAAAGCAGAAATTGACAATTGGAAAGATACAAAGATTGCTGACCCATTTAGTACAGAAAGGGCATTTATAGATCATTACAAGATTTTTATTCGTTATTATTCTAATCAGTATTTGAGATCTTTAACGCCTAATTTTAATTCTTATAAAACAGAATTGAGGTATGCTTCTGAAATTTTAGATATTTTATTGGATCACAATAGAAAGAATCATTTGTTTTTGGAAAGATGGTTATTGTATTTTTGTAAACATCATCTTCGTAGTGCTAAGGTTTGTAATAAACAGAAGACATCCCTATCTGCATTGAAAGTAACATTTAAAGAATTTAATAATATATATTATACTGTTTGATTTGTATAATATATAACAACGGATTAATTTATGGATAAAAAATATACAAAACAAATAGAAGATATCGCTCAACAAAGAAGAGCTAGAATTATGGCTTTAGCCTTTCTTAAACGAGCATCTAAGGCAGGTATTCCAGAACGATATAGGTGTATTAATAAAAATACATTTAAAAACATATTGTTGGAGGATTATTTTTCTACTGACAATATTGCAAATTTTGTATATGATAATGTTATTGAGTTAATGAAAACTCCATTTATTTTAATAGATGGGGGTGATACATCAAGTAGGAAAATGGCAGGATTTGCTATCTTGTTTAGACTTATTACTTGCGACATGTATGGGTTATATAAAAGATGCAATGAGTTAGAGGCTAATTTGTCTGAATTTACTTCATTTTCAGAAGTGTCGCGTAAATCATGGGCCTCTCAATATCAGAAAAACGATATTTTATATATAGATGATTTTCAAACCGATTTATTTAAGCCGCATCGTTCAGGGGGTAATTTTTTAGACGATATTCTAGAGTACAGGTCAGATCATTTAAAACCAACTATTATAACATTTCGTAAACCTATTTCTTTAGCAAACGTTTTGTACGAAACTCATTGTGGAGATTGTATTAGGCGATTATCTCAAAAAGAATATCCTGATAGTTATATTAAAGAAGGAACAAAAAACTTAAAAAGAGTATTTGAATCAAAGATAGAAAAGCCAAATCCTTATAATGGTATTTTAAGAATTAGAGTTAAGCTTGGTGGAGAAAATTAATGGGTATAGAAGAAAATAGAATACCAAATGATGAATTAATTCATTTGGCTAAAAAAGAAGAACCTAGATTTTTAAGTATCCTTTTGAAAGATAAAAATTTACTTATGGATTGTATGGCTTTTGGAATAAAACCGTCATATTTTTGGTTTGACGATAATCGATTTCTTTATAAAGTCATTATGAATAATTACAATAGTTATCGCTCCCTTCTTACTCGTAGCGCTATGGATAGTATTATGGATATGCAAAGTAGTTATACTGACGAACAACGATCAGCTAGGAAAATGTATTGGGATCAAATTTACAACAGGGAATCATCTTCGGAAGATTATGAGTTACTTAAGAGTACCATAAATGCTCGGCATGTACAGCAACAAACATATGATATTTTAAAAGAAAATTTAAATAAAGTTGTAAGAGCTACTTCTGGTCAAGTTGATGTATCAGACGCTATTAAAACTAAATTTATGGGTCTTGAAGGTATGAATGAAGATTCATATTCGTTAACTATGAATATTGAAGACGGTATGAAAAAAGTCATGGAACATATTATCGATAGGAGAGAAAATCCAGATAATCAAGTAGGTATAAAATGTGGTATTAAAGCGATAGATGATGTTTTTTATGGATTTATGCCAGGATCTTATACAGTTATTAGTGGTATGCCAGGTGGTGGAAAAACTACATTGATGTTTAATATGGCTTTTAATATGGCTAAGATGGGATACAGTGTTATATATGTTAGTATTGAAAAGGAAGCTGTTCCATTATATACAAGATTATTATCTTTACATGCGTTGGTAGACTATAATAGAATTAAACGAGGTGGTAAGGATGAACGGGGTATTCCAGATCATATTTTAGCTTTATTTCAAAAGGCTACTAATGATATTGTTAATGTTATAAAACCAAATTTTGAATGCCTTCAATTTGCCCAAGGTACAAAACTTTCTAAAATTTTATCAGAGGCAGATAGAATTAAAACTTTAAAAAAAGTAGATGTTTTGGTTTTAGATTATTTAGGCGTTGTAGGATTCGAAACCCACCATCCTACTAGACCAGATTTAGACCTTGCGGAGACATCTATCAGACTTCAAAATTACGGTAAAATAAATAAAATCGCTACAATTACAGCGGCACAACTTAAAGCCTCATCTACCAAAGAGATTAGAAAAAAAGCAGATAAAGCTAATAGTGATAATGATATTTCTCAAGTAACGGTCAACACAGAAGATTTAGCTGGTTCTCAAAAAGTTGTTTACGATGCCGAAAATACAATTAGTGTAGTTATGAATGGAGACAAACCACCAACTAAAATATATGTATATATTACAAAAGCAAGAGATAATGAATCTTACAAAACTATTGTTTTAGATTTTGATGGTAAACTAGGTAGAATTTCAGACCCTGATTTACAACCTGGACAAATACAAGCGGTAGATGATTTACTTTATAATGATAATAGTAGCAGTGAAGAAATACAAAAACAATTAGAAGATAGTTCAGATTTATGGACAGATTTAGCCACTCCTCCACCAGATGTAAATAAGGAAGAGTTAGTAAATATTCCTGTAAGCCCAGAGTCTTCATTTGAATCAGAAATAAATTTAGATGTAAATGATGTTTTGGAAATTGAAGAACCAAAACAAGTATTGAAAGAAATTGACGATATAAATATAGAAGATATTGACATATTAGATGTTGATGATGATTTGCTTGGATAACAAATACAATGGCAGAATTAACAAACAAGACACCACTTTATCTTTATGAATTTATTAAGAAAAAAGTTGATCTTTCTGAATTTTTAGAAACAGAAATTAGCTGTACACTTAATTGGTTTGAACCTGGTATTTCTGCTGGAACCCCTTGCCCATTACATAAAGAAACCCAAGCGTCTTTTAGATTAAAATATATAGAAGAAGATAATATTTGGATATATAATTGTTTTGGTTGTGGAGCATCGGGAACAATTATTGATTTTTTTATGGAATATTATAGTCTTGCTAATTCTGCCGAAGCTGTTATTGCTATATGTAAAAAATTTGGCTTTAAAGACAGTAAAGAATTAGCTATTAGTAGTTTAATGAACATTAAGAAACGAGCAAGTTTTCAGAAAAAAATAGAGTTTATTCACATTGTTAGTTCTAATCAATGCAGAATGTTGTTGAAAAAAGATTTTAATCGGTATAATAAATGGGTTGCAGATGCGTATAAAGAAATGAATAAAGCATTAATTGTAGAGGATTTAGAAACTGTAGAGAGAATTGGGTCTGAAGCATCAAGTAAAATGTTGTAATTAGATTATTAAATGGAGAATTAAATGCCTTTATCTGATAAAGAATTAGAAAAAATAGATACAAAGGAAAATTTAAAAAATCGACCTTCTTATGATGAATATTTTTTAGCTATAGCTTTTATTGTTGCTCAAAGATCGTTTGACCCATCTAGTAAATGTGGTACTGTTATTGTTTCTAAAGACAAGAGAGTTTTAGCAACAGGTTATAACGGACCTATAAAGGGATCTGTGGATGAAGAAATTCCTTTAACAAGACCTGATCGTTATTTTCATATGATTCATGGGGAGGAAAACGCTTTGTTGGCGTATAGTGGTTCTTATCAAGATATACAAGAAGCAACAGTTTATATTACCAGTCGTCCATGTCATAAATGTTTAAGAATGTTACTTCAAAAAGGAATTATGAAAATAGTTTATGGAGGTAATCTTACCAAAGTAGTTGATGATAATGATATGAAGGCTCAATCATTAATGCTCAAACATCATCCAAAAGTTCAATTTAAACAAATTATTAATAACGGAGTTCAAAATATATTTAAAGAAATGATAAGGAGTAATTGTGGCTAATATTTTTCTTTCTATCCCAGTTTTAGATAAACCAGAATTGGCAATGATATATAGTACTTACAAAGCTATACTATCAACAAAACATAATGTTAGAATTCATTTTGTTGAAAAAGATTCTTTAATTTCAAGAGCGAGAAATGTAGCTATTAGTGTTTTTTATAATGATTTTCCAGAAGCTGATTTTTTTATGTCATTGGATTCGGATTTAGAGATTGTTAATTGTTATCAGTGTAATAACATTTTTGACAAATTAGTTGCTCATGATATAGATTTTGTGGGAGGCTTGTATGCAGTTAAACAGCAAGGACATCCACGTTGTGCTTCTATAACTATAAATGGGGTAACTCCACAGTTTGATAGCGGTTTGATTGAAACCCCATGGCTATCTTCTGGCTGTTGGTGTTTAAAAAGATCAGTAGTAAAAAAAATGATTAAAGAGTATTCTGAATTAGAATATGATGGAGATGATATAGCAGTTGGGAAAAAAGTTTATGGGCTTTATATACCTATGTTGCACGACATGACAGAGAATGATTTTCCAGAAGCCCACAAAGATTTGCCTTATAGGAAATATTTGTCGGAAGACTGGAGTTTTACACAGAGATGGAAAGAAATAGGAGGTAAAATATATGCGGATTCAAGTATTGTTTTGAAACATATTGGTAAAATAGCTTATAGCCTTTATAATGTTGAAGTTGTCCCTGTTAATTCACCTAATATACCATCTGGAACCAACCCTCCAGTTTCAGGTTTTGATTTGAATAAGGATAATAAATTATGAATAATGCATTAGTTACTGTAATTACTCCTACAACAGGGAAAGATAGTCTTTTTAAATTGATAAAATCTCTTGGTAATCAAAATATACCATATGTCCATTTATTATTATGGGACAATAAACGAGAAGGAAGATTTAGGCGTTCTAAAGACCCCAAAGATTTAGAAAGATTTAGTAACAATACATATATTACAAACAGTATAGTAATTCGAGGGGGGATAATTCAAGGCCCCGCTGCTGGATCCGCATTAAGAGCTGTAGGGCTGATGATCGCTAATACACCTTATGTTACATTTGCAGATGATGATGTTTGGCTTGAAGATAATCATTTAAGTAGTTTAGTTGCAACTATAGAAAAAGAACAAGTAGAATGGGCGTATTGTTATCGAAAAATGTGGAGTCCTGATGGCTCATATTTAGGTAAAGATACATTTGAAAGCGTTGGAGATTTAAATACTAAAAAAGTACCTTACGAAATGGTTGATAACAGTTCAATGATGTTTAGTAGGCGATTTGGTTCTTCAGCGGCATGTCTTTATAGAGAAACTAAAGATTATAATGATGATAGATTAATGTATGGTTTTTTAAAAAAATATGCAGGTAAAGTAGCTAAAACCAATCAATTTACTGTTAATCAAACATGTCCTAGTAGATTGGTAGATTTCTTTCAAACAAATTGTGAAGAGGATTAAGATGGTTGAAATAATACAGGTAGATGGGGAAGATATTTCTATTGAACAATTTAGAAACGATTGGGCTTTAGCCCTTATGAGTCAAGGAGTTATTGTTAAATTATCTATTAATAAATGGGGGGCTACTGCAAAACTTACCCCTGAAATGTTAGGTATAAAATTTATAGATAGTGATGTAGCTAATTTCGCATCTGATTATTTGCGATTAGGAACTCAAAAACTTTTTCCAAAAGATGTTTTATCAGATATAAAGTCATTAGAACAAAATGGTAGAAAAGCATTATCTAACTATAGTTTTAAAACAATTTGGGGTAATTTTGTTCCATTTACTGCTTTTAATGAATGGAAAGGAGTTAATGAGATAACTCAAAATAATTACACAGAGGCAATTAAAAAGATTGGAAGGGAATATGATGAAATCATTTTTAGAGTTAAGAATGATTATAAGAATTTAGCTAGGGATGTATGGGCAAGATTATATACCGATAATCCCACTGGTGTCACTTCTTCTTTCATAGAGTCATTTTCTAATAAAGTTATATCGCAAATCCCATCAAGGGAAGAAATTATTAATTGTTTTTCATATAGTTCAACTTATTTTATGATTCCAATGCCTTCTTTTGTAGAAAATAATCTTGCTAAAGCAGAGAAGATTAAAAGAAAGTCAGAGATGTTAGTTTTTGAAAATGAATTAGCACGAACTACAAAACAAGAAATAGCAGAAGAATACAAAAACAGGAAAAAGGAATTTATTAATAGTTTTTTAGAGCATACAGTTTCTGAATTAAGACATTATGTTGCAAAATTATGTGATTCAGTTTTAAAATCATTAGGTCAACATGTTATTAATACAGGAGAGATTTCAAGTACGCAGAAGAAAAAATTAATTACTATGATTAAAAAAGTTAAATTTTTGAATTTTTATAATGATACCGAAATTAATGAATTGCTTAAGGAATTAGAAACAGGTATAGGCAGATATAAGGGAGACGGTGATTTAGAAGTAGTTGTAGATAAGCTTGAAAAAATAGTAGAAATTGGGTCAAAAGAATTTATTCCTAAGAATTTCAATCCTTCTATTGGCTATTTAGATGCTGGTTTAGAGTGAGCTTTACTATAACAGATAATAAAGACAGGGTTATTATTAAAGTAAATGATAAAGGCAATGTAGCGATTTCAAGATATATAGATATGAATGATAGATATAAAAAATATATAACTCAATACTATGAAGATATAACTGGCGAAAATTCAAAAGGCATTATTGCCTTTTTAAACTACCAAGAACATAATGATATATATTGTTCTTGATCTATAAGGGAGAATATGAGTAAAAATAATCTTTGGGAGAAGTTTGATAAATCATTAGGTACAGTAATTGTGTATGCTGAAGCCGCAAGTATAGATTGTGGTGTAGATTGCTTGTATCCAGAATCTCTTGCTATAGGAATATTAACAACAGGAGCTAATGGGGTTAATTCTATTTTAGTAAAGATAGATGTTGATTTAGAAAAATGTTTAAAGAGTTTTAAACTAGAACTAATACGTAAAAAGAAAAATAATGAATCTGATACCCTTCCTAATTATAGTGACATTAGGGTTTCGAGACAAGTAGTTGAGATTTGCAACACTGCTAATAAACTTAGTGAAGGATTAGATTGTAAAAAAATTGAAATTTTTCATTTATTTGTTGCTCTTTTAAAAGTTTCTAAGATTTCTAATGATATTTTTAAAAAACATGGATTTGATTCTGATAATTTTAAAAATACTAAACGAGATTATGTGGCATCTGATGGTAATAATGTTAAACGAAAAGAAAAGAAAAATTCTGAATCAGCTTTATCCACTTTTTGTATTGATGTTACAGAACAAGCTCGATCTAATAAATTAGATCCTATTATAGCTAGAGAAAAAGAAATAGACATAGCTATAACGATTTTATGCAGAAGAGGTAAAAACAATCCCATTTTACTTGGCGAACCAGGAGTTGGAAAAACAGCTATTGTAGAAGGTATTTCTCAACGAATAGTTAGCAAAACTGTCCCTAAACAACTTATTAATTGTAAACTTTATTCTTTGAATATTTCCAGTCTTGTAGCGGGAACTAAATATCGAGGTGATTTTGAAAAAAGAATACACACTCTTGTTCAGGAAGTTAAAAATACTGATAATTGTATTTTATTTATAGATGAAATACATACTTTAGTTGGAGCAGGGTCGGCAGCAGGAGGAGCTTTAGACGCATCTAATATTTTAAAACCATTTTTAGCTAGAAGCGAATTGCGTTGTATTGGAGCTACGACATTGGAAGATTTTAAAAAATATTTTCAGAAAGACGGAGCATTAACTAGAAGGTTCCAGCAAATAATAGTTGAAGAGCCAAGTAAAAAGCAAATGTATAAGATTCTATCAGGTATTAAGTCACGATATGAGCAATATCATAATTGCGTTATAAGTGATGATTCAGTTGATGCTATTATAAATTTGACAGATCGTTATATGCCTGATAAGAATTTTCCAGACAAGGCGATTGATTGTATGGATATGACATGCTCTCAATTAGTCTCATGGATACCAGATATTGATTCTAAAAACAATGCTGTGGTTACAGTAGATAATGTTGCTAAAACTGTTAGTGACCAATGCCAGATACCGTTAGAAATAATTATGTGGGATGATAACGAGCGTATTAGTAAAATAGAAGTTAATCTTTCGAAAAGAGTAATAGGGCAACCAAAAGCTATAGATACTGTTTGTAGAGTATTAAAAAACGCTTATAGCGGTATAAAAGATCCTAATCGCCCAATTGGAAGTTTTATTTTTGGAGGACAAAGTGGGACGGGCAAAACTTATATGGCTAAGCAATTAGCAGATGTCGTTTTTGGTAAAGAAACTTCTCTTATTAGATTAGATATGTCGGAATATTCAGAATCTCATTCAATCAGTAAGTTAATAGGAAGCCCTCCAGGATATGTTGGTTTTCAAGAGACAGATGTTTTTGTAGATAAAATTAAAAGAAAACCATATTGCATAGTGTTGCTTGATGAGATAGAAAAGGCTAGTCCCGAAGTATTAAAATTATTTTTACAAGTTATGTCAGATGGAGTGATGACAAATGCAATCGGCAATAAAGTTGATTTTAAAAATATTATTCTTATTATGACAGGTAATTTTGGGATTAATAAGCAGGAGACAGGGGCTTTAGGATTTATATCAGAACAGCAAAAAACTGCTTTTGATAATGAAAAACAAAAACTTATTGATTATTGTCAAAATATATATGGGGCAGAATTTATTAATAGAGTAGATGAATTTGTTCCTTTTATGTCTTTAAAAGAAGATTCTTTAAAAGTTATTGCGCGTATAAGGACTAATCAATTGGTTAATCGTTTATCTGTTCAAAAACGTAAATTATTGTTTTCGGATAAGGTATTTAATATTTTAGTTAAAATGAGTGAAAAAGAATATGGTCAGAACGCTACAGCTTTAAATAGATTAATTACGAAAGAAATAGAACCTTGTATTTCTGATGCATTATTATCTATTAAAGATAAGAGTTTTTATACCATTAATATCGATGTAAAAAATGGTCAATTTGTGTATCGTAAGCGCAAGCAAAGGGGGAGCAATGCAAACTAATTCTTCTGATCCAAAAGGTTATTACAATATTTTAGGGGTTGTAAAGGATTCTGATCCTGATATTATTAAGAAAGCTTATCGTAAAAAAGCTATGCAATACCACCCTGATAAAAATCCAAATAATAAGGAAGCGGAAGCTAAATTCAAAGAAGTTTCAGAAGCGTATGAGGTTCTTTCTGATAAACAAAAAAAACAACAATATGATATGGGATTTACTGATTTTAAATTTAGGTCAACACATTATCATCCTTTTTCTGAATTTGAATCTTCTATGTTTGAAAATTTAACTTATTTTTTCAAAAGTAATCGTCAATCTAATACTCAAAGAATTAACCCTGATCTTAAAGTGTCATTTAGAATTTCTTTAGCAAATGCTATTCAAGGAGGGAAACTAAAAGTAACATTTAATAGATTAATATCTTGTGATAATTGTAAAGGCACAGGGAATACTAATAAAACAGAAATATGCTCTTCGTGTAATGGAAATGGAAAGACAACTAAAAGACAAGGACATATGATCTTTACTACAATTTGTAATTATTGTCAAGGAACTGGTCGGCCATTTAAATCATGCCCTAAATGCAAAGGAAAAGGTTACACAGATGTTAAACAAAAAGCTATTGTAACAGTCCCTCCTTGTATTCAACCCTTACAAGTTTTAAAATTGTCAGAACAAGGTAATGCAGTTTATATCAATAATAATAAAATAATTGGAAACGCTTATGTTGTTTTAGATTACCCTCCTTCTGAAAAAGGAGTTACATTAGATAGTGGTCATCTTTATGCTACAGTTAAAATACCATTTAATTCTATTTTAATTGAGAAAAAGCTTTGTGTCGATATCTTAGGGTGTAAAATGATAGAATTTAAACCAGATGTTAATAAAAAATCTGGTGATGTATACGTTATTGAAAACGGAGGAGCTTTACAAGACAAAAAAGCTTTTATAAAGGTTTTTGTTGATTTTCCTAAGAATAATATAAACAAAGAGAAATCTAACGAGTTTATAGCTTTATTAAAGGAAGTATATGGCAAACCAATTAACACTTTTTCCACAGAAGCCATTAACTGAAGCAGATCTTGATGACGGTTTAGCTACTTTAGAAATCCCTCCAGATACTTTACAACTTCAAGTAGATATGCTTAATGTTGTTCAAGGATTAGTTAATATTGATACATTTCCTCCTGATTATCAAGAAAAGATAAAAAGTTATTATCGTTTTTCCGCTACCCGTATGCATACTCAATACACAAAAGTAGCCAATGTAACCCAAAGTACTTTGGATTTAATATGAATAAGAATCAAAAAGAAGCAATTAATTATCAGTTTAGTGGATATCAATTACCTAAAATACAATTAGATTCTACAGGGGCTACTTATTACTATGTTAGACCTCATCCATATTATAGCAATCAACCTTTATGTTGGGCGAAACCATTTTGGAAAGGAGAGTTTGCAAATACTTCTCCTAAAATAATTCCAACAGCATCAGAAATTAATGAAAATTCCTCAACAATTTCAAATTTAAAGATTTATAAACAGTTGCCTATTTAGGTTTATTGGTTATAAGTGAAAATTTTTATTTGAATTTTCTAATTCTATTGTATAATATAAATGTAACATTTGAAAATAAATATTTGAATTTAGAAAGTTATTAATGAATAAGTTTATAGTTTTTTCATGTATAGATTTAGAAGGAGCAGAAGATTCTAATTATAAAGGATACGTTGTAGTTCTAGCCAGTTCTTCAGATCCTAATTTGTTGTTATTTTTTCCTATTACTCCCGATAACGCTACTGTTATTAATTATATATTAGAAGAAAATGATGATTATGATGCCGACACAATGACTATAGGTATTTATAAAACAATGCTTGATTCTTGGAAGGCTGGAGAAAGATTTTTATCAGGTATTATTATTGATACTATTTTTGATTACGAATTAAATAAAGAAGTTCCATTAATAAGACTTGTTTTGTCAGATAGAGAGGGAATGATAGACAGTTTAGTTAGAGTTAATTTTAT
>Ga0164315_10000250_pt1 | contig 35002 bp, 29 predicted proteins | sample GuaBasSedimGuay6_FD_113737 | JGI IMG/M metagenome (GOLD analysis project Ga0164315, IMG submission 113737) | Subseafloor sediment microbial communities from Guaymas Basin, Gulf of California, Mexico - Guay6, Core 4569-2, 0-3 cm | ecosystem: Environmental > Aquatic > Marine > Hydrothermal vents... | reverse complement strand
CATGGAGACTAACTATTACGAGGCTTACAATCGCGACAACGTGCGGCTTGTAGACATTGAGGAAACCCCGATAGAGAAGATCACACCCACTGGCATCAAGACGTCAAATGAGGAGTTTGAATTCGATATCATCGTGTATGCCACCGGCTTTGATGCGATAACAGGTTCATTCGACCGTATTGATATCGAGGGTGTCGATGGTCAGAAGCTGCGTGACAAGTGGGTCGATAATCCGATCAACTACCTTGGTGTTCAGGTTTCTGGCTTCCCGAACATGTTCACACTCGCAGGACCAACGGCGGGGTCGAACTCAACGAACTTCCCACGTGGTATCGAACTGGGTGTCAACTGGGCGACGGATCTCGTGAAATATATTCTGGCTAATGACATCACTCGTGTTGAGGCTACACCCGAAGCCGAGCAGGAATGGTCTGAGCATGTCAAGGAACTATACAACCATGTGCTGTTACGCAAGGCCAAGTCCTGGTTTACGGGTTACAATTCCAATGTTGAAGATCACGACAGGATTCGCTACCTGATATACAACGGTGGTGCTCCGGCCTACCGGAAGCATCTGACCAGGGTTGCCGCCAATGGTTACGAGGGGTTTATAGTCGACTGACAAGCCGGGTATCTAAACAGCTTGATTCGTTGTGTTCTTTTAGCGCCAACACAACTAAAGTAGCAATAACCTGACTGACACGCTTGTCAGCCACGCAGACACTGGCAAGAAACACGTAAATGTGATCTCTTTTCTGGAGAACACATTTGGCTCATTTGGAGAAGGGGTTTGCCATGAGCTCGTTTTCGGCTTTATTAACTGACGTTCGAGCCTGCACAATCTGTGCGGCGCATTTACCTCTCGGTGCCCGGCCTGTCTTTCAGTTGTATCCCAAAGCAAAGATTCTTATTGCTGGGCAAGCACCTGGCAAAAAGGTGCATGAGTCAGGCGTACCGTTCGATGATGCCAGCGGCAATCCTTTACGCGAGTGGATGGGTGCGTCGAGTGATCCGAGTATTGAGTTAGAGTGAATAATATATTTGAGGAAATCCCGGCAGTTTTGCACAGCGAAGTATTTGACTCGCTGGTCGAGGCCAATAGTGTAAAAATAGAGCGCATCGTATCCAGGGGGCATGTTTCACCGGAATCCGGTTGGTATGATCAGGGCCAGGATGAATGGGTCATGGTACTGAGGGGGCAGGCTGTTATTGCGTTTGAAGATAAGCCGACCATTACCTTGCGAGAAGGTGATTACATCAATATAAAGGCGCATGAAAAACACCGGGTCCAGTGGACGGACCCTGATCAGGAGACTCTGTGGTTGGCAGTTCATTATGAAAGCTAGCATTTCGCAATTTGATGCCGAGAATGAATACTTTTTCGATGAAAGTTGTTTCATCACGGAATTATCCAATTCTGCCGATGATCCCGGAGTATCGGTTGCCCGGGCACGGTTTGTGGTGCAAAAGGTAATCAACAAGAATTCCATTGGAGATGAGTCATGGCTGAAAAATTTGAAGCACTTACCGACAAACATATTGAGTTTATAAAGGAGCAGCATCTCTATTTTATCGGTACGGCGGGGGCAGAAGGCTTTGTCAGTGTTTCTCCCAAGGGAATGGACAGTTTTAGAATTATTAATAGTTCCAAAGTGGCCTGGTTAAATTTGACTGGCAGTGGTAATGAAACAGCGGCACACGTGCTGGAAAATGGCCGAATGACTGTGATGTTCTGTTCCTTCGATAAGCAACCGCTAATTTTGAGATTGTACGGCCAGGCTACAGCTACTCACCCCCGTGACGAGAAGTGGGGCGAGCTGGTGGCGCTGTTTCCCGAGTATGTGGGCGCCCGGCAGATATTCGAACTGGAGCTCGAGTTGGTGCAAACTTCATGTGGTTATGCTGTGCCATATTATGAGCTGAAAGGTGAGAGGCCAACACTGACCAAGTGGTCGGATAATCACGGCAATGCGGGCATTGAACAATACTGGCGGGAAAAAAATGTAAAAAGCCTGAATGATAAAGACACCGGAATTTTATAAGGTGCACCTGGTCCCCGTCACTTAAAAGCCCGGTGATATGCAGAACGAAGCTATCAATCCCGATTTTTTATTGCTGCTTGCGGCTGATGCAATTCTTCTGCTGCATGTGCTGTTTGTGGCCTTTGTGATTGTGGGTTTGGTTCTAATAATTTTCGGGGGATTGCGCGGCTGGTACTGGGTCAGGAATTTATGGTTTCGGGTGTCGCATCTTATTGCCATTGGTATCGTCGTTGTTCAGTCCTGGTTTGGGGTCATTTGTCCCCTGACCATCTGGGAAATGGCTCTGCGACCCCAGGCTGAGGGTACAACTCATTCGGGTACTTTTATAAGTTATTGGCTGGGTCACATTTTATATTATCAGTTACCGCCATGGGTTTTTGTTGTATCTTATACAGTATTCGGAGTGCTGGTGGTGGCTTGTTGGTTATGGGTTCGACCGCGTCCCTTCGGCTGACCGCTTCGCGCCACCAGTTGTCCTCGATGGGGTGAGTAAACGTTAGCACTTAAAGAATCAGAGGAGAACCCCATGATAAATATGAAGACCGCTACAGCTGAAGAAATAACGAAAATTCTTCCATACCTGAAGGTATTTTCATCTCTTAACGAAAAAATATATCGTTGGAGCGGTGGTCGTATATTGGGAAAACTGAATGGCTATGATGTTATCCTGGTGACCATGACCGGCGCAAAGTCTGGCAAAAAACGTGTAATCCCATTAATGTATGTGCCCTACAAAGAGGGCGTTATTATCGTTGCTTCCCAGGCCGGTGCGCCAAAAAATCCGGTTTGGTTTAACAATCTGGTCGCGCATCCTGATATCGAAGTACGGTACAAAAATAATAAAATGAGACTGCGTGCGCGGCGCGCGGATGCAGAGGAGAAACAGCTTGTGTGGCCCGTGTGTTGCAAACATTATCCGGACTACGACGTTTATCAAAAACGCACAGATCGGGATATTCCGGTATTTATTTGTGAGCCAGTGTAGCTGAATCGTTTGAACCATCGTGAAGGTTCACTCCTCATCACCGCAGTATACTAGTGCACTTTATCCGCCTAGCGCCCAATAAACTCGGGCTTTTTCTTGTTCAAAAAGGCATCCAGTCCTATCTGCACATCCTGCGAATAGATGTGCTTGGCTGCGAGTCTAACTTCCATATCCAGCCCGGTATCGAGATCAACACTCAGGCCACGGTCAACCAGGAACTTGGTTGAGGCCAACCCAACGGGGCTTTTTGATGCCAGAACGGCGGTCATCTCGTCCAGTTTCTCTTCTATTTTATCTGCTGGCACGACGGCATTGATCAAACCCCATTCTTCGGCGGTATGTGCACTGATCCACTCCCCCGAATAAAGCAACCACTTGGCGCGCCGCTCACCGATCAGGCGCGGCAGCCGCTGGGTACCACCACCCCCCGCGAGCAGCCCGAAGTTGGCATGCTGATCACCGATCCGCGCATCCTCCGTGGCAATCGCCAGGTCACAGCACATCAACAGTTCCAGTCCGCCGGCCAGCGCCATTCCGTGTATCACGACAATGGTCGGCTTGCTACAGCCAGCCAGCCGGTTGAATGCCCGGTACCAACGCCGCAAAAAACGCTCGGTAATGTGGGGGTCTTCCGAGCTGCGCGGCAGTGCTTTCAGGTCTGCTCCGGTACAGAATGCCTTGCCTGTACTTCTCAATACCACAGCACGCACCTCAGGGCGTTCTTCAATTTCCCCCACATACTGCTCTAGCAGATCAAGGCTATCCGGGTGCAGTGCATTGAACTGTTCAGGGCGATTCAGGGTAATCGTGGCAATAGCGCCTTCAATAGATAACAGCATGACTTTTGACATAAGGAATACTCCGTTGTGACTAAATAACCGGTTGAGGTGGCCTTGTAAATTTTCAGATAAACTACCTGAAATCAAGACCCTCGATTATAGAGGTAAATGAAAGCATATTAAAAGTGCCTAAATGTTATTAAAGATTACGCGGATTCAAATTCATTGGCTATTAACTGGAGGATATGCCAAGCGCCATTACTTTTTTACTAAGTGCGATATTTTCAAGCTTATGTTTGTCAGGTAGCATAGAATAATTCGTCACTGTAACCAAAAATCCTATGAATTGTATCAATCGGGCAGAACTGAGATTCTGGCAGTCAGGAAAAGACATAAAACTTGCTGGCTTTGAATGGCGCAACAACAAACCACTGGCATTGTTATCACATGCAAATGGGTTTTGTGCCGCCACCTGGGCACTCGTCGTACACCATCTATTGCCCCACTACCATGTGATTGCATTTGATACCCGTGGGCATGGCCAGTCATCGACACCACCGGCCCCGGAAGCATATCAGTGGAAGTATCTCGTGGATGATCTGCTAGGGCTAACTGAACAAATATTGTCGGTAAAAGGAGAGCAACAGGTCGCCCTGGCGGTAGGTAGTTCCCTGGGAGGAGTCATCACGGCGGCTGCTGCAGCGGCAAAGCCGGAATTATTCCAGCGTGTTGTCATGTTGGACTCTCCGATAGTTCCCAATGCAGCGACAACCAGCCGCCTTGGCCTGGAAATGCCCAACGCTACCATGAACCCTGGTGAGAGTATTAGTGATATCGCCAGACGTAGACGAGCAGTCTGGGATTCAAGAGAAGTCGCTCGCAATAAATGGCGTGGTAAGCCAATGTTTGCAGGCTGGGATAACCAGGCGTTTGAACTCTACCTGAAATATGGCTTTAAGGATTGTTCAGACGGTACCGTTGAACTTGCATGTCCCCCTGAAGTGGAAGCCGCTATCTTCGATCAGACTGGTAGCATTAATATATTTGATTGCGCCAGCCTCATTCGCTGTCCGATTCAGGTTGTGCATGCTGCCAGGGGCCCTTTTCCAGAGGTGTTATACCAGGAGTTAGCAAGACTGTGTCCACAAGGGGAGTTTGTTTCGATTGATGGCGGGCATCTGCTGCCAATGGAGGTTCCAGAATTGACAGCAAAATTATTGATAAATAAAAATTAGTGCGCATCCGGAAACGCCGGCTTGCCAACGATGCCGTCATTCTCGCGCAGGCGGGAATCCAGAAAAATTGAGGGCTTACTGGACCCCCGCCTCCGTGGGGGTGACAAATAGTGAATTAATCAGATGTTCCTTAGAGTTACACAGAGTTTTGGTGAAACGTCATCAGGCAGAACAGTGTAAATAGTAACGTTGGGGGGTGAAAATGAATGAATACTAAATTAAATGCGGCTCAACCAGCCCTGGATGAGTTGGCTCAAAATATTGGGAAATTACTGGTTGCAAAAGGTCAATCCATTGCTGTGGCAGAGTCATCTACCGGAGGTTTGATTTCAGCAGCACTATTGGCCATACCAGGCGCCTCCAAATACTATCGTGGCGGTAGCGTGGTCTATACGCGCCAGGCCTGGAAAGCTCTGCTTAATTCATCGATAGATACGGCTGGCGGCAAACCACTGAGTGAGGCCACGGCTCTTCACCTGGCTAAAACAATACAATGCCAACTCGATACGGATTGGGGGATTGGCGAGATAGGGGCTGCCGGTCCGACGGGTACCCGCTATGGCGACCCGGCAGGTCTGAGTTGCATTGCCGTGGTTGGCCCTGGTATAGAGTGCACAATCATCCTGAAAACAGGCCTGGCTGATCGAACTGATAATATGTGGGCTTTTACGCAAGCGGCACTGGACTTACTGGAAGATAATTTAAACTAGTGTACCTCGTCACTCATAATGTAACATTCAGAGCCTCCCTTCGGGCGAGCCGCCAATGGCTTTCTGCTGCCCATAGTGGCGGTCTACCTGCTTTACGTGATGAATAGTGGCCGGCTTCTGGGGGACTACAAAAATCGGTGGCGCAGCAATATAGTCGGTGGCCTGATCGTACTGGTGGTGTCAGGTTTGGGTGTCTTCAAACTGTTGCAGGCTTTTGAATTTGCCCGATAGTTTGACTGTGGGACAAGCTACACCATCACCCGCTGCAAGCACGAGCGACATGAACATCCTGTCCCCGGGCGGAGTAGGGAAGCGTCTTACCAATGAACCCCGCGCATCAACTGCGCAAACATTTTTTGTGCCAGGGCCAATTTAGTGGAGGGGACATCTTTTTTCTCCCGGGCTGCATCTTCCTCCGACAAGCCTCGCGCCGCGGCGGAATCCGGGAACAGCGCGTAGGCCTGGCTGAGAAATGCCTCTGTCACGCTGGGTACGGTGGCCTGCGCCACGGCGCCGGCCACACCCAAACCGGTAGATATGCGTTTTGGCTTGCTGATAATCGCCTTTATCACCAGGTCCCTGGCCTGCTCCGGCGAGAGCGTGGGGAAGGCCTTGTACAGGCTGGTAGGTGCAATCATGGGTGTACGTACCAGTGGCATGTGTATGGTGGTGAAATTGATATTATCTCCATTGTATTCCGGCGCGGCACAGAGGCTGAATGCATCCAGGGCGGCTTTGGATGCCACATAAGCTGAAAAGCGCGGCGGGCTGGTGAGCACACCGATGGAGGAAATATTGATAATCTGGCCGCTTTTCCTCTGCTCCATACCCGGCAGGAAGCCGAGGATCAGGCGCAGGGCGCCAAAGTAATTCAACTGCATGGTACGCTCGAAATCATGGTGGCGATCGTAGCTGTGCCGCACTGACCGGCGAATCGAACGACCGGCATTGTTGATCAATATGTCCACATGCCCGTGATCGGCAACTACATCGGCTACCAGTTTGTCGCAGGAGTCCATGTTGGACACATCGCAGGAGTAGGCCCTGGCCACGCCATCCTTAGTGGCGATTTCCTCCAGGGTTTCATCGAGTTTCTCCACGGTCCGCGCCACCAGGATGACGGTGGCTCCGGCCCTGGCAAGGCGCAGGGCACATTCCTTGCCAATACCGGAGGTGGCGCCGGTGACCACGACCACTTTGCCCTTCACCTTGCGCCGCAGCACGGCCAGTGTCGGCCGCCCGATCATGCGGTTAAACAGAGCGTCGATTTCGCCCACTATCGAGGTGGATTCCTTGCGCAGAAAGTGCAGCCAGTAGTCCCAGAGCGTGGGGGCATAGGACTCAAAAGGCGGACAACTGATATCTTCTTCAGCCAACAACTGTTGTGTTTTGCTGGAATCGAAGTGTGTCGGGTAATTGATATAGCCAATCACCTGTGGAGGAATTCCCATGCTCGAAACCAGCCGCTCTCCCAGTGCCTTCACCGGTGGCAGGTGCACGATGCCCTTCCCCGCCAGTATAGTGGCGGAGTCCAGCAGCGACGAGTCCACTGCCTTCAGCTGTGGCCCGCCAGAGATTTTCATCATGATCTTTAGCAAATCTCCCACGCGAATACCGTCCGGGTCGGTGATAAAGAAGCACTCCCCATCGTGATCTGACAGGTGCGCCAGGCAGTCTATGGCGGCCACTACGTAATCCACAGGTACAATGTTGAGTCGCCCGGCCTTGTTCATCAATAAAGGAAACCCCTCAGGAATCACCGAACTGAGGTTTTTCAGGGTCTCGAAGAAATAGTACGGGCCATCCACCTTGTCCATCTCACCGGTAGCGGAATCACCCACCACCATACCCGGGCGGTAGATACGCCATTTCATGCGCTTTTCTTTACGCACCAGTCCCTCGGAGTCATGCTTGGTACGGAAGTAGGGGTGATCCAGCGCCTCGGCCTCCTCGAACATATCCTCGGTGAACGTGCCGTCATACAGCCCCGCGGCGGCGATGGAACTTATCTGGTGAAAACAACCCGCGCGCAGGGCCTTGGAAAGTGCGATGGCATGTGCGGTACCTTCGATATTACTTATCTGCTGGCTTTGCGCATCGGCTTTCATGTCGTAAATAGCGGCGAGGTGGAAGAAGTGGTCTATCTTGCCGGCACGCTGCTTTATCCAGGCGGGCTTCACCCCCAACTTTGGCTTGCTGAGGTCCCCCTCCACGGCGATAACCTGCTCACTGGTGGCGCCCCACATCTGGCGCAGGCCCTCGATTTTGGGCAGTGAACTGGGACGCACCAGCAGGTATACCTTGCCGCCGCGATCAAGCAGCTTGGGAACCAGAAAACGACCGATAAAACCCGTACCGCCAGTGATGAAGTAGTTCATGCTGTTGTCCTTTTCTCTGGTTGCCCATGAAGGTGCGCAAGAGCAAATACACGGATTTACCCCGGCGGGTCAGGGTACATCGGACGGTCACCGGCATCAACCGCCATAATGTTATGCACCCGTTCGAGGCGCAGGCCACCCAGCAGCAAATTGACACGCTGCTGGTGGACAACCCATGGATTTTTTCAGTGGGCAAATTCAGTGATTTGGCCTTCGAGTGACCCAGGCCGGTGATTTACATTGTGCTGCGCGCCCGATAGAGTTGGCCGGTTGGCAGCCCGGTGGTTGTGTTAAACTTGGATTCCCATGAGTTCCTTTATCAAGAGCCTGTTTTTCGCAGTAGTGCTGCTAATCCCTGTGTTGTTGGCAGCCTGCAGCGCTATAGCCCCTGTTGAGGAACCTGAGGACCCACGCATAGGGCGACTGATCGCGGGTATGGATAAGTGTCTGGCAAATCAGGTCCTGACCAATGAGCAATTGCAGAGTCAGGCGCAACGACTGGATCGGCAAATGCTGCAACTGGATGAAATGACCGAGGGGCTGGCAGCGGCAACCGCAGCGCCTCTGGATGATGTATCCGGGCCTATGCCCGCGGTTGAGGCCTGTGCCGGATCATCGAAAGTATCGTCCAAACTGGTTGTGGGAGAACTGGAGCAGGTTTGGCTGCAGAATCTGGAACTGGCCCTCCCCGCCAGGATTGATACCGGTGCCGAAACGGCCTCTGTGGATGCGCGCAACATCGAGCTGTTTGAGCGAGATGGCAAGCGGTGGGTGCGGTTTGAGATACTACTTCCAGATACTGGTGAGCCCCTGCTTATAGAGCGCAAGCTCAAGCGCATGGTCGCTATTATCCAGTCGAACACAGCTGAGGCTGAGCGCCGGCCCGTTATCAAGCTGGGAGTGACCATCGGTTCTATCAGCCAAACTGCAGAATTTACCCTGAGCAATCGCAGCCATCTGGATTACCAACTCCTGATAGGTCGTAACATCCTCCAGGATGTTATGGTGGTGGATGTCAGCAAAAAAAATATTGCCCCCTATGTCACGGTTGGCAGCGGTGAAGTTGCACCGTGAGTGCCAGGCTGACATTCCACACGGTGCTGGTATTACTCGCTTTATGTGCGATTTTGGTTGCCATACTGCGGCACATGGAAACCGGCATTCCATTTTTTCCTGGGCAGGAAAAATCTGTTTGGCTGGTAGAGGCCAGGGTCGATTTTGTGGCGAAGGGCGGCGCGGTCGACGCCAGCCTCAGCCTGCCCGATAAACAGCTGCCGGGATTTGAACTCTACGAAGAGCAATCAGCGTCCCCCGGTTATGGATTTTCAATCGTTAGGGAAAATGGCGACAGGCGCGCCGAGTGGACCAAACGTGAGGCCCGGGGAGAACAGTCGCTTTACTACAGTGCCCAGTTTGTCGCATCTGACACGGCGGATTCCGCTACTGCCGATCCGGTGTATGAGGATCACCCCATCTACTGGGACGATGCGCAGGAGCTGGCTGCCGGGCAAGTACTTGGCCGCGCACAGGAGACATCCAGTTCCCCCCAGAGCCTGTCCCGGGAATTGATAAAATTGCTTAATAACCCGTCATCAGACCAGAACACGGCATTGCTGCGCTCGGATCAAACGAGTCAGGCGCAGCTGCTGATGCGCTTATTGGATCGCGCGGGTATAGCCACACGTTCTGTGATGGGGCTTTATCTGGAAGATGCCCGCCGCCGGCAGGTGTTGATGCCGATGGTGGAGATTCACACAGGGGAGCGCTGGTTGTTGTTCAATCCAAAAACTGGTGAGACCGGTGTCCCGATAAATCTTCTGCTCTGGCATCGCGGTGGGGTTTCGGTGCTGGATGTCACCGGAGGGCGGAGGTCGCACGTCAGTTTCTCGATGATTCGCCAGACTATTTCGGCCCGGCAGTTGTCAATGGCTAAGGGCAGCGAAAGCATCTTTTCCAGACTCGGTGTGCTCCGCTTGCCAATAGAAGAGCAGAGCATGTTCAAATTACTACTACTGCTTCCCCTGGGAGCAGCGGTTGTTGTATTCATGCGAGTGATTATCGGTTTGCAAACTGCCGGTACTTTTATGCCGATATTGATTTCACTGGCTTTTCTGCAAACCTCGCTACTGCCCGGGTTAATCAGCTTTGTATCGGTGGTTGGTATAGGCCTGGTTTTGCGCAGCTATCTTTCGCGTCTCAACCTCTTATTGGTGGCCAGAATTGCCACCCTTATCGTGCTGGTTATATTTGTTATTTCAGCACTTAGTATTATCGGTTACCAGATGGGCTATAGCACGGGCATGACTATCACGTTTTTCCCTATGATTATTATCGCCTGGACCATCGAGCGCATGTCTATTTTGTGGGAGGAGGAAGGGCCTCATGAAGTCCTGATACAAGGCGGTGGCAGCCTGGTTGTCGCCGTTATCGCCTACCTGTTGATGCAGTGGCCACTGCTGAAGCATCTCACCTTTAACTTTCCTGAACTGAACCTGGTATTGTTGGCCCTGATATTGGCGATGGGGAAATATACCGGGTACAAACTGTCCGAGCTGCGGCGCTTTCGGGCGATGGACGACCTCTGATGGGCATCGCCTGGATCAAGCCCGCACGCTTGCGGCAACAGGGTATGCTGGGAATGAATTGTCGCAATGTTGAATTCATCAACCGTTACAATGATCGCAGGCTTTATCCACTGGTCGACAATAAACTCAAAACCAAATTGCTGGCGCAGGAATACGGCGTACCCACGCCCAGGTTACAGTTCGTGGTGCGGGAGCAACACGAGATTAGCCATATCGAGCGGCAGTTGGTAGACCGGGAAACTTTTGTGCTCAAGCCGGCCAAGGGTTCAGGTGGCAAAGGTATTCTTGTGGTGGTTGGGCGCAGGGGTGATCGTTTCATCAAGAACTCTGGTGTAGAAATAGATGTTGCCGATATCCGACGCCATATGAGTAATATTCTCGCCGGCCTTTATTCTCTCGGGGGAACACCCGATGTGGTGGTCATCGAAGATCTGATTGCCTTCGATGAGTGCTTTGCCGGCTATTCTCATGAAGGCGTTCCCGATATTCGTATCATTGTTTTTCGTGGTTATCCGGTGATGGCCATGTTGCGCCTGGCCACACATGCCTCAGACGGCAAAGCAAACCTGCATCAGGGTGCCGTGGGCCTGGGGCTGGCGATGGACAGCGGTCGTTGCCTGAATGCAGTACAGTTCAGTCGCCGGATCAAATCGCACCCGGATACCGCTCGACCGCTCAACGATATCCACATAGCCGGGTGGCGGGATATTTTGATACTCGCCGCGCAGTGCCACGATATGATAGGGCTGGGCTATATTGGAACCGACATTGTTTTGGACCAGCACCTTGGTCCTCAACTGCTGGAACTCAATGCGCGCCCCGGTCTCTCGATCCAGATAGCGAATGGCCGCGGTCTGTTGCCCCGACTGCGCCATGTAGAGAGCTTGCAGGAGAGAAGGCAAATGCCTGCAGAGCAAAGGGTGGACTATGCTATGCGAAAATTTGCTGAGCCGGATGCTGCCGCACAGGGGCGGGCCTTATAGCAGATATGCGAAAACCAAAGAGCGTCAAGTGCGATTCACTTAACGTTCGGGGGGTGGATGTGGCAACCTTTTCCCTCGACTGGAAAAGCGGCGTCATCGACGATTACAATGAGGCGGCTGCAAACTTACTGGGAGTGACGCAGTCAGCGCTGTGCGGTAAGTTGTGGTCCACGGCGATCTGTTGTGAGGAAAACGCTGATTCGACCCTGATGCTGGCCATGACGGCGCAAGTTAGAAGCGCCCTACCGCCGTTCCTCATTCGCAGGGTCGATGGCAGGCAAATTGCTGTGGCCGGCATGCTCGTTCCCCAGGGCCGGGGGGCAGCGGCTGATCTCTTGCTGTGGAAGTTACTCGATGAGGGTGAATCAGACCTTTCACGGTCCTTCGGAACATCTGATATTGTCGCTGTGCTTGGTGTCGACCAGCTTAGCTATGATCAACACTGGGGCCTTGCCGAAACCGCTCAGTTGATGACAGGAATTCGCACCGGCTTGCTGGATATCATTCGAAACCGGGATGCGGTAGCACTTCCTACCGCATCCTCCATCATCATTATATTGCGAGATGTAGACCTCGAGGGCGCACTGGATATCAGTCGCGCACTACTGTCGCATTTGCGCAGACTAGACATGGATCCTGCGCAGCAGGCTGCGCGAATTTGCGTGGGGCTGGCGCAAATGACAACAGGCAGGACACCCCTGTCGACATTGCTGGCGGCGAATAACGCGCTGCTGCAAGCGCAATGCGGTGGTGGTGAGCAGCGTATCAGGGCAGCTGCTGATGACGATGGCAAATTGTCTGTGGGTCGGGCTCTCAATAACAATGGTGTGTTCTGTGACAATCTTGCCACTGCCCTGTCTGGTTTGAGGGAACGTGGTGAGGAAACGGCGACTTCCCCCGCAGCACAGGCAGCGCTGGTAACGCCCATTGAAAAGGGTATAGAGGGTTATGTCGGTGACAATATGGAGGGCGCCGTTGACCAGGCAATTTTTTTGTCAAGGCTGGACATTCCTGTGGCGATTATCGGCCCTGCGGGCACTGGCAAAATGTACATTGCCAAAATTATTCACGACGAATCAGGCGGCGCGCCTGAAATGCTGATTGCTGTTGACTGTCGTGAATTTCGTAGTCGCAGTGAGGCAAATACCCGCATTGCAAAAGAGCTTGGTGGTGGGGAAGGCAAGACCCTGGTTTTTAAATCACCGCACCTTATGAACTCGGAGGCGCAGCTAAAATTGGCCCGCCAGATCACTTCCCGCACCCTGGCTGATGTCAGCCCACCGCAGTATCTTCCCCGGGTCAAATTCGTAGCGCTCTTTCCTGACAGTCTGGAGAAATTGATACTCCAGGGGAGTTTAATCACGCCGCTGGCCAGTGCGTTTGCCGGCTACCCTATACACGTGCCCCCCATCAAGGACCGCAAACAGGCTGTATTGCGCTGGGCACACAAAGTGCTGGACCAGGAAGGTATTCTTCGAGCGCGCGACATGAAAGGGTTCACTCCCGATGCGGAGCAAGCGATGCTGCTCTACGATTGGCCGGGAAATATCAGTGAAATGCGTGAGTGCATTGTCAACGCGTTGGAGAAAACAGAAAAGGACTGGCTCACTCCGGTAGACCTGGGGCTATTCAAGGGAATAACGCCGGATGGAATGCCCTATCTGCCGGCGCCCAAGCCATTCCTGGCCATGGTGGAGACAAATGCCGCTGACGATGGCGCCTATATCCCCTCTGTGCTGGAGACGCTTGACGTCGCTCTGGGGGAGGTGTTGCATAATTTGCTCATCGCGAATGTGATCAAACCGCTGGGCGCCTGGATCGATGACGAGGTGGTGCTGGCGGCACTGGATAGATATCGGGATGAAATTCCCAAGGCTGCACAATTTTTGCACACCAAGCCAAGAAATGTCAGTCGCTGGTTGCCAAAAATACGGTCGCGAGACGAGGAGCGCAACGGTAACTCCGGGTGGCAGAAACCTCGCCGACTGCTCAGAGAGTGGGTGCGGGAGTCCCCCCAACTGCCGGAGTCACCGCTACAACTGGTGCAAGACCTGTTGATTGCTCACGTGATTACACAGTGCAGTGCGATAAGCGCTGCCAATCGGGCAGCTATTATGGGCGTGTCTCTACCAACTTACCTGAAACGCCTGAGGGAAAACTAATATGCGCTACAGCCACAATAACAGCCAGAACGATGGTTATAGAGATGAGAGCAGAGATCATGGTGAATCAGCTAATGGATGATCGGCGACAGGCGAAGCAGGATGGGCTTTCGCTGTACAAGGCCAAATCGGTGGAAGAGTATGCCGAGGAATATCAGCGACTGATGGATGTCGAGTTACCCGTCAGTCTGGGGTTTTCCGCCCGCCTGAACATGCTTTGGGACCTGGCTGGCGCTGCTCCACCGCAAATAGAAGGCCGGGTGATCAGTATACTGGGAATCAATAAAGCCTGGCGGGAGTTGGATGTGCGGAAATGGCTGCAAAAAGACCTGTTACCACCGCGTATTGATCTCCATAATATCGTCAAATTCCTGGTTGCCCAGTTGGATGAGGGGCAAGACAACAATCGCTGGGAGGCTTTTCTTGTCTACGGCTCACCCATTGTTTCATCTCCGGTAAACCACAGCATGTACCGGGAAGACCAGACCCGTCGGGAGATCGCCTCGACCATATTTGCGCAAATTACTGACGAGTATGGTATTTCCCCCTCTTCTTACGAGGCAGACAAAGTGTTCCAGCGCTGCCTGACACTGATGCATAAATTCAAGATATATGAATTGCGTGACTTCCAGTCCGGCCACCTTGAGCCTTTCAAGGGTTATATGTTTCCCAGCGAATGAAGTGGCGACAAGAATAGGCCTGTCGTCCCCTGGTGCCATAATCTTCAGTGGCAACTGCTTTCGCTTCGAATAGCCATCTCCGTAGTGTAACCTGATAATTATTTAATAAAATCAATAAGTTAATTGCATTTATTGTAAGCCTTCACTTATGACCAGAAGTTCAAAATATTGAGTTTCTGGAGAAATCTCCAGTTTTTGCTTGATGGTCCTACGCTCTATACAAATACTGTAAGGGCAAATCAGTTTGTGCGCCAAATTACAAAACTGGAAAAATGAGGGTGAAAATGACCAACCTAAATGAACAGACGAACTTAAATGAAGAGATGGATATCCGCGGTGTGAAAATTGCGGTAGTGGATGATGCCAAAACCATACGAATGATGATGTCGCATACCCTGCGTAATATGGGTTGTGAAGTGGAGTGCGCAGAAGATGGTTATAAAGCCCTCGGCATGTTGCGTCGCTTTAAACCTGATCTGATTTTTCTGGACATCACCATGCCTGAATTGGACGGTTACCAGACCTGTACTTTGATTCGAAATTCGGAAGATACCCGCAACACGCCGGTGGTGATGCTGTCTTCTTCCGATGGCATATTTGACATAGCCAAGGGGCGTGCGCGGGGAGCCACGGCTCACGTTACAAAAATTCCACCTGAAAGTGTGCTGCGTGAGTTGATTTACAACCATACTCTGCGGCAGGTGGCCGCATAGTCATGGGGATGTCACCTATGCAATCGCTGGAGCTCCTGGAACGCATCAATGCCTATGATGGCGTGGTGGCGCCGCCGGCTTTTGAGAATGACCAGATGCGCTGGGTGGGAACCTCACTCAGTATTGCCGGAATACCGCTGCTGGTGGGAGAGGGTGAGCTCGAAGAAATTATCGAAACACCCGCCGTAACGACTATTCCCGGTACCAAACCCTGGGTGATGGGGGTGGCGGCATTTAAAGGTGGTTTACTGCCAATCCTCAGTGGAGATGTGTTGTTTCGCAAGTGCCCTTACTCGGGCAGGGCCCGTGATTACGCCATGGTAGTGCGCCGCCCCGGTATGTACTTTGGAATTACCCTCAGTGATATTCAAAGAGATTTAACATTCAATATTGACCAGCGGGATATGCGCCATCCGGTCGACCCGGACTTTGCCAAATTTTCACTGGGAGGCTTCGAGTACGAGGGCCAATTTCTGGCTGTTCTGGATCTAGATAAATTGGTTGCAGATGATGACCTGTCGAATGCATCAGCCACAGACAATTCAATAAAGGGAAAGAGCGATGAATAATATATTGCATGACGTTGGTACATTAATGATCTTGTTCGGTGTGTTTGGCATCGTTGCGGTGGGACTACTGATAGCCATGTACGTTACCCAGCGTCGCCGGGTACGCTATACAGAGAAGGGTATTGCAGAAATTAATAGCGCCCTGATACAGATTGCCGAGGGTGACCTGACGGTGCATGTGCCGGACGAAAACACAGTAACACGTGATATTGCCCGTGAAATTAATGCGTCCATCGGGCGCCAGCGAGAACTTATACGCAATATTCGAACACCATTTGAAGTTTCTGTGGAAGGAATATCTAAAATCGGCATCTCCGCAGAGGGGCAGGTGGACAAAGGAAGAGAATTGACACGATCTGTCGTTGAGTCCGCCACTGCAGCGACAGAAATGGTGCGTACCAGTGAAGAAATCAAGACATCGACGGGCGAGGCGGCCAGGACCTCGGAGAGCAACAGACAGCGTGTTGCGCAGGGCTATGAGCTTACCAAGGATATGTCTAAAGCGTCTGCCAATGTGCGTGAGTCGGTGCAGGAAACCTCAAAATCTGCCAAACGACAGGGTGAATTGATTCAGTCAGTAACAGCGGCGGCCGAATATATCCAGGCTTTGAATACCAAGATCTCAGTGGTAGCGATCAATACGCGTATCGAGGCGGAGAAGGCCGGTGAGCACGGTCGTCCTTTTCTTGGCATTGCCGAGGCGATTGGCGACCTCTTGCGCGAAGCGGAAGAGGAGGGGCGCAAGATTATCACTGAAGTGCGGATGCTGCAAAACTTGTCTGCCGACAATCTTTCCAGCATGGAAAATACGGTTGGAACAGTGGTAACCATTCTGCAGTATATCGAAAAGCTTGATACCTCTTTGGAGGAAATCAATGCAGGTTCCTCGGCGATCACCTCGATTATTACATCTGTCGATGATGCCGCAGGACAGTCGGCAAACACAGCACGGCATATGAACAGTTCCATGGACGAGATTCGTGAGCGGAACCTTGATATCAGTGAATACAGCGAATCTACCCAGGTAGGTGTGAGCAGCCTTAAAACCTCGATGCGCGATGTGGCTAAAAATCTCCGTCAATTCAAGATTGAAAAAGCACGCACCGGAGAGCAGGACCTCTCCGTGGTCGAGGATTTAAAGCATATTCAGGATGCCTCGCGGGTCTACCGTGAGGATGAGATGAGCGCCATGGAGTCTGCTGAAAAAACCCGGGCCTCTGTATGAGCGCCAACTGTATACAGGAGCGGATGAAGAGCCTGGGTGTCAGTGAAACAGAAGGCTATGGCCAAGGGCTGTATTCGATGGCGATGGTTGTCGAGCATGCGCCGTGTGTGATGGCATGGTGTATGTGTCTACAACAAAATTGGAGGTTGAACTAGTGGCTAGCAAACCGGATGTTGTTTCCCTTAGATGGGTGAGTGGATTGATGAACAAGCAGGCTGAGAATGCTGAGGCGGCCTTGCTTGAATATGGTAATGACCCGGCGCAGAAACAGCCCCTGTTGCAATGCATGTGGGCAGTTCACCAGATCACCTCTACGCTGCGGGCACTGGGGATAAAAAAACTGGAAATGCTGACCCTGGAAATGGAGCGCAGTCTCAATTTTCTATACAAGGATAAGGTTGTCGGCGAGCGGCGTAAGCTGACGATGGGCGGGTTGATGCAGGCCCTGAAGGTAGTCCCGGCATATTTGACGCATACCCAGAATGTGCGAATGGATACCGGCCGTGGCCTGGAGCAATATGTTAATGACCTGCGCCGCTGGGTTGGGGAGCGGCCCCGTCCGCAAGCATTTTTCTTCTACATGGACATCGACGCAGGTGTTGGTATCACACCTGGCGCATCGCCTGCGTCAGACGAGGAAATAAAAAGTCGTACCAATGTCATGCTGGCGCTCTATCTGGAAATGGCAAAGCAGGCATTGAGACGACGCAATGTCAACGAGAGTATGAAGACTGTGGCGCGCATATCCAAGAAGATGCAGGTACTTTTCGCTGGCTCCAAGCCGGAAAGGTTCTGGTTTGCCATGATTGGGCTTTGTGAGGGTATTGCTGGCGGCCTTATAGTGCCGGATGAGTGCATAGCCCAGATATTCAAGGCCGGCGCATTTACCATTAAATATGCCAGGGAAAACGGTGCCCGGGTTGATGAGTCCATAGACTACGATAGCTACCTGCTACAGATGCTTTACTACGTGGCATCCTGTAAGTCCAAGCCGGTGCATATATCAGGTGTGCGTGATGTATTCGGGATAGATAACGATACCGTCGACGTGGCAGGCCGTGGCTTGATACATATCGATGCCCTTGTAACTGCCGTCAGTGGTGCACTGGAACAACTCAATAGTGTGGTGGATTATCTTAACACTAACGATTTGGCAGCCATTGCAGCGACAGATTCGCCAAACGAAGACAGCTCTGCGCTGGATGCGATAGAGGGTGCTCAGTGTCGCCTGGCGGCCGCGGGGCAGTTTACTCATGCGGATTCGCTTAATGATGTTCAGTCGCTACTCAACCAGCTATGCAACGGCGGCTACAATGATCAGCCCCAGAAAGCCGAGAAGGCGATAAGCGAAATTATTCGTGGTGTTGTAGAGGTCAAACTGGACCTGGAGCACAAGCTCGAACACGGCCTGTGCAGTTCCTTCTCCAGCGGAGAATTTGAATTGCGTAAGAGCGTCGCAACCGCCACGTTTACCCAGATGAGCCTGGTAGAGAATTATCTGCACCAGATCCTGCGCCGCAAGGCATTGAAGAGTGCGCTGGACAAGAAACCCCTGGATCCGGAAAGCATTATGCGTTTGACGCTCGCCCTGCAGCGTCATCTTAACAAGTCAGATAAAGGGCACGAAGAGCTGCGCCAGGCAGTGAGGGATGCAGACAACGGTGACCCGGATATTGATTTACTCTACCGTCTCGCCAGCGATTACCTGGATCAACTGAAGGATACACCAGATCGCAAGGCCATTAGTTTGTCGTTGCAACTGTTGACTGAAATCGCCGGTGCACTGAGCTTTGCCGGTATGGCCAGAGAGGGGCTGGTAATCGAGCAGTGTCACAAGTGGCTCACTGCCGCCAGCAAAGCCGGAAGTGTGCATGAGGACGATGCTTTCCGCTGCTTCGCCGATGCTTTCGCCCAGATCGAGATGCATTTACAGCGGTCGGTCATTGACCCACTGGATGATACCTCTCATGTGATTAACCTTGCTGAACAGCGGGCGTCGGAGTTGGACAAGTGGATTATCGAGTTGTCTTCGGGTGCGGACGTCGCTGTTGTTGCAGACGCAAAAATCCCTGCGGATACCCCGGCCCTGCAGGAAAAGGCCTATGTAAAGGATTCGGATATTCCAGCGGAATTTCGTGAAGTGTTTATAGAGGAGTCTGAGGAACTCGTTGCCGAACTGACCAGATTGTCGGCGAAGTGGGCACAGAATACCGGCGCCAATGATGTGTTGCGTGATATTCGCAGGCACTTCCATACTTTCAAGGGCAATGGCCGTGCGGTTGGAGCCAATATTCTTGGTGAGTTGGGTTGGGCGGCTCAGGATATGCTGGACAGGGTGCTGGACGGCGACCAGCCCCCAAATGACAAGGTGGGACGACTGGTAAACGAGGTGGTGAGCGCTCTTCCGGCCCTGGTCCTGTCCTATAGAAACGCTGAGGGCCCGGATGTTGAATACATTCGCAAATTGACCAATGACTGTTTTCGTATGGCCAGGTCTGGTGGAAAGGACCTGTCAGACGATTTGCCGCTCGTGAAGGAGGTCATAAGTTCGAGCGTCGATATGGCGGACAGGACTGTGGTTTCAGAGACTCTCGCTCACTGAAAAACTGGCGCTGGTCGCCAAACCGGATAACGGAGAATAATTGTGCACACTGACAACGAACGCTGTGAATCGGGAACCGAAGGAGTCGTGGATTCCGTCGATGATACGAAAGAAAAGAGCCTGCGCTGGCTCCTGGATATGGACCTTTCAGAGCCTGAAGAGAAGCTTTTCACTGTTCCGGGTAATGACTATCGTGATGAGGGGCTATCAGCCTACGAGGCTGAAGTAGCTGGCCGACCCCTGGTCAGGGGTCATGCTGGCAGTGATGAGTTGTCCACTTATGTCAATGAAGAAATAGTGATGTCCTCAGATAGTGAGAGGAGCGATATCTATGCGGATATTTCTGACAACCCGGCTGTAGATGCAGATGCAGATGCAGATGCAGATGCCAAGGCCGATTTGTCGGGAGCGGCGATGGCTGTTGATTATTCCCGCAGGGAGTATACCGATAGTTCGGTTTCTACAGCTGGCGTTTCAGATGGCTCGGATATCCTTGGTTTAAAAGAAGCAGATGATATAGGAGAGGCCTTCCTGTCGATTAAACGGGTCAAGTCAGTGGTTGAGCCCCCGGTCTCGCAGCTACCGGTTACTACCACCCCTCCCCGCGCCGAAGAGAGCCTGCCGATAGATATTGCTGAGCATGAGTTGCGCGAGAGCGGCGGAGATATTGAATTCTCGGCAGATGACTGTGAGGTGGAAAGCAACGTAGAGCCAGTTGCAACGGTTGATGATGAGATTTCAAACGAGATCGATGGTGAGAGCATTGACGAGAACGACCACGATAATTTGTCTGTTGAGCTGGATTCCTCACATTCCATCAACCTGAGTGAAGCGCCGGTACCCTGCATCGTGGCTCAGCCGGGTAGTTATTCTGTAGCGAATGAAGACACCATGCAGGACGATGCTGCCCATAGCAGCGACGCCGCTCCTGGTAATGTTCTGGACTATGTGGCGAGTATAGCGCTACCTGCCGATGATGATGAGTTTGATAAATACCTGCTGGACGGTGAGTATCTGGTTGATGATGATTCGGATCCGGACGAACTCGCAGTAGCATGTACTGAGGGGATAGTTGCGGTTGACCCTTCGTCTGGAATCGACATCGACTACCACGAAGACTTTCGTGCCATGGATGGATTTGACGGCAGCTCGGTTGCGGCAATCACCGAAGTCATTTCCCTGGTTATGGAAGAGGTTACCGCTCAGGTACGCGAACGTATCGAAGCGCTTGGCTTTGCGGCTGATGCTATAGAAGTCGATGTGATGCTGGGTAATGAGCCTGAAGCCATCAAGCGTTGCTATGCTGAGGATTTTGAGCCTGTCACGGCAATATGCACGGAACTGCCGCTGGCAATGCAGGATCTTGCCAAGTCTGAGCAGAGTGCGATTTATGTAAGGCTGTTTCACGGGCAGACTAATGAGAACTGGAATGATCTTTTCAGCCCCGAGTTTACTGCCGAGGATCATAAGGCTGAACTTCAGTCTGAGTTTGCGCCTGAGCCGGTAACCAGTATTGAGTTGGAGGCAGAGCAACCGGCCACTAAAGCCTCGGTTTCGGAGACGGACTTTGCAGATGATATTGTGGGGGCTGACTTTACCGAGGGGTTGGATACAGGAGCAGCGCCACAGGATGAAATGAATATCGATGCTTTGTTCGACGATTTTCTCGGGGCAGAGTTTGATAGTGATACTGACGATGTTCTGGAGGTCGCGGCAGATCGCGGGACAATAGATGACCCCATGGAGAGCGCCGGTTTTGGCGAGGATATTTTTGCGGGAGATATTTTTGGTGAGCTGCCTGCTGCCAGCGACTTTACTGTTAGTGACATTGAAGCCGCATTTTCCAGCATAGAGCAGCCGCAGGGCGGCATTGATGAAATATGCGGTGTGGACGTCGATGAGTTCGCAGGCAGTAAGCAGCCTGATCAACTGGATTCTGCGGACAGCCGTGATGATGTTTACGGTGTGTCAAGCCCTGATCGGGGTGGGTCAGATGCAGCCTGGTTTATTCCTGAGGGAATTACATTTAGCTATACCAGCAAAAGTAGCACAGAGATATTCTCCGATTTCCTTGATGCCTTCATTGAAGAGGGTTCCGCTGAGGTGGAGAAGCTCGAGGATGCCTTCGGCGAGTGGGAAAAGGACGCGACGGTAGATTCAACATTTGCAACAGTGGCGCGAACTTTACACACCCTCAAGGGGATTGCTAAAGGAGTAGGCCTGCAACGTTACGGCACCCTGGTTCACAATTTCGAAACTTTGCTGGAGGCCACGTCGCGTCCCGAGGCCGGTGCAGAGCAAGACTACTTCCGCATGATGAATGTTTGGCTGGATGCGGTAGTCCGTGGGGTCGAGTTTGTGCAGGAGCATCGAGGAGATATTGCGAGTGAGTTCCCTGTGCAGGGTGGTGGCCCTGTTGCTGGTGACGAGCCGTTGGCTGTCCAGAGTGATTTGACTGCAAGCATTGAGGCGCCTGTAGTGGAATCGGTCGGTTCACCCGCCGGGCAAAACAAAGCTGCTGTGGTGCGTCAGAAAAAGCGGGATCAACAGTTGGCGGATGAGGGTGCGAAATCGCTTGCGGCACAGCAGTCTGTTCGTATTACCTCGGAAAAACTTGATCACCTGTTGAACCTGACCAGCCAGGCCCAGCAACTCGGGGTGCGCTCTGCCCAGAGCACTTCGCGCAATAAGCGCGCCTCGTCCGAACTACAGGCTCGCTTGACCTCGGTAAGGTCCCATATTGCCAAGATTGCGGACCGTGCTTTATTGAATGTGAATGTGAATGCGAATGCGAGCAGTGGCCGCTCGACAGCTGATCTCGATGCGTTGGAGATGGATCAGTATTCAGAGTTGCAGGAAGCGGCCAATATATTGCGTGAGGGCGTGGAAGATTTAGCGGATCTGGTCGATGTCGCCAGTCGCCAGAACGCACTCGTTGAGTCGTTATTGAAGCAGCAGTCATCAGTGATTTCCAGTATTACATCCTCTCTTCAGTCAGCCCGGGTAGTGCCGATGTCGCGCTTGATGCCGGGCCTGCGCCGTATCGTTAGAACCGTGAGCACGGACCTGAATAAAACGGTCTCTTTCAAGGTGCTCAATGAGGCCGGCGCGCTGGATCGGGATCATTACGCGCGCTGCCAGATTATTCTGGAGCACATGGTGCGTAATGCATTGGACCATGGTATTGAGTCTCCCGAAGAGCGCCTGGCGGTGGGCAAGCCAACCGCCGGGCGCATCACAATCGATGTTCGCAAATCAGGTGGCGATTACATTATCAAACTCGCGGATGATGGTCGGGGTATGGATGCCGATGGGATTCGTGAATCCGCCTATAACAAAGGCCTGGATATCGATGTCGACGCCCTCAGTGATGAAGAAGCCATCAGGCTTATATTCCACAAGGGTTTTTCCACGGCCAGCACCCTGAGTGAAATTTCAGGTCGTGGCGTGGGTATGGATATCGTGATGACTGAGTTGCAACAGCTTGGCGGGGATATACAAATCGAGTCTGCGGTGGGCCTTGGCACTTCTTTTGAGATTCGAATTCCTTCCAACGTCAGTGTCAACGGCGCACTTTTTGTCACGGCGGGTGAAGGTGCCTATGCCATCCCCCTCAACGGGTTGATCGCGGTGGAATATGTCGCTGTCGATAAGTTTTATTCGGCGGTAGAGCAGGGCAAGACCTTATCGCTGTTTGATATGGAGTGTGAGCCCGCCTATCTCGCTACCTTGTGCCAGGGTGTGGGTTTGCCGGAGCGCAGTGTGTGGGGGACAACAGTTCCCATTATTGTCGCCGGTTCGGAGCAGCGCCACATGGCCATCGCCATCGATAATGTGGAGGAGGCGCTGGAACTGGTTGTTCGGTCTCTGGGTGCGCAATTTTCCTCAGTCCCCGGTGTTGCCGGTGCAGCCACTACGGCCGACGGTGAGGCGATTGTGGCATTGGATCTCAACCTGCTTGTGGCCAGCGTCGCCTCCGGGGATTTTGCGCCCGTAACGGTCAGTAGTGACGCTGACAGGACATTGCTGGCGCTGGTTGTGGACGATTCCAGAACCCAGAGAATGGTTGCAACCAGTCAATTGGATACCGTCGGAGTGGAAACCATTACTGCGGAGAACGGAATGGTGGCGATAGATCTGTTAAACGCTACCCACAGACTGCCGGATATTGTTTTGCTGGATGTTGAAATGCCGGTCAAAGACGGCATTGAAACACTGCGTGAAATTCGTAAGTCACAACGTTACGGGCATCTTCCCGTCATTATGGTGACCTCGCGTACGGGTGCGAAGCATCGTGCCCTGGCCAGAGATGCGGGATGTAACGGTTATATGGGTAAACCGTTCAACTTTTCCGCTTTGATTGAGCAAATTAGTGCGCTTACCGGCTATGACCTGCAGCTGTCTTAAGGAGTAATGATGACTGATGATGTGTCGCATTGGTGTGTACTTATACCCTGCTCAAAAACTGAATCCTGGGCGGTGCCACAAAACTGTCTCGCTGAGATAGTCACGCTGCATGACGCTACAGAGCGGCCGCCAGAAGCGCTTAGCTGGCGTGGTATGTCTGTTCCTGTCCTGGATTTTGGCAACGATGATGGCTCTGCTTGGCGGGAGCAGCATGGCGGGGCCGGTTTAATCGCTATTTTCCTGGGGCTTGAAGGGGAGGATTGTGATTACTGGGGTATCGCTGTTCGTGGGGAGGGGCTGGCGGTAAAGCGGGTTTGTGCGCAGCAGGTAGAAGATGCCCCTGAGGCGGCGCAGCAACATGCCACTGCGGCTTTCAAGTTGCAAGGCGCGGTTTATCAGGTACCTGACCTGGCTCTTTTGCAGAAAAAAATTGCAACTAGCCAGGCGATGGCATGATATTTATTGGAGGTTGTAACGTTGCATCTTGATAAGATAGTAGAGCGCATTGATCGGGCCTTTGGTGAAGCCCCCACTTTCCCGGATCACCCTCTGGATGGGCGGGACATTGAAGTCCTGGGGCGCGTATTCGGGGATGATGGCTTCCAGGGTTACCTGCAGGACCAGGTCAATCGCCAGATTATCCGGGACTACTTGACCAACGCAGTGTTGCTTGGCTTTCTCTGTGAGGAGGGACTGGCGGCGCTGATGGGGCAGGTTGCCTCCAGCGAGGGGCGAGCGGCCTTGTCCTTGCATATGTTGATGAGTTCGGTAGAGGGTGCCGGCGAGTTGCTGTCCAATGCGGGGCCACAATTGCTCCAGCCTCTGGCGCCTGTGCCCGGTTCGCCCCCCCATATGAAGCTGGTACCCATCAGCTAGACGCTTTTGTATCATATAGAAAATAATGGCATATAAAATCAAAAACACTCCAATAATTGCTACTAAATATAAAATATTGGCTCAATATGCGGCTGATATTTAATTTAGCTAAAATAGTGGCACAATCTGCATTGTCTCCTTTCCCTGTCCGGCTTATAACTTAGCTGTCGCTGCAACTTATGTGGTGGCCTGGGGGGCAGTCTGGCAGTACGCATGATCGCACCCCACCAGTGGTACCAATAAAGAATAAAACCGGCGGGGAGCCTGTTATGTTGACCTTAACACCTACTGCAGTTCTAGATAGCAAACCCACCAATGGCCCGGAGGTTTTCGCCGTTATCGATGGTAAGAAAGTATTTCTTCCCTCTGACGCGAAATATGTCATGCAAGACCGACGCGGCCTGTGGTATTACAGTAGTCGCAAGCCGCGGCCGAAAGAGGGTGACTGGACCCCGAACAAGACGAGTATTGCCTGTCGAACAGATCGTGGTTACGTTCGGGCGTTGAAAACCGATACGAATTTGCGCTGGCTTGACACCTGTCAGAGAACAGTTCGTATTATCTCCGGAGAAGCTGGCACCCGTCGCCCTGCCGACGATTGAGCAGCTTGCGCGGGGAGTCGATCGTGATTCGCCTGAGAATTCTGTGCTGGCAACCGGAGGTTTGCCTGGCACTCTCCGGTACGGGGAACTGTAACAGCGCCTGCGTAATATCCTGAATCAGCGACCCCGGCAATAAACGTAGAATCCTGGATGCAATTCCCTGCTGCCGCGACAAGTTTGTTAGAATGCAGGCTACGTGTATTGCTCCAGCCCAGTCATGAATCAATCATTTGCAAAATCAGCACCAACCCCGCCACAGGAAGTTGCCCGCCTGATGCGCCTGGCTACTTACGCGTCGATATCTGTCGCTGTCACCTTGATTGTCGCCAAGATGATTGCCTGGGGCATGTCAGGCTCCGTCAGTTTACTGGCAACCCTGATTGACTCGACGCTGGATGCGCTGGCCTCGCTCATCAACCTCATTGCCGTGCGTCACGCCCTCTCCCCGGCGGATAGAGCGCATCGCTTCGGGCACGGTAAGGCGGAGGCGCTGGCGGGGTTGGGGCAGGCCGCATTCATAGCCGGCTCCGCGGGCTTCCTGTTGCTGGAGGCCGGGCGGCGTATTGCCCACCCGGCCCCGCTTGAGTCCTATGGCATCGGTATGATAACTATGCTGTTTTCCATTGCCGCCACTTTGTTGTTGCTGGCTTTTCAGAGACATGTGATCCGCAAGACCGACTCCACTGCGATCAAGGCCGATGCCCTGCATTACCGCACGGATCTGTTGGTCAATATCAGTGTTATTGTCGCTCTCTGGTTGTCGGTCCGGGGTTGGGCTGGATTTGATGCGTTGTTCGCCATTGGTATAGCAATCTTTATCATCTACAGCGCCTGGGAGATAGTCAGGCAGGCTTTCGACCACCTGATGGATAGAGAGTTGCCCGATGCCGAGCGCGCCAGGATCAAGCGCATTGCCAAAGCCCATAAAGATGTTCAAGGTATGCATGACCTGCGTTCCAGGCGCTCCGGCACGACTACCTTTATCCAACTGCACCTGGAACTGGATGATGACCTGACCCTGTTGCAGGCCCACAACATCTCGGACGAGGTGGAATGGACTTTACAAGCGTCCTACCCGGGAGCTGAAGTTATCATCCATATCGACCCCATCTCGGTGGTGGCTGATGAGCCGGTGCCGGATTTCCTGCTCAACGACCGTTAAGTAGCTGCGCTCTGTGGCGTAGTAGCCCAACTGCAGCGGGTGGTTAGAACTCGTATACCACCCGGGCAAAGACATTGGTGCCGTAACCCGGCAGGCGCTCGCCCCTGTCGATATCGGAATTGGCTACCCGGTTATAGCCCCCCAGGTGATCCTGGTACTTTTTGTCAAACAGGTTGTCCACACCCGCCGCCAGTTGCAGTTGTGGCGTGGCCTGCCAGGCTGCGTTCAGGTTGACGAGACCGTAGCCAGAGGATTCCTGCTCGCTATTAGTCTCACTGACATCGTCCTGCTCCGCGTAAATGACGCTTTCCACGCCCGCGTTCCAATTGTTGGCGGCATAATTGAGCCGGAAAGTGGCATTGGCCGGCGCGATTCGATACAGGTTGTCATTGATGTCATCGCGTTTGCCGCGTACATAGTTGACCAGGCCCGACATCAGCCAGTGGTCAGACAATTGCCAGGACCAGTCGACATCAAAGCCGTAGAACTCGGCATCGACATTGTTGAATTGCAGGGGGTCGGGCATGTTGGTGCCATTCATTTCATTCATCATATGCACGAACATGACCGCCGGGGCTAGCTCACTGGGAGTGCCCTGGATGTAGTCATCGACATCGCTGTAGAAGATTCGCGGGGATATGGTCAGGGTGTTGTTGCTGTAGTCCAGGCCAAATTCGATTTGCCTGGAGACTTCCGGGTCGAGGTTGATGTTCCCGGTATAGGTATGACCGTCAGCCAGACCGGCGGTCGCCTCCAGTGGCAACCACAGATAACGCTCCTGATAGCTGGGAGAGCGGTGTTTCTGGGCAATGCCGGCGTACCAGCTGCTGGTGTCACTGGCCTTGTACCAGGCTTTGGCGACCAGGTCGACATTGTTGTCATTTACATCCCGATCGGCGTTGTTAAAGGCATCGCGCAGCTTCTGTGCCGGTGGCATCATCATGGCGGGGGTGCCGTCCACCTCGTCCGCATCCATTTCGACACGGTTATAGCGAATGCCAAACTCCCCGCTCCAGTGCTTACCGAAATCCTGATGGCGTTCCAGAAAAATACCGAACACTTCACGCTCGGCGCTATTGAAGTTCTTCACGAAAAACATCGGGTTGTTGGGGTTGTCGATATCCGAATCGTGCTCCGAACCAAAGCCGTCGACACCGAACAGCCAGGCGCCGCGTTCGTCGTGCAAAGTGGTTTGCAGCTTAAGTCCCAGGTTGTCGCTGGATGCGGTGTTTCTGCGCCAGCGATCGGCCGGCGGCGCCTTGCGCAGATGATAATTGTCCATGCGGTGATCCAGGTCACTGCCATAGAGTGAGACATCAATTTCTATTTCGGAATCAATCTTGAAGTTGTAATCCAGGTTGTACAGGTCACCCTCGATATATTCAATGTCCATGGGTAGCGCCGGTGTACCGCTGTCGCCCGTGTCATTGTAGCCGTAATCCAGCTGGATGGTGTGATTGCCCGTGCGGAATCCGTAGCCTACGTCATAGCGCTGCCGCTCGTATTCCGTGGGCTTAATAGTGCCGCCGTCGAATTCGGCATTGTTGCCACTTTCGGTCACTGCGGCCAGCTTGACACGGTGTTGATTATTGCTGACGTACAGGGCGGTATTGAGGTGATATCCGTCATTTACGGATTGGGCGCTGCCTATCATCCTGCCCGCCAGTTCGAAATCCTTACTATGGGTGAAGCTGCCGTGGTTGGCCTTGAAGTCAATCGCGCCCCCGATGGATTCCTGGGCTACACTGACCGGCACTATGCCGCGATGCACTTCCAGGGATTCCAGTTGGCCACTCACGGCGTAGGAGATAGGCGGGTCCATCCAGTTGGGGCCGGAGGGGGCCAGCTGACTGCCGTCCAGGGACGTGGCGATACGCGATCCAAACATACCCCGGTACTGGGGTATGCCGGTGAGGGGGCCATTGCTGTTGACGTTGGCGCCCGGTGCTTTTTTCAGCAACTGGGCCACGTCGGGTGAGATAACCAGCTCGCTGGTGATGTCGATGGTGCGTGTGTCGTGGTAGCCGGTGACCAGCACCTCCTCCATAGGGTCGCCATGGGCGGGTAATATGGCAAGGGCGGTGGCGATGCCCAGGTACAGCTTGCTTCTAAGCATGGGCTAGTCCAAAAGTGTGGGAGTAGAATTCGGGCCAGTATATAGAATGGGAAGGACCCGGGCGTGTGACATGTTGTCGCACCTCTGCCAGGCCGCTCTAGCTGCCACCGGTGGGGCGGTGCAGGATCATTGGCCTCAAGATACTTGAACGCTCGCAAAACATACTGTATGTTCAAATCCGGTTTTGGGGTGGACCAGCCAGTGTGAATTCGCCCATTTTGTCTATACTGAAGCGATAATTCCCGCCGGCCCGCAAGCCACCCGGGTATTGCGCTGAAAAACAATGAGGTAACCCCGTGAGCGACCTTGAACAGTTCCGCCAGGAAACGCGAGCCTGGCTGGAAGATAATTGCCCGGTGACCATGCGTGAGCCGGTAAAAAGTTTTGAAGATATGTACCACGGAGGTCGCAATCCGGAGATTATTCATCCGGACCAGAAAGTCTGGTGCGACCGCATGGCCGAGCGCGGCTGGACCGTGCCCCAATGGCCAAAGGAGTACGGTGGCGGAGGCCTTGACAAGGGAGAGGCCAAGGTTCTCAGCCAGGAAATGGCCAGGATAGGTGCACGCGGCGCGCTGTGGAGTTTCGGCATTGTCATGCTGGGCCCGGCACTGCTGCAATTCGGTTCCGAAGAACAGAAGCTGGAGCATCTGCCCAAAATCGCACGCGGCGAAATTCGCTGGTGCCAGGGCTATTCAGAACCGAATGCCGGTTCCGACCTGGCCAGCCTGGCCACTAAAGCGGAAGATCACGGTGACCACTACATCATCAATGGCCAGAAAGTCTGGACCTCCTATGCGGACAAGGCCGACTGGATTTTTTGCCTGGTGCGCACCGACAACAGCGGCAGCAAACACGAGGGTATCAGCTTTGTGCTGTTCGATATGGAGCAGCCCGGTGTCACCACCCGCCCGATCAAACTGATCAGCGGCTCCTCGCCTTTCTGTGAAACGTTTTTCGATAATGCCAAAGCCAGTAAATCGAACCTGGTAGGTGAAGAGGGCAAAGGCTGGACTATCGCCAAATATCTGCTGACCCATGAGCGGGAAATGATCTCCAGTTTTGGCGCTGCCCCGAAAAAATCCGTGGGACAGCAGGCGGTTGAGGCTATCGGGACAGACGCCTCCGGTCGTCTGGCCAACTCCGTGTTGCGACAGAATATCGCCCAGTACCAACTTGATGCCATGGCCTTCAGCGCGACAATGGCTCGTGTTGGTGATGAGGCCAGGGCGGGGCAGGGCCTGGGAGCGGCGTCTTCGATATTCAAGTACTACGGTACCGAGCTTAACAAGCGCCGCAACGAGTTGAATATAGCGGTGGGCGGCGAATCAGCCCTGGGTTGGGAAGGGGAGGCTTACGCTGATGGCAGGGTCAGTCGTGATTGGCTGCGCTCCAAGGGCAACTCCATTGAGGGAGGTACTTCTGAAGTGCAGTTGAACATCATATCCAAGCGCGTGCTTGGGCTTCCGGATCAATAGGCGCCACATCAGCGCGCGACGGGTTACAAAGGAATAGAACATGGCATTGGTATTGAATGAAGAGCAGGTGATGCTCAAGGATTCCGCCTCTGGTTTCCTGGCGGAAAAGGCCACCGTATCGCACTTGCGCGAGTTGCGCGATAGCGGCAGCGCGCGCGGGTTCAGCGACGAGGTCTGGAACGAAATGGTACAGATGGGCTGGGCGGGTATTGCCATCCCCGAAGAATTTGGCGGCCTGGGTTACGGATATACCGGGCTGGGCCTGGTGCTGGAGCAAGTGGGTCGTAATCTCAGTGCCAGCCCGCTGCAATCCACGGTGCTGGTTGGGGCTACCGTGATTGCCGGGTTGGGCAACGCCCAGCAGAAAGAGCAGTTGTTGCCGGCGCTGGCCTCTGGAGAGAAGCTGGTCAGCCTGGCGCTGCAGGAAGGGGGCCACCACGCGCCGCAGCAGAGCGCTTTGAGTGCAGTACCGGAGGGCGATGACTATGTTCTCAATGGCACTAAAGTGCTGGTGCTGGACGCTACCGTGGCCGATACCTTTATCGTTATTGCGCGCACGGCGGGCGAAGTTGGTGATGAACAGGGTTTGAGCGCTTTTCTGGTCGATGCCGGCACTGACGGTGTCGCGATCGACAGTCGCAGCCTGGTTGATTCGCGCAATGTTGGAATACTCACCCTGGATAATGCGCGCGTGCCGGCTGCCAGTTTGCTAGGTGCTGCGGGAGAGGCCTGGGGCGGCCTGAGCCGGGCGCTGGATATTGCCAATATTGGCCTGGCTGCGGAGTTGCTTGGCCTGTCGGTCGAGGCCTTTGAGCGCACTGTGGGCTATATCAAGGAACGCAAGCAGTTTGGTCAGGTGATCGGCTCTTTCCAGGGCTTGCAACATCGCGCCGCAGAGTTGTTCGCAGAACTGGAACTGGCTCGCTCCATTGTGTTGAAGGCGCTGCATGCAATTGATGCCGGCGATGAGAGGCTGTCATTGCTGGCCAGTGCCACTAAGGCCAAGCTGTGTGAAGTGGCCCAGCGTGCCACCAATGAGGCGATCCAGATGCACGGCGGGATCGGCATGACAGATGAACACGAGATAGGTCTTTTTATCAAGCGGGCACGGGTTGTCCAGCATACCTTCGGGGATTATAACTACCACCTGGATCGTTTCGCCCAACTGAGCGACTTTTAGGGTTAAGCGGCAGAAGCGACAGATAAAGACGGACTGCGCGGCTGAACTGGTTGGCGTGAGCCGTGTATAAATCAACGAAAGCGAATAAAATGCTGATCACTGGTGGAGAGAGAAGACTATGGATTTAGGCATCAGTAACAACATAGCGCCGATACTGGATGAAGTCCGACGCTTTACTGGCTGAACCAGCCCCAATATTTTTCCCCACAATACATTAGAGGATACAAATGATGTCTATCAGATATGACGGTAAAGTCGCCATTGTTACGGGTGCGGGCCAGGGCCTGGGTCGGAGCCACGCTATTGAATTGGCCAGGCGCGGCGCCCGGGTTGTTGTCAATGACCTCGGTGGCGCCAAGGACGGCACCGGAGGCTCCAGTGAAGCGTCCCTGTCTGTGGTGGCGGAAATTGAGGCCCTGGGCGGACAAGCCATCGCCAATGGCGCCAACGTGGCCAGGTACGATGAGGTGGAAGCCATGATCAAGCAGACCATGGACAAGTGGGGTCGGGTGGATATTCTGGTCAACAACGCCGGCATCCTGCGTGACAAGAGTTTTACCAAGGGCAGCCTGGACGACTTCAAGTTGGTTGTAGATGTACATTTGATGGGCACTGTGAACTGCTCGAAGGCCTGCTGGGAAATCATGAAGGAGCAAGCTTATGGTCGTATCGTGGTAACGACCTCCTCCAGCGGGCTGTATGGCAACTTTGGCCAGACTAACTACAGCTCCGCCAAAATGGGTGTGATCGGTCTGATGAACACCCTGGTACAGGAAGGTGTGAAGTACGATATCCGGGTGAACGCGCTGGCACCCGCCGCAGGCACACGTATGACCGAGGGCTTGATTCCCGAGGACGCTTTCAAACTAATGACACCGGAGGCCGTCACTCCCGCCGTATTGTACCTGGTGAGCGAAGATGCGCCCACTCGCACTATATTGTGTGCCGGCGCCGGCGCCTATGCGGTGGCCAGGATTGTTGAAACCGACGGCGTATGGCTGCCCACGGCAGAGCAGACACCGGAAGGCATTGCCGCCAACTGGGGAGCGATTACCTCTACCGAGGGCGAGAAAGTACCCGAGGCGGGCTTCGAGCAGACCGTCAAATTCACGGCCAAGGCTGCTGAGGGCCTGGGTATATCCTTGGGTTAACACTAAGAAATGGGCACTGGCCCGGCCCTGGGCGCGGCTGGTCTGTTTGATGTGGCCTGAACTCTTTGATGATACGATACGGCGCCTGTGGCGCCGTTTTCGTTTAGGTGCGCCAGGTATGGACAGGAGGACGGTGGGAGTAATCCCGCCTTCTACCGGATGCAGTAGCGGGTAAAAGTGCAAATAGATACAAAGGGTTGAAGAATGAAAGCACTGGTATGTAAGGAATTGGGCATGGCGGACAAGCTGGAGCTGGTAAATGACTGGCCGGAGCCGGCGTTGGGTGAACACGATGTGCTTATCGATGTGAAAGCGGCAGGCTTGAATTTCCCTGATGTACTGATTATCCAGGGTAAGTATCAAGTCCAGCACGAACTGCCGTTTATTCCCGGTATGGAATGCTCTGGCGTGGTGGCGGCGGCAGGCGCCGATGTCACCCGTTTCAAGGTAGGCGACAAGGTGCTGTCCATGGGCGCTGCGGGTACGTTCTGCGAAAAAGTCGTCGCCCATGAATCGGGGGTATTTCCCATGCCGGCGGGCATCAGCTTCGAGCAGGCGGCCGGCGTCAGTGTTACCTATTTCACCTCCTATCATGCGCTGAAGCAGCGCGCCAATATTCAGCCCGGTGAGACCCTGCTGGTGCTCGGCGCGGCCGGGGGCGTTGGCACCACGGCCATTGAGTTGGGCAAACTGATGGGGGCGAAGGTGATCGCCGCCGCCAGCAGCGCTGAAAAACTGGAACTGTGCAGGAAACTGGGCGCGGATGAACTCATCAACTACAACGAGACCTCCCTCAAGGACGCGGTCAAGGAATTGACCAGCGGCAAGGGTGTGGACGTGGTCTATGACCCGGTGGGCGGTGATTATGCCGAACCTGCCATTCGCAGCATGGCCTGGAAGGGGCGCTACCTGGTGATTGGTTTTGCCAGTGGCCCCATCCCTAAAATTGCCCTCAATCTGACCCTGCTCAAGGGGTGCTCCCTGGTGGGCGTATTCTGGGGCAGGTTTGCGGTTGAGGAGCCAGAGCAAAATCTCAGGAATATTGAAGAGTTATGGGATTTGTTCGCCAGCGGCAAAATCAGCCCGGTAGTGACCGACAGTTTTCCTTTTGAGCAATACGAGGAGGCGTTCAACTGCCTTCTCGAGCGTCGCGCCCGTGGTAAGGTGATCATGACGATGTAGGGGCAGTGGATTAGTTACTGTGGTCGTTCAGTACCAGTATGATCAATCCCCGCTCATCCCCATTGTTACTAACAAGCTTGTAGCGGAGTCAGTCTGGACAGCCCGCGGCCTATCCCTTACAATCTCTCGCCAGATTTTACACACTCGGCCAGCGCACCGGGTAGCGTGTATCCCTGTGAATAACCAGAGCTGAATTTATGTAAAAAGGCGAGATGAGGTTTCCCATCTCGCCTTTTTCTGAGCGCGCGTGGCCCGTGTTATTCCACTGATTAGTTGGAGGTTTGCTTGTTCAGTCCGGCCATACTAGCACTTGAAGATGGCAGTATTTTCAAAGGCCTGGCGATAGGTGCTGAGGGCAGCTCGGTTGGTGAGGTTGTTTTCAACACCGCCATGAGCGGTTATCAGGAAATACTCACAGATCCCTCCTACGCGCGGCAGATTGTCACCCTGACCTATCCACATATCGGTAACACGGGCACCAATACCGAGGACGAGGAGTCCACCGCTATCTGGGCCGCCGGCCTGGTTATCCGGGACCTGCCGCTGCTGGCCAGTAACTACCGCAACGAGCAGGGCTTGCAGGAGTATCTGGTGAGCCACGGTATCGTGGCGATTGCCGATATCGATACCCGGCGCCTGACCCGCATCCTCAGGGAAAAAGGCGCCCAGAATGGTTGTCTGATGGCGGGTGAAGGCGTCGATGAAGCCGTGGCGCTGGCGCAGGCCCGGGCCTTTGCTGGTCTCAAGGGCATGGACCTGGCCAAAGAGGTCACAGTAGAGCGCAGCTACGCCTGGACCGAAGGCAGTTGGGAGTACGGTGTGGGGCATGCAGAGCGGCCTGTGGCGGATCTGCCCTGGCATGTGGTGGCCTACGACTTTGGCGTCAAGCGCAACATACTGCGCATGCTGGTTGACCGGGGCTGTCGTTTGACGGTGGTGCCCGCTCAGACGCCAGCGGAGGAAGTCCTGGCACTGCGGCCCGACGGGGTATTCCTGTCCAACGGCCCGGGCGACCCCGAGCCCTGTACCTACGCGATCGAGGCGATCAAGAAAATCCTGGATACGGATATCCCGGTTTTTGGTATCTGCCTGGGCCACCAGTTGCTGGGCCTGGCCAGTGGCGCCGTGACCATGAAAATGAAGTTCGGCCACCATGGCGCCAATCACCCGGTGCAGAACCTGGACGACGGCTCCGTGTTG
>Ga0164315_10000249_pt1 | contig 35048 bp, 33 predicted proteins | sample GuaBasSedimGuay6_FD_113737 | JGI IMG/M metagenome (GOLD analysis project Ga0164315, IMG submission 113737) | Subseafloor sediment microbial communities from Guaymas Basin, Gulf of California, Mexico - Guay6, Core 4569-2, 0-3 cm | ecosystem: Environmental > Aquatic > Marine > Hydrothermal vents... | reverse complement strand
ACTCTATACCAGCTAACTTCGGTGGGCAGCGCCTCGGATTCACCTTCGCGTCGCACACGCAATTCGCGCTCCAGCTTGAGCAGATGGGAGCCCACAGACTGCCCGGCTGCGGCATGGAGAAAGGTGGGATAGGCGGCATAGATGATTTTTACGATGGCCTCGATTTTGTGAATGCCTTCGGCCAACGCAGATAGAATTTGTTCTTCTCGCTCCCACCGATGGGCGATGTAGTCACGTAATTTCTCAGTTCCGTTTTTGATGAAGGGACCATGTGCGGGATAGATTCCGACTGGCTCGCGCTCGAGTAAGCGACCTAGTGAGGTCATGTATTGCGCCAGATCGCCCGTATCTGTCGGGATTACTGTGGTGCCGATACCGAGTACGTTATCGCCGCTAAAGAGTGTGTTCTCCTGCTCAAGCAGGAAGCACAGGTGATCTGGCGCGTGGCCGGGCGTGTGAATTCCATGCAGCCGTGCGCCTTCGGATTCGATCACGCAAGCGTCCTCAAGCGTGGTTATCTCGAACGCGTATCGGGCATCGATCTCCGGCCAGGGCATCTTGCTGACAGGACATACGCCGTAGCGCTGATGAATACTCTGGACTCCACCTATATGATCGATGTGGCCGTGGGTGAGGATAATCTCCTGGATGGTACAACCAGCTTTTTCAAGTGCCTGATCAAGAATGGGAAGGTATTCAGGTCGACCATCGCCAGTGTCAATGAGGATGCGACGGGATCCGGTGCCGACCAGATAGGTGTTGGTGCCCGGCCCAGTGAATGAACTGGGGTTCTGACCGACTGCGACAATGACTCGTTCGGACCAGCCAGCGACATCCGGCATTTGCATGCCGTGCATGATAGATGGTGAGGTCGAGGATGAAGTGGGGGCATTCATGGTCTGGGCTCTCCTATGTCAGACGCCCTGTCGCGCGTGAAGGCTGGGTTGATGGGCATATCAAGGGGTAGATATGCCCTCAACTCAAACTCGACGAACAAAATACATTCAAAGCGAGCCAAGATAATCATCCGGCACGTCGTCCCAGGCGGCCCGTTCTAATTCTAACGGTGCATTCTCAGTTCGACAGTTTTCACCCATTATTCGCGTTGCTCTTGTATCAGTGTCGTAGCTCTGCCAGCCGGGATTACCGTCGCGGGCAAATGCTGACCAGGCATCCATGGTTGCGGTAGCCAATTCTGCTGCGCCAGGTCCACTACCATAGAATTTTTCTGCGCCGGGTTTAGTGTGCGTACCAAACACATAGGCCAGCTCCACGGCATGGCTGGCACCCAGTGCGCCTCTGGCTGCTGGGGACTTCCAGTCAAATATGTAAGTGTAGACATTTTCGTTGTGGGGCCGTTGGCCTTCGAGTAAGCGAATAGCGGGAATACGGAAAATGCGATCGGTCTGTATGGCCATAAACACTTCTGGCGGCGTCGGCTCTATGCCCCGCCCTGCCAGGCCCTCTTTGTAGGCGCCTACTAATCCCGGAATATACTCCTTGCCGACAAGATAGCCCAGACGGGTATTCATAGTATCTTCGGTCAGGCCGGTAATCGCCGGCGACAGCGCGCCAAACAGCCGCCATTCGTCCGCTGTACTGCCAGCCATAATGGGAATATTGGCTGCCCCGCCCGCTCGGATACTATCGATAGGCAAGCAAGGCAATATGGAACCATCGATTACTGGTCGAAACGGTAAGCTGCCTAATTTAGACAGCGGGAATCCCGCCACCTTGCCACCTTCGATATGTCGTTGTGCACGCAAAAGCACTTCGACGCTGGCGCTGTTTAAACCTTCAGCATCAAGACCGGTATCCTTCAAGATAGCTTCACCCACCAGAGGTGCGGTATCCATACTTGCGGCTGTGTGGCAGGAACCTGACTGAGGGATGGCCTTATGAAATAAGCCTTTCGCCTCCGGCAGCGCCAATAAGCCACCTGTGCTCATACCACCGGCAGACTCACCAAATATAGTGACGTTGCCGGGGTCGCCGCCAAACAAATCGATATTATCCGCCACCCATTCAAGTGCCTTGGCCTGATCCTGTAAGCCTTCATTGCCGGTGGCCGGGATCCTGCCGCCGGTAGCCTCTTTAAGGTTGGCAAAACCAAAGATGCCAAGACGGTAATTGATGGTGACCACCACGACATCACCGTGACGAGCCAATGTTCGTCCTTCGTAAACACCCTGCGCGCCGGAACCAATGGTAAAGCCGCCGCCATGTATCCACACCATAACCGGGCGTTTGGCGTTGTCCATACCCGGCGTCCAGATGTTAAGCGTTAAGCAACCTTCGCTTTGCTCACCTTCCTCTGCGCCCATGATGGCGTCCATCGCCGATTTGTTCTGTGGCGCCCATTTGCCGAATTCACTGGCATCGAGTACACCTGTCCATGGCCATGGATCCTGAGGTGGTTGCCAACGGAACTCGCCCATAGGTGGGAACGCATAGGGAATACCTTTAAAAACGTAAATGCCATCTTTTTCAGAACCCTGTAATTTGCCGTGCATAACTTCGACGTCAATCATCTTTTTATCCTTATGTTTGTTCGAGTTGAATCGTGTGTGTTGGTATTTCTATATTTATTTTTCAGTATTGCGCCTTGATCTCTTTGACAAAGCGTTTAATTCGTTTGGCATTAGCACCGAGATCACTGACACCGACTCTCGACACTGAGCGCAGGTCGATCAACACGGCATCGTTTAGCGGCCTGACACGTATGACAACATCATCGGCAAAGCCCATTACCGGCGTTCTATCAACGGCCTCGATTTGACCGTTCTCGACATCTTCGCCTAACACCTGCCAACCTAGTGAATCAATAACTGCCCTTACTATCGTCATACCTTGCTCCTGGGTAACGGGCAGGTAGACAGTTTTAATATCTGGATAGGCTGCGGTCTGCAGGCTGGCCAGATCCTTACCACCATAGTCGAGGCTGTTTTCACCCGGTTTGCGGTATTCCTGAGCAAAACTGAATAGCGGGGGATCATAAGTGTCGGTAGTGATATCGTGAATGGCGGGCGCTTTAAACCCAGAGGCACCCACCGTCATCAAAACAATAAGCACGGGAGCGACCGTTGCCACTGTAATCATCAGGACTGGCCCCAGGGCTTCCTTTCTGGCCATGCGCCGGAAGACCATGGCCGAGGACGTCAGTGCCAATAAAGCGCAGACAATCAGTCCAATACCAAAACCATAAAAAGCGATATTAAAAGGTAAGAGGCCAAGGCGATAGGTCAGCACCCCGCCCACCACCATGATTAATGCCGTTATAGCGGTAATTTTCAGCATGGCTTTTCCTTAAACAAATAACCTGATGAACAACCTGGGGGAGACTTAGCTCTCTTCCTGCTTTTCGAACTTTAATGAGAGCGAGTTCACGCAAAAACGTAGACCTGTAGGTTGTGGGCCGTCAGGGAACACATGTCCTAAATGGCTGCCGCATTTTGAACAGGTGATTTCTGTGCGCGCCATGCCGCGACTGTTATCTACCTCTTCATCAATGCAGGCATTTTCTGCAGCCGCATAAAAACTGGGCCAGCCACTACCAGAATCATATTTGCTTTCAGAGTCAAATAACTTTGTCTCGCAACACGCACAAAGATATTCTCCCTCTGCCTTTTCGGCATTGTATTCACCGGTAAACGCAGGCTCTGTGCCTTTGTTTCGACAAACTTCATATTGTTGTGGCGTTAATTTCTCGCGCCACTGATTATCATCTTTATCTCGTGAATCGTTCATTGTTTCTCCAGTTTTTTTAACCCTTTACGCTCATATATTTACGGTACAATAGTACTTATTTACTTGAACCACCGGTATCAGGAAGCCTATTTTTAATGCAACAGTTCCAGAAGTCTACCAAATTAGATAGCGTTTGTTACGACATCCGTGGCCCGGTTCTCGACCAGGCGCACCGTCTCGAAGAGGAAGGCCATCGCATTCTCAAGCTGAACATCGGTAACCCCGCTCCCTTTGGCTTTGAAGCGCCGGATGAAATTATCCAGGATGTCATTATGAACCTGGTTGAAGCCCAGGGTTATAGCCATTCCAAAGGGATATTCAGTGCCCGCAAGGCGATTATGCAGCGCTGTCAGATACAGGGCATTGCCGATGTTGATATTGAAGATATTATTCTCGGTAATGGCGTCAGCGAATTGATCGTCATGTCCATGCAAGCCCTGTTAAATGATGGCGACGAGATTCTTATCCCCACACCGGATTATCCTCTATGGACAGCCGCCGTCACCCTGGCCGGCGGCAAGGCAGTGCATTACCGCTGCGACGAAAGTGCTGACTGGCAGCCCGATCTCGACGATCTAGCCAGCAAAATCAGTAAACGCACCAAGGGCATTGTGGTCATAAATCCGAATAACCCCACCGGGGCGGTGTACAGCAAAGAGACCCTCGAACAAATTATTGAATTGGCCCGAGTCAATAACCTTATTATTTTTGCCGATGAAATTTACGATCGTATTGTTTATGACGACGCAGTGCATTGGCCGATGGGCAGCCTGGCCGACGATATTCTGACCATCACCTTTAACGGCCTGTCCAAGAATTACCGCCTGGCAGGGTTTCGCTCCGGCTGGCTGATCACCAGTGGCACCAAACACCTCGCGCGAAATTATATCCAGGGTATTGAAATGCTTGCTTCCATGCGCTTGTGTGCCAACGTGCCGGCTATGTATGCCATTCAAACCGCACTGGGTGGCTACCAGAGTGTGGAAGATCTGGTCAAACCTGGGGGGCGATTTCACGACCAGCGCGACCTGGGGTGGGAACAGCTCAACGCAATGCCCGGCGTCAGCTGCGTTAAACCAAAAGGCGCTTTATATTTATTCCCACGCCTCGACCCGGACGTTTATCCCATCAAAGATGACGAACAACTGGTGCTCGATCTGTTGTTACAGGAAAAGATGCTAATTGTGCAAGGCACGGCATTTAACTGGATCGATAGCCAGCATTATCGGCTTGTCTTCCTGCCTCGCCAGGACGAACTTAATGATGCCATGTCACGATTCAGCCACTTCCTGACCGGGCTAAGGGAAAAATAGCCAAAAGACGCCGTTTTTATTATTAACCCAGATGAAAATATCGGTAATATCCGCTTTTTAACCATTTTCAGCCATGTTTTGGCCCATGGGCTGAAAGTTTATAAACCCTCATCAAGCATTGGCCTGATTGATAAGCAGCTCTACTTTAAAATGTGATTGCCTGCGCAGTTTACCTTCTATTAATTTAGATCACTGACCTATGTCACGGATATGTCATGAGTTTCGTGTTATGTTGTTGTTATCGTATTATTTTGTAGCGATGTAAATAGGTCGACAGAGATATGGAAATGGGCAAAGAGACAGTAAATCAAAGCAGTGAGAATGAGACTCTCGACTTTCACGAAGCCGCGATCCTCAATGAAGATGGCAGTGAGACGCCAATCACTGAAGACATGATTCAGGACGCATGTAAGCGACTTAACCAGGCTAGTCCAGACACCAAAGAATCTGACAGCTCACCTGCCTGATCAAGCCGCATTTTTGCCGCCTGCCTCCCCCGCTTTAATCACCTGCTGATACGAATTAAACCGATTTATAGGCCTGTATCCTGCACCTCAGCACATGGCCTATACGCGGTGGTTTATACACACTGATTGAAACGAAGCGGTTGAAACGAAACGGTTCAAACGAGTTGCTTCAAACGAGTTGCTTCAAACGAAAGCCCAGCACCTTGAGATCCTCTAATATTCCTTTCTCACTTACACCAACGACCGAGTAGTGGCTAAACTCCCGTCGCTGCGGGTAACAACGACGCAGCATGTCAAATTGTTGCCCTACTTCAATATCACTACCAGTTAACGCTGCAACCATTTCCTTATAATCGCGAAGCGGGTTATAGACCTGCAACACGATACTTTCCAGAGAAGCATTTTTATCCACATGCAGCGGTATGGCTTCTCTCCCCACAGAAAAATCCGGACTCGATTCGCCTCGCCACTGGCAAAATGCTTCGAGTAACATTTGTGTGCCGCGCAGCTTACCCTCGATACTGTGCCCGGCAATATGTGGCGTACCCAGCAACGCCTCACTTAACAAAGGCAAACTTATCGCCGGCTCGTGCTCCCATACATCCAGCACGACCTGCAGATACCGGTTCTTCTTCGACACATCCAGCAGCGAACAGCCATCAATGACCGCGCCACGACCAGCATTTATTAACACAGTTTCCCCCTGCAATGATTCAAGTACGGCCTGGTCAATCATATGGTAGCTAGGAAACGATCCACTTCTGGTAAGCGGTGTGTGACAGCAGATGATATCCGCGGTCATAACATTGGCGAAATCAACCAATACAGGACATTGTGTTTCATTCAGGACAGGATCATAGACTTTGCATTTGACCCCCAGCTTTTGCAGACACCGCAATAACTGACCACCGACATTACCACAACCAATAATGCCTATTGTTTTATCACGCCAGTCACACACACTACTGCAAAGTACAGCAAGCACGTACTGCACCACAGCGCTGGCATTACAGCCCGGAGCATGGGCGAATTGAATATTATTGCTTTGCAGGTACTGATGATCGACGTGGTCAATGCCAATGGTTGCCGAGCCAACAAAGCGCACATCACTATGTAATAACAACTGCCGATCTACATTTGTGACTGAGCGAACCAGTAGTACGTCAACACCGGTAAGGCGATCATTGGTAATATCTCGCCCCGGGCAGGTGTCTACATCGCCAAAGCGGCCAAATAGTTTGACGACATCGACAATATCTTCATCAGCGAGGATGTTCATCATTAGGGGCGAATCGCCCAGCTAATTGTCAGGCTTTCTACAGGGTGTCTCATGACAATGGGCGCCTTGACAGTATTTGCCGATCATAAAATGAGCTATCGACCGGGTCACCAAGCCCGTAATAAGCGGCCAGCTTTCGCGCAAATAGCTCGCCTCGTGGTGGCAATCCCTGCGCGCAATAACTAAGTACCTGTTGGTAAACAGCATCAGCAAAATCACCATTTGATGCAGGCTCTTCAGCCTGCAAATTGTCGCTGCTAAGTTGAAAGCACACACCGGTGGCCATAGAAAATACCCATTCGAGCGCCTGTGGCCTTACCTCCACAAGTTCAAACGCTTTTTGCTCGGCGGGCGTCCGGCCATCTGGGCGATACCAGTAACCAAAGTCCACCAATTTGCGGCGTTCACGTCCGGCAATGCACCAGTGTGCAATCTCATGAAGCGCGCTGGCAAAGAAATCCTTCCTGAATTGTAACTGACATTCTCTGCGATCATCTCCAGCTGGCAAATACAGTGGTTCACTGTAGCCCCCAACCAGTACGGTGGCATAGTCCTTATAGAAACATTCAAAAAACAGGCGCTCAAGATCCTTAACGTTAGCCTGCCGGATTAGAACCAGATTGTTATTAACCGTCATCTTTGATTAACCGCCATAAATGCTCCGGGAACGATTACGCTGCGCATTATGCACAGACGGAAGCAACGCCTTATTTTACTGATATAACCCGCAGTAGCATACTGCCCACAACATCATGAAAAAAAATATACCACAAGGTATTGTGTATTTGTCGCCCAAAAGGTACCTTATGTAGCGGTAGTACTTGATTTGGTGGAATTTGAACCCCAGATCGTTTCCAACACTGAACATTTCCGATATTGAAGCTTTTAAATATTGAACTTTCTAATATTGAGTAAGGGGAATGCGACATGTCTACTTCCGAACCAGCTACTAATAATAACGTTATTGATTTCTTCACTGGTCAGCCCTACGCATCATCTAAAACGTACCGTTTTATTCGTCTCGCACCGGAACTCGACGGGCTCGAAATGCTTTACACAAATGATGCCCACAAACAGAAATTGTTTAGCGTCAAAATACTTTGCTGGGGGCTCAGAGAGGATGGTGAGGTCGTCGGGATGATCCCCTGGTTAGACCGACTTACGCCCTGCCCTGAAATCAAAGATCCACTAAACGGCGAATGGGAAGGCTACTACGACCCCGGCAGCGAAGAAATTTTTCACGAAGCACCCATCCATAAATCGCTGGAACTTGAAACTGCTGTCGATTATTACGATTACGCCTGCGAACATGAAACCGATGTCATACAGGAAATCCCTGATGTCATAGGCACCCATGCCGTATTCTCCGGCGATAAATTCGAAACCCTGGTATTGAAATCAGTCATCAGTTGGCGGTTACTTCATGGTGGCCAGATACTTGGGCTGGTAGCCGACGATGATAAAGTCATCGATACCCCCGTGTTACCCGGGGATGCCGCCCTGTATGCAACGGAACCACATCCAGAGTTTCACTATTACTTTCAGCACAATATCGCCAACAAAATAAAGGCGGGCGATCCCGAGGCGTTAGCCGCCATCTCAGCGCTGGCTAAGCGCTAAATGACTACCTAATTGACAGCCTAACTGAAGACCTAACTAACAGCCTAACTGACTAGCTAAATAAATTTACTGCTATTTTATCCACAACGAATAAAATAGCAGTAGGACTGTTCTAATTGCTCCTGGGCGAGCAGTTCATGGCCCAGGAAACCACAGAATCTGGGAATATCGCGAGTCGTGGAGGGATCGGTAGCAACAACCTTGATGACTTTACCGGCGCCAAGACCCCGTACCGCACTGTGCAGCATCATTACCGGTTCGGGGCAAACCAGGCCCGTCGTATCCAGCAACAGGTCAAAAGGTATGTTCATTTGCCAATTTGTCCAGGACAGAAAAAGAGTGCTCCAGTATCATAAGCGTTTTCGTACTTTTATTAATTAACGCCTTAATACGCCCACTATCCTCCAGGAAAACATTTTTTATCTCAGCCATGATCACAGTCATTATTGAAAGACATATCGCCCCAGATATGAGCAGTACTTACGAAAACTTCGCAAACAAAATCATTCAGGCTACGGTCTCAGCACGTGGCTTTATATCAGGCGAATCTCTTTGCGGAGTGGATGACCCTAATGCCCGCTATATCATTGTAAAAATGAAGAGCAAAGAGGACTGGCAGCACTGGCTTCGATCAAAACAACGGCGCGAACTGGTGACCCTGGTCAGTCCGCTGCTTACCATCCCTGAGAAAGTGACGCTGCTTACGCATTAAGTTTTCATTGCAGAAGCAAAGAGAAAGCGCTTTGTTACTGCATCATAGTTCATAATAAAAATACAGTTAATTCAATTGGTTGTAGAATATTCTTCAACTACTTTATTATGATAAGTTCACTGCTGAAATTTCCCGCTCAAAGCTCTGAATAACTAAACCAGACTATCCTGATAACGCTGATACTCTCTTTTGGTCAACAAATTGCAACTTTCCGTCTGCTCATCATAGGTGATAAAAACTTCCCCTTTATCAATCTGCCTTCGCACCTGTTCGGTTTTGTTAGCCAGTGCCGTCTCGTAACGACCATAATCAGTGCCTTCCTGGAGGATGAATTCCTCGATAAGGGCCGTCAGAATATCTGCCCCTAGTCGATCCGGTGGAACAAGGATCACTTGTTTGCAGACAGCGGCTTGCTAAACCGCAAGGTCATACGATCACTCTCACCGATCGCCAGGTACTTATCCCGCTCCTTGTCCTTCAAGCGCAAGGTCGGTGGTAAGGCCCACACGCCTTTGGGATGGGAAGTGCTATCCTTTGGATTAGCGTTAATCTCACTGCGCGCCTCAAGAACAAAACCGGCCTGTTCGGCAAGCTCAATCACATAAGCCTCTGTCATATAGCCACTCTTTTTCATCGTCTCCCAGTCAGTTCCCGGTTTGGCTCGGTGTTCGACGACACCCAAAATTCCACCCGGTTTTAATACCCTGTAGAAAAGTGAAAAAGCTTCCGCTTCATTCTTACTACGCAACCAGTTATGTACATTACGAAAGGTTAACACTCTATCAGCACTACCGTCGGGCACGGTCAAAACATTCATCTTCGGGCTGAATTCGCCCAGTACGACAGATGCGTACACATCTGGGTACGCTTTGAGCTTTTCCTCAAAAAACATCCGCGAGTCAGCAAAATACTTTACCCCGGAGTCCGCTGGAAAGTGTGCGGCGTAGAGTTGACCGGAACTCAAATACGGAGCCAGTATTTCCGTATACCAGCCTGTACCAGGCCAGATCTCGACCACCGTCATGTCGGCTTGCACATCGAAAAAAACCAGGGTTTGCGAAGGATGACGATAGATATCACGACTGGCGAAGGCCGGCGTACGATCCGGACTCTGGAGTATGTCCTGTATAGCGCCGGAACTTGTTGTGCCCTCCGCCGCACAAATAATTGCAACAAACAAACTGATAAAAAAAACTACAAATCTAATACTATGGGCCATATTGACCTCCCCTTGTACTCGTTTCCGATGGTGTTATCAGCGCAGCTTATCCGCCACACTGTCGACCTTTTCATCCAGACTTTGTTCCCGATCAGTTCGCGTACCAATCTTGAGTGTTGATGAGATTCTGGTACGACCTAAGGAACACGCCCATGGCATTCTTTAACTGCATTCATCACCTCGTCCCAATCGCCTTCGACATTGGTTCCATAGGCATGTAAATAGTGCGTCAAACCTCGTTTCGCAAATATTTTCTGGCATTCGGCGATATCCCGGGACACCGACACATCCCCGCCCTGGGAATCAAACACAAATCAATATGAACTTTCATAATATAGCTTAAACCAACGCTTCAGATGGCAGGAGTCGGATGGCTGCGCACTATTTCTTCTTTGCGGGGAACAACATACTGTAGATGGTTTGATAAGCATCATCATTGGCCAGACCCATAATCATACCCGCCCGCGCATCACGGAAATAACGCTCAAAGGGTAATCGAGCTGCAAAGGCAGTGCCGCCAAACATAGTCATCAATTCCTGGGTAACCAGTACCGCCACCTCTGAACAACATACTTTAGCCTGCAAATAAGGCAGTGGTGCGCCTACCTGGCCAGCATCACCTGCTGTTGCGGCAACGTGTAGCAATGCTCGTGCTGCTTCAATTTTGGCACTCAACTCAGCCATGCGCCGTTGATTAATCGGGCTATCCAGGCGTTTGGCTCCGCTTGGGTGTACTTTCGATGCTTCTTCCATCGCTAATTCGTAAGCGCCTGACGCCACGCCAAGATAAGCCGCCCCATAGGTTAAGGCAACCACCGGCATCATTATTGCTCCCAGATATTTCAATGCAGCACCCTCTTCACCCAGACGATTTTGCTCCGGCACTACTCCATTGAAGCAAATGGGCATACTATTATTGCCGCGCATACCCAGACCATTCCACTCGCCCAGTGTTTCCCAATCTACCTTGTCAGCTTCAATAAACAGGGCGGTCAACTGGTGACCTTTTGCTTCATCTCCGACCCTGCATAGCATAAAATAGTGCGACGCCTCCCCTGCCGATGTCACATAGGATTTGCGGACATTATCAAGGATGTACCCATCACTGCCCTTTTCCACGGAGGACAACACCATACCCGGTATCCAGTCATCTCCCTTACCGGAAGTTTCTCCACCAGCTACGGTGCACAATATTTCTCCGGCAGCTATTTTTTTAACAAAGTTCTCGACCTGATAATCACTAGGCATTTTGCTAATTAACTCAGCCGCTTCCACATGCATTTTGTAACACATCGCTGTGGAGGGACATTTTTTTGCGAGTTCTTCCACAACCAGGCAGGTCGATAGCAAATCAGCGCCCATACCTCCGTGTTCTTTCGATACGCGCAAGCCCCACAATCCGCTCGCTTTTAATCCGTCCAGCGAGGCACGCGGAAACATACCAGTCTTGTCTGTTTCACTGGCGCGCGGGGCCACTTCCGCTACTGCTAGCTGTGCCGCCAGATCTTTTAAATCCTGCTGCTCTTTCGTTAAGGGTAAGTAAGTCATTATCCAATCCTCATTTTTTTATTATCTTCTTTTGAATAAAACGTTCATCAAAATTCAATCGCTTTCAGAAAACTTTAAGTATCCGTTTTTATTTTGCTCCTTAATTCTCGCCACCACATCCTCAGTAATTTTTATTGGACGTTCCTCTGGAAAGCGATCTTTGAGAAGTTGCGGGCGTAGATAAAATTGCTCAGGGCTATCGACTAAAGCCTGACTTTGCTGTGGATACTTTAACCAACGCCGACGCATAAAGTCTGGCGTAAACATAGTGAGCTCCTCCTCACTCCACTCACGTACCATAATTGCGTCATGCAGACTATAACTCAATAAATCCTGCTGAAGATCGTAGTAAACAGAAAGGTTGTTGGAATAGCCATAGCCTTCTGCCAGTTTGGTATTATCGTGCCGCGCCAATCGTACCTGCACCGTCTTCAGTTCACCGTTTTCATTATATTGTTCGATACGAAGCGGATAAAAATAGAACTGATCGACCCAGTAAATTAATTTTGAAATTTCATAATTGGGCAACCAGTCGCGATTGGGTTTTGCCTCAACGACAAAACAATCAACACCCCCATCGGTCCGATAAAACGGATACCGTTCACCCATCATTTTGATCTCTGCAGTAGGTACATCATAATAGCTACCGTTCGCGCGACCGAGCGTAATGGTTTCACGGTTTATTGGGAAGCGCACCGTTTTATAAAGAGTGTCAGCACCCAGTAATCGCCAGTCGAACTCCCAGGCCTCTCGCCCCGTTATATCGTCAAAGGATTGCACCATGTCCGGAAACTGTGTTTCACGCCGGGGTGGTGGTTGCCGCCGCACGCGACGGAGTGATGGGCTATAGATGAAAAAATCCAACTTAGTAGGGTTATCTGCGCCGGAGCGCCGCATTAGCCACATTTGCTGCAGCCCTTTATTTTTAGGTGGATAAACATCAAAATAAATTTGTCGCGAATAAATATCACCGGGTTGGGACTCGATCTGTGTCAGTGCCCCCGGTGCGGATATTTGCTCTACCATTCCTACTGTCACACCCTGAGTCAAATAGCCAGCTTTGGTCAATACACCAAAGGCATCGGCCATGACATGGGACCATCGTGGTACATGGCTAAAATCCATTACGCGATAGCCAATCTCCTGGGCCGAAAATGGCGCTTCGAAGGGCCACTCTTCTGTAGGCAGGTAGGACACGGTGCCGCGGTCAGATGAACTCGAATTAATATCAACGCGGCGTTGTTCGCTTGCTGTTAAGTTTCCAGGTGTTCGCCACATTCCCTTATGAGTAACCCTCTTATTCACTACGCCTTTTTGCACAGCTTGCTGATCAGGCGTAGATATGTCGCTGGCAAACACCTCGGACTGTGGGTGTGCGAGCATAAAAAAAACCGCTGTTAAATAAGATAACAACGGTTTGAGGGCCGGGCTCGTTAAAATGCACAACCGACGGTAGCTCAGCGACCAGACGTTTGCGGTGTCATTAATAATCATAGTCTAGAATTCATATTGTAGCTCGATACCAATATTATCCCACTTGTCATACTGACCAAAGAGATCATCATTGTCTCCCCCACTGTAATCAGTGTAGATAATACTGCCTTTGATATATTGACTAACTTCATAGCTGGCCACAAACCTGGCTTTACCACCCTGGTAACCCCGGTCAGGACCACTAAAATAAGGGCTCAAAGTCACATTTAGCTTTAGTCTATCCCGTGTGGCTCTAATTGGCTTTTCGACAAAGACAACGGGAATGAAATTCCAGCGGTCGCCAATCGCTCCGCCAAAACCTACGCCCAGCCCGTCATGCCAGTTGTCCGTATAATAAAAGGAAGGCTGAAATATAGCGGTAACATTGGCTGGCAGGGCAAACTCAAAAGCCAGTGCAGCGCGGACAGTATCATGCTCACTAACACCGTTATTCAACGCGCCGGAATATGCTGCCGCGAGCTTGCTATAGTCCGTAAAGTGAGCATTCCTGGTATACAGAGCTTCTGCTCGGAACACGATGGGCAGCGCGCCCACCCAGGGAACACTGGGTATCACCCAGGCGTAATCGGAGGTAAAGCCAAAATGATGAAGCCGTTCGTACTCAGGATCAATAAGTAAATGGTCGCCGGTCGCATCGGTAAATCTGCCGGTGACAGACTGAACGGCATCACGCTCCCATGCGTAATAATAAATCAGCCCCCAGGTAAGCGGCCCGTTGGCGACATCTATACGAGCTGCAAACTGTTGGTCACTAAATCTGTACCAGTCAGGGTTATTCGCATGAGAAATACGATCACCCGCAGCGTTGGTCTTGCCATCTAGTAGCGCCTGATTCGACGCTGCATTGGCATCATCGGGTGGCAGTAATGGCGAAGACCAGGGTGCGCCGTAGCGTGGATTAAAGTTTTCTTCAAAATCCGGAATCAATAATAAGTTAAGAGAAACATCTTCAAAATAGTAAGTCACATTTGCCATCCACATCGGCAGGCGGCGCATCTCGTAATCACTGGCCTCTAACTGCACCGATTCCCTCAGATCCATAGAATTTATAACATCGATAAATTGACCATCCATTTTCCCCCAGGCGATTTGTTGCTTGCCCACCACGACATCCAGTTTCGAGGTGCGGTAAGAAAAATACAATTCCCGTGCTATCCGTTCAGAATCATCGTAATTACGAAATGCTTTGTCGACACGGTACGCATACAGACCATCAGCACTTTCCAGGTCATACACAGCATCGTACAAAAAATGGTTAATACTGGCAATTTCCATATTTGGCGAAAAACGATAGTTCAACTCAACTTCAAAAATATTCTGTACCTGCAAAGCACGAAAATCCCGATCCCGAAAACCAATGTCGTCCTGTCCTGAGACCAGGCTATCAGACCATAGATAATAAGAACCATTGATACTGAGACCAGGCACCTGCCGCTCAATAGGTTTGGTCAGGTACCGACCGCCAGGATCAAAAGTAGCTAATTTGCGCTCGAAGCTGCCAAAAGTGGCTGATGCGGCAAATAAACTAGTTGAGCAAGTCAGAAACAAAAGGGGGAGAAAAAGAAGACGCAAACTGAACAAGCCAAGCCTTGCATTGTCGCGGTGGTGTTTAACACTCATAACTACTTTACCGTGCGTTAATCCCGTTCCACGCGCACTCAGATAACAGATCCCTGTACTGAAATAATGGCGAATGATGCGGGGGAAATTAATAAACCGGGCAGCGCGAGGACATGCCTGTCAGCAACATCTTTACAACTACTTTACAACAACGTGCAAGGAGGGCAGATCGTAAATGCCGCAACTAAGGATACTACAAAATCACCGCCAACCGCTAATTACAGGTCAATCCGACATCTGCTGGATACCTTGCGTGGATAAACTGAGGTGAGCATGTAAGCGTCCCAGGCTTGCTAATCAACATCATATTCTTTAATAAAAATATCGACGGCACGGCTAATACCCTCATCAATTTCCTCTTTATCAGGGAGCTCAAGCCCCAATAGTGCCCGCATATGCAAATCGGAACGAATCATGCCGTAGTACTGTCGAGCCGCTGCCTCCGCATCATTTACCTTGAGTACTCCCAGGTCGGTCTGGCGGCGCAGATACTTTGACAGTCTTTCGACTGCGACCCCCGGCCCAGACTCAAAAAGCGCGTTACCCAGTTCGGGAAACCGGGCGCCTTCCGATACCACGATACGAAAAATTGCGATACTTTCTTTCTGCAATAAGACACTCAGATAATTCTGACCCAGGTTTTCCAGAGTATCGTACAGGCCCTTTTCATCAGTAATCTCAGGCTGCAGGGGTGCCATCATCTGCTCGACAAGATTAGCTACGATTGCCGCAAACAGGCCCTCTTTGTTATCGAAATATTTGTAGACCGTCCGCTTGGATCCTCCAGCGCGACGCACCACTTCATCAACACTGGCGCCAAGATAACCGTACTCAAACAATACCTCCATCCCCGCCTTGAGAATGATATTGCGCCGCTCCAGTTCGAGATCATCGTTTTGTTCTTTCATCACTCCTGGTGTCCTTATTCATGGCGCTGAAAGGTTTTCCCCGCAGGCTTTGCAACTAATAAAGTTACACACATTTTTCAATCCGGGAAAGTAACTTAAATAAATCTCAAACCCTTGCAAGGTCAATGTCTCGGTGCTAGGGTACGGCACAGTACCGCTACTAAGCAAGATATCTTACGGTGGTCCCTGAAAGAAATATAATTCGCTTACCTGGCTCGACAACAGGCCATTGGGCTATTTGTTGAACAGCAATCTGATATGCAGTAATGATTAACACAATATATCTGCTGCCTCCTCCACAAATTAACTGGCAAATGTCATGCGTAAAATTATTCTGCTCTCCCTGTTAGTCCTGGCTTTGGCAAGCGGTGGCTGGTGGCTAAAAAACTGGTGGGTTGAAGGTCGTTATTGGGAATCGACTGATAACGCCTATACGCAGGCTGATATCACAGTAATTAGCGCCAAGGTGCCGGGCATCGTCGAACAGGTCAATGTGAAAAACAATGAAAAAGTTGAAGAAGGCGCCATTCTAATATCGATGTATAAACACACTTTTACGGCACGTGTCGCAAAAGCTGCAGCTGATGTTGCTGGCGCCAAGGCGAGTCTGGCGCACCTCGAAAGCCGGCTAACATTACAGGTATCGACTACTGAGGCAAGTCAGGCTGAAGTTAGAGCCGCCCAGGCAGAATTACAGCGCGCCAAACTGGATCTTGTCCGCGCACAGGAGTTGAGGGAAAAGGGTTTTGCCGAGAAACAACTTTATGACCACTCTCTTACTGATGTCGCTGCCGCCGAAGCCGAACTGGCTCGCACTCAGGCCAACTATGTCGCTTCTCGTGCCCAGCGCGAAGTACTAACCGCCGAAGCAGAAGAATTTAGCGCAGAGCAGGCGGAAGCCGAAGCCAGACAACGTATAGCAGAGATCGCGCTTTATCTGTCCGATATAAGGGCTCCCCGCTCCGGAGTGGTTGGTAACAAACATGTGGAACCGGGTGAATACATCCATGTCGGTGCCCGCAAGATGGCGTTGGTATCACTGGATGAGATTTGGGTCAGCGCTAATTTCAAGGAAACCCAGCTGACCAACATGCAACCGGGCCAAACAGCCAAAATTGAAATAGATACATTTCCGGGTGAGATAATAGATGGTGTTGTAGATAGTCTATCGCCGGCCAGTGGTGCGCAATTCAGCTTATTACCGGCAGATAACGCCACCGGCAACTTCACCAAAATAGTACAGCGTGTGCCAGTGAAGATTTTGCTTGACCTGGACCACCCTGTGGTCAAGCGTCTACGTCCAGGTATGTCAGTCACCGCTAAAGTTGATATCCGCGGTGGCAATGAAAGCGAGCTGGCAACAAATCAATAAAAGTCTCAGTTAAGCAAATACTGATATCACCATGAGTGGCACTTCCACTACCGATAACGTCGAAGAAATACCCTCTACACTCGTTGAGGATGAAAGCCATGTCTCCTTCGGCACCTGGCTGACAGTTTTTGGCGGTGTACTCGGTGCATTTATTGCTGTCCTTAACATCCATATTACCAATGCATCCCTGAAAGACATTCAGGGAGCCCTGGCCGCCACGCTCCAGGAAGGTTCATTTATCTCCACAGCCTACCTGACCGCAGAGGTGATTGTCATTCCTCTTACCGGGTGGTTGGCCATGGTGTTCGGTCTGCGTCGATACATGCTGGTCAATATCGCACTCTTTGTCGGGGCCACCCTGCTTTGCGCAATGGCCTGGAATCTGGAGTCCATGCTGGTATTCCGAACGCTGGCGGGGCTGACCGGCGGCACGCTTATTCCCATGTCATTCACCCTCATTCTTACCTTGCTACCGACCAGCAAACAGCCTATTGGTATGGGCATGTTTGCCCTGACCGCCACCCAGGCGCCCACCATAGGCCCAACCCTGGGTGGTTATTTGACCGAGACCTTTGGTTGGCAGGCAATCTTTTATCTGCAGATTATCCCCACATCGATAATGTTCCTGATTCTCTGGCATGGCCTGAAGAAATCTGCACCAAACCTGTCGCTACTTAAAAATGGAGACTGGTACGGGATGGCAGCTATGGCCGTCGGCCTCGGCACAATGATCATTATGCTCGAAGAGGGTGAGCGCAATGACTGGCTGGAATCTGATTTTATTCTGCGCGGCACCATATTGGCGATTGCCTGCCTGATAATATTCGTCGCTATAGAACTCAAAGGTAAACAACCCTTTATCAACCTGAGGCTGTTGGCCCGACGAAACTTCCTGCTCTCCAATCTGGTGGGGATCGTGCTTGGTCTCGGCTTGTACGGTTCAGTGTTTATCATGCCCATGTATCTGGCTCAGGTACACGGCTATAACGCTATGCAAATTGGCCTGGTGATGATGTGGGTGGGCCTGCCACAGCTACTAGTAGTACCCATTGTTCTGCGCCTGATGAAAGTGATCGACCCGCGAGTGCTGCTCGCCATCGGTACGTTTATTTTCGGCCTCAGCTGTTTGCTCAATATCTACATGACTGCCGACTATGCCCGTGATCACCTCATATGGCCAAATGTAATTCGGGGGCTGGGCATGCCCTTTATTATGGTTCCGCAAAATGTTATCGCCACCGCTGAAATCGAACAGGAACAGGTCGGTTCCGCATCGGGTTTACTAAATGTACTGCGTAACCTGGGTGGTGCCGTAGGCATCGCCGGTCTGGCCACCTTTCTGTCGATACGCCAACAATTTCACTCCAACCATATCCTCGAATCAGTATCTGCTTATAACCCGATAACGATAGAGCGCCTGCAGGGCTTCAAAAACTACTTTAGCAACCTGGGTGCCGATCCCGTGCTTGCTCAGGAACAGGCCTTGCGGGCTGTCGATGCTATCGCACGACGAGAGAGTTTCATTATGGCTTACAATGATTGCTTCTATCTTATGGGCGCTGCATTTATAGTCAGTCTCGGTTTTATCTTTTTTATGAAAAAACTGCCAACGCCCGAGCACTAGTCAACCTAAGCTAATAGCAAAATCAAAATCAAAATCAAAACCAACACATAATTGACAGGATAATAATATGACAAGTCATCACGCAGGTTCAGCCGATGAGCTGGCCATAGGCGAAAGGAAACTACTTAACTTAGACGGCACAAAAGTTCTTCTTTTTCATCTCGACAGTGGCTTTCATGCCGTGCAGGCGAGCTGCCCCCATCTGATGCTGCCACTGAAAAACGGCAAATTAATGGATGGAGGCAAAACATTGCAGTGCCCAATACATCGTGCCCAGTTCGATATAGCCACCGGAGGCGTGAATAAATGGGCGAATTTCCCACCGGGGATCCAGATGCTTAATGTTATTCGTAAGGAAAAGTGCCTGCAAACTTATACCGTTACAGTTGCCGACAACGAACTAAACATTGAAATCTAGGCCGAGCAGATTAACTAAACGACCAAATTAGAAATGAATGATGCAACCACCGCAGACGGCAACAATGAAGTAGGAGAAACCGTAGAACCTGCGGAAACTCTCCCCGAAGATTACGTCTCTATGCGCACCTGGTTCACCGTGTGGGGCAGCGTGATCGGTGCCTTTATCGCCGTTCTAAACATCATGATCACCAACTCGTCCCTGAAGGAAATCCAGGGCGCATTGTCGGCAACGCTACATGAAGGCTCTTTTATATCCACCGCCTACCTAACTGCCGAAGTAATCGTCATCCCGCTGACAGGATGGCTGGTCCAGGTATTTGGGCTACGGCGCTTTGTACTCACCACGTCTCTCGTGTTTATGGCCGCCACCATGGCCTGCGCTATGGCCTGGAATCTTGAATCCATGCTGGTGTTTAGAACCATTGCTGGTTTTGCCGGTGGTTCTTTTATCGCGCTGTCTTTTACGGTTATTTTGACTTTACTGCCGCCCAGCAAGCAGCCTCTGGGAATTGCCATGTTCTCTCTCACCGCTACCCAGGCCCCCAGTATCGGGCCGACACTTGGTGGCTATCTGACGGAAGCCATCGGCTGGCAGTCGATTTTTTATATGCAGATCATTCCTACCATATTGATGTTTGCAATTTTGTCGTGGGGCCTGGAAAAGACCAAAGGCAACCGCAGTCTGTTAAAAACAGGCGACTGGACAGGCATTATTACGTTATCCATTGCCCTCGGCTCAATGATTATAATCCTTGAAGAAGGCAACCGTCTGGACTGGTTTGAATCACAGGCTATCGTTCGGGCGACGGCCTTCGCTGGTGGGTGTTTTCTGATTTTTCTATACCGCCAGCTGTGGGGTAACAATGCCTTTATCAACCTCCGCCTTTTTAAGCGCTGGAACTTCAGCCTCGCCAATATTCTTGGCGTGATCCTGGGCCTGGGCCTTTATGGAACGATTTTTATCACGCCCCTCTATCTTGCGCAGATACAGGATTACAACGCATGGCAAACTGGAGTCACCATGATGTGGTTCGGTTTTCCCCAGCTAATTATGGTGCCCATACTAGTAAAACTGATGAAAACCGTTGATCCGCGACATTTGGTATGTGTCGGCTGCATCGTCTTTGGCTGGAGTTGCATGATCAATGTCAACATGAACGCAGAATATGCCTACGAACAACTGTTGCTGGCCAATTTTATCCGGGGCATTGGTCAACCTCTGCTTTCCATACCCCTCGCTGTTATCGCCACCGTAGGCATTGAGCAAGCCCAGGTCGGCTCAGCATCCGGTCTGTATAACCTTACCCGTAATCTGGGCGGCGCTGTCGGTATAGCTTTTTTGGCAACGTTTCTATCTATACGCCAACAATTTCACTCCAGCCATATTGTCGAGAATATTTCCCTGTATAACCCTTTAACCGTCGACAGATTGCAGAGCTTACAGGGCTATTTCATCAACCTCGGTGCTGATGCCATTCTCGCCCAGGAGCAGGCACTGAGAGCCATTGATGCCATTGCACGACGGGAAAGTTATGTGATGGCCTATAACGATGCTTTTTACTTTGTTGGTGCAGCATTCTGGATTGGTGCAGCTCTAACTTATTTAATTAAAAAACCGCAACCGCCTTCTGCGGCAGGTAGTTGAAGGTCAGCCAGCGTGGTCAACTCCGCCATGCACCACCGGCCTCGCTAGTGTTTTGTAACCGCCTGTTAAAATCAAACCTGTTGCACCAATAAAGTCACTATCAGGCGGGCATATACATACCGCCATTAACATGCATAGTCTGCCCGGTCACAAACGAAGAGCCTTCTGACATAAAGAAGGCAGCAGCTTCAGCTATTTCCTCCGGTCTACCCGGGCGCCTCATCGGTATTTCCTTCTCCAGATTTTCAAAAAATTTGTCGGGAATTACGCCGCGTATACCTTCATGCATAATCAGGCCAGGGACAATAACATTGACGGTGATACCGTAGCGGGCAAGATCCTGTGCCAGCGAACGTGTATATCCGAGGACACCCGCCTTCGCTGCCGCGTAGCTGCCCCATTCCCGTGGCGGATTATAGGCAGCGCCGGAAGAAAAATTAAGTATGCGGCCAAAACCAGCTTCGACCATTTGCTTTGAAAACGCGCGGGACAGGAAAAAGGTACCGTACATATTAACCTTAACGACACGATCCCATGTTTTGGTATCTTGCTCCCAGACTTTACCCGGGCCCTGAATGCCGGCGTTATTGATAAGATAGGCAATATGGATATTTCTTTCTCCTAACTCAGTGGCTACCGCATCGACGTGTTCTTCTTTAGTAACATCAAGGGGAAACAAAGTTACCATTTTGCTTTGTTCTTCGTTGAGTTCGCGTTCTCGCCACCCATCTAGTTGGTCAGCTTTGCGATCACAACCGATCACCGGGATTCCCTGCGCTATCAGTTTTTTAGTCATAGCGGTGCCAAGACCGCCGATTGCGCCAGTAATAAGTGCATGTCCTCTATTCATGGTATCTCCTCGTCAGTTGTCAATTTTTGCGGATTACATTTTTGTCCATTCAAATAACTATTGCCCTGTTCCCCAAAGTTGCCTGGATGCATGGCAGATCGTAATTTATCCAGGCTCCCGACAGTTGGGCTTATTACCAATAATCCATAATCCATAATCAAGATACCACTGGTATGGTGGCGCCAATATCATCCTGTGCTATAAATAATATTACTTTGCGGCAATCAGCGTGTTAGTGTAAACCACATGACAAAGAAAGTCGGTAACAGGAGCAGGTAATAACAGCAAACAAATAGCCCCCTTCCAGTCTGGCTGCGGATTTCGAAGACGTTGTTGGCGTGGGCGCTATTGTGCTTCTTATTCACAGCAAACAGCGAGTATTTAAACTCTCAGAATTTTAAAGTGGGTTGATTATGAAAAATAAAAAAACAAGCTCTTTTTTTACTGGCCTCGGAATAAGTTTGCTGACTGTTTTCGCGACACTTAGCTCTGGCGCTCATGCCGACGAAACCTGTATGTCGCCCTACATGGCAAAAATTATTGGCCAGGAAGATTTTGTCTATGTCTGGACTCTGGGCATGCCTGGTGTTGGCGACGAGCAGGACAAACTGGTCACCGTCGCGGTCAATCCTGCCTCGGACAATTATGGCAAGGTGGTCGGCAGCCTTTCCGTAGGGGGGCGAAACGAAGCACATCACTCTGGATTTACTGATGACCGCCGTTACCTGTGGGCCGGTGGTCTGGACACTAACAAGATATTTATTTTCGACGTGCATAGCAACCCGGGCAAACCCACGCTCCATAAAGTGATTACCGATTTCGTATCTAAAAGCGGAGGTGTAGTAGGACCGCATACCACCTATGCCCTGCCCGGCCGAATGATGATCACGGGTCTGTCCAATAATAAGGATCACAGCGGACGCACGGCCCTGGTTGAGTACACAAATAATGGCGAATACATCACCACTCACTGGATGCCCAATGATAGTGATCTGCGCGGCGCCACCAAATCAGGAGTTTACGCTGGAGGATACGGCTACGACATACGCGCCCTGCCTGAACGTAATGTCATGGTCACCTCATCGTTTACCGGCTGGTCCAATTACATGATGGATTTTGGCAAGATGCTCAGCGACCCCGAAGCCATGAAGCGCTTTGGTAATACTGTTGTAATCTGGGATTTGCATACCCGTAAACCGAAGAAAATTCTCGACGTGCCCGGCGCGCCCCTGGAAATCCGTTGCGCCCTGGGTGCCGACAACCACTATTGCTTCACGACTACCGCTCTTACTTCAAAAATCTGGCTGATTTATGAAGACAAGGCTGGTGAGTGGCAGGCGAAGGAAGTTGCCGACATTGGCGACCCGGCAAAGATTCCCCTGCCGGTAGATATATCCATACAAAGCGATGACAATATGCTTTGGGTGAATACCTTTATGGATGGCAAGACCCGCGGCTTCGATATTTCTGATCCCCACAAACCGATACAAACCTACGAAAAACAAATCGGTGCGCAGGTAAACATGGTTTCATCGAGCTGGGATGGCAAGCGGCTTTACTATACAACTTCGTTGTTGGCAAACTGGGATAAAAAAGGCGAGGACAACGATCAGTTCCTCAAGCTTTACAGCTGGGATGGCAAAGAGTTAAAACAGCAGTTCGCCATTGATTTCATTGCCGCAAAGCTTGGGCGAGCACATCAGATGCGTTTCGGAGCTTATTCACTTTATACAGCACAAACATCGGATGACCATTCAGCATCGCTGGTGAAAAATTAATTCTCCGGCCAACTGCGGGATAGTGGCGGCCCTACTAGCGACACGCTGGACATAAAACATACAGTAAGTCGCGAATTTCAGGCCACGATAAATGATAGCAAGCTGGAGTTTGGAACGCGTTCGCCACAGCAAGACCGTCGCGGTAATTTTTGGCGAGCCTGTACGTGCTGCAGTAGCACCTGGTTCAGTCGTATCTGGCTTAATAGTTTTTGGTTCAATAATCCCTGGTTTAATGGCGCTGTGCACAGCAGTGCTGCTGCTCTGCTCCGAGACTGCGTATGCCGATGCTCAAATTCTGGCGCCCGGTTACCGATCCCTGGAGTTCCCCGCACCTGATCCTAACACCTATACGTTGCCAGTTCTTGGCGACGCAGCGGATGGCGAAGTAATCAATACAGATGGAGAATCGCTGAAACTTCACGATCTGTTTGATGGGCATATCGTGTTATTAAGTTTCATCTACGCTACTTGCGACGACATCAATGGTTGTCCATTAGCGACAGCGGTACTCCACAAAATCAAGCGAAGGATTGCTGAACAACACAACCTTACAACTACGTTGCGCATGATCACTATAAGCTTCGACCCTCAACATGACACACCCGAGGTTATGCAGCGCTATGGGAAAGGTTTTCAAAGCGACACGCTTGACTGGCAATTCCTGACCACCAGTGGCGATGATACCCTGCAACCAATTCTTAATGATTATGCCCAGACAGTTTCAAAAGTATTCGATAAAGACGGCAAGGACGCGGGGCGGTTTTCCCATATTCTGCGAGTTTTTTTAATCGACCGGGATCAAAAAATACGTAATATTTATAGCACCTCTTATCTTCATGCAGATACGCTGATCAGTGATATCAAGACGGTACAGATAGAAGACGCAGCAAGCTCCGCTTCGCTAACGAATACAAAAGCCGCCGATCAGGACAAAGCAGATTTAACTAGCAGTAATGCCTCCCCTTCCATATCACGCTGGTCTGGCAAGTCGCTTTTAGGTTTGCCCCCGCCGCCAGTACCTGATAAAAATCCAATAACGGCGGCGGCTATCAATCTCGGACAAAAACTATTTTTCGATCGACGACTGTCGCTCAACAACACTATGTCGTGTGCCATGTGTCATGTGCCAGAACAGGGTTTTACCAACAATCAGATGGCCACGGCTGTAGGTATCGAAGGCAGTAGCGTTCGCCGCAATGCTCCGACTCTCTACAATGTCGCTTATTTAGAACGGCTATTCCATGACGGGCGTGAGTACGCTCTGGAACAACAGGTTTGGGGACCACTTCTGGCGCCTAACGAAATGGCCAATCCCTCGGTCGGTTTTGTTATCCGGAAACTAAATTTGCTTGCTGACTATAAGGGTCTTTTCGAAGCGGCATATCAAAGTTCAGCAACTATGGAAACTGTCGGTATGGCGTTGGCGAGCTATCAAAGGACTTTAACTTCCGCTGACTCATCCTTTGATCAGTGGTACTTTGGCAAACAAAATAATGCACTTAATCCTGGGGCCCGCGCTGGCTTTGAACTATTTGTGGGTAAGGGTGGCTGCAGCAGCTGCCATCTCGTTAGTGAAGAGTATGCCCTCTTCACCGACAGTGGCTTACATAATACGGGTTTAGGATACCAGACGGCTATGCAGGCCTCTCCGCTTACCACCACATCACTTACGACCAGAGTGCAGATCGCACCTGGGCAGTTTGTCGAGGTGAACAACAGCATTATTGCTTCAGTTTCTGGACCCAGACAAAATGATCTCGGTCTTTACGAAATCACCCAGTCTCCCCAGGATCGATGGAAATATCGTACCCCAAGCCTGCGCAATATTGCGCTTACCGCACCCTATATGCACGATGGCTCCCTGACCACGCTGGAAGATGTAGTCGAATTCTATAACCGAGGCGGTTTTCCCAATGACAATCAGGATCCGCGCATTCACCCACTCAAACTTAGCAAAAAGGAAAAAATAAATTTGGTAAGATTTATGGAGTCCCTGACCGGTTCAAATGTAGCTGCACTTGTCGCGGATACTATGCAAGCAAGCATTGGTGATCCCGAATAAACTGGTGATCCAGAATAACAAGCACCCTGACTTTTGTTACAAACTGCAGATTCACTGGCTATTGCTCCAGTGTGTATAGGGCTTCTCTTATAAAGAAAACCCGGCAGTTTTGCGCCGGGTTTTTTTGATCAACAATAAGACCGAAATTTTAGTCGTAAACAATAACGCCACGGGCGTTCTTGCCCGCTTCAAGGTCTTCGAAGGCCTGCACTGCCTCATCGATTGAATAGGTCTGCGTCACCATACGATCGAGATCCAGCTTGCCTTGCTTATACAATTCAAGGTATTTAGGAAAATCAACTTTGAATTCGGCACCACCGTACATTGAGCCTTTAATGGTTTTTGACGTAAGTGGAAACATCAGTGCGTTGAGCTCCAGTTTCTGATCAAGTTTACCGACACCAACTACCGTCATCGTACCGCCACGGCGGGTTGCTTTCTGGGCCTGATCAACGACGGCCGGAATGCCGATAGCTTCGAAGCCATAATCGACTCCGATACCACCGGTCATCGCCATGATTTCCTTGACAGTATCACTACTGGCATTGATCACGTCAGTGGCACCCAATTCCTTAGCCATAGCCAGTTTGTCATCAGACAGGTCGACCGCAATAATCTTTGCCGCACCGGCGATGCGTGCACCCTGGATTATAGATAGCCCAACCCCGCCGGCACCAAATACCGCTACCGTACTACCGGGTTTAACCTCGGCAGTTTTCAATGCAGCGCCAACACCAGTAGTAACGCCGCAACCCACCAGGGCAGCGGCTTTCATATCAATGTCATCATCTATTTTAACCAGACACATAGATGGCACCACCGAGTATTCAGCCATGTTGCCAAGAAATTGCATAACATTAATATCTTCGCCATCTTTGTGCACACGATTGGTGCCATCCATCATTTTGCCGTCCGGCGTGCTTTTTAAACACAGATAAGGTTCGCTGCGCAGGCAGTGATAACAGTCGCCACAGTTAGGTACAAAGCTCATAGTTACGTGATCGCCGGGGGCAACATTGGTGACATTGGCGCCAACTTCCTCAACCACACCCGCGCCTTCATGGCCGAGCACCATTGGGAAAGCAACCGGAATCGTACCGTTAATGACTGACAGGTCAGAATGGCAGATGCCTGTAGCCTTTATTTTCACTAATACTTCATCGGCCTTGGGCGGATCCAGGGTGACTTCTTCCACCGCATAGTCATTCAATCCACGTGCTACCACTGCCTTCATTGTTTTCATTTAGACCTCTCCAGTCGTTTATCAATATGGGCTTCGCAAAACTGGCCGGCAGTTTACCACTACCAATGATGTTGAGATATGCCATCAACTATGATTAGTTTTTCCCGTGCATACCAGGACGATTTAGCAAGTTGATGCTACCCTGTCTGCATCATCTTAATTTCATCAAGCTTTCTATACATATCTAAAGCACAACAAAATACCAATAAAACTGGAGATCCCATGAAAGAACTATCTACCACTGTATTTGCCGACGATTTTGTTTTCCTTGAAGGTCCACGCTGGCGGGGAGATAAACTCTGGCTTTCGGATATGCACGGTCACACTGTCTACACACTGGGTATGGATGGCAAGCGAGAAAAAGTCGTTGACGTACCTGGCCAACCATCCGGTCTGGGCTTTTTACCCGATGGCACACCATTAATCGTCTCCATGCACGACCGTAAACTGATGAAGCTGGTTAATGGCAAACTGGAACTACATGCCGATCTGTCGGAAATATGCCCCTACGAGATCAACGATATGGTGGTCGATAAAAAAGGCAATGCCTATATCGGTAATATCGGTTTCGATATATTTAAAAAAGAACAATTTAAACCCACCAACTTTGTTCTGGTTACAGCAGACGGCACAGTAAGCGAAGTCGCCAGGGATCTGGCAGTACCCAACGGGCCTGTTATTACAGCGGATGGCAAAACCTTAATCGTCGCTGAATCCTGGGCTAAAAAACTTAGTGCATTTGATATCGAGGCAGATGGCTCGTTGACGAACCGTCGCGTCTGGGCTGATCTGGATGACTCTGCGCCTGACGGAATTTGCCTGGATGCTGAAGGTGCAGTGTGGGTAGCCGTATTCAATCAGGATAATTTTATTCGCGTGTTGGAAGGTGGCGAAATAACTCACCGAGTTAAAGTAGTTGATCGCTTTCCAGTAGCCTGCACGCTCGGTGGCCCCGATGGTCGTACATTATTTGGCTTAACTTATAAGGGTTCTATTCAGGATATAGGCAAAGATAAGACTGCTTCGCGAATTGAAATAGCCCATGTTGATGTGCCTGAAAGCGGGTCGCCCTGAGTTATTTGAACAATTCAGGAGAATTATATATTTAAAATGGCCGCTATGAACTAGCGGCTTTTTTTATACCAAGGTTTAACTCCATAGACTCTATTCAGGGCCGTTTCCGGCATCAATAAAGTTAAACAACTTTATTGGCTAATCTGTATAACCCATTGATTTATATGGGGTGGCTGACGGGGATTGAACCCGCGACCTCAGGAATCACAATCCTGTGCTCTACCGACTGAGCTACAGCCACCATTACTCTTTTTACATCTCGATTTGAAGCAGGCATTACCACAAGTGATTGCCACAAGTGATTGCCACAGGTCATCGCCGGAAGTTGTGGCGCGCCCGGCAGGATTCGAACCTGCGACCCACGGCTTAGAAGGCCGTTGCTCTATCCAGCTGAGCTACGGGCGCATAATCTTTGTACACCCACATAACCTTTGCAAATTGGTCGGGGAAGAGGGATTCGAACCCCCGACATCCTGCTCCCAAAGCAGGCGCGCTACCAGACTGCGCTATTCCCCGAAAACCGACCCCATAAGGAGGCGCGCATGATACCGCTCACCGTGTATGTGGTCAATCAAACGAACCTGCATCAAACGAACCTGCATCAAACAGCCTTACGCTGAGTCCTTCTCTTGACTGCAATGACATGAGAAAATGTTTCGTATCCATACTCTACTTACCCCAAACCCTGCAAACAAATAGGAACTCAATGGCAGCCACTATTCTTGACGGCAAATCTCTGGCGAAACAAAGCGAGTCTGACTTTGCCCAACGCGTACAAACGTTAAAGGCGAACAGCGGGGGCAATACCCCTATTCTCGCCACTATTCTGGTCGGCGATGATCCTGCATCAGCCACTTATGTGCGCATGAAACAAAATGCCTGCCAACGGGTGGGCATGGAATCCGTCGCCATTGAATTACCTGTCAACACCACAACGGAAGAGTTACTAGCAAAAATACACCAGTTAAATGACAACCCTGATTGCCATGGTATTTTGCTGCAGCACCCGGTGCCAGAGCAAATCGAAGAAAGGCTCTGTTTTGACAGTATTGAACTACGCAAGGACGTGGATGGCGTAACCTGTCACGGTTTTGGCCGCATGGCTATGGCTGAGCCTGCCTACGGTTCCGCTACACCGCAAGGTATTATGCGCTTGCTGGCGGCTTACAGTATCCCCCTGGAAGGCAAACATGCTGTTATCGTCGGACGCAGTCCAATTCTCGGCAAACCCATGGCAATGATGTTGCTAAACAAAAACGCTACCGTCACCATTTGTCACTCCCGCACTCTCGACCTGGACAGGCTGGTCAGGCAAGCCGACATTGTGGTCGGCGCCGTAGGTAAACCTGAATTTATCAAAGGGGAATGGATCAAAAGTGGCGCTGTGGTGATAGATGCCGGCTATCATCCGGGCGGCGTTGGCGATGTGGAATTATCAGCCATCCACGACCGAGCCAGTGCGTACACACCGGTGCCAGGCGGTGTCGGGCCGATGACTATCAACACCTTGATCATGCAGACTCTGGAGGCGGCAGAAGCCAGCCAGTAACGTTAGCGAAAGGCCTTATGACGCCAACACAACCTGCCCGCTAAAGGGCTGGAACTGTTGAATAAATCTGTTTTGCCCCAAACTTTAGTCTCGTAAACTATTCGACAGGCTAGATACGATCTCCCGTCCGATATAAACAAGGTATTAAATGTGTTTAGTTATGTAGATAAAACTATCCGCGAGCAACTGGCCAGGAATCACCAGTTGGTCGATCTCGATCAAGACGGCAGAGAAGTTGGCGATGATGAGATACCTTACATTTCTGTATTAGGCCCCGTTAATATCCCCAGATTGATCGACGGAACAATCGTAAATCTGCAATGGTATCCCTTTGTAAGGAGGGTCGAATTAGCACATGTACTTACCGCGGCAAAAGATGTCAAAAACAGTGAGAGCCACGCTTTTAGAGAATTATTGCAGGCCAACATGTCAGTGAACTCCGTATTTGCCCTGCCCGGTTTTCGCGAACAAACCAGGCCACTGGTGCGCGTTCACTCCTGTTGTTTGACAGGAGATATCTTCGGTTCCATGCGTTGTGACTGCGGCCCCCAGTTAGACGCTGCCTTTCGACAAATGAAGGATGCTGGTGGCGGTGCAGTCGTGTACATGTCCGGTCACGAAGGTCGTGGCATTGGACTGTGGGCGAAGGCTATTACCTATCTATTACAGGATGCGGGCCAGGACACCTTCGAGGCTAACGTATCGCTGGGGCTACCAGAAGACTCCAGAGATTTTTCCGATGCTGCAGTAATCCTTCGTTACCTGCTTTCAGGACGCCCCGTACAGCTGCTATCCAACAATCCGCACAAACGAGAACATCTCGAACAGGGCGGGCAAATTGTATCCGGTGTCGTACCACTGGTAACAGGTATCAATGAACACAATATCCGCTACCTTCGTTCCAAACGCAGCAAAGGTCATACCCTGCCCGATGACATTTAGAATCTCTGTCATCCTCTGCTCTTCTACTGCCACAGGCTATTACCGAGTTAGCAGCGATTTCCCAACGGCTGCAAAGCCTTGGTATTGAACAGATACAGGAATCATCTGGTTGCACACAGGGGCTATCAGCGGCTTTACCCTGAAAACACACTGCTCTCTTGTCAAAAGGCTATCGACGCCGGTGCACTAAACCTGGAAACCGATATTCTACTGAGCGCGGATCTACAACCTGTTTTATATCACGACCCTCGCTTGCAAAGAGTCAGTGGCAGAGCCGGCAAGTTGAATGATTTATCTCTGCAGCAACTGAGCGCGGTACCGGCTTATGAGCCTAAACGCCTGGGCAAAGATTTTATTAACGAAACTGTGACCCCGCTATCCGCTTTCGTAGAATTACTAAGAAAACAGCCTCAGGTAACTGCCTATATCGAGATCAAAAAAGAAGCGATTGCTTTTGCCGGGGTTACCGAGACATTTCTGGCACTTACCCACTGTCTGAAAGGAATGGCCAACCAGTGCTGTTTAATTAGCTTCGACTATAACTTTATTGCTTACGCCCGGCATCAAGGCTGGCGCCGATGCGGTATTGTCCTTAATCACTGGAAAGATCTAGATAAAGCTGACATCCAGATGATTAAACCGGACACCATTTTCTGTAAATATCAAAAAATACCAAAAAAGGCCAGGCTCGGTCAAATCGCTGCGGAAATTATCCTCTATGAAATCGATGATCCTCAGCGGGCTCTATACTGGCTTGATCGTGGCGCCACTAAAATCGAGACTTTCGACATAGGCAATATGCTCAAACAAATGGATGCCTGCGCAAACCTGATCGACAGTAAGTTACATCTCAAAGAATGATGAACTTTGCCAGCCTAAAGCTGATAATTTATTGATTCTTGTCAATTTGACCTAAAAATTATTCGATTAGCATATAGTCGGCTAGCATGAGAAAACGAATCTGCAAACGGAGAGTCAAATATGACTGAATCTATTAGCGACAAACAAACATGGACACGAATTGGGTTGACCATAGGAACCCTCCTTTTAATTATGTTCCTGGCAATTTTCGTGTCACTTATGATTGGCTAAAACGGTCGGCCATGATTAAAAATATTCGCACTGGTAGATGTCTTTTTTGACCAGCCGATCAGCTCTCAACTAGAGGGCATGTGGTTGTGCTGGCACCCCAAAACCTGATGTCTAGTGCCTAATAAGCTAGTGCCGCAAAACTAGCATCTAAATAATAGTGTAATAGATGCTCAACCCTCTTTCAGGGTAGAACAGCAAGCCTCCCACATCAGCTCTTGTGAATCAATTTTCCTGTGAATCATAAACAGCAATTCGATTACGACCCTTTTCTTTGGCCTGGTATAAAGCTTTGTCAGCAGCTAGCGTAAGCTCATGAACGTTGTAATTTTTGTCACTTACACAGGAAACACCGATACTTACTGTAATCCCGGTTATTGTCCGCCCAGCGGCCTTACCATCGCCAATGGTAAGGTGTTCGAAAATCTGCATGCGGATTCGCTCAGCAATTACAGTGGCATCCGATATAGTCGTGTTTGGCAGAATAACAACTACTTCATCGCCGCCATAGCGCGCGACAAAATCTGTTTCTCGTAACAGTTTAACGATTAACCGGGCCAGGTTTTTGAGCACAATGTCTCCTGCCTGATGCCCATATACGTCATTAACGTTTTTGAAGCGATCAATATCCAGCATAAGCAGAGAAAGGGAAAGATGGTATCTTTGCGATCTGCTGAACTCTTCATCGAGACGACGCTCAAGGTAGCGACGATTAAAAATACCCATCAATGGGTCTATAATCGTTTCCTGTTCGAGCACGGAAATACGCTGGATATCGCTAATTGTATTTAAGGTTAAGAGGCAAACAATATATACGAATATAGCACCACATAAAAATATTCCCGAGACAACCAGATGGACAAACAAGTATCCTGAATTCCAGATCGTAACTCCGTAAATAACATAGCCTGCGATAAATAATAATATAAAATAAACCAAATATTCCCACAGATTTTTGAGCGTACCATCCGGAAGTTTTCGGACCAGTCGGACCGAAGAAAACAGAGCCAACGAAAGAATGATAAGCCCAGAGATTAACGCTGCGAATGCCAGGAAAAATATATTATCTTGCATATCTCGCGCCCTGTAGCATTTAAGAAACCACCTGTTTTTGGGCTATTATTTTGTTATATCTTTCAAAAGGTCGTTCATTTAGCTTCTCGTTAGTCTTGCCATAAAGTTTTGCATAAGGCTTCCATGATACTTTCTATAAGGCGTTCCATAAGGAAAGCACAGCAAAATCACAAACCCCTACGCTGCCCCCATATCAGGGCCCGATAGTCAGCCCAGTTTCAGAACTCACGACTGGGACACTTTGTGCTACGCTCTAAACGACGAACTGAAAAATCGTAACAAACAACTTTTAGTTTTTCAAAAGTCAGGCCCGCACACCGCAACCAACAAATGTGCCGTCCGTAATGCCTTTGAGTTCTTTGCAGGAGAAACATTATGAACAAACCAGAATATAACGTGATTATGCCTCAAAGCGTAGGCTTCCCCTCGCAAACGGAATCTTTCGCAACAGTTGAAGAAGAGCGATTACATCGCAAGAAGAGGCTAACAGCAGCATTTCGCTTATTTGGAAAATTCGGTTTCGATGAAGGTGCTGCCGGCCACATCACAGTTCGAGACCCTGAACATACTGACCATTTTTGGGTAAATCCATTTGGAGTATCCTTTAAACAGATGACAATGTCCCAGCTACTGCTGGTCAATCACAAAGGTGAGATAGTTGAAGGTGAAGGTTTGCTCAATGGAGCTGCTTTTACCATTCACGGTAATATTCATGCAGCCAGACCGGATGTAATAGCAGCCGCCCATGCTCACTCAGTATACGGTAAAAGCTGGTCATCTTTGGGGCGCAAGCTCGATCCCTTGACACAGGATTCCTGTGCATTCTACGAAGATCATTCTCTGTTCGACGATTTCACGGGAGTAGTGCTAGATGATAGCGAGGGCAAGCGCATCGGCTCGGTACTGGGTCAATACAAAGCCTGCATATTGCAGAATCATGGCCTGCTAACAGTCGGTGAGTCGGTGGATTCTGCGGTCTGGTGGTTTATCACCATGGAGCGTACTTGCCAGGCACAACTGTTGGCTGAGGCCGCGGGAACACCAAAATTGATTAGGCCAAAAATCGCTAATATTACTTACGATACAGTGGGCACTGAACAGGCCGGATGGTTCAGTTTCCAGCCGCTTTACAATGTAATTGTGGCAGAAGAGCCGGATATGTTTGACTAATAATAACTAAGGAACCTCTGATCAATTCATGAACTCGTATCTTGCATCCAAAATACCCAGCTTCTTCGTCGCCTTAATAGCGCCTACTGTTGGTGCAAATCTTCGCAATAGCCTGCTATTACGTGCGATTTTCGCCTTGAATCTGAACATTTTGGCCTACAATCTACTTCGTCCAGAATTAATCAGAGATTCCCTAAACTAGACCAAATACAGGTTTGTTAGATTACTGGTCAGCTATAGTCAGCGGCAGACGGAGGCGACAATGTCGACTAATCAAGCATTAGTAGAAGGCGGATGTTTCTGTGGCAAAATTCGTTACGAAATCACCGGCGAAGTCAAACGGGTAGTAAATTGTCATTGCTCTATGTGCCGACGTACCAGTGGCGCACCGTATATGTCATGGCTAGTGGTGGACAGGCAAAACTTCCAATATGTAGCGGAGCAGCCAAAACACCTCAATTCCTCGGCGGAAGGTGACCGTTACTTCTGCGCGGAGTGTGGTACCCCAATCGCCTGTGTGACGACACACAATAAAAAATACGTCGACATCACGCTAGGCAGCCTTAATCAACCAGAGCACTTCGAGCCCGATGGTGATTTTTACGAAGATACGAAGCTAAAATGGCTCTGATTTAAGAAAGCTATAATTTAAGAAACCTATAATTTCTGCCAGGACAGTTCAAAGTTATTCTTCCTGCTCACATGATGGTCCGCGAGAGCCTTTTGCTGGCGGTTCCTCAGGCGGCCCGGCAAAGCACTGAGCAATAGCCATCCACTGTTTTGCTGGCTCACCACTTACCTGTAGTCCGGTATCTTCGATATTGCGAACCTGGGTAACCACCTGGCAAAACTCCACTGCCCTTCCAGAGATCTGGTTGTCCTCCTGGGGTGCGTGCCACTCCCAGGTCTGCCCAGATGGTGCAGTTAGATTAAGGTAGGGAATTGGTCCCGGGGGCTCCAGTTTACGATTGGCAAAAGTCCACCCATAGGTTTTTGCACCGATAGTGGCAATATGACGAATCCGGTCTGTTTGCTTGCGAGCCACACCGAGCAAATCATAGATCTCCCAACCATGAGCCCAGGTTTCCATTAACCTCGCAGTGGCAAACATTTTAAGTCCCATATCTGGCCCTGCCCACGTAAGCCTCATGTCGGGGTCGCTGGCGGCAAACAAGTCACACATCTCAACAAACTGATTGCGCCATCGCATCAGCATGGTAGATCCACTT
>Ga0164315_10000248_pt1 | contig 35052 bp, 30 predicted proteins | sample GuaBasSedimGuay6_FD_113737 | JGI IMG/M metagenome (GOLD analysis project Ga0164315, IMG submission 113737) | Subseafloor sediment microbial communities from Guaymas Basin, Gulf of California, Mexico - Guay6, Core 4569-2, 0-3 cm | ecosystem: Environmental > Aquatic > Marine > Hydrothermal vents... | reverse complement strand
TACCCCAGGTAGATGCCGATGTTCACGGCAGGGGTCGGGGTTCCTGCCGTATCCCGGAAGAGGAAGTGGCGGATGTAGACCGTCCCCGTATCGTCGTCGATGCGGTAGTTGGGGGTGGGGCGGGTCGCCGTCGAGAACTCGTTGTCGAGCCCCTTGGCCATGAAGACGTACCGATCACCCGTGAAGGTGAGCAGAAGCTCCGTGTCGAGGCGGATCCGAGTGCCGCTGACGACCTCGGTCACCAGGCCCTGGGAAACACCATCGACCAGGAACTCGTCCCCGACCTCGACGTTGTGCGCGTTGCCCTGCTGGAGCCCGACCGTCAGGCCGAGAGCCGTGAGGTCCGCGGCCGTGCTGGTGGCCAGGATCTCAATGGACGACTCGTCGCCACCCGTCAGGAGGGTGGAACGAAGGCGAAGATTGGTTCCCGCTGAACCCACCGTGGCATCCTCGACCAGGTCGGCGACCACCTCACCAGGGGTGGTGTCGTCCCGAAGGAAGTTGTTGATGGCCGTGACCACAGCCGGACCCGTAGTGGGGGCCGTGGGCATGGGGATGATCTGAGCAGGGTCACCATCCACGGAGATGACGAGGTTACCCGTCATGACCGGCACCGCCGCCGTGAGATCGATGGTCCCGATGACCTGCGCACGACCGGGGAAGCTCTGGCCCGTCTGCCCAGCCGTGAGGCCCATCGTCGCCAGAACCATGGAGCCCTCATCGAGGACACGGACGTGACCTGTGGAGCCTGCGAAGTCGGTCTTGATGATCAGGAAGCCCGTGACTGCCTGGATGGACGCCGAACCGGCGGCACCGAGGGCGGTGTCGATCGCGACTGCCGCAGCCGTACCATCGGCGGGGGTGGCGAAGGTGACCGTGGTCGTGGTCACGCCACCGGCACCATCATCCGTCTCGATCATGAGGGTGTCTGTGCCGAAGACCGAGCCCAGCGCCCCTACATCCAAGGTGCTGAGGACGTAGCCATCCGCATCCTGGAGGTCAGCGAGGGCGATGTCGACGTAGGGCGAGAGGTTGTCCCCGTCACCATCATCGAAGACGGTGATCCCCGCCGTGCCTGCATCAGCCCCACGAAGGACGCTCTCGGTGTTGAGGACCTCGATGAACGAGTTCCCCGTATCGAGAAAGATGCGGACGGTGGCGTAGTCGATGACCAGCTGGTCGATGTTGCCCCGAGGATCGGGGTAGTCGTTCCGCTGCATGTCCGCATGGAACATATTGTTGTACCCATTCAGGCCAACGGTGCGGTAGCCGCCCTCACCATAGGGGAGGTCGGGGCGAGAGGCCGGGGGGTCGAACAGAGGGGTCACCGCCAGGGCGGTACCTCCCACCAGCTCGACGCTGGCGAACTGGCCTGTCGTGAGGGTCTCGATGACCAGGCGACGATCGGTGGAGGTCACCTCGACAACCGTACGGATGCCCGGGATCTCCTGTGCGTCGATGAAGTTCTTCACCGTCACGGGGTCGGGATCTGTCGGCGTCGCCGGGAAGGTGAACGTGACCGCAGGCCCGTTGTTGAACGAGAAGATGAGGGTGGTGGTATGCAGGCCAACGTAGCCGGCAGCCAAGCCTACCCTCGGGAAGTTGAAGCGAGCAGGAAGATCCAGGAAGGACTCGGGGTTCAAGGCGCCCGTATCATCCACTGCCTCGACAACCTGGTTGGCTACGCCAGCAATGGCGGCCTGAAGGTTGGGTACGATGACGGTGGGAGAGGCAGCCTGGAACTCCTGGAAGACCTTTACCCCAGGCCTCGGAATGGTGGGTGCTGTCATGTTGTTTCCTTATCGACGATGAGCCGAGCCTCCAGGGGCTCCGTAGATTGTCTCTCATCTTCCCCCCCTGGGGGAAGGGTCCGCGAGTCCTGAGTCGTCATCTTGACTGCGATGGACTGAACAACCCCTGTGTTGAGAGGCATCCGAGTCACCGAGGTCTGGAGATAGCACGGGATGGATACCGAGCAGACGACCCAGTTGTGCTCCGTATCGGGCCCCACCAGGCTCCCCGCAGGGGAGGGAGGGGAGATATTGAGGCGACTTCCGAGGAACATGATGCCCTCCTCGCCCCGCATGATCTCCTCCCGCAGCGCCCAGATGTGCTTGGCCGCGAACCAGGCGATGCCCTCTGCCTCAGCAGGGATCCGAGACAGGACGTTTACAGTCACAGTCACGGGAAGCATATCCATGAGGACCTTGGCTCCTGTGCGGAGATCATGGAAAGCCTGATCCCCAAGACCCACACCCTGGAACATCCCAGGCCCTCGAAGGACCGTGATGGCGGGGCGCTGACCGATGACATCCGGGTTGAGAGGGGTCTCCGAGCCTATCCAGATCTCAGATGCCTTGAAATGGTCGGGGGAGGTGTTCTGGGCAGGGCACCACTGGTAGGCACCCGGAGGACACTGAGCGTGGAGCCCCTGAAGGAACTTCACGATCACCCGCTTGATGTGCAGGAAGGGGCTGCCCAGCCAGTTCTCAGACTGCTGGTACTCCGGGGCCGTGACAGGGGTAGTCGTCACCCGAGAGCCCGCTGCTTCTTGCGGTGATGGGCCAAGCCACCAAGAGCTGCGCCGCCAGCCAGGAGACCTCCCCCGATGAGCTTGGCCTTCCCACTGAGGGCAGGCATCTTGGGAGCTGTGCCCGAGGCGTAGTCCTTCATGACACCGCCTAACTCACCCATGAGCCCTGTCGCGGTGTCCCGAGCTTGCTTCACGCTGCCGTTGGTCTGAGCAAGAGCCTCCGCCTCATCACGACGGTCGCGCATGATCCCTCGCTGACGACCAAGGGCGTAAGCCCCCATCGAAGAGAGGGCGACGTTGGCGTACGGCGCAGCCTTCAGGAAACGCTGCTGCGCCACGGGGCTCGACTTGAGGAGGGTGCGAGCCACACCCTCGCTAAGAACACGGCCTGCCCCATACCCAAGACCCGCACCCACAGCAACCGCAGGAAGATCAAACGCCGTCTGCTTCCAGCGCGGCCCCGACATCTGCTCCGCAGTATCCCCCGCGGTCGTACGTGTGGCGAGCTTCTCCGTAAGAGCAAGCCTCATCGCACGGACCTGTAGGGGGGAGATCATCCAGCACCACGATCGGGGTTATGGAAAGTGGCCACGGGCGAGACCTTGTGCGAGCGAAGGAAGTCCGCAGGCATCATCAGCTCAGGGTCCTTGTCCTTGTTGAACTTCACACCGCTGTACGCACGGCTGACCATGTTGGAGCAGATGAGCTGGTTGTCATTGATCCGGCTTCGGTAGGACTTCCCCTTGAGACCGAAGGGTCCGGCAACAGCAGCTGCGCCCAAGGTCTTGTAGTCGTACGTCGCGCCCTCCTCGACAAACTTATCGAGCTTCTTCAGAGCCTGCTGACGCTTTCTCGGTGCGACGTTCGGACGCACGACCTGAGCATCGAGGTACTTCAGCCCCATCTTCAAGGGCTTGCGGGACATGTCCTCGCCGCCTCGGATCTCAGTGATGTGGCCCTTCCCCGTGTAGACCGCCGAGTGAACGTACTCGCCCCCCTGGAGCTTTCGGCTAGCTGCGCCGAAGAGCTTGTTGACCAGCCCGACAGGGGTGTTCTCCTTCCCCTTGGGAGGAGGAGCCCCGGTCATCACGAGGATGTCCCCAGGCTGCATCCTCTTCTGAAGAGCTGCGATCGAGTTCACCGTAGGAGGTGAGCTACCCCCCACGGCTTCCGCGATCTTGCCTATCTCTAGACGCATCGCCCTCATCTGTAGGGGGGAGACCATATTACCTCCGGTTGGTGGGGGCCGTAGCCCGTCCGAGTCCAGCACCTACGGCACCCGCACCTACGGCACCCGCACCTACCGTAGCAGCGCCTACGGCCTTATGGAGTCCAGCCTTTCCGCCAAACCGGTTCACGCCCTTGCTGACGCCCTTGCCGAGGACAGACTGGGCCTTACCCGCTGCCCGACCGACTCGGCCACCCCTGGAAACGAGAGAGCTGACTGCTTTGCCGGCCCCACTCAGCACCTTGCTGCCGAGCGCACCAAAGAGGGCTTCCTTGGCCAGTTGATGCTCATGGTTGAGAGCGACCAGCTCCTCACTCATGGCTTGAAGGGTCACCCCATTGATCTCGCTCATACCCTTGCTCCCTGCTGCTTCTTTCGTTGGTGGCTCTTGTAGGCGGCCAGACCTGCTGCGCCGGCACCAGCACCCAAGACGGCGGCACCCAACATCTTACTCTTCGGCCCCACCTTACTGAGAAAGCCCGGCTTAGGGAGTACCCGCGTCGGTGCTCGCGCAGCTATAGCCTTCTCGCTCTTCGCAGTGACATCCTTCAGAGCCGCACGGTGAGCCTCACGGGACCGAGCGATCCCACCAGGACCGACTATCAAACCCTCCGCCTGGGAGCGAGCGTAGTCCGCCTCGTTCTGGACCAGGAACGCGAGCTTAGCCAGCTCCCGACTCATCGACCGAAGTGCGATGGGGGAGATCTGAAAAGAGGCTGTCTTGGCGTAGGTGGGCATCACTCTTCCAGTTTGTCATTGCTGGGGAACGTTGGATAGATGGCGTGAGCATTAGGTAGCCTGTCCTGGATGATATTGTCCAGGTTGTGCGGGTTCGAGAACATCCGGCTCGGGCTGGCCTGAATGTCCTTGAGCGCCTCGCTGATGTTGAGAGGCAGCTTGAACTCGATGTCGGTTCGCTGAATCTCACGCACCGTCAGCTCCTGCTTCACCACCGCACGAAGACGCTGGCTCGTCGTGACCGTGACCACACGCCACCGCCGGTTCTCCAGTTCAACGATGACATCACCCGGGGAGATGGGTGGGTAGTAGGTGGTTCGAGCCGAGACCTGTGACTGCTGGTCCTTCTGCTGGCTCTGGGTCTGGTAGTTCTTGGTGCCCGGGTCGATCTGCATCCACAGCTCGATGGGGTTCATGTACCCACGGAGGTAGCCCGTGTCGAAGCAGTCGAGGCAGTTGGAGCGCTTCTTCTGCGAGAGGGTGAAGTCCCAGCAGCTCGGGCACCGAGAGCCGAAGCGTCGTCGAGGGAAGAGCCAGATCTGCCGCCCAATGACCTGGGTGAGCAGGGTGTACTCCGCCTTCCGGATGTAGGAGGCGGTGAGATCAGCCGGAGCTGCACGAGCAACAGGTCCGAAGTCCTTCGTGTCTCCCGAGGACTTGTGCGTGACCCGCAGGATGTAGTGGACGACCCCGAACTTGTCGGAGACCGGCGCACGAGAGTCGATGAAGAAGTACCTGTCCTCGAAGGAGTCTGCGAGCTTCTCGAAGGGACCCTCAGGAGACTGGCTCCTCAGTACCTCGAAGAGGTAGTCGTGAACATCCTCTTGGGTGTCCACGACGCACCACGACAACTCATGTCGATCCACATCGAGGGAGCGACACAGGAGTTCCGTGACTTCGAGGGCAACAGGCATCCCCTAGCTCTGGGCTGCCAGAGTCCGCTTGATTGCGTCGACAGAGACCCGAGGGCTCAGCCTCGACTTGAGCTTACCCGCGGTGTCGATGGCCTTCCGGCCGGCGATCTCTGCCTGGACCTTTGAGGGGAGTCGAAGGGCAACCTTGTCTTGTTGCTTGTCCCAAGCCTTCCCTGCCTTCCTTTTGGCTTTACGAATACCCTTTTCGTGGGCTTTGAGGTTTGGGGTGTGTCGGTATCCCCAGAAAGTCGAGGTGGGGGCGCCTGCCGCACGGGTCTCTTTGCCTGCTCGGGTTACTGCCTCTTCACGAGACTTGGACTGCCGAGCAACGCTCTTACTGTACGAGGCTGCAACCTTGTCCTGCTGCTTTTTGTGGCGCAGAGCCGCTAGGCCGGCGAGTCCTGCACCTGCGGCGAGACCCGCACCTGCAATGTACTTGCCCTTACCCTTCGTGGCTTTTTGAATCCTGCTGGCTCCGCTCACCACCTTGTCTCGGGCGGTACGGCCCACCTGTGCTGCCCTCTCAGCACCGGTACGCCCGGCGGCCTGACGGTCGGCCATCGCGGGGATGGCGCGCGTCGCACCATCCGGGTTGTAGAGGGCGAGCTTGGCGGAGACCTTCTTCTTGCGGTCGTAGAGCTTCTTGGCTCCGTACCCTGTGGCCAAGGCTGCGGTCCCGGCGGCCCCCAACTCCAGCGCCGACATGGCGCTCTTCTCGGCGGGCACCTCAGCCGCAGGGGTCTTCTTCTTCCGAGCGGTCATGCCCGCGCCGGCTGCACCTGCCGTAGCTCCGAGACCACCAATGGCTGTACCTGCGAGGATCTTCTTGCCCTGACCGGCAGACGACGTCGCCGCCCGTTCCAGCTGCTTCTCCAGCAGCAGCTTCTCCATATGCTGCTCCATCTTGGCGTTTAGCCGACCCCTACCGGGCGCCATGCCTTGGGGGGAGCTTTTCATTGCTCGTTCGATACCGGGGGCCAACGCCGCGCCAGTGTCGACCAGCTTGCCGGTACCATGACCCATCATGGCTCCGCCAAGGACCCCAGTCGCTCCTCCAACCGCTGCCCCACGAAGAGCACCCTGGCCTCGATGACCACTGTCTGCGGCGAGAGCGCCCACTCCGGCACCAACTCCTGAACCGAGGAGACCTCCGGCAGCACCACCCCTCAGGGCACCTTTGACGGCGGTGGAGAGGGCAGAGGTCTTGGCCTTCTCCTTCTTCTCCTTCTTCTTCTTGGGGTGGACGGCGGTCAGGCCCGCACCGGCTGCACCCGCCGTGGCTCCGAGGGCGCCGAGGGCATGGCCTGCGAGGACCCTCTTGACAGGCTTCCCGGCCCCGACGCCAACCAGCTCGCCCATACCATGACCCACTAGGCCCCCACCAAGGGCTCCAGTCGCTCCTCCGATCGTAGCCCCACGAAGGGCTCCTTGGCCTCGACGACCCCTATCTGCGGCGAGGGCGCCCACTCCAGCACCAACTCCTGAACCGAGGAGGGCGCCTCCCCCTGCACCCATCAAGGCGCCCCGGGCGGCTGTGGATAGCGCAGCCATCTTGGCTGCTGCCTCCTCAGGAGGAGCCTCAGCAGGGATCTCGGGCTCCTCTGCCCCCGGAGGACCAGCAGGCATTGCGGGAGCCGTAGCGGCAGCCATCGCCGCCTGGGTCTGCGCCTTGGTCTTGTGGAGGGCCAGGGTGAGCTGCTGCTTTTGGATCCGCATCATGTCGCGGTCGTTGCTCTCCTGCTCCCAACCACCGGCCGCCTGCTCCGCCGCACGACGTTGCTGACGGGTGGCGAGATGCTGCTGCTCCATCTGGAGGTCCTGCTCACACAAACCAATGGCCTGCTCGTAGAGAGGAGAGCCCTCGAACTGCTCCAGCCACTCGGACTTGTCCCCGTACATCGACACCTTCGAGGAATCCACGAGGAGTTCCGATGACTCCTTGTAACCCGCCATCTCCAGGAGGGCTCCCTCAGAGAGGTCCTCCAGGTTCTGGGCGATCTTGATGCTGTCGCCAGGCTTGTCATGGTTGGGGTAGGACAGGCCGTTGATGAAGTCGCTGATCTCTGAGTAGCCCATCAGTAGTAGTCCCCTCCGGCCGGCTGAGCCGCCGGATTGTTCTGCGATTGGATGGCCGCACTCATGGCTTCCTGCATGTCTTCTTTACGCTTGATGCGGTCCTGCTTGCCCTTGTGGACCAGGCCTGCACCAGCCGCACCGCCGAGAGCAAGGGCTCCGGCACCTATACCCAGCGCCTGTTTTCGAGAGGGAGTGAGGCCCCTCTTGATGCCGGTGGCCACGTTCTCGCCCGCCTGCGCCAGGAACGTGGGGGTGAGTTCCTTTTTGGCACCAGCCACTGCGTTCTGCCCGACACCCTGGACACCAGCCGCAGCCCTGCCCTTGACTCGATCCCGAACACCAGCCATCCCTCGGCGGACACCGAACTCGGCAGCCTCCATGCCTCCGCGAGCCTTGGAGAGGACCTTCTTGCCGAAGCCCTTGGCAGCTTGCGCAACCCCGGAAACGGAGACCGCCTCCTTGTTCAGGCGGTGAAGCTCATGCCCCATGGAGCGAAGACTTTGTGGATCGATTGTCATGCTGCCGCCATTCCGCCTGCGGGATCTGTTGCCGGGCCAGCGGGGGCTGCACCGGGTCCAGCTGCCTGCTCTGCTTGCTGTGCCTGCTGGTCTGCTTCACCGGCTGCGCGATCAGCCTGCTCCGCCTCTTCCTGTGCCTCAGCCGGAGCCGGGGGCTGGCCTGCTGCTGCCTGCTCTTGCTCCGCCGCTGCCTGCTCTTCCTGGGCCATCTGATCAGGGGTAGCTGGGGCTCCCTGAGCTGCCAGGTCGTTGGTGTTGGCGCCGACCTCGGTGACGGGGTCCTGGGTAGCGATCTCCGCAAGGGCCTGACGCATCTGCTGGACACGCATGCCGAGCTGCATCTTCTGGCTGGCGTGCTCCGCGGCACGACCCTCAGCCTCGACCGCCTGTTGCTGGCTGGCCTGAGACTCCTGGCTGGACTGGTCAGCCATAGCCTGGGTCTCCTGGACCTGCTGCTCCATTCCCTGGAGCTGCTGCTGTGCTTCCTGACCCTCTTGCTGGGTCTGTTGCATCATCTGGGCAGTCGAGTTGAGCTGCATCTTGGTGTGGGCCAGCTCCTGCATTGCCTGGTCGAGCTGAAGCTGCCGCTCCCGAGCCACGTAGGTCTCCGACGAGTCCATGTTCGGGGGAGGAACCACTACTGGAGCGGCTGCCTCCTTCTTGCGGGCCTTCCCGGAGTCGACGTCATAGAGGGCCTCGTCCAGCTTCCCGGTCCCATCGACCGAAGGGACCTGAGCGGGGTGTGCTTGGATCGCCACCTTGATGCGCGCACGGATACGCTCACCGGCCGTCTTCTTCGTGGAGGGGAGGCGGTAGGCGGACAGCTTCTGGATGCTGCGCTGTGCGTCTTGGATGAAGCTGCGGAAGGTGTGGCCGGTCGTGTGGTCTCCCACCAACGAGCAGAGCTTCTCCATCATGGTGATGGACTGCTGCTCCAGGGCGATGAGCTGGTCCCTCGACTCCCGGGGGGAGACCCCAGCCATCTTTCGGAAGACGGGGTCGGGGATCACGAACCCTTCGGGGTGCAGGTCTTCGAGGCACCCGAGCAGGTACTCCGCATGACCTCGCCCTTCCAAGCCGGCAGCGTCCTTCTCGAAGCTGTAGGACACGAGCTGCTTCAGAGTGGTCGAGAGGGCCGCGACGTTCACGCCAGAGGTAGCGCGGGACGGTTCCGGGACGCCCGCAGCCATCTTCTTGAACGCGAGGAGCCCAACGGCCGCTGCGCCCGCGGGGATCTCCGAGGGAACGGCGAGGTCGGAGAGGAAGTTGTCGATGTCTTCGTAGCTCATGCCGTCCTCACGGAGCCAGGATAACGTAGTGTCCGCCGCTGATGGTATCTCCACCCCCGACGATGCGTGTGGAGACGATGGGAGCCCGAGTCAGGGTGCCCGCAGTCTTGAACCCGAGCAGAGCCGCAGCGGTGCTGGTGGTCAGATTGAGGGCAAGCCCCGCAGGCGTGCTGGTGACCAGGGTCAGACGCTTCCCAGGAGGGTTGAGCGACCCCGGAGCGGTGTGGTTGTTGACGAGACCCACTTCGGCAAGGGCGTCGGCTACCTTCAACTGAGTGTCGATCTCGTCGAGCATGTCGGAGACCTTCACTGGGTTCACCGTAGCGAAGGTGACCGTGACCGCAGGGGTGGTGAAGACCAGGGTCAGGCCGTTGAGCCCGTCGATGACCTCCTCGGTGGCCGGAACCATAGGTCCGCCGTCCACACGCCGGGATGCTACGGCCTTCGGAGCGAAGATGATCCCGTTGAGGAGCTGCACCATCTCCGTAGGCGTCTGAGTCTGAAGGAGTTCGTAGGGCATGATTCCTCAGTAGAGTCCAATGGCGCTGAGCGCGTAGTAGTCCGAGTGTACGCCTGACGGCCCTGTATCCAAGAGCCCCTCGATGTTGATGGCGATCTTCACCATCCGCTTGTTCTGTTCATAGGCCCCCTGGAGGAGCTGAAGAATAGACTGGATGAGGGGAGCCTTGTCGTTGATCTGAATGGAGAGGCCACCATCCGAGAAGGGTAGGTGGTTCCTCGCGTGGATGAGCATGACGCTCTGTAGCAGAGAGATGGCCGTGCCCCGGAGGGCAAGGGACTGCTGGTTGCGCGCGAACAGGTCCCCCAAGCTGAAGCTCGTGAAGTGGGGGGTGCCATTGAAGTCGGACAGGAAGTCATTGATCGCAAACACGATCATCCTATCCGTACTCTCCTCCCCACGAATGAGGAGGTTCAGCTCACCGAAGTCGCGCATCCAGAGCCTCACCGATTGGGTGAAAGCCTTGACGAGGTCAGACTCTGGTTGCGCAAGTCCTTGTAGCTGGGGTCCGGACACGTCTTACCTCACTCGAAGTTCTCGTCCTCCCAGGCAGCCAGCGCCTCAACCAGCGTGGCATTCCGGGTATTCTCAGGCACGTCGAGACGGCCCTCGAAGAGAGCCAGAAGCTCCCTCTTCGTGAAGTCCGCGTACCCCTCAGGAAGGGGCTCGGGCTCAACCGTGGTCGACGCGGCCCCGTCCTTGAACATGACCTCGACAGGCTCAGGTTCCAGCTCGGGCTCGGGCTCGGGCTCAGGCTCAGCAGCCTCCAGCTCGGGCTCAGGTTCTGGCTCCGAGGGAGCAGGCATCTCGGGAGGTGCAGGAGCCTTGCCCCCGAACACCATCTCCAGAGGGACCGGCCGACCGTCCACATCCTGGAAGAGGATGAGGCCGTCCTTGAAGCACTCCCGAAGATCTGCCTCGTACTCCATGCACTGCGCAGGAGAGAGGGAGATGCTTCGGTTGGGGCGGACGCGATGGATGCCGCCGATGCGGACCCGACGTCGCCGAGCCCCAGCCTGCGCTCGTTTCGTACGGGTGCGAGCGTCTCGTGCCGCCCCGACAATCATCACGTTCTTCATTCGCTACCTCCAAATAGAAAACCGGCAGGCCAGAAATATGCCAGCCCGCCGGTCCTCGCTGTCGACCGAAGCGACAGGCAGTGCGGTCCTTAGAAGGACACCACCGTCGGGAAGAACTGCCGCTGTGCTGCGCGGTTGTTCTCAGCGCCCATGTCCTCTTCGCCCACCGGAGTGACCGAGGTGAGGATGGCATCAGCGTCGTTGCTCGTGGCGTCACCGGAGTACAGCTCCAGCTTCCGCACGGCGGCGATGTTGATGATGGACATCCCGACATCCTTCCACGCGACGAACTTGATCAGGTTGATCACCTTGTCGATGTAGAACTTGATGTTGTTCAGGATGTAGAACCGACCGAGGAAGTCGGGGCTGGTGAACGCGTAGACGTTCCCGGGACGAAGGATGTCCGTCTTGATGGTCCGGACGTACCGCTTGCCCAGGAGCAAGTTGTACTTCCAGCCGTTGACGACGGTCTCGGACTGGATCTTGTCGCCCTGATCCTCGACGGTCCACTGAAGGATGTCGTCCCAGTCGGGAGTGGTCAGGAGGATGAGGTCGGACTCCAAGCGGTTGCGGTCGAGGAGCTTCATGAGCGCCACGATGTCGGGACGCTGGATGGGACGCACGGTGGCGTCATCATCGCTGGCCACACGAGCCAGCTCACCCTTGACGACCGAGTGCTCGACGACCGAACCGGCAGCGATGCCCGTGGCGTTGAGCGAAGTGACGGCACCGCCGTTGGCCTCCGTCTGGAGAGCCTGGCATGCCGACTCGATGTGGAGCGTGAACTCACGATCCTGAACCTCACCGATGTCACGAACAGCGTTCTGCTCGATGACCTTGCCGATGGGGAAGGCGTAAGCCAGGAACTCCTGCTCCGGCTTCTGGAACATGTCGCTCATGATCGTGATGAAAGGCACTTCGACCTTCTCACCACGAATGAACTGCGTACGGGGCTCACCTCGGAAGGTGACCACCATGGCGCGGCTCTTCGGCTCCAAGTATTCGATCTTCACGAGCGCGTCGTGATTCACGGACACCTGGCACTGGCTTCGATCGACCGTCTGCGGCGGGAGCACACGCTCCGTATAGCTCGCCTCACGAAGCCGGTCCCGGATGTAGCCACCAAGTTGCGCAGCAATCTTGGCCTTGGCCCCGGGATCCGAGAGCTGCGCGAGAAGCATTTCCTTCGCGTCTGCCATCTTATCTTCCTCCTGATTTCATGTTGTCCACTGGTTCCCGGGTCTCAGACCTGAGTCTGAAGGAACCGAAGCCTTCCACCATTGCTGGCGGACACGCGGGTGATGTAGCCGAGGATCAGCCCACCACCCGAGGCGATGAGCCCCGCGCGGTTGACGCTGCCCGAAGCTGCGTTGTTCACGACGCCGACCTGTACGGCGGCACCGAGAGTTGTGAGGGCCGGATCGAACACGATCGTGTCCGCCTCGTAGCCACCCACACGGAGCACGGAGAGCTTGCGGGACGCCTGAACGCCCGTGTCTCCCCGCCACTCCAGGATGGCCGATGAGGGACGTGCGAAGTCGGCCGCTCGGACCCACTTGTAGGTGGCATCCTCCTGGGCGAACTCGCCGTCGATGAACGGCACGACCGCCGTGTTGCTGGGGTCGAGGAGGCGCCCATCGGCAACCTCCAACGACATCCGGGTGAGCTTGTCGAGGCTTGGACGAACCACCTCGAACTGCCTATCGAACGATGCCATGTGTAATATCCCTTTCTTCGCTCAGAGCGCTATTCTTGGATCAGCCCAGAGCCCGCCCGCTCAGAATGAAGTTGTCCAGGGACGCATAGTTGGTGGCGGACACCGACTCCCCATGAACACCTTCGACGTTGTCGTTCGGCTCTTCGAGAGAGCCAAGCTTGAAGCCACCCGCAGTCAGTTCGACCGCATGCTCCAGCGCATCGAGCTTGGAGGGTTGAACCTCCTTGAGCTGAGCGATCTTCTGCTCGAAGTCCAGCGCAGGCTCCAGCCCCCGCTGCTCCATGCGGCGCGCAATCTTGGCGAGCCGCAACTCATTCCTCAGAATCCCGTTCTCGTTCTCGGCCTCGATGAGGCGTGAGGCAGTCTTCCGCAGCGTGGCGCTGGCCTCCGCAAGAACTGCGGGGACCTGAGAAGCCATCTTCCTGGTGTCACTCATCATGGTCTCCTGAATCAGCCCTGGCGCTGCGTGTTGATGCGCTGAAGCGCGTTGTGGAACTTGGCGACCTTCACTCGCATACGCGGGGATGCATGAGGGTTCTGGGCCTGGGAAGCGATCTTGCTCAGGTAGCTGCGAGCCGCAGCCGTCTGGGATGCGGTCTTGCCTCCCTCGGCAGCTGCTACCTCGGCAGCCTGCTGCTTCTTGGCGCGCAGGAGGTGGGCGGCATCTGCACCACCAGCGAAGGCACCCGCTCCCCCGAGCACTGAGGTTGCGGTCTGAAGGCGGCCCAGGTCCTTTATGTCCCCGCTGTTACCTCGCCCTCTCAGGATGCCTTTGACACCCTCGTTCTCGATGGCGCCGTGGAGGCCACCCGTCAGGGCACCGATCCCACCGCCGAGGATGGCCCCGCCGAGGGCACCCTTCCCCCGCTCTCCGGGATCAGCGTAGTTCGCTCCTGCGAGACCGCCGGCCGCCGCACCAGCCGCACCGCCGCCGAGGGCACGCCGCAGGGTGGGGTTCTTGTAGGCACCCTCTTCGAGAGCCTGCAAGGCTGCTCCGGGGATGCCCGCAAGCTTGTTGCCACCGTTCTGGGCGAGGTTGTCGGAGATGCCCTTGTCGGTCCGCCCCGAGAAGGCAGGCTCACCGATGACCTTGCTGGTGTCGTTCTGGACGTGCTTGGTCTTGGCCTTCTTCTTGGTCATGGTGGCCATGCCATTGTTGCCCGGGATCTCGGTCGGGCTGGGGGGCACCATGTCGAGCTTGCCTGGGTCCTTGCCCTTGCTGATGCCCACAGCCTGAGGGCTCGAAGGGTCAGCGGCGAACTTGGCGCCGTGCTGCCGAAGGAGGTTGCGATGCTGGGCAGCGATCGAGGCGGTCTTCTTGCCCGCGGCTGTCTCACCAGGCTTGGCGCCCTTCACCCGGATGGCACCTTCGCGTGCCTCAGGGTTGCCCGCCCACTCCGGGCTCTTGAACTCACTGGCGTTGGTGTCGATCCCCGCGGGGTACCCTTGCGAGTTCTCGCTCGGGCCGCCGCCGGAACCTGCCTGAGCAGCCGGCACGGTGGCCGGGGAAGTCTTCGTGTGCTGGGTGTTGTCCCCCACGTTGTGCTGACCTGCGAAGGTCGGCATGGCTTCGGCCTGCTTCGTCCACATCAAGCCGACGTGATCGATGGCCTCCGCGAGCTTCATGGCGTGGTCGGCGAGGTTGAGACCCGAGGTCTTCTCCTCGTCTTCGTCCTCGTCATCGCCCTTCTTCTTGGACTTCTTCTTGTCCTTGTCCTCTTCGTCGTCGCCGCTGCTCTCTCCACCATCGCCCAAATCCATGGGCATGGCGAGCTTGCTCATCGGATCGACCACGTCTTGGGTCGAGGCGAGCTTGAGCTGTCCATCCGCCTCAGAGAGGGCACTACGAACGAGTGCATTTAGAGTCATCTCCATTGGTGTGTCCTCACTATACGGGTGGCGGGGGTACCGCCTTATGAGCTGCTGCGAGCGATGGGTTAGTGTGGTCGGTTTTGCCGACCGGCTGTGAATAGTTTTGCGGCTGAACGGCTTTTTGACGAGTCTGCTTGAGCATGTCCCCCGTCGTGGCTGGTTGAGCGTAGGTCTTCCGGGTGGTTGCACCCGGCATGGCCGCAGCTTCCTTCAAGAAGCTCTCTACCAACTCAGTCTGGGGGACACGGTCAAACATCAGATGACTCAGAGATCGTAGCCGTTTTCCCGAAGGAGATTGACGGCGGCCATGTCGAGGTCGGAGGCGACCTTCTCGCCCGTGTCCGGGTCGAAGCCGTTGGCGTACGCGATCTCCCGAGCGCGGTCGAGGACGAGGGAGCTGTTCTTCTCCGACTCACTCTTCCTCTTGGCGCGGCGAGCGGCTGCCACCGCACCGAGACCGGCGCCGACACCGAGACCGGCGGCGATGCCCGCCTTACCGGGGTTGTCCCGAATCTTCTTCTTGGAGAACTCGTACGCCGCTCCGGCGTGCTCCTTGGCCTTGCCGTAGCCCTTGGCGGCTACGTCCTTCATCTTGCCGCCCATCTCACGGGCCTTGCTTGCCCCCGCGCGGCCGACATCGGCGGCACCCGTCGAGGTCGCATCACCTGAGGCGACCTTGCGAAGCTCGTCGTCGAAGCTGTGGGCCATCACGCGGCCGAGCATGTCCGCCTCGGCGACCTTCTCCTCCATCGCGACCTTCTGCTGGTACACGGCGGGGTCGGTGAGGGTGGCATGCACATAGTTGTACGCGTCATGGTACTGCTCGCGGCTGAGGTCGGCGAGGTCGACACCCTCGTTGGAAGCCACCTTGGCCAGCTCCGCGGCGACGTCGGCCGTCGTGATGTGGTTGGGGAGGAAACCCGAGGTCTTCTCTTCGACGGGGGCACCCTCTTGCTCGATGCCTTCGTCCTCTTGCTCTTCCTGGCCCACCATGCCGGAGAGCATCTCGTTGATCTCGCCGTCCGAGTAGTCGTCGAGATCGACGCCCTCTTCCTCGGCGACCTTGGCGAGCAGCTCACCGGCTGCCGCAAGCTGCGGGTCGATTTCGTGGGGCGTGTCGTAGATCGTGCTGAGATAGTCGTTCATTTTCCTAAATCCTTTTCTGCGGTTGCTGACTGGGCCTCGTCGGCGGTGGCGCGAAGCTACCTCAGAGGGATCACACTACTGTACGTAGTGCGGAAACTACACCCTTTACGGCCAAACCGAGTCCCCCGGCCCTCTGAATCCCCATCGCTACCCGGAGCCCTGCTCCGATTGTCGCGATCGTGGTGAAGGTAGGGTTCTCTGCTACAAACTTGGCCATGGTTCCAAGATCCTCTCCGGCATCCTGTTTCTTCCGGAGATGGGCTGAGACCAAATGTATCATGGGGCCAAGACCCAGGAGAAGGGGCACAGCTTTAGTAAGGATCGAACTCGTCTTTCCGAGGAAAGACTCTAGATCCATAGGGCCTAAGGAGAGGGACGCGTACTTGGGGAAGACCTCAGGGGCCTGCTCCAAAATAGAAAGTCGGTAGCCATTGTACTGGGCCGCCAGCTCGTTCATCACATCTGAGGTCAGGACGCTCGCCTCTTTGTTGAAGCTGGAAGGTCCCTCGGACATCCCCTCTACCCTGGGTCCAAGGTGGGGAGCAAAGGAAGACCGAGACCCTGCGGCAGGCTGGAAGACCCTGGCCATATCCGCACTGACCTTGTCCCCACTTATGGCGTAGGTGTCGTCTATCCCCGAGGAGAAGGTGTTGAACTCAGCGTTCTGAGCCAGAGCCAAGCCCGCAAGCTTCTCCCCCATCGGACGACCCTTGGTCACCACCATGTGGAACTCTCTCGGCTTGAGCACGATCCCCAGTGCCGCAAGGGTAGAGAGAAGAGTCTTGGGGCCAGAGATCTCCGCCGCATCACCCAAGAGATTGAAGGGGAGATCGGGTTCCTGTGAAGCACACAGTTCGATCTTCTTGGCGTAGGTGGCAGGGATCTCCTTCTCGATCTCCCCACGCTTGAAGAAGATGGTGTTCTCCGCCCGCTTCTCCATGGCCATCTTCACTGCGGAGCGTTGCTGATCAATGGCTTGGAAGGGGCTGGGAGCAGGAGCCCCAGTCTGGGGCATAGCCACGTTGGACTTACCCCCCATGTACCACATGACCCGTGCAGTCTTGTCGGCTCCGATCCACACGAAGCTGATGTCGAAGAAGCGGGGGAAGTCATTGTAGACGTAGACCTTCCGACCGTCGGGAAGGATGGCACCGGGGGTAAGCCGCATGTGCTCGCAGTAATCTGCGCGAGTGATGCTGAGCCCTCTGATGGGGGCTACCCCACGGTGGTAATGCAGGATGGCGATGCCTGGATGTGCATGCTTCCCTGGGTCGAATGTCTTCCAGGCTGTCTGGACATGCTCCCAGTCAGTGCAGATCGAACAGAAGTCGAAGGGCACCTTGCAACCCATCGACACATCGACACGAGCGTTCTGTTGGATCCGATCGAGGATGCTGGTGCGCCCCCGCTCGGCAGCCAGCTCGTTGTCCACACGCATCACCAACTCGATGCGCTTCATCCGGTGGTTCGGCATGACGAAGATGACATCGCCAAAACCAAGGGTGTCTCGGCAGGAGTTCTTGTGGTGGGCGTAGACCGTCGCACCATAGTAGGTCGGGAATCCGTAGAGCCACTTCTTCCCAGCTACCAAATCCTTGCAAGCATCCGCACCCCAGTCAGAGGGGGCGTTCAGCAGACCGTTGAAGTCCAGGTGGTGGTTGTGCCCGTAGTAGTCCTTGTTGGAGTTGGCTCCGAAAAACTCGGAGTACCCCATGGCGTTCACCAGGACATATGTGTAGCGGGGATCAGGGCGCAGCTTCGAGATGAAGTCTTGGACCTCGGGCACCATGGCCGAGGAGGTCTTCTCCATCACGCCCGGACGAACGATGCGGACGAGTGGTTCCCCGTCCTGTTCCCCCGGGAACCACGCGCGCTTGATCAAGGCCATGACTACCGGCGGTTACGGGGGTCTCGGTCTCGGCCACCGCCACCCCTGCCGAAGCTAGGGCGAAGATCGGACATGGCGGGAACGTCCCCCGCCAAGGCTCGGCCACTGATGTAGGCCCGCTCAGCTGCGTCGGACCTTCCCCTAGCCACGCCCTCGAAGGTAGCCTGACCCAGTCGTCCAGCTGCCATGGCGTGGGTCTGAACTCGCCCACTGGATTCTGTCGAGCGAGCCTTGCCCAGACTCTCCCGCATCTTCGCCATCTCGTTGGCGCCCGCGATGATCCCTCGGTCAGGGAAGGTGGCATCGCTCAGCTCATGCTGATTGTGGATGAAGGAGGCTGCGATGGTCGGGTCCTTAGCCATCTCCGGGTTCACGCGGTAGAGCGTGTTGAAATACCGCTGCGTCGCCTTGGAGTCGAGCTGCTTCAGACGGGGGTTGGCCTCCATGGTCTGCTTGAAGACCTTGGACTTCCTCCGGGAGTTCACGAGGCCCTTGATGGCCCGCGTCCCCTCCATCAGAGCGAAGGGGATGGCCGCAGCCGCAGCAGCCCCAGCAAACTCAGGGGTCTTGTAGAAAGATCGCATGGGCATATCCCTCGCCATCCGAGCCATCTGGTCCGGATGGAGGCCACTGACCCCGACGGCGAGCTTCTTAGCAGCGATCTTCCGGAGCATGCCGGCAACAGCTTTGTGTTGAGAATAGGACATCAATACGTCTCCCCGGCTCGGCTGCCCCAGTCTTTGGCTGTCAATCCCTGCTCGACCACTTGCCCTGCACGAGCGGCCCCACGTCCGGCCGCGCCGAGGCCCTTGCCTGCGGCCCGCTCGAACTTCCGGCCATACCCTGTGGGCTCATACCGAAGGGCGATGACTGGGGCGGCAGCCGCAGCCCCGAGAGCCGCGGTGGCCCCCAACGCCTTGGAGACTTCACCTCCGCCGGCCTTACCGACGGCCCTACTCCCCAGGCTAGCTGCCCCGCGGAGGTACTTCCCCCCCGCGCTGGCAGCCCCTGAGATGACCTTCTTCACGCCGGAGGCATCTGCCACCTTCAGGAACGTGATGAGGTGCCCCTTCACGAAGTGTGCTCCGTGATGAAGGAGTTGATCTCGATCAGTCGCCGCTCCAAGTTCTGCCGAGCGACCGTAAAGGTAGCGAAGTGGTTGGCCTGCTTCGCGAACTCGCAGTAGCGCGCCACCACAGGGTGCTTCGGGTTGACCCGATGAGCTACCTTGATCCCCGTACGGACAGGGATTCGAGGCATGTAGGACAAGGCTTCTTTCACCAGCGTGGGGTCAGCTGCTAGCCACGAGGCCACCAGATCCTCCCGACACAGGCCGTCTAGGACAGCGGTCTTCACCACACCCTGAAGCTCCCCGATGGAAGCCACCATCTGGAACCGGGCAGATTCTGCGTTCTGCACCGTCTCCTCGTGAGCCCGAGCGACCTTCGACTGAAGGTTCAGCACACGCTGAATGACCCCTCCCCGATGGGGGACAGGCACTGGGCCCAGGCCGAAGTCGACCTCGTGAGCCACCTTAGCTTCTGGAGGCATGCTGTAATCCGAGGACTGGAACTCCACGGCCTGCGGACGAGCCTGATTGTTCAGAGTCTGAATGACCTGCTCCGGATCAGCGGGCCCACCCTCGATGTCGACGACCCGGTTTGCGGGGTCGAGGGCACCGAACTTACGGTTGAAGGCCTCAGTGTTGGCGAACTCAACGACGCGACGCACCTGCTCCGAACTCAGCTTCTCGGAGTTGAGTAGGCGCACCGCGGCATCGGCCAGGCTTAGGGGGCCGGCATCAGCAAGAGATGCAGCCTGCTTCCCGAGAAGTTCGAGATGCCCTGCATCAACAGCCTGTGCTCCAGGGAAGAAGCGCATTGGGTCGGTCGTCATTGTGGCGATCTCCATCACCTAGTTCCACGTGTAGGGTACCCTATCTGTTTACACGAGGGGAAGGGCAGCATGAACGTAAATACTTCTGATCCCGCAGGCCTACAGGCAACGGTAGCAGGTATCGAACGCCGCGTTAGGCACCTGGAGACCCGAGCGTTCGGTGAACCCCAGCCAGGGAACACCCCAATGACCCTCTTCTTTCTCTACACAGATGCGCTCATTGGATCCCTCGATCCCTCTGAAAACACAGCAAACCTGTGGAATCACGTGGTCTTGGGGCTCGACGAAGAGACCTTGCTGGAGTTGACCCGAACCACCCGAGACCCCTTCTCGTGGAAGCCCTTCCTGTTCATCCTCGACCACCTCCTGATCCAAGGGTTCGACACACACGACGCCGCAGCCCACCTCCTGGACGTCGCCAAATCCCTCATGAAGATTCAGGGGCTCGGCCGTCTGAAGCCTGAAGACGTGCTGGGGTGGGTAGTTGACCCCCGGTCTGTCCTATCAGCCAGGTGAGGAGGAACTCATCTATGGCAGTCAAGAAAAAGAAGAAGCGAGCATCCAAAAAGAAGGCCTACGCCGCAGAGAACATCCGGATCTTACGAGGTCTAGAAGCTGTTCGAGAGCGGCCAGGCATGTACCTGGGAGACACATCAGACGGGACAGCCCTGCACCACTGCTTGTGGGAGGTCGTCGACAACGCTGTTGACGAGCACCTGGCAGGCCACTGTGATGCCGTCGAGGTACTCCTCGATCAGGCAGGCGGGGCCTGGATCCTGGACAACGGCCGGGGCATCCCTGTGGACATCCACCCAGAGGAGGGCTTGCCCGCAGTCGAGGTCGTCATGAACACCCTCCACGCTGGGGGGAAGTTCGACCTCGACAGCTACGAAGGCGGAAGCGCAGGGCTCCACGGTGTGGGGGTCTCCGCAGTGAACGCCGTCAGCGAACAGGCCACGGTGATGGTCTACCGTGACGGCTCGGCTTGGGAGATCGGCTTTGCGAAGGGGGTGACCACCCAGAAGCTGACCGAGATCGACAGGGGTGATCACGAGGACGGGACGATCATCTACTTCAAGCCAGACCGAAGCATCTTCACAGAGGTGTTGGAGTTCGACTACGAGACCGTGAAGAAGCGCCTCCAGGAACTCGCCTTCCTCAACGCAGGCATCTCCATCACGTTCACCGATGAGCGACGGGCACGAAACAAGACGGTCGTCTTCACCTACGAAGGGGGCATCGGCCACTTCCTGGAGGACATTGTCTCGAAGAAGGAGACTGTTCACAAGGGGGTGATCCACTTCCGAGAAGGCAAGAAGAAGATCGTGGATGTCGCGATGGCCTGGACCACTCAGCAGCAAGGGGACATCCGGTGCTACTGCAACAACACCTTCAACCACGATGGAGGCACACACCTCACAGGGTTCAAGGCATCGCTCACGAGGATCATCTCCACCTACGCCAAAGAGAACAACCTCACCAAGGGGCTGACCGAAGGACTCCAGCCGGAGGACATCCGAGAGGGGCTGTTCGCCATCGTCTCCCTTCGCATCCCTGACCCCAGCTTCAGCTCCCAGACGAAGGACAAGCTCGTCACGGCTGGAGCCAGGAAGCTGGTGGATGAGGTGATGGGTGAGTGGCTTCAAGGGTATCTGGAGAGGTTCCCTGCGGAGGCCAAGAAGATCATCGAGCGAGCTGTCCTCTCCGCCAGGGCACGGGAGGCTGCACGCAAGGCTCGGGAGAACGTACAGCGCAAGGGACTCCTCGACCCGATGTCCTTGCCCGGCAAGTTGGCTGACTGCCAGAGCAAGGACCCTGCGGAGTGTGAGATCTACGTCGTCGAGGGGGATTCTGCTGGAGGCACAGCAAAGCAGGGCAGGGACCGGAAGTTCCAAGCCATCCTCCCACTACGGGGGAAGGTCCTCAACACCGAGGACGTGCAGGTAGAGAAGATCATCGAGAACAATGAGCTGGGAACGCTCGTCAATGCTCTCGGCTGCGGGATGGTGAGTACGGGTACCTTCGACATCACGAAGCTGCGCTACCACAAGATCATCATCATGTGTGACGCAGATGTTGACGGGGCTCACATCCGCACGCTTCTGCTGACCTTCTTCTACCGCCACCTCCAACCGTTGTTGTGGGCGGGGCATGTCTACATCGCCCAGCCCCCGCTCTACCAGGTCAAGACCAAGCGCCTGACCTTCTTCTGCCAGACAGAGGAGGAGCTGACTGAAGTTCTGCGTGAGCACCCGAAGGCGCGCATCAGCAGGTACAAGGGCTTGGGAGAAATGAACGCCGACACTCTGTGGGTGACGACCATGGATCCAGGAGAAAGGACCCTCGCACCAATCAAGCCCAAGGACGCCATCGCATCAGAGAAACTGTTCCGGTTGCTGATGGGTAGCCAGGTAGAGCCCCGCCGACTCTTCATCGAGGAGAACGCGCTCTTCGCTAACATCGACGTCTGATCTGAGAAAAACCGATCGTAACGATCTATTAGCATGGTGAGCGCAGAACCTTGCGCCACGAGGGGCAACCCTCAGGAGGAGGATCCAAGAACATGCCTGATGAGAAACAAGACCAGAACCGACAGCTGCAACAACAGGTTGCAAAGGTGGAGGTGGAAGAGAAGGCCGAGAAGGCGGTGAACGCCGCGAACAGCAGCCGCGAAACCATTCAGTCCCTTACGGGCACCATGGACTCCATGGTGGAGGTCCTCGACAGCACGCACCACACGGGTGAGTCGAACTACGCTCACACGTTGGTCCGCCACCAGGCGGAATGCACGGAGTCGTCGTGGTTCAGCAAGTGCATCGGGTTCAAGGGTGGGGACCCTCGGAGCCCGGAGTACGCGGTCGATCCCTGGAAAGTGGCGGGGTTTGTCGGAACCTGCCTCTTCGTCATCGGCACTGGCGGCCTCGGTGGCTTCCTCGTGGTGTCGATGGCCAACAAGGCCGGACAGGCTGGCGGCGAAGAGGCGGTCAGTCGTCTCCTCTCGGCCGGCGACGCCGGAGAGCCCGACCAGCTCGAAGGCTGAACTAGCCCTCGACGTGTGAGGAACTGCTGGGGACGAAAGTCCCTGGCAGTTTTCTTTTGCCTACCCCCACTGGTTCGGGTTTTCCATCTCCTCGGAGTCGACATCCTGAGCGTACGTTTCAAAGAGGGTGTACTCGTCACTGGCCTGAGCCGACCTGTCCTGGGTCGGGGTGATGATGTCCGGCCGTTGGTGATCGAGGAAGGAGGCCAAGACGCCATAGACCATCGCGTGGAATGAGTCGTCGGTCGCTGACTTCGGCTTGTCGTACTTGATCATCTTCATCGTCTCGGAATACTCGGAGAAGATTGAGAGGACATCCGATCCGAAGGGCTCCTTGATTGCCTCCCAGTCAGGGAGGCGGAGCTTCCCCCTCTTCAGGGCATGGAAGATGTCCGCCAGGAGAGGGGTGCGGAAGACCAGGTACCTGTGGAGCTTGCTGCTGTAGGCCACCTTCATAGGTAGACGAGCTGCGTACTGGAACACATGGATACGCTGCGGACCGAACGTCGAGGTGAGTCTCTTGTTCTGGTAGAAGCCCATCCCGTAATCAGCTCCGATGTACTTGCCATGCAGGTCGGAGACAAGCCTCTCGATCATCTCGACCTGCACCTCCGGGTCAGCTTCCTGTGCCTCGAAGCGGTACATGTAGACGCACTGGAGAGCGTCATCGCTTCGGCAGTAGCACCAGGCTGTCAGGACCGTGTAGGCCTTTTGCCCTGTGCCCCAGTCGATCCCAAAGTACATGGGGTGTGTCTTGGCCAGCTCCGACACCTGCGCCAGGTCGTTGGTGTACTTGGAGTCACAGGCTCGGATCAACTCCGCCCGGGTGATGGGCTTGGTACCTGAGTCATACGAGACCGCCAAGACCTCGTTCATGAACTGGGCGGTAGGATACCTCTCGTAGGCTTCGAGGATCTCCTTCCACTTGCCTGGGTCCTTCCAGAACCATGGGACCATCAGGCGGCAGAGGCGGTACCCCTCGAACTCGGGGCGGGTCTCCGGACGCTTCGGGTCTCCCGGGTTCGTCTCCACCCACCGTGCGTAGGGGTGCTCGGGGTTGATGGGTCCGCCGCACTGCTCACAAATCGGGCCACTGAGTCCGAGGTTCTTCACCCCCAGGATGTTCCAATGCCAGGACGCAGGATTCTTCGGGGTCCCATGCCTCTCGCAGGGGATGGCCCACTCAGTCATGGTCGAAGACTTGGCCCAGTACTGCTCGATGTTGTTGTCGAGAGACTTGGGTGTCCCGGAGTAGACGTAGATCGGATCCTTCTGGTGAGAGGCCGTCTCTTCGATGACCGGCATGTTGTCGACCAGGAGATCCTGAAGCTCATCGCCAAAGATAGCGTTGACCGCGAGGCCTCGGATACGGTCAGCCGTAAGGAAGGCATATCGCAAATAGATCATGGACATGTTGCCCCAGACCTTCTCCAGGATGTTCCAGGTGTTCCCCTTGGTCACCATGGCCTGGAGCAGGGGGCTGACGGTGACGATGTCATCGAGCCTTGTCCGGGAGAACACTGTCGTCTGCATCGCCGAGGGCGACACGAAGAGCGACGTGTACATGGGGCGCATCCCACTCAGGGCGAAGAGCTTGTTCCCCAGGGTGGTGGACTTCTCCGCCTGACGACTCGTCATGAGGAGCATCTTCTTGGCCGAGGAGTTGTAGGGGCGGATGAGATACTTCCGCTCAGAGAAGTCGATCTTCTTGACCTTACCCGTGTCCCCGTCCTTGATCCTCACGAACCGACTCACCCAATCGGACGGCAGCATCTTCAGGGTGTGCCTCCGCATCCTTTTTTGTGACCGAGACTGGTAGAATGGGTCTACAACCCTGCGCTTGGTGGAGGCACCCTTGTCGAAGTCGTCAGAGAAATCGTTCAGCCTAGATGCCATGAGTGGGTTCCTGGTCAAAGCCCTGGGGGACATCGTACATGGGGCACGCACCACGAAGGAGGGGCACCGATGGTACGCCTTCCGTATGGATCCGGAACCCCATATGAAGTCCGCTGTTCGGAACTACGTGAAGCAGTACAACAAGTACCACCGCACCCACTTCAGCGTAGCCTTCCCGAAGAAGTTCCGCATGACGCTCAAGCGGCGTCAATCGCGTCGAAAAACTTCTGGGCAAGGAGCCGAGGATCCAAGGACGAGGCATAACCCCCGGCAATCACAAAAAAAGAATCCCACGACTCCTCAAAGCCAGCAGTGAGTCGCTGGACATCGAAGACCTCAGGCATCGCCTTCTCCAGGCGCTTGTCCATGCGGGAGGTGTTGGGCCACTTCCCGATCTTGCCGTTGGGCTGAAGGGGTGGGAAGAAGTGGAAGATCATGGCGCCATCCGTGACACGCCCACCCCACTCCACCGTGTAGTGAGGCTTGGCCTGGGCCTGCATGTTGGGGATGGAGTGACGGACCTTCTCCGGAGTGTTGAAGGTCTGCAAGGCGCCACGTTCTTCGGTGCTACTGGGGGCTGTCATCGTTCATTTCCTCGTATTCGACGTCGATATATCCCGGAGGAAGCTGGTGCAGGGGCAGATCCTTCACCGTGGTGAGCTTCCTGGGATCATAGGTTGCCTCGATTCGACGTAGTTCTTCAAGTAGTTCAGCACTACCACCTCGACGTAGGTCCAGCTGGTCCTGATGCTGGATCATCGCCTGGGTATGCATCATCATCGTGGTGGCCTTGGCTACCCCGGTGCTCATGCCGATGGTGGCGCGGACAATCTCCATGAAGTTTGCGTCACGCCCGAAGCGGTACGTCAGGACTTCCTTGAGGGATTCACTCCCTCCCTGATCAGTAATGTGGAGCACCATCGCTGCCCCCACCGAGGACCGAGGGGACTTGAGGGCGATGTGGTAGTCGGTCGTATCCCCCGTCACCCAGTCCCACAGGACCCGGTCCCACTCGGCTCGATCCAAGGCATCGTAGTCCCAGAAGTAGTGGGCGAAGGCTCGGATCACTTGGGGGTTCATGGCTGTAGCGGGGAGGCCAAACTTCTCGGCAAGCCTGCGGGAGATAGCCAGGAGTCCGAGAGGACCCAGGAGCATCGTCTTGAGCATCCGGCAGATGTGTGGGTCCGACAGATACTCGAAGGCCGCCATGGTGAAGGGGTCCTGCCTCCAGAAGTCAGCTACCCCCAGGCGCTTCAGGAACACCTGTGAGGGCTCGTGGTTCTTCCGGAGGGGGTGGAACCCCGGGGGGAAGTCCAAGGACCTCTGGACCCGGCGGAGGTGGTCGATGAACTCCGGATAGGTGTCCACGCGCCGAGGCTTCCTCTTCTTGCCCTTCTCCTTCAGCTTCAGGGGCTGCTCCGTGTGAACCGGAACAGGGAGCCCTTGCTCAGCCAGGGTTGCGGCGATCACCTCGGCACTCATCGACCGACGGGTCAACAGGTAGAGGATGTAGTGCCGCGAAGGATGCTTCAGCGGGATCATACAACGGCGCTCTCGTCGACCTCCCGCAGCGCCAGGCCCTTCAGCCCCTCGATCACCTCGTTGAGCGCACGGCATGCGCGGGCGGCGGCGAACTCGGGCACCTCGTTGAGCCCCAGGCGAGACGCCAAGGTCAGCTCACACACGCTGCTGAGGGCACGGTCGAGGTAGGGCAGGTGCCCCACGTACATGCGGACGTTCTCGGGGTTGATGAACCCCAGGCTGAGGACCGAGTCAACGGTCTGGATGTCGGGGAGGACTGAGGCCTCCTTGATCAGGTGCCGGCGGAGACTCTTCGTAGCCGCGGCGACCTTCGTACCCTCTTCGAGGGCTGCGTCCATCATCTCGGTGGCGGGACGCACATCGTACAGCCCGGAGAAGCCATCGTGAGATAGGTGGGCGGCGGTCTTCTTGAGGGCTTGGTGAGCCTGAAGAGGTTCGACCCCCGCCAGGCACAGGAGGAAGGTGGCGTCGTCGTAGGAGAGGTTCTGCGTGGGGAAGACCGAGGCCAGCTTGGGCAGGTTCTCCAGGTCGAAGCCGAAGTGGGAGCCATCGGAGTAGACCCGAGCCCTGGGAGAGGCGTAGTACCCGGCGGTCTTGTTCACGCCGCTGGGCTCGCTCACCAGGGGGGTTTGGATCTCCTGGTCCATCGACAGGAACTTGGCGGTGCCCGGGAGCATCACCTCGCCATTGCCCTGGTCAGCCATCAGCTTCTTGAGGCCGGGGACCATCTTCAGGCGGTGCTCACCGCCCATGACGGTAGTGACGTGGTAGACCTCGGCGCCATCGGTGCCAGCCTCACGGCCACTGACCGTGACAGGGACCGTCGCCTCCACACCGTGGGGCCCAGCCATGTAGAAGATGCCCGTCCCCTTGGGGACGTCGTCAGGCAGGTTGATGCCGAGGGCGATACGAGAACCCGCCACTACGTCCTGCACGGTGGCTGCGGTCCCGTTGGTGAAGACCGACATGGGCAGGCGGGTACCATCCATGTCGAGGAGGTTGGGGATGACCCACCCCATCATCTCCTTGCCTGTCTCGGTCATCACCTTGTAGACGCCGGACTCCTCGACCACATCCCACGAGGAGGAGTCGACTTCGATGTCCGAGTCCTGATTGGGTGCGGCAACGGTGACCGTCCCCTCGGTGTCGACCTTCTGAGCTACCTCAGGTCCGGCGATCTTCAGGAAGTCCCCCCGAGACATGGACACACGCTCAACCTGACGAGCGTAGGAACGACAGGCCGTCTTGACCCAGTAGGTGCCTTGCGCATCGTCGTAGCCCATCTGCATGACGTGCGTGGGCATGGCCGACTCGACCTTCTGGAAGAGCGAGTCAGCGCTGGAGAGGAGCTGGCCATCATAGGCGGCCAGCTTGGACACTGCCTGGCGGAAGGAGGGGTTCGCCACCATCTGCTGCTGGACGGCGGGCTCTGCCTGAATGTCCGAGGAGAGCTTGTCGAGGTCCTGCTGCGTGAGGGTAGGGGCGATGGTGCTGAGAAGAGACGACTGCTTCTCTTGCGCAGCCCTCTCCTCTCGCTTCATCTTCTGGATCTTGGCGCCCGCGAGCTGCCCCGCAATCGCTCCTGCGCCCATTCCTGCCACCTGAATCCCGAACCCCTTCAGGCCTGGATTGCGGTACTGGTGGACTAGCCCAGGCACAGCCCCGAGCCCCGCACCCACGGCTGTTCCGATGTCTCGCTCATCCGCAGAGTGCTTGATCCCGCCCCCAAAGACCGACGAGGCACCACCACCCGACGCCGTGGTCCCCACACCTGAGCCGAAGTCATTCTCCGAACGTCCCGGGGGGTAGAAGAGGTTGTAGAGGGACTGGTCTCCCCAGTCCTTGGTCATCAGCTCGAAGGTGGACGGGCGGAAGAGGGCCTCCCGCAGACGGTCACCCGTGAGGGGACGCATTTTGTTCTTCGTCATCAGCAGATCGAGCGGCTGAAGCATGTTCTGCTTGATGATCACGGGCACGAGGGCCTGCTTCGCTTCCACGCCACCCGCGGTGGTGGACATCGAGCTGTCCGTGGTGGAGGCGATGACGAGGGCGCCCAGGCCGTAGCCCTGCTCCTTGTCGGTCTTGACCATCACCACCCGGGGCACGTACTCCGAAGCCTCGGGTACCTGGCGGAATAGTTCTTGAAGAATCTGCCTCGGCCACATCGAGGGATCTTCGTCGAGTTGCACGGCAGCTTGCTTGGTTCGCTCGAACGTCAGCTCCGGCTCGGAAATGAACAGGTCCATGGCGATATCCTACACTGTGAAGAGGCTCTGGCCTACTTGAGCTTGACAATCTGAGAGAGAATAGAGTTCGGGGGTGGTGCAGCAGGGGGGCTCGCTAGGGCCCCCGCCACAGGGTGAGTGTGGGTAGAGAGCCAGATCATCAGGGGTGTGCCAAGTACGGCTGGCATTGATGCATTGGGTCCCAGGTAGACACCCATGGCTTCTAAGGCCACCCGAGGCCCTGCCTTGACGATGTAGTCCCCCTCGACATCGTGCTGCTCTTTACCCTTGACGGCGACCTGGCGATCCCCCTCAACGGTGACGGTCTGGTTCCCCTTGATGGTCAGGTCATAGTTCGCCCCTACCACCTCGGTCTTGGAGCCATCCATGAGGATCGAAAGGCTGTAGGTCTCCGAGGTGACCTCCCCCGAGTCCCGATCGATATTGTTCTTGGCAACATGGACTTCCCACGCTGCCTTCTCACCCCCACCAGGGGCGGCCAAGGGGAAATGTCGGACTCGGACCGAGGCCTTCTCATCCTGAGCGAACTCGTTCATGTGGAAGGTGTAGGAGGCCGGCGCATTCCCAGAGGGGTCACTCTCCGAACGCTCCACGGTCCAGGCGATGTCCCCTCCGAAGGTGGACATGCTGTAGTTCTCGCAGAAGTCCTTGATGTAGTTGAGGATCGGGATGTAGATCCTCTGCGAGACAGCGGTAGCCCCGAGCTGCAACACCCCACCGCGTCGGAGGATGATGAAGTTGGCATCCCGAGTCGTCATGGCGATGTCACCGGGGAGAAGGTTGGGCCTGTTGCTCCTGAAACTCACCCCTGAAGGTGAGCCTGTTGCCTCCGTAGCTGTGGAGCCCTGCGGGTCACCCTCGGTATCGATGGAGCCTACCTGGGACGCTGCCCCCTTGAACCCCATGATGAAGGGCGCGGTGTTGTCGCTGGGCCATGCAATGTAGCAGATGGCCCCCACCTCAGGAAGGAAGTGGATCCCCTCCCCACCCTCGAAGTGATGGTAGGGGACCAGGCACTGGATGTCGTTGACCTTTTTGGCGGTGTGACGGGACTCGGCGTCGATCGTCCACATCCTCTTGTCGACGTTCGTGATCACCATCTCCTCGCAGCGGAACCGCGAGAAGTTACTATCGCTGGGTGAGCCTCGTGAGTTGGCCATCTAGTATCCTGCCGGACCCTTGCCCCGGCCGAACTCTTTACCATAGGCCAGCCCCGGGATGGGGTGGAGTCCATGAAGGTTTGACCTCTGACCCTGCTGAGCTGCGGTCGTAACCACCTCCCCCAGGTTCTTCGTCATCAGCCGACCCATCCAATCCTTCTGGCGAGCCCGAGGGATCTCAGCGATGCTCTTCAGCACCGTGTTCGCACGGATGGGCTTCTTGCCCTTGAGGACATTGCGGTTGACCTCATCCACCACAGACTTCTGAAGGTAGTCCCCGCGCACGAAGCTAGGGTGGTCCCCGGGATCAGCGACACGCACCAGGCCCGTAGCATTCCGCACCGCCAGCTCGACGTGCCTCTGCTTGATCCCTTCCCCACCATAGATGCCTCCGATGCGCTGGACCATATGGTCCTGCACCGATTCGAGACCCTTGGTCTTGAGGAGGTCGTGCATGTTCGGGTCACCTTGGGTCAGCTTCTCACCCTTCTTGAAGTGATACCCAGGCTTGATGTGGGTGAGGGGACGCTTCCGAGAGTAGAAGGGCTTCTTCGAGCCGGAGACATAGATCGCCCACCCGCCCTGCTTCTGAGCCTCGACCTTCACTACCGTGCCTGCTCGGGTAGCCAAGGGTGCCTGGTGTGGCCGACGCTGACGCTGCATGGCGAAGAGGGACTTCACCGTGTCGAAGTCATCAATAACCTGCTTGTCGGTTGTGACCAGCCCCCCACCGTGGGTCTGCCTCAGCATGATCTGGGCAGCCCGCTCACCGAGAGACTGAGCAGCGGCCAACCCCACATTCTCTCCGACTTCATAATGCTGTCCGCTGGGGTGACGCCCCATGCAGACACCGCACACACCCTGAGGCTGCCGGCACTTCAAGGGAGACCGCACAGCGATCGACTTCATCTTAGCCTTACCGAAGGCACGCTGAAGCTCAGGAGTGACCGTGGTTCCAGCAGGGAGAACCCGGGTACCCAGCTTGACGGGGGAGGCGAGGTGTCGATCCATGATGTCCCGGTTGGACACAGGCATCATGAGGCCATTGCGCGTACCGCAGTCCTTGTTGGTGACCGGCTGATCGATGTTCACCTGCACCATGAGCTTGGTCCAGTACCCCGGCTCCGAGATACCATCAACCTTCTGGATGACTCCGCGCCGAGCACCCTGGGACTGCATCCAGTAGTCACCAACGCTGATGCCCTCAGCAAAGCTCTTGGTGATCGGGACCTTCGAGGGCCTGCCCTTGTAGTCCTGCACCAGCATAGGGGCCATGACCATGCCCTGGAACTGCGGCTTCTTGGACTTGATCCCACCCTTGGCCATGTCGGAGATATTGGTGGGGAACTTCTCGTAGTGCTTGTCGTAGGCCGTGTGGAGCTGCCGGGTAGCGTCCAGGTAGATGTCGGTCGCCTTCTCTCCAGCCTGGGGACCCTTGAGTGTGGCGACCTGACGCTTCGCTTTGTCGATGATCAGCTTCCGCTCAGGCCTCAGGGGCTCCAGGTCGTCCAAGGTCACGCTGTGCCCGGACTCGTAGGCCATCTTGAACCCGAGCTGACTCAGGCCTGACGCCACGGAAGCGAAGTGCTTGGGCTCCTTCACAGCAGTGTGCTTCAAGACCTCGTGCATCTCCTTCTTACCGAAGGGTGCGCTACCTGTGAGAATCTCCTGCTTGAACTTGTCGGGCACGACCTGAGCGATGCGGGCACGACCCAGGGTCGTCCGCGCCTTCCCGATGGTGATGGTGTCGGGAAGGTCGATGCGGTTCTGTGTGAACGCTGCTTCTGCCTCCCGCAAGGACAGGAACTTCTTCCCCGTGACCTTGCCATGACTCCTCAAGGAAGATCGGTAGAGGCCGAGCATCGACTCGTTGGTGGGCTTGAACAGCACATCCCCAGAGGCATCTGAGATGGGGCGCTGGGAAGGTAGGATCTTCCGCACCTCCGCCTTCGACTTCTCAGACAGGGGAACCATGAGGGCGACCTGGTCACCGTCGATGTCACCGTTGATGGGCGGAAGGATGAGGGGGCTGACCTTGATGGCGCGGGAGTTGGTGAGCTTCACGTTCTGCCCCACCAGTCCATAGGCGTGCAACACGGGGTCCCGCTTCAGCAAGACAGGGTGGTTCTCAACTACCTTTTCCAGAGCTGCAAAGGCCCTGGGTGATCGCTTCTGGATATTCTCCTGAGCCTCGATGGGGTTGAGCCCCGAGCGGATGAGATGCCGAGAGACATGAGGTCGGAATAGCTCGATGGCAATCTTCTTGGGGACACCCACCTCATCAGGACCGAGGCTGGGGTCAGCCACAATGGTGGCTCGGGCCGTGTAGTCCTGCTTCTTCCCGACCATCTTGTCCTGGAAGAAGCCGTCCTTCGGTGAGGCCCCGGCAACCATGTGGAGAACACCGGGCAGAGTCCTATCCCGGATCTCCTTCGTGCCTCGGATGTCGATGTCGAAGGCTTTCTTCCCCTTGGGCGTGGTGCCGAAGAGGTTCTGCATCTCCTTGTAGAGGTCACCGCGGTTCGCCAGGGTCAGGTCGTAGGGAACCTTGTCCTTGTCACTCGCCTGCAAGCTCACGTTCACCTGCCCGAGCCGGCGGTACAAGTTGTTCATCGGATCGATGCGGTCTGTCTTGTCCGGCGAGGAGACGAAGGGGCGGTAGATCGGAGGCATGACTGGGACGTTCTGCATCAAGAACGCCTTGGAGGGGTGGGTTTTGGTCTCCTGCAACATCCTCAGGCTCTTGTGCAGAGCGTTGGCGTTGTTGAGTTCTGTCCCCTTCACCCGAGGATCTTTGAGCTGCTTCTCGACCTCTTGAATCTTGGCCGTAACACTCACTGCCTTCAGTGCCTTGTGGATGGCCTTCGGTCCGGTACCGTACTTGGGCAGGGTCTGCTTACCCGCTACCACCAGCTCAATCTCAGCAGGCTTGACCCCGAGAAGCTGTGCGATGGGCTTGGCGAAGACAGGGTTGGGCATGGGTTCGACGAGCTTGACGTGCCCCCAGTGCCTACCATTCTGCCCCCCGAAGATCCGGGTGTCGAAGATGCCACCCTTCTCCGGCTTCACGTTCTTGGCGATGACTGCCATGTCCGGGCGGGTCACCTCGCCGCGGCTCAGCGCCATCACCTCTTCGTCCGTGTTGGGGATGAGACGAAGGTGGTTCCCCTGCTTGTCCAGGTTGAGGCCGATGGTTGTCATCTGGGCCTTGAACTTGTTGTGGACGAAGGGAACCTGGGGGGGAGGTACAAGCTCTCCTCGGGTCAGGGAGTTCCAAACGTTCTCCGCCTGCTCTTGGTCGGACTTCCAGGTCTGCATCTCCCGGAGATTGTCCTTGAGCCCGGACGACAGCGCCCCGTACATGCCGAGTGCGCCCAGAGACTGGGCCCCACCTTCGCCACCACCGCGGGGAACCTTGTTCTGGTCGTAACGGATGTGGGGTGCGAGGCCCTTCACATAGAAGCCGCCGTGACGCACGTGAGTCTTCTTGTCGATCTGGTGGACCAGCTGGAAGGCGTAGTGGGGCCCCACCGTAACCTTACCGAGCTTCCGCCCAGTCTTCGGGTCGAATAGGGTCTCGGTCTCTGGGATGCCGTGCTTCTTCAGGTCCTTCTTCAGGTCTGCCAGGTAGTCCTTGTTGCCATCAAAGTTCTTGACCTTGTAGGGCTTCCCCGTCTTCTCGGCGATCTTCCCAGCGACAGTCTCCAAGATCTGCCCAGGGTTCATCCGGCCAGGCACAGACACAGGGTTGATGAGCATGCCCACACCCTTGCCCTTCTGGTCCTGAGGCATCTCATTGTCGGGGAGGATCTCAGCCACGATGCCCTTGGCACTATGGCGGGTGGAGATTTTGGAACCGACAATGGCAGGCTCCTTAGTCTTCACATGGACGACCCAGCTCTTGCCCTTCTTGGTGACGCGTACGACCTCGCCGGGATGCTCGTGGTCCCAGGTAAGGCTCGCGTTCTTGTAGTCCAGCCGCGTCTTCTTGGAGAGGCGGGACATGATCTTCACGTCGATGCTGTCCGGGTTCGTCTCCGGGTTCAGCGCCAGGATGAGGGGATCACCTGCGTTGACTGTGGCCCCCACAGCAACAACCCCCTCTGTCCCGAGGTTCTTGAGCTGAGCCGACCCGAAAGCCTTGGGCTTGTGTGCCAAGAACTTCTTCATGTCGAAGACCGTGTCAGGAGATGACAGTAGCGACGGCTTGTAGAGATGCTCCGATCCCAGCTTGGCCGCAGCACTCTCCGAAAGGACAACCCCATCCTCGTGGTTCGTCCCGTTCGCTAGGTAGGCCGTACGGATGTTGGTGCCCAGGGCGAGCTGCCCGTCCTTCGTGAAGTTGTTGTCGGCGAGGGACTGCCCCTTCTTGACCTTGTCCCCCGGCTTCACGAGGGGGGTTGAGTGGAGCATCGCCTTGGGATCGTTCAGCGGGTAGTGGTCGTAGAGGTCGACCTCATGCTTCTTCCCGTCCGAACCCTTGATGACTACGTGATCCTTCTCGACAGCAAGCACCATCCCATCGACGGGAGTCTTGTGCGCTAGGAAGCGGCCAGCTACCAGCTTCTCGAAGGTCTGTCCCGGAGCTGACTCCACCTGAACCACAGGGGCCTCTCGACCCGTAACACTGATGGCCTGCCCCATGTGGCGTGCAGACATCGTCGAGCGGTGGGCCGAGTCGTTCTGTATGAAGGGGACAAGGTTCGACTCGACAGCGAAGACCTGAGAGGCATCGATGAGGGTGTAGTCCGCATCCTTGAAGGGGGCATCACGGATCTCCCCCTCGTGGTCGGAGACTCGAACCATGTTCTGGTTGGGGCGAGGCTTACCGCCCACCCACTTCACCTGATCGGGGAGCACGACGGTGCTCCTTGCTGCCTGCTGAGGGGTTACTGACTCAACCTTCCCTGTCTTCAGGTTGAATAGCTTCGTGTGGGGCTTCCGATCTTTGATGACCGTACCTGCCGACAGGTGCATGGATGTACCCGGCGCTGACTCCGGGGTGTATATCGGATCGACGAAGCCGAGCTGAGAAGGATCGAGCGATGTGTTCTGGCCTGAGATGGCATGCTCATTTTGAATCCCGCCTGGACCCATGATGGTCACGTGGGATCTATCCGACAGCATCGACAGGGGGTTGATCTGATTCGAGTTGGAGGACAGCGATGTCCCGAACACATGCATCAAGGGCTTCTGCACTAGGTCCGGCATGATGATGTCGCGAACCCTTACATCCCCATCACGGATAGACTTTTGGATCTTGTCCTTGTTGAGGGTCTTCCGAACCCTGTTGTGGATGTCGTTCTTGGAGGCACTCAACCGCTCAGAAAAGTGATCCTTGGCAGTCCACAACTCTTTGAACTCAAGGGAGTCAATCTGATCAGCCTTGGTGTTCCCCGCGCTGACGGAGATCAACTTCTTGGAGGCACGGAACAGGACGTCCTCATTGACCTGAGCGAACCCCTTCCCCAAGGTGGCCTTGGTGACTTCGGGATCCATCTCAGTCCCAGCGAAGTACCGCTGAAGCTCCATCTTCATGTCGGCCCCAGCCTCGGGCTTCCCCTTGCCGGACGCGATGTGGAAGGAGGTCAGGTCCTTCTCGGGCTTAGCCCTCTTGCGATTGGACGCAAAGCTCGATTCCCCCCAGGCCTTCTTCATCTTCTCGTCCGACACGCCGGACGCATTGAGCACAGAGTAGAGGGGGATCTTCCGGTTCCCCATGGCCACGAACATATAGCCGGAGTCAGGCTCCAT
>Ga0164315_10000247_pt1 | contig 35058 bp, 28 predicted proteins | sample GuaBasSedimGuay6_FD_113737 | JGI IMG/M metagenome (GOLD analysis project Ga0164315, IMG submission 113737) | Subseafloor sediment microbial communities from Guaymas Basin, Gulf of California, Mexico - Guay6, Core 4569-2, 0-3 cm | ecosystem: Environmental > Aquatic > Marine > Hydrothermal vents... | reverse complement strand
GGGGGATCTCCAATACGGTTACCCCTTGCTGAGATGCAAACCCTGCCGCGGCATCAGCAAACACAAAAAGCTGCCCACCACGGGCCTGTACTTCATGGAGATTAGACTTAAGCTTTTCCAGTACTTCATTATTCGGTGCCACCGCGATCACTGGCATGTCAGCATCAACCAGGGCCAGAGGCCCATGTTTGAGCTCGCCGGATGGGTAGGCCTCAGCATGTATATAAGAAATTTCCTTAAGCTTTAGCGCTCCTTCCAGGGCAATGGGATATTGCACACCGCGACCCAAAAACAGAGCATGGTGTTTGTCAGCAAAACTTTCAAAAGTTTGTTCTATTTCTTCGTCTAACGCCAACACCTTACGACAAAGATCCGGCAACTGATGCAACGCTTTGACCAGCTCTGCTTCCCTTTTAGTGCTGACCTGGCCACGGTAACGAGCCAGTGCAATAGACAGTAATTGCAGCGCTACTAACTGTGTAGTGAATGCCTTGGTTGACGCGACACCGATTTCCGGCCCCGCCTGAGTCATAATAGCCAGATCTGATTCGCGTACCAGGGAGCTATTTGCCACGTTACAAATGGTCATGGTCGCCAGATACCCAGCCTGTTTTGCTGCTTTCAATGCCGCCAGGGTATCCGCGGTTTCCCCAGACTGGGAAATACTTACGAACAGACAATTATCCGGCACCACCACAGAACGGTAGCGGTATTCGCTGGCGACCTCTACCTGACAGGCAGTGCCCGCCCAGTCTTCAAGCCAGTAGCGTGCTACCAGCCCGGCATGGTAACTGGTACCACAGGCGATGATATGAATATTTTCAACCTGCTGTAAAATCGCCGGTGCACTCTCTCCAAAGGCTTCTGGTAATACGCGTGTATCAGAAGCACGGCCCTGTAAAGTAGCCTCCAGCACCTGCGGTTGCTGGTAAATCTCCTTGAGCATGTAGTGACGATAGCCACCCTTGTCAGCTTGATCCGCATGATCGGTAAGGGTGACGATATCGCGCTCCACCAACTGGCCGTCACCATCATAGATTAGATACTGATTAGTGCGGACTTCAGCCACATCGCCCTCAGCCAAATACACAAAACGATCCGTAACCTGGCGTAGAGCAAGGGGATCTGAAGCCAGAAAATTCTCCTCTATACCCACGCCTAATACCAGTGGGCTGCCATGACGAGTTCCAATCAACACATCAGGTTCTGCTGCATCAAGCACCGCTAGCGCATAGGCACCTTCAAGGCGGGCAACAGCTTTTTGCACCGCGCTTTTTAAATCTTTCGTCGCTGCACGGTAATAATGGACAAGGTGTGCAACGACTTCTGAGTCAGTCTCAGAGGCAAATCGATATCCAGCTTCTATCAGTTCCGTACGCAGTGATTGATGGTTTTCAATGATGCCATTGTGTACAACTGCAATATCAGTAGACACGTGAGGGTGAGCGTTTACTTCGCTGGGTACGCCGTGTGTCGCCCAACGAGTATGGGCAATACCATATTTGCCGCGGGTAGCCTCAGAATTGTTTCCCTGACCTATGCTTTTTACGAGCTCGCTAACCTTACCGGCTCTTTTAGTACAATTGAGCTTGTTGTCGACAGTCAATACCGCCAGCCCGGCTGAATCGTAGCCTCGATATTCGAGCCGTTTTAAACCCTCAAGCAAAATTCCTGCTACATTGCGCTGAGCCGCAGCCCCAACTATCCCACACACAGTCCCGTCCCCTTAGTCTTGCTTTTTTTTGACTGGCCGCGCCCAGCCTTTTATATTGCGTTGAATGCCCCGCCCCACCGAGAGATTATCGGCGGGCACTGCTTTACAAATAGTCGACCCAGCGCCTATGGTTGCACCACCACCAATGGAAACCGGCGCAACAAGGGACGTATTCGAACCAATAAACGCGCCATCGTCTATTTTTGTTTGATGCTTGTTTACCCCGTCATAGTTACAGGTAATAGTACCCGCACCTATATTCACACCCTCGCCAATTTGAGCATCACCTAAATAGCTGAGATGGTTGGCTTTACTGGCACTTCCCAACAGGGCCTTTTTTGTTTCGACAAAGTTACCAATACGCACATCCTCGGCCAGCGTCGTACCCTCCCGAAGCCTGGCAAAAGGGCCGATTTGCACCCTGTCACCAACTGTCACCAGACCTTTGCTAGTAGAACCCTCTATCACCGTATTGGCTTTGATCGCCACATCGTTACCAATATTGGCATTAGCAATTACGCAGTTGGGGCCTATACGAACACCGTTGCCAAGACAAACATTGCCTTCGAATAGGCAATTTAGATCGATGAAAACATCGGTGCCGACCTTTAGGTCACCACGACAATCAAAACGCTGAGGGTCAGCCAGACTAACCCCGGCATCCATCAAACGATTAGCTATTTGCGCCTGATAAGCTCTTTCAAGCTTAGCCAGTTGCAGCCGAGTGTTAACACCTTCCACTTCATTTAATGATCTGGGTTGACTGGTTATAATTCTATGCCCATGGGCCTTAGCGACAGCAATAATATCGGTGAGATAATATTCTTTCTGCACGTTATCGGATTTTATTTCCGGTATCCAGCTTTTCAGGCTTTCACTCGGCAAGCACATAACTCCGGTATTGATTTCACTGATTTCAAGCTGCTCTGGTGTGGCATCCTTTTGTTCAACAATAGCGACAACCTCACCATCTCCGTCATCATTATCAGCGCGAACAATACGCCCATACCCCGTCGGATTAGCCAGTTGAGCAGTCAATAAGCGGAGAGCGCTTTCATTTACGCTATCAACCAATGCAGTCAAGGTTTCCAGTTCAATTAAGGGCACATCACCATAAACAATTAAAGCCTGGCTGTTGTTCCTTAAATACGGCAACGCCTGAGCAACTGCATGGGCGGTGCCCAATTGATCTGTTTGTTCTGCCCAATTAATATTATTATCAGTAAAGTTGTCTTTAATTGCTTCAGCTTGATGCCCAACCACGATGGTAATCTGGGCACCATCAAGGTGATTAACGGTATCAATGACGTGAGCCAAAAGTGGCTTCCCGCCCAGTGGGTGCAGCACTTTTGGCAGCGCAGATTTCATTCTAGTGCCTTGCCCGGCGGCAAGTATTATCACGTCAATGGCCATTCCAGGCTACCTCCAGCTTGTATCGACCCTGTAGTCTAAAACACACTGTGTAAATTAACACTTTTATTGGCTATTTTTGTCTGATCGCCCACAAAAAAGGCAGCTTCCGCTGCCTTTAATAGATTGACTCTAAACTATACCTTTATCCTAAAGAGCGAGCACGCTTTCGCAGTTCCTCTACGGTACGTAATTGTGCGGTTGCCTCGGCCAGACGAGAAGCGGCCAGAGAGTAATCTATTTCTCCGCTCAGGTTCTTCATATCAAGCTCTGCCTGTTTTTGTGCCTCCAGCGCAGCCGCTTCATCAATCGTATCGGCACGTAATGCAGTATCGGCAAGAATCGAAATAACACCGGGCTGAACCTCCAGAAAGCCTCCGGACAGATAAAATATTTCTTCTTCTCCGCCTTCTTTTAGCAAACGCAAAGCCCCGGGTTTAAGTCCGGTCAGCAAAGGTGCATGACCATAGTTAATACCTAGTTCACCCAGCGTACCAGTGGCAATAACCATCTCCACCAGGCCCGAAAAGAGCGCTTGTTCCGCACTTACAATATCGCAATGGATTGTCATCGCCATCATCAATTACTCACCAGCTGCTTTACAGATTTTTTGCTTTCTCTACAACTTCTTCAATAGAACCAACCATATAGAAGGCTTGCTCTGGCAAATCGTCGTATTCACCATCTAGAATACCCTTGAAGCTGCTGATGGTGTCCTTGGTTGAAACGTATTTACCGGAACTACCAGTAAATATTTCTGCCACGAAAAAAGGCTGCGACAGGAAGCGCTGAATTTTACGCGCTCGAGATACGATCTGCTTATCTTCTTCTGACAATTCATCCATACCCAGAATGGCAATAATATCGCGCAGCTCTTTATAGCGCTGTAAAACAGACTGCACGCCACGAGCTACATCGTAATGTTCCTGACCAATAACCAGTGGATCCAGCAAGCGAGAGGTTGAATCCAGTGGGTCAACTGCTGGGTAGATGCCCAGTTCAGCAATCTGTCGAGACAATACCAATGTCGCGTCCAGGTGGGCAAATGTAGTCGCTGGCGAGGGGTCAGTCAAATCATCCGCGGGCACATAAACCGCCTGAAACGAGGTAATAGAACCCGTTTTAGTAGAGGTAATACGCTCCTGCAGAACACCCATTTCTTCTGCCAAGGTGGGCTGGTAGCCAACTGCTGACGGCATACGGCCCAGCAATGCCGATACTTCTGTACCGGCCAGGGTGTAACGATAAATGTTATCAATAAACATTAATACGTCACGGCCTTCGTCACGGAAGTATTCAGCCATGGTAAGCCCACTGAGTGCTACACGCAGACGGTTCCCAGGGGGCTCATTCATCTGCCCATATACCAAAGCCACTTTGTCGAGTACATTCGACTCTTTCATTTCATGATAGAAATCGTTGCCTTCCCGCGTACGCTCGCCAACTCCTGCAAATACCGAAAACCCGGCGTGCTCCATAGCAATATTACGAATCAGCTCCATAAGTGTTACGGTCTTACCAACCCCCGCGCCGCCAAACAGACCAATCTTACCGCCCTTTGAGATCGGCATAATCAGATCTATCACCTTGATGCCGGTTTCTAGCAACTCAATCGATGAAGTCTGCTCTGCGTATTCCGGCGGCTTTCGATGAATAGGCATATACCTTTCTGCTTCGACCTCACCAGCCTGGTCGATAGGCTGACCAAGGACATCCATAATCCGACCTAGAGTGCCCTGTCCAACCGGCACCTTGATAGCGGCCTCCGTATTGGTAACGTCCAGACCGCGGCTAATACCTTCCGAAGAACCCATAGCAATGGTACGCACCACGCCATCACCCAATTGCTGCTGAACTTCCAGCGTCAGGCCCTTGCCGTCGACTGTCAGGGCATCGTAAACATTCGGCACCTGATCCCGTGAGAATTCCACATCGATCACCGCGCCAATGATTTGTACGATTTGTCCGCTACTCATGTCCGCTTCCTCTATCTTCGTGCATTCGCATAAATTCTATTACTAACATGCTGCGCTGAATTAAACCGCTGCAGCTCCACTAACAATTTCTGATAATTCCTGAGTAATCGCTGCCTGTCTGGCTTTGTTATACAGCAGTTCAAGCTCATCAATCAGCTCACCCGCATTATCAGTAGCGTTCTTCATGGCAATCATTCGAGCGGCCTGTTCGCAGGCCTTGTTCTCAACCACGCCCTGATACACCTGTGACTCTATATAGCGCGTCATCAAACCATCGAGAAGATCCCTGGCATCGGGTTCGTAGATATAATCCCAATAATGCTTCAGATTTTCATCTTCTTCCGCCTGCAAGGGTAATAACTGCTCGACCTTTGCTGCCTGGGTCATGGTGTTCACAAATTCATTGGACACCAAAAATAGTTTGTCTATACGGCCCTCATCAAAAGCATCGAGCATGACTTTGACACTGCCAATCAGTTCTCCAGCAACCGGCTGATCACCCATATCTCGAACTGTGGCCACCACGTTGCCACCAACGCCGCCGAAAAAAGCCGACGCCTTACCGCCGATGGCGCATATATCAACATCAACGCCCTGATCTGCCCACACTTTCGTGGTTTTCAACACAGCTTTGAATAAATTAATGTTCAGGCCACCACACAAACCGCGGTCTGTCGAAACAAGAATATAACCGACTCGTTTTACTTCGCGATCTTCAAGGTACTTGTGTCGATATTCCGGTGATGCGTTGGCGATATGACCAATTACAGCCCTGATACGCTGTGCGTAGGGCTTACCCAGGGACATACGATCCTGAGCGCGGCGCATTTTACTGGCCGCCACCATTTCCATGGCACTGGTGATCTTCTGAGTACTTTTTACACTGTTGATCTTGGTTTTAACTTCTTTACCGACGGCCATAAATGATTACCTCTTGCTCAACCGATATGCCGTAATAATAGCTCCGCGTACCAACCGCCTACCAGGTTTGGCTGGCTGCAAATTTATCTAACGCAGCTTTATAGCCCGCTTCAATATCATCGCTCCAGTCACCACTCTCATTGACCCGGGCCATCAGGTCACCATGTTCGGTATTCATATAAGACAACAAAGCTGATTCAAAATCGCCGATTTTTGCGACGGGAACTTCTTTCAAATAGCCTTCATTCGCGGCATAAAGCGATACGCCCATCTCGGCCACACTCAAAGGCGAATACTGACCTTGCTTCATCAGCTCAGTTACTCGCTGACCATGCTCAAGCTGTTCGCGGGTAGCATCATCAAGATCCGACGCAAACTGAGAAAACGCGGCCAACTCACGATACTGTGCTAGCGCTAAACGAATACCACCACCGAGTTTTTTAATAATTTTAGTCTGAGCAGCACCACCCACTCGCGACACTGACAAACCAGCATTCATCGCCGGCCGGATACCGGAGTTAAACAGATCTGTTTCAACAAAAATTTGTCCATCGGTAATAGAAATAACGTTAGTCGGTACAAAGGCCGACACGTCACCAGCCTGAGTTTCAATGATGGGCAGGGCTGTCAGCGAACCTGTTTGGCCTTTAACTTCACCATTAGTGAACTTTTCCACGTAATCGACGTTGACACGAGCGGATCGTTCCAGCAATCGTGAATGCAGATAAAATACATCACCAGGGTACGCTTCTCGACCGGGAGGACGTCTTAATAGCAATGAAACCTGACGATAGGCCCAGGCTTGCTTGGTTAAATCATCATAAATAATCAACGCGTCCTGACCGCGATCTCGATAGTACTCACCCATCGTACAACCAGCGTAGGGCGCCAGGTATTGCATTGATGCAGGGTCCGATGCCGTCGCGGCCACAACAGTTGTATGCGCCATCGCGCCGTGTTCTTCCAGCTTACGGACAATGTTTGCAACCGTTGATGCCTTTTGACCAATAGCAACATAAATACATTTAATGCCGGTGTTTTTCTGGTTAATAATGGCATCAATGGCGATTGCTGTTTTACCAATCTGGCGATCACCAATTATAAGCTCTCGTTGACCGCGGCCCACTGGGACCATGGCATCAATCGCTTTCAATCCAGTTTGAACCGGCTGATCAACAGATTGTCTTTCGATAACGCCCGGCGCGACTTTTTCGAGAGCATCGGTCAACTTAGCTTCAACTGGGCCCTTACCATCGATGGGTATACCTAAAGCATCAACCACCCGACCTTCAAGCTCTGGACCAATAGGTACTTCCAGTATACGGCCAGTACAGCGGGCTTTTTGCCCTTCAGCGAGCGCCTGGTAGTCACCGAGCACAACCGCACCTACGGAATCGCGCTCAAGGTTGAGGGCCATGCCATAGAGACCGTCATCAAATTCAATCATCTCACCGAACATGACATCGGCAAGGCCGTGAATACGCACAATACCGTCCGACACTGATACGATAGTGCCTTCATTCTGTGCTTCAGTAGAAATCTCTAAATTATCTATGCGTTGCTTGATAATTTCACTGATTTCAGATGGATTCAATTGCTGCATTCTAAATACCTCGAGCCTACGAATTTATAGCTTCGGCAAACTTGGCCAGACGGCCGCGAACGGATCCGTCAATGATTGTGTCACCAGCGCGAATTACCGCGCCACCCAGGAGAGTTGGGTCTACGGACACATTGATACTAACTGTTCGTTGCAAGCGCTCTTTCAGGGCGCTTACCAACCCGACTTGTTGCTCAGCGCTCATCTCACTTGCTGAAACCACTTCTACCGTCATGGTTTTTTCCCGCTCAGCTTTCAATGCCTGAAACAGGATACCGATTTCAGGCAGCAAGGTGAGGCGTCGGTTTTCAGCCAGGATATGTATAAAGTTTTTTCCCTGCAGCGATATTTCTTCGGCACAAATATCGATCAACTTTTTAGCCTTTCCCGCTGGTGTTTCACTGGGTGAATTAAACAACTCAGCTATCGTTTCCTGCTGCGCTAGTATTGACAGCAGGCTCAATAGCCCGGACCAGCGTTCTAGTTCATCAGCCTGATCAGCAAACTCAAAAGCTGCCCTGGCATAAGGTCTTGCTAATGTGCTTAATTCTGCCATAGCTACCTCTTAGATCTACAGTTGAGCTGCTAACTGATCAACCAGGGCGCGATTGTCAGCATCATCAACTGAACGTTCCAGTATCTTTTCGGCACCCGCTATGGCCAGTGTGGCAACCTGGCTGCGCAATTCTTCACGCGCCCGGTTTGATTGCTGTTCAATTTCGGCCTGCGCTGCGACGATTAAACGCTCGCCTTCTTCCCGCGCCTTATCTTTAGACTCTTCAACGATTTGACCAGCACGTTTTTTGGCCTCATCGATAATAACCGCGGCGTCTTGTTTAGCTTCTTTCAGCTGATCAACCACTTTATCCTGTGCCAATTGCAGATCGCGCATTGCACGATCTGCCGCGTCAAGACCATCGGCGATCTTCACCTTGCGCTCTTCCATAGCCGCGATCAACGGCGGCCAGACAAACTTTAGGCAAAACCATACAAAGATGGCGAAAGATATAATCTGGCCCAGCATTGTTGCATTGATATTCACACCAGCACCTCTTGTTTAATCAGCTTAACCTGGATCTTAACGATCAAGTTTTAACCAGCTTTTGCGAACAACAGGAATAAGCCTATACCAACACCGATCATGGGTACCGCATCAACCAGACCCATAACAATAAAAAATTGGGTTCTGAGCATAGGGATAAGTTCTGGTTGGCGTGCGCCACCTTCAAGGAACTTGCCGCCAAGTATGCCTACACCAATGGCTGCGCCTACAGCGCCCAAGCCCATCAGAATCGCACCAGCCAGGTAGATTAATCCGGTTTCCATTTTTTGCTCCCGTCTTCTCGTTTAAAATGTCGTTTAAAGTGTTGTTACTATTTTGTTGCACTAAACTTTTCGTTAATGCCTGGTCGAACCTTGCTTAGTCGAACTTTACTTATTTGATACCGCTTTAACTGGTATCGCCTTACCTTAATGATCCTCGTCGTAAGCCATCGCCATATAAACAATGGTAAGCACCATGAATATAAAAGCCTGTAACACGATGATTAAGATATGGAATATTGCCCAGGGTACAGACAAAGCCCATTGCGCCCAGAAGGGTAGCAGCGCAATAAGAATAAAGATCATTTCACCAGCGTACATGTTGCCAAACAGTCGCAGCCCCAATGATATGGGCTTGGCTAATAAGTTGACAATCTCCAGGAATAAATTAACCGGCAAGCCCCATTTTCCGAACGGGTGTAGCGATAACTCAGCGGCAAAACCACCGATGCCTTTCTGTTTAATACTGTAATAAAGCACCAGGATAAAGACGCTGAGAGCCATGCCCATGGTGATATTGACATCAGTGGAGGGCACCACTTTAAGAAAGTGAATACCTAGCAACTTCCCTGCTTCCGGAAGAAAATCGATAGGTATCAAATCCATAATATTCATGAGTAGCACCCAGACAAAGATCGTCAGGCCCAGCGGCGCTATCATATTGTTTTTGTGGTGAAACATACCCTTAACATTGTCGTCTACAAACTCGACAATCATTTCTACAAAGTTCTGTAAACCACCTGGTACACCCGTCGTTGGCGCCTTCGCCACCATACGGAAGACAAACATAAACAGCACGCCGAGCAACAGGGAGAAACCGAAGGTATCGACATTGACCGCCCAAAAACCCATTTCTGCTGCTTCCTGAGCGGAATGAGCCAGGCCCCAACTACCATCATGGTGCTGACCATAGGTTAAGTTGGTTAAGTGGTGGGAAATATATTCTTCAGAAGTAATGGTTTCACTAGCCATTAATTATTTCCGTTTCGGTTTCCATTGTTCGTGTTTTCATTGTTCATGCTTTAGCCTGTTGAATCGTAGCGAGACTGGCGTGTGACCAACGACAGTTGATCAAGGTCTCTGACGAACAACAGCTGATATCAAATTCTACGTTTTCTTCAAAAATACCGGTACAGCGATATACGCACTTTGTGTTAACAAAAAAGCACCAAATAGCGCTAATACATTTATCCCTTCGTCAATCCCTTCATCAAAGGCTGGTAAATATATAAAGCTAATGGCCATACTAACCACGACCACTATCCACTTTGCTGCCTGGGCCAGGTAAAAATCGACTACAATCTTAGCTGCCGACCTCTGGTCATCAGACCTTAGACAAATCAATGCAAAACAAGCACTTGCTAACAATCCCGTCAAACCACCGGCTAATGCCGCCGAGCTTGTAACTGGGTTTATGAGCATCAATGCCCCAGCCAATAACAAAGATATAACCAGCTGAACAAGACCAATGTACAGGGCAAGTTCCAGGTCACCATGACGAACTCTGATCATTGCTCTGTTGCAAGCCTTAACTGAGAAATATTCAGAGGAATTAAATCCCTTGTCACTGTTAGCCGGTTGAGGCCATCGTAAGCGCGGCGCATTATAGTCATGTTAATGGGGTGAATCAACATACTCTGACATCAACGAACATTTTGCTCGCTACTAAACCGCAAACTTGGGATCTAGAATCACTTGATATGCTCAAGGATACCTTCCAGCTCCTCGACGCTGTTATAACTGATCGTCATCTTCCCCTTGCCCCCCGCGCGATGCGCTATTTTAACGCCTGCCCCCAGTAACATTGACAAACGTTCCTGTAATCTAGTGATATCAGGATCAGCAGTAGCCGAGCTGTTGGGAGACTCTTTGTGCTGAAGTGTCCGTCGCACCAGAGCCTCTGTTTCTCTCACCGACAGTCCCTTTTCAGCCACTATCCGCGCAGTTGCGATCTGCTGTCGATCTTCCAGAGCCAACAATGCTCGACCATGGCCCATCTCCAGATCACCCCGCTCTAACATGGTCGCTACATCCTGCCGCAAAGTCGTTAACCGCATCAAATTAGCAACTGCTGATCGTGATTTACCCACGGCTTTCGCTACCTGTTGCTGGCTATAATTAAATTCTTCCTGCAGCCGCACCAGGCCCCTGGCCTCTTCCATAGCATTGAGGTTTTCTCGTTGAATGTTTTCAATCAACGCTATAGCAAGTGCCTGCTGATCAGACAGGTCTCTGATTAAAACTGGCACGGTACTAATTCCAGCCAGTTGCGCCGCCCGCCACCTCCGTTCTCCGGCGACAATCTCGTAACTATCCTCACCCAGTGCCCGCACCAGGATGGGCTGCATAACGCCCTGTTCGCTAATGGAGTCCGCCAGTTCCTGCAATGCTTGCTGATTAATGTCCTGGCGAGGTTGGTATTGACCGCGTTGCAACCACTCAACCGGCAATTCTCTTAGTCCTGTATCGATAACCTGTTGGCCGTTAGCAGATTCAACAGCCAATTCTTCATCCTGCAATCCGAGCAAAGCATCCAGCCCCTTACCAAGCCCTTTTCGTTTGCTATTCATAGTGATTTTTCCATTACGTGGTCGCTGGCTTGTCGTTATCCGTCTGCCGACCATTATTACTGCGACGAATTAATTCTTCCGCCATACCTAAATAAGCAATAGCTCCTTTGGAAGAGCGGTCATATACCAGTGCTGGCTTACCATGACTGGGTGCTTCGGCCAGACGGATATTGCGCGGTATCACCGTTTGATAAACCCGATCACCAAAATACTTATGTAATTGATTAGATACTTCATTAGTAAGCGTGTTACGCGGATCATACATAGTGCGTAAAATCCCCTCCACCCGAAGTCTGGGATTCACGGTCTTGACAATTTTAGCTACGGTACCAACTAACGCTGACAAACCTTCCAGCGCATAGTATTCACACTGCATGGGAATAATAAGTCGATCACTTGCAGTCAAGGCATTGACCGTCAACATATTCAGGGCTGGAGGACAATCGATAATCACTACATCGTAATAATCATCAAGCTCCGTAAAAGCAATTTTCAGGTTTTTTTCTCTACCCTGCTCTTTTAACAGGTAGACCTCTGCTGCTATTAGATCACCATTTGCCGGCAATAAATCATAACCTGCAGCCAGGTCTGAGATAATTGCGCGCTTAATACTGACCTGCTCAGACAAAACCTCACAAACAGTTATTTCCAGTTCATTTTTTTCCACACCGCTACCAGTGGTCGCGTTGCCCTGTGGATCCATATCCACCAGTAATACGCGCTTACCAATATGAGCAAGAGAAGCAGCTAAATTCACGCTAGTTGTGGTTTTACCAACACCTCCCTTTTGGTTGGCAATGGCATAGGTTGGTGTCAATTTATCACCTTCTTGTTCACTTAATATTCACCTAACCTTTACCTAACCTTCGCCTAATAATAACCAGATGTCGCTCTTCCTGAAGCTGTGGAACAGTCAATTTTATAACCGCTTCGACATGGTAGTTTTTTGGCAACTGGTTTAATTCCAGACCTGGTAATTTACCTTTCATTGCAAAAAAGCGTCCATCCGGCGCCAATAAGTGCTGTGTGCTGCGCACCATTTCCGCAAGAGACGTAAAAGCGCGACTTAAAATTCCGTCATATCCATCTTTTGCCCGGTATAACTCTACCCGCTGCTGGACTTCCTGGACATTAGTTAAATTCAGTAGCGCCTTTGCCTGAAATAAAAACCGCGTTTTTTTACCGTTACTGTCCAGCAATGTGTACTGGTGGTGCGGGTTAACGATAGCTAATGGAATACCGGGCAAACCCGCACCAGTGCCCACATCAATAAACCGTTCGCCATGTAGATAAGGCGCTATTGCTAAACTATCAAGCACATGTCGAGTTAACATTGTGTCAGGATTTTTTATGGCTGTGAGATTAAAAGTTGCATTCCAACGGTCAAGCAAAGATAAATACTGAATTAACTTTTGTATTTGTTGATCAGTGTAACGTTGATCGAGTTCGCTCAATCCTTCCCTTAGACGAACCTCTAGCTCGAACAACTGGGCATTTTGCTCTTGATCAGGCAATGTTCTTTTCTGTTCCTGCTCTTTTTTTAAGATAGATCAGCAACAAAGATACCGCTGCCGGAGTGACGCCCGGTATACGAGAAGCTCTAGCTAATGTTGCAGGTTTCGCTTCCCCAAGCTTTTGCCGAATTTCATTGGATAAACCATTAATCTCAGAATAATCAAAGTCTTCTGGAATATAAGTGTTTTCGTGACGACGCATACGCGCTATATCATCGCGTTGCCGATCAATATAACCAGCATAGCGGGCTTCTACATCGAGCTGAAAAGCCACCTGCTTGTCGACCAGCGGACTACTGGAACATTCTGCCACCATTTTGTAGTCGATTTCAGGTCGCTTAAGTAAATCCGCCAAATTGTATTCCCGTGATAACTTTGTGCCGGTTTTTTCTTCGAGCCATTTTGCTGCTGTTGTATCTGGTTGTATCCAGGTCGTCTGCAAACGTAGCCGTTCAGTAGTTATCGCTTCACATTTTTTATTAAAACGATGCCAGTTCGATTCATCGATTAAGCCCAGTTCATAACCTTTAGCTGTCAACCGAAGATCAGCATTATCCTCCCGTAGAAGCAGTCTATATTCCGCCCGGCTGGTAAACATTCGGTACGGTTCCTGCGTGCCCTGAGTAATAAGATCATCAACCATAACACCTATGTAGGCTTCATCACGCTGTGGGCACCATGGCTTTCCACCCTTAACTTGCAACGCCGCATTGATTCCCGCTAACAAACCCTGTGCTGCCGCTTCCTCGTAGCCAGTAGTGCCATTTATCTGACCAGCAAAGTACAGGCCTTTGATAAATTTTGTCTCCAGGGAGTATTTTAAATCCTGAGGATTAAAAAAATCATATTCGATGGCATAGCCAGGTCGAGTGATATGAGCGGATTCAAACCCTCTTATTGAGTGCACCAACTCCAACTGCACATCAAAAGGTAAACTCGTTGATATGCCATTAGGGTATAACTCGTTGGTATTCAGCCCCTCTGGCTCTATAAAAATCTGGTGACTGGCTTTATCTGCAAAACGCACCACCTTGTCTTCGATAGACGGACAGTAACGGGGCCCCACACCATCGATCACCCCCTTATATAGCGGTGATCGATCCATCCCCTGCGCTATGATCTCGTGGGTTTTTTTATTGGTATGGGTAATCCAGCAACAAGTTTGTGCTGGATGATCATCCGTACTGCCCCAAAAAGACATCACTGGGCGGGGCTCATCACCCCATTGCTCAGCAAGATCACTAAAATCTACAGATCGAGAATCTATTCTCGGAGGAGTCCCTGTTTTTAGACGACCCACCCTGAAAGGTAAGCTTCGCAACCGTTTCGCCAGCACCGAGGATGGCTGATCTCCAGCTCGACCACCGACATAATTTTGCATCCCTATGTGAATTTTCCCCGCAAGGAAAGTGCCGGCTGCAAGAATGACAGTAGGAGCTCTAACTTCGATGCCAGATTCAGTGACAATACCTCTGATCGCACCTTGCTCAACTAAAAGATCTCCAACTGCCTGCTGAAAGATTCTCAAGTTGGTTTGATTCTCTAAAACCCCGCGCACTGCTTTACGGTATAAATCTCTGTCTGCCTGTACTCGTGTAGCGCGTACAGCTGGACCCTTACGAACATTTAGAACCCTGAATTGAATGCCGGCCTGGTCAGAGGCTCTACCCATAACCCCACCAAGGGCATCTATTTCCTTGACCAAATGACTTTTTCCAATCCCGCCTATGGCCGGATTGCAGGACATTTGCCCCAACGTTTCCACATTATGGGTGATTAACACAGTATTACAGCCCATGCGCGCAGCTGCCAAGCAGGCTTCTGTTCCTGCATGTCCGCCACCAATAACGATCACATCATAGATTTCTGGGAGCCGCATTTTAAGCAAGACTGATACCAAAAAAAGCAGACATTGTACGCGATAATCGTCGCTATGAAGTGTTTGATCTAAAATCCTTTATATTGGCTAAAGCTTTTCCTGTAATGTAAATATTGTTTAAGATTAATATATTTACTAATAAATATACTATATAGATATTGTTGTTATTATTAGGCAGATGAAATTCGGTTAATAAGTATGATAACTTATTGTTTTTTAAAAATAATAATGTAATAAATTGTTGTTGTTAAACAGTGTGTTTAGTGATTGTTAACTGGTAATATCCTGTGGATTAACAGGCTGTTTATCCACAGAGCGCTTTTCATATAAAAATGGTTAACATGATGTTAACTATCTTACCCAGTGAGCAACAGATCTTATCAACAAGTTTAACTGTAATTCTAGAGAGGTTTTTAGATGATGCTTGTGTCCAAAGCTACAGTAAAACAGACAGAATAATCCTGAATAGAAAATTATCCATCCATTTATCCATAGCAACAGGTTTGCTAAGTTAAGCTCCTGGAAAGCAAAGAAATATTTCTTTATGAAGATTTCATTGCGAGTGGCGGTATTTTTCTTTAAAATCGCCGGCCCTTTTGTGGGAACATTGCCTGACAGAATCATATCTGTGGGTAAAAATTGTTAGTTCACGGATCCGTAAATCATGAAAAGAACATTTCAACCTAGTGTACTTAAACGTAGTCGCACCCATGGTTTCAGGGCTCGTATGGCGACTAAAAATGGCCGCCTGGTAATAAAGCGTCGTCGCGCAAAGGGACGTAAGCGCCTGGCTGCCTGATTCTACCGGACGTCTTCGTGCCCCGGGAAGCCTTTGATAAGAGCAAACGCTTGCTAACACAGCAGGTATTTCAGAAGGTATTCGATAAGGCTAGCTACCGCGTAGCTGATCGGCATTTTCTGATATTGGCATGTCCTAATTTAAGTGGACACGCTCGGCTGGGGCTAGTCATTGGCAAAAAGAACATTCGCCTGTCAGTCCATCGTAACCGGATTAAACGGGTTGCTCGGGAAACATTCCGGCATCATCAACACAGTTTCGCTGGCATAGATATAATATTTTTAGCTCGCAGAGGGCTAGACAAGGTGCCCAAGTCGGCTTTTTCAAGCACTTTATCTCAGGCATGGGTACAGCTGGCACTTAATACTAAATAGGTTAAGCCATATGGTAGCGAGATTGCTGGCAGGATTAATCAAAGTTTACCAGTATCTGCTGAGCCCAATGTTAGGGAAGCACTGTCGCTTTTATCCCACCTGTTCTCAATATGGTATCGAAAGCCTTTTGCATCATGGATCGATTAAAGGTAGCTACTTAACTATAAAGAGATTGCTAAAGTGCCAGCCATTTCATCCTGGTGGGTATGATCCTGTGCCAGAGTCCGTAAAAAAACAACCACCAGGCGAAACCAACTTAACAGGTTAAATTAATCATGGATTGGCAGCGCAGCGGTCTTATAGCCGCAATGATATTAGTCTTCGGGTTTTTATTTATCCAATGGAACGAATTTAGAGATACTCACAAACCCGCCGCTCCACTGCTTAGTGAAGAAGCTCTGGTTATACCTGGTGATATACCGGGAACCGATATAAAACCTCAACCATCGTTAGCTGTTCCTGAGTTGTCAAAAGATCCTGCACCGGATGTGACTCCAGAGTTGGTATTCAGTGATGCCAGGTTAATAACCGTACGCACAGACGTTCTGGAAGTAACCATAGACACGCTGGGTGGGGATATCGTTAAAGTAGAGTTGTTAGAGTATTTGTTGACGCAGGACGCAGACAGTAAACCTTTTGTCATGTTGAATCGTACACAAAACCAGACCTATATAGCGCAAAGCGGTTTAATTGGCCCCAATGGTACGGACACTCAGGCTGAAAGACCCCAGTACCATGTAAAACAAAAAGAGTTTGTTTTACTGGAGGGCGCAAAAGAATTGATTGTCGAGCTGAGTCTTGAAGACAAAGGCGTATCTATCCGCAAAGAGTTTGTTTTTAAGCCCAGCGATTATCTAATCGATGTAAGGTATAAAATTAATAACTACACCGAAAATGCCTGGCGAGCACATTTATTTGGCCAGATACAGAGAGATACGTTTAACCCGAATAAACAAAGTGCGATGGGTCCACGGCCCTATTTAGGTATGGCGATCTCGACAGAAGAGGATAATTACAAAAAATTAGATTTTGAGGATATAGCAGAAGAATCTTTTAAAACCAGTAAAACTGGTGGCTGGGTTGCCATGGTACAACACTATTTTGTCAGTGCCTGGGTGCCGAATCAGGAGCAGGACAACCAGTACCAGTTACGCAAACTTGGTCAGAGCGAACTTTACGCCGGCGGGTTTACCGGGCCAGCAATAGATGTCCTGGCAGGTGAAGAGGGTATCCTGGCAGCTAGTTTTTATGTAGGCCCAAAGGATCAGCAGCGTTTGGCAGATATATCTCCTTATCTTGATCTGACGATTGACTATGGGTGGTTGTGGTGGGTAGCCAAGCCTTTATTTGCTGGGCTTCAACTGATAAATAATGTTCTTCAAAACTGGGGATGGTCAATTATTGTCCTCACCATAGTCGTCAAGCTGATGTTTTTCCCTTTATCGGCGGCAAGTTATCGTTCAATGGCTCGTATGCGTAAGCTTCAGCCCGAAATGACCAGACTACGCGAACTGTATAGTGACGACAGACAAAAACTGTCTCAGGAAATGATGGGTCTGTATAAAAAGGAGAAAGTTAATCCTGTTGGTGGATGCTTTCCAATGCTCATTCAGATGCCGGTTTTTATTGCCCTTTATTGGGTGTTAAATGAGAGCGTGGAGTTACGTCATACGCCCTGGATATTGTGGATCAAAGATCTGTCTATGAAAGATCCTTATTATGTATTGCCAGTTTTAAACGGCATCAGTATGTTCGTACTACAATCACTGCAACCGGCGCCGCCCGATCCAACACAGGCTAAGGTTATGAAAATAATGCCGGTGGCATTTAGTTTTTTCTTTATGTTCTTTCCCGCTGGGCTAGTGTTGTACTGGACAGTTAATAGTGTGTTATCAATAGCCCAACAATGGGTAATCACAAGAAAAATAGTCGGCAAAGAAGGTTAACCTCGGTTTGTTGTAAAAGGCCTACTTTGTAGATATGTGCTTTTGAGGTTCAGTGGTGCAAAACCACACAGACACGATTGCAGCGATCATTACGCCCCCAGGTCGTGGGGGAGTAGGGATTATTCGCCTTAGCGGAAAAACGCTGAAGCCCTTTTTTGTGCCTTTATTAGGTGTAAAACCCACCGCGCGAAAAGCCACACTCACACCTTTTTTAGACCTCGATCATCAGGAGATTGATCGAGGTTTGGTGCTTTATTTTCCGGCACCAGGGTCTTTTACCGGAGAGGAGACTATGGAGCTACATGCTCATGGTAGCCCGGTGGTATTAGACCAGCTTATGTCTCGGATAATTGATCTCGGAGCTCGCCAGGCCAGGCCCGGCGAGTTTAGCGAGCGGGCATTTTTGAATGGTAAGCTGGACCTGGCGCAAGCAGAGGCCATTGCAGATCTTATTGATGCAACTACGCTACAGGCTGCGCGAGGGGCAGTGCGTACCTTAAAAGGGGACTTTTCGAAACGAATTAATGCTTTGATGGAAAACCTTACCAAACTGAGAGTATATATCGAAGCTTCTATAGATTTTCCAGAAGAAGAAGTGGATTTCCTCAGTGACGGCAAGGTAGAAAGTGATTTGCAAACAATCATTGCCCAGACCAGGGATATTTTGAAAAATACCGGCCAGGGCGTTTTGTTGAAAGAAGGCATGAGTGTAGCAATAGCCGGAAAACCAAACGCCGGGAAATCCAGCTTGCTCAATGCGCTGGCGGAGTATGACAGGGCTATTGTTACCGATGTTCCGGGGACAACGCGGGACGTCCTGATCGAACAAATTAATGTTGATGGGCTCATTGTGCATATCATCGATACAGCTGGTTTGCGCGAGAGTGAAGATTCGGTGGAACGGGAGGGTATTAGACGGGCCTGGCAGCAAATATCGGAAGCAGACAGGGTCCTTTGGGTGGTCGATAGCAGCATAGAAAGTATTAGCAACAGTAAAGAGGAGTGGCCTGAATATCGGCAGCGGTTTCCGGAACGAAAAAATGTTACGACGATATTGAATAAGATCGATTTGAATGAATCTAATGATTGGTCTGATGATAAAAACGGAGATGTTATCCACGTATCTACTCTCACCGGTCAGGGACTGGATAATTTAAAGGCGCACTTGAAAACTATCGCTGGTTACAGCGGCGAAGGGGAAGGTGTATATATGGCACGGAGGCGACACTTGAGTGCACTTGGAGATGCTCTGGATTGTGTGGTCAGAGCCCGCTTACACTTAATCGCCGCTACTTCGGCAGGCGAACTCGTTGCAGAAGAGTTACGACAGGCTCAGCAACAACTGGGGCTAATAACGGGAGCTTTTTCCAGCGATGAGCTGTTGGGTGAAATTTTTAGTAGCTTCTGCATCGGCAAGTGACCAATATTGCTTTGTGAGTCACTTTTATCCAGAGGCACAAATTTTCTGGTAACTCAATATTAAAAAGCGCAGATGACAATAAAATCACTGCGTATCCATATGTTACTAACAGCTTATCCACAACAACTGCCTAAAAAATGATCAATAAACATAGCGTCGCTGTGGAAAAACACAGTGTTTGTATTAATGGTAACCATTTGAAAATAATAGAGATTATTATTTAGCCTATCTATAAAAAAAAGCTCGAATATGTGGATAAGATAGTAAATAGCTTTTAGACTACACGGGCCAGTAAACAAATAAATTCGCAGTAAAAATAAGGCGCTGGCGACTTAAAATGTTTGGAAAAATACCTGAAAAAAAGTACCTGTAAAACTAAATAAGGAGTGTCATCTTGGCTGACGCAATCTGGCAACGATGTCTTGGACAGTTGCAGGACGAGCTACCCGCTCAGCAATTTAATACCTGGATCAGACCATTACAGGTAGAACATGATCCAGCGCAAAAAAAACTGCGCCTGGTGGCACCTAACCGGTTTGTAATGAGCTGGGTGGAAGATAAATTTCTGGAAAGAATACAGGAGCTTTTCGTTCAGTTTGATGGCCTGCCAGGGTCGGTTGAAGTCGCTGACTGCAGTCGTCTGGATCGAGCGAAAACGCCAGTAATGCAAAGGTATGGTGCAACTGCTTCTGCAAAAGGGTTAGCAGGAAAAAAAGCAGGGAGCGGCCAACTGAACAATGTTGAAGAAGCTTCGGTAAAAGCGCCGTTTTTGGCAAAGACTCGCCTGGCAACTATATTGCCCACAGGGGATCTGCCCACACGAGACAATGCGTCTGTTAAAGAGCGAGCAGTAGATATTCACAATGACAATCTTAACGAAAGATTTAATTTCGACAGTTTTGTCGAGGGTAAATCCAATCAACTGGCACGTGCCGCGGCTCAACAGATCGCTGAAAACCCCGGCGGCTCGTATAACCCACTCTTTATTTATGGTGGGGTTGGTTTGGGTAAAACCCACTTGATGCATGCGGTTGGCAATGCTCTCCGTGCGCGTAATCCAGACGCAAAGATAGTGTATTTACATTCGGAGCGTTTTGTTGCAGATATGGTAAAAGCGCTGCAATTAAACGCAATTAATGACTTTAAGCGCTTTTACCGGTCTGTTGATGCATTGTTAATCGACGATATTCAGTTTTTTGCCCGCAAAGAGCGCAGTCAGGAAGAGTTTTTTCACACTTTCAACGCATTGTTGGAGGGGGGACAGCAGATGATTCTCACCTGTGATCGTTACCCAAAAGAAATTGATGGGGTTGAAGAACGGCTGAAATCCAGATTTGGCTGGGGATTAACGGTTGCCGTGGAACCACCAGAGCTAGAGACTCGCGTTGCGATACTGATCAAAAAAGCTGAAGAAGCTAATGTCGATCTGTCCTACGATGCGGCATTTTTTTTGGCGAAGCGAATTAGTTCCAATGTTCGTGAGCTTGAAGGCGCGCTCAAAAGAGTTATCGCAGGAGCACATTTTACTGGCAGGTCTATTGATATAGAGTTAATACGAGAGTCACTGAAAGATTTGTTGGCCCTCCAGGATAAGCTCGTTACTATAGACAATATCCAGCGCACGGTTGCAGAGTATTACAAACTTAAGATCTCAGATATGTTATCTAAACGGCGGAATCGCTCGGTGGCCAGGCCCAGGCAGGTAGCCATGGCTTTGGCCAAGGAAATGACTCACCATAGTTTACCTGAAATTGGCGAAGCGTTCGGTGGTCGTGACCATACGACCGTGTTACATGCCTGCCGAAAAGTAAGGGAGTTGCAGGCTACTAATGGAGAAATTTGTGAGGATCTCAAACTGTTAACCCGGTCTTTAACTACCTAAGAGTAAGTATTCACTTTCGGCATCTGCCTTGTAAACACTTGATCGGAGGTTCCTTAAGCCAAGAGAGTTTAAAATGAAGTTTAGTGTATCCAGAGAAAGTTTACTAAAACAGTTGCAGTTGGTTGTTGGTGTTGTAGAGCGGCGTCAAACCTTACCTATTTTGTCCAATGTGCTTATTGAGTTAGATGGTAGTGGCGGACGTCTGGCGGTAACAGGTACCGATCTGGAAGTAGAAGTGGTCAGTCACAGCAACCTGGACGGGGCTGGCTATGTTGGCGGAGAAGTGACGGTAGCTGCACGAAAATTACTTGATATATGTCGGTCTTTGCCTGAGCAGGCGACGATAAACTTCAGCACTGAAAATAACCAGGCGCTTGTCACCAGTGGGCGTAGTAAGTTTACGCTTGCAACTCAACCAGCCAACGAGTTTCCTCGCGTAGAAGAAGGCTCCGGTGAGCTGGAGTTCGCCTGCACTGCGGCGGAATTGAAGCAGTTGATAGATAAAACCGCCTTCGCCATGGCTCATCAGGATGTTCGTTATTATCTCAACGGCATGCTTTGGGAGGCCACAGAGGGCCAGCTGAGGGCTGTAGCGACTGACGGGCATCGACTGGCAATGACAACGCTAGGTTTATCGGTCAGCAGCCAAAGTAAAGTTCAGTCAATATTGCCACGTAAGGGCGTTGTAGAGTTGTCACGGTTGTTGACGGAGGAGGATGAGGTCAAGGTAGTCATTGGTGAGAATCATTTGCGGGTAAAAGGCGACGGATTTCATTTCACTTCTAAGCTCGTGGATGGGGCTTACCCTGATTATGACCGGGTAATACCAAGAGATGGAGCACTTCGCATCACTGGTGACCGAGAGACTCTGCGACATGCTTTCAGCCGTACAGCGATACTGTCAAATGAAAAATATCGCGGGGTAAGACTTGCCTTTTCGGATAACTTACTTACTATGTCGGCGACTAACCCAGAACAGGAAGAGGCAGAGGAAGAAGTCGAAGTAAGCTATAACGGTGAAGAATTTGAGGTAGGGTTTAACGTAAGTTACATCCTCGATGTGCTTAATACCTTAAATGGCGACACAGTATCGTTTTCATTGTCGGATGCGAACAGTAGTGCTTTACTCGAAGATGTGTCAGAAACAAATTCTGTATATGTCATTATGCCAATGCGTCTATAGATGCGGTTGCAGCGCTTCTAACCGGTTGGCGATCTATAGCAAAGAAAAATACTGGCGAATATGTACGTAAAAAAGCTGGACGTGCAAGGCGTTCGGAATATCCGCCATGGACTGTTGAATCCGGTGCCTGATATCAACATTATCTATGGTGAAAATGGTAGCGGCAAAACCAGCTTGCTAGAGGCGGTTTATCTCCTCGGCCGAGGACGCTCATTTAGAACAAGAAATCTTAAATTTCTTATTAATACAGAGACCGACAGTTGCATGGTGTTTGCTCTCCTGGCCGAAAGCGGGAAAGATGGCGGACAAAAAATACCTATGGGCGTAAGTAGATCAGCGCAGGGAGCTTTTCAGTTTAAAATTGCGGGTCGGCAGGTCCATAGTGCTTCTGAGTTAGCCCAGACCTTGCCGATGTTGTTGATGAATAGCGATAGTTTTTCATTAATAGAGGGGGGGCCGGGGAATCGCAGAAAGTACCTGGATTGGGGAGTGTTTCACGTGGAACATCCTTTTCGTGATGTCTGGCGAAAATTCCAGCGCTGCCATAAACAGCGGAATTACCTGCTCCGACATGATAAGATCTCATCAGCGCAACTGCTTGTTTGGGATAGAGAATTTGTTGAGCTTTCTGAGCAGGTAGCAGGTTATCGTCAGCGATACTTTGACAAAATTGTGCCCGAATTTCATCAGGTCCTGGCTGAACTAAGCGGGGAGCTTGACGTAGACCTGGCTCTATATCGGGGCTGGGATTCGGTAAGCTCTTTAGGAGAGGCGCTGCAGGTAGCCTATCAACGCGATCTTACGACCAGGTTGACCCACTGCGGCGCCCATAGAGCTGATTTGAAATTATCTAGCGAAGGCCGGCCGGCTGCGGAAGTGCTTTCACGCGGTCAGGTTAAGATTGTAGTGCTGGCTATGTATATAGCGCAGGGCAGAGTGCTTGGAAAGGCGGTAGGCAAGCAATGCCTGTATCTGCTGGATGATCTCGCGGCCGAGCTCGATCAGGTGCGCTTTGCGAGGGGCATGCAGTTATTGGCCGCTTTGGGTGCACAGGTGTTTTTGACCGGCATTAGCAAAGAGGTCTTGCTAGCAGCATTACCAAAACCATTGCCGGGGCAAGTTGCATTGTTTCACGTGAAACAGGGCATAGTCGAGCAGGAAGAACTGGATTCGATGTGAGGAGTAGTTTATGAGTGAAGCAAGTAGTTACGATTCTTCGGACATCAAGGTGCTAAGAGGGCTTGATGCCGTCCGTAAGCGGCCTGGAATGTATATTGGGGATACCGACGATGGTACCGGTTTGCATCATATGGTATTCGAGCTAGTCGATAATGCGGTAGATGAAGCGCTTGCTGGTCATTGCACAGAAATAAAAGTGACTATCCATTCAGACGAATCTGTGTCAGTTACTGATAATGGCAGGGGGATTCCCACGGGTCTTCATGAAGAAGAGGGTGTTTCCGCCGCGGAGGTCATCATGACAATACTTCATGCGGGAGGGAAATTTGATGACAATAGCTATAAAGTGTCCGGTGGCTTGCATGGGGTAGGTGTTTCCGTCGTCAATGCGCTGTCAGAAAAGCTGATTCTAACTATCCGCCGAGATGGCCAGGTGCATGAACAAACCTATCATCACGGCAATCCAGATGAGCCCCTCGCTGTTGTTGGCTCAACCAGTAGTACTGGTACAGGCGTGCATTTTTGGCCGTCTGCACAAACATTTCCGGACATTAAATTTCATTTTGACATACTAGCTAAACGCTTGAGAGAGCTTTCTTTTCTTAATTCTGGCGTGCGAATAGTCTTATTAGACGAGCGCACAGGGAAGCAGGACATATATCAGTATGAAGGTGGGCTTAAAGCATTTGTCGAATATTTAAATGCTAAGAAAAGCCCGCTAAATACCGTTATTCACTTCACTACTATGCGTGAAGATGGTGTAGCTGTAGAGGTGGCACTGCAGTGGAATGACGGTTTCCAGGAAAATATTTATTGCTATACCAACAATATTCCTCAGCGGGATGGCGGTGCGCATTTGGCCGGTTTCCGGTCAGCGCTTACGCGATCATTGAATAGTTATATCGAGAAAGAGGGTATTAGTAGCAAAGCGAAAATCGCTACAACAGGAGATGATGCACGGGAGGGCCTAACCGCGATTGTTTCGGTGAAGGTTCCCGATCCAAAGTTTTCTTCGCAAACCAAAGACAAACTGGTGAGCTCGGAAGTTAAGACGGCCGTTGAACAGGAGGTGGGCACACAGCTCAATGAGTATCTCCTGGAAAATCCGCTTGAAGCAAAAAATATTGTGGGCAAAATGCTGGATGCAGCTCGGGCCCGCGAGGCGGCTCGCAAAGCACGGGAAATGACTCGGCGTAAGGGGGCTCTTGATATCGCTGGATTACCCGGCAAACTGGCAGACTGCCAGGAGAAAGATCCGGCTTTATCGGAGCTGTTTCTTGTGGAAGGGGACTCAGCTGGCGGCTCTGCGAAGCAGGGGCGTGATCGTCGTACTCAGGCGATATTACCGCTTAAAGGCAAGATATTAAATGTCGAAAAGGCACGATTTGATAAAATGCTGTCCAGCGTGGAAGTAGGAACACTTATCACCGCCCTCGGGTGCGGTATTGGAGCACAGGAGTTTGATGTGACCAAGCTGCGTTATCACACAGTTGTCATAATGACCGACGCTGATGTTGATGGCTCACATATAAGAACCTTGTTGCTAACCTTTTTCTTTCGACAAATGCGGGAGCTGGTCGATCAGGGGCATATTTTTATCGCTCAGCCGCCGCTTTATAAAATCAGCAAGGGCAAACAGGAACAATACCTCAAAGATGATCAAGCGCTAACAGAGTTTCTGACGCAGGCTGCGTTAGACGGCGCTAGTTTGCATGTCAATCAGGACGCGCCGGGTATTGGTGGTGAGGCGTTGGAGTCTCTGATCGTTGAGTATCGGCAGGTAACTACCATAATAGACAGGATGGCGCGCTTATATCCGGGCGATGCACTGTTGCAAATGCTGTATTTGCAGGCACTGACCGTAGAACATCTACACGATCAAAACACGGTGCGAGAATGGTGCGATTCATTAAGTAGTCGGTTAAATGACGGAAAAAATACAGCCAATCATTGCCAGATAAAAGCAGTAAAGGACGAGGAGCGGGGCAATTTTTTACCTGAAATAAACAGGATTGTCCATGGTGTACCTATAACGTCTCGCTTCACACATGATTTTTTTGCATCCAACGAATATAGCGCAATTACAGTTCTGGGAAATAAGATTTCTGGTCTTCTCGAAACAGGGGCCTATATTAAGCGCGGTGACAAAACTATGCCAATTGGAAACTTCCAGGAAGCCGTTGACTGGCTGATGGCTGAATCGCGACGCGGGTACTACATCCAGCGCTATAAAGGGCTGGGAGAAATGAACCCAGATCAGCTATGGGACACGACAATGAATCCAGAAACGCGTCGTATGCTTAATGTGACGGTTGAAGATGCGATTGCCGCTGATCAGATGTTCAATACCCTGATGGGCGACCATGTTGAGCCACGCAGAGAATTTATAGAGACTAATGCCTTAGCCGTTGTAAACCTGGATATATAATGGTAGTGAGCACTTACTTCTACGATCTAGTCTGAGTTGCTTTTGTGCTGAATATTACCATCTAGTTTTCTACGGCCCCGGTTTTTTCTGCGGTTTTCATTTTCCAGTTCAAAGCGAATTTCTTCGCGCCGATCCGCCTCTTTCCGACGTTGTTCTTTGCGTTGTTCCGGTCCCTGGTAAGTTTCATCTGACATAATTTGGCTTTCTTTTAGTTTCTTTAATTAATGCGGGGGCAAGAGTTTAGCAAAGATTTATTAATAAACCAGTGTTTAGCCTGGTAAAGCGGCTACGTTGGCTTCAATCCACTGTTTTATTTCCTCAGTCAGGAGTTTGCTATCTTTATTTTGGGTTGAAAGTGGTTCACCAATAATTACATGGACGGTGCCGGGCACTTTGATAAATTTATGCGCCGGCCAACAAATACCCGCATTATGAGCTATTGGCAGTATTGGCACCTGTGCAGCAATTGCTAACGCTGTACCGCTACGGCCGTAATTACCTGTTTCACCAATATCGATTCTTGTTCCCTCCGGGTATAACAACACATTGTTGCCTTCTGACAGGCGTTTTTTCCCCTGGGATAAAATATCGCGCAGGGCGCTACGGGGGTTGCTACGGTCAATGGCAATCGGTTTGGTCATGGCCAGGCCCCATCCGAAAAAAGGTACCTTCAAAAGTTCTTTTTTTAAAATGGTACTGACTGGTCTTAACGTTCGTTGCAAAAAGAAAGTTTCCCAGTTCGACTGGTGTTTGCTGAGGGCCACAAACGGTGTGCTGGGTATGTTTTCCAGCCCGCTAACACGTAATTTGACCGCGCAAGTTATACCTAGCCACCACAATACCAGGGCGTTGGCGGTGGTAAGAAGGCTTTGGTGCTGCCTGTGGGGTAGTAGCAAGCCAACGGTAAAACCTAATATAGAAAACACTATGACTATGGGGACATAACCTGCATAAAATGCCAGTGATCGCAGCCCGAGAATTAGCTTCACCGTTGAGTCCTTTTTAATTAAGCAGATAATCTGCTACACAAGACAGGTTGTCGAATATGAGAGCATTCTGTAATGCTGTGAGGTCTTGTTTGGCAAGTAATGGCTCGGTTTGCAAGCCCTTGCCCGTGCGCACTAATATCGGCGTACAGCCCAGGCTAATGCCTGCTTGCAGATCCCTTAAACTGTCCCCGACAAGGGGAACTTCGGTTAAATCAGTGTTGAATTCCAGCGCGATGGCTTTAATAAGTCCGGAGGCTGGCTTTCGGCACGAGCAGTTTTCTTCCGGCAAATGGGGGCAATAGAATATCCCGTCGATATGCCCACCGGCCTCTTCCGCTAGCTGGCACATTTTGCGATGCATGCTTTCCAGCTCGTCTATTCCGAATAGTCCCCGGGATAAGCCTGATTGATTCGTTGCCACGGCTATGGTGTAACCTGCTTTGGTGAGTCGGGCTACGGCGTCAAGACTGCCTGGTAGAGGCAGCCATTCCCTGGCAGTTTTGACATAGTTGTCTGAATCCTGATTTATAACACCATCTCGATCGAGAATAATTAGCTTCATAGCAACTACGATTTCGTAGGTGCAAGTAAGGAAATATCGGCAATTTCCAGAAATAGTTCACGCAATTGATTGAGTAAGGCAAGGCGGTTCAAGCGTAGAGCCTCGTCGTCTACCATAACCATCACCTGATCGAAAAAAGCATCAACAGGATCTCTTAACGCGGCCGCCTGGGCCAGTGCGTCAGTGTATTCGCGCTTATTTATAAGTTCGCGAACCTGGCTGCCAAGGGTGGCTATTGAGTGCGCGAGGAGCTTTTCTTCCGGCGCGACTAGCAAAGCAGGGTCTAATTTTAAATCGGAAGAAAAGTCACTCTGCTTCGCCAGTATATTTGCGACCCGTTTATTTGCACTGGCCAATGCTGATGCTTCGGAATGGCGGGTAAATTCGCCAACAGCGTGGATTCGTTGTGAGATGTCGTATGGATTTCCCAGGTCTTTTGTCATTACCGCCTGAATTGCAGTACTGGGTATGCCTTTGTCTTCAAACCATGAATGAAAGCGCTCTATAATGTAAGTGAATACTTGCTTTATAGATGATTCTGATACTGAAAGATTCCTGTATAGCTGTGCTGACTGCCTCAGCGCATTGCGTAAGTCGAGGTCGATGTGATGTTCTACAAGGAAGCGTAGAACGGCGAGACTCGCTCGTCGCAGCGCGAAGGGATCACTTGAACCGGTCGGAGCCTGGCCGATAGCGAAAATACCTACCAGCGTGTCGAGGCGATCAGCAAGGGCCAGGGTAATGCCCACGGGGCTGTGGGGTACTTTATCGCCACTAAAACGTGGTAAATACTGTTCGGCTAAAGCACTGGCGATAGCAGGATCAAGTTTTTCAGCATGCGCGTAATGCTCGCCCATAATACCCTGTAGGTCGTTGAACTCCTGGACCATTTCGGTGACTAGATCCGATTTGCTTAACAATGCAGCCTGCTTCGCTAATTCGGGGTCAGCTCCAGTTGAGCTCGCGAGCTTTTGGGCAAGCCGTGCCACACGCTCTGTTTTGTCAAATACAGAGCCCAGTTTCTCCTGGAACACGATGCCACGGAGCTTCTCCCGTTGTGCTGCTAGTGGCTTGTGTAAATCAGTTTTGTAAAAAAAATCAGCATCTGCGAGTCGTGGTCGAATAACCTTTTCATTACCAGCAACGACTTTCGCGGGGTCAGAGCTGTCTATGTTAGCTATGGTTATAAATATGGGTAATAGTTGCCCGTTTTGATCAGTTACATGGAAATACTTCTGATGTTCTTTCATCGAGGAGATGAGAGCCGGCGCGGGTATCGCTAAAAAACGTTCTTCGAAGTGCCCGGATAAAGCAACCGGCCATTCATTAAGCGCCGTGACTTCGTCCAGCAGGGCCTCATCTATGATGGCGGTTCCACCGCGGCTAGCAGCTTCTTTTTGAACGCCATTGTGGATCAGTTCTCGACGTTCACCGAAATCGGCAATGACATAGGCTCGCCGCAGTGTCGCTGCATAGTCCGGAGCATTATCTATAATTAAAGGTCCCGGCTTGTGAAATCGATGGCCATGACTTTGATTGCCGACGTTAATACCCATTACTTTGCCGGTGATAACCTGACGGCCAAAAAGCATCACCACCCAATGGATGGGGCGTACAAACTCAACTCTGCTGGACCCCCATCTCATACGCCTGGCAATGGGCAGTTCGTCTAATGCCTGTTCAACTATCTGGCTGAGCAATTCTGCGGTGGCGCGACCGGGATTAACGTCGCGAAATACCAGTCTTTTGCCTTTTTTTGTCTCAGTAGTTTCCAGTTGCCCAACTGCCACACCGCAATTACGCGCGAAACCCAGTGCTGCAGGAGTCGGTTTGCCGTCATCGTCAAAAGCGGCTGTTATTCCAGGACCCAATTTTTCAGTACGTGTCTCTGCCTGTTGTTCGTCAAGCTCGGTGACCAATACGGCTAGCCGCCTTGGTGTGGCAAAGCCCTTAATAGCAAGGTGTTTCAGGCCGGCGTCCTGTAAACGCGCTTCGACTGCCAGGGTAAAGGCATTCATCAAGTTTTTAAGAGATTTAGGCGGTAATTCTTCGGTACCAATTTCAACCAGAAAATCCTTGCTCATGCGCTTTGCTCCCTGGCACTTGCCGTGACCTCGGCGGCGAGTTCGGACGGCGCCAATGGAAAACCCAGCGTCAGCCGCGACTGGAAATACGCAGCCGCCACTGCACGGGCCATAGTTCTCACACGGAGAATGTATCGCTGCCGTTCGGTTACCGAAATAGCGTGGCGGGCATCGAGCAAATTAAATGCGTGGGATGCTTTCATGACGAACTCGTAGGCGGGCAGAGGTAAGCCGTGTTCAATAAGCCGCTGGTTTTGCTGTTCGTAGTTATCAAAACTGGTGAATAAAAAGGTGGTGTCGGCTTCCTCGAAATTAAACTGCGACATTTCAACTTCGTTTTGGTGAAACACATCGCCGTAGGTAATGGTTTGTCCCGAGGGGGAGCGAGCCCATAATAAGTCGTAAATGCTGTCGGCACCCTGTAGGTACATGGCGATTCGTTCCAGGCCGTAGGTTATTTCTCCCGTTACTGGATAGCATTCCAGGCCGCCGACCTGCTGAAAATAGGTGAATTGCGTCACCTCCATGCCGTTTAACCATACTTCCCAGCCCAGGCCCCAGGCCCCTAGCGTGGGAGATTCCCAGTTATCTTCGACAAAGCGGATGTCGTGAACCAGGGGGTCGATACCCAGGTACTGCAGAGAATCCAGGTAGAGATCCTGAATATTGTCCGGCGAGGGCTTCAATACAACCTGAAATTGATAATAATGTTGCAGGCGATTGGGGTTTTCCCCGTAGCGGCCGTCGGTGGGTCGCCGGCAGGGTTGTACATAAGCGCTGTGCCAGGTTTCCGGACCGATAGCTCGCAAAAATGTGGCGGGGTGGAAAGTTCCCGCCCCCACCTCCATGTCCAGGGGTTGCAGAATTACACAGCCCTGGTCGGCCCAGAATTGTTGTAGCGCTAAAATCAGGCCCTGGAATGTGGACACATCTGGCACAGAAGAGGTCATGATCTTTCCTGTTAAAATTCAGCAGCGATTATATAGCCTGCGGAATTCACTGACGAGGAACTCTTGCCAATGGGTCGTCGAGGAACTTATTAGATATTGAACATGTTCAATATTCTTATCCAGTCAGTGGGCCGAGTTGTCCATTTGTAGTAACGGGCGCTATCGTGGCATGCTGCGGGCTTAATATTTGGGGGGCTTGATCATGAGTAACAAAAATCGAACGATCTATAATCGAGTAGCACGACTTACGTTTGCCTGTTCATTCTTGCTGTCTGCTTTTGCCTGGAGCAGCGATCATTGGGACTCGGTGCAGATTACAACTGTGCCGGTTGCCGATGGGCTTTATATGTTAATGGGCGAAGGCGGTAATATTGGTGTATCGGTTGGTACCGATGGTACATTTATTATTGATGACCAGTATGCACAGCTGACTGACAAGATATCTGCTGCGCTGACGGAGATATCCGGCACTAAACCACGTTTCCTGATAAATACCCATTGGCATGGTGATCATGCTGGCGGCAACGAAAATTTTGGCGAGGCGGGCGCAGTGATTGTTGCCCATGAAAATGTTCGCGCCAGCTTGCTGGTAGAGAAATCCATACCGTTGTTTAATATGGTCAAACCGCCTTCACCTAAAGCTGCGTTGCCGCTTATTACCTTTAAAGATCAGATGAGTCTGCATCTCAACGGTGACGATGTGCGCCTGTACCACATTGCCAATGCACATACCGATGGTGATGCCATTGTTTATTTTAGCAAGGCAAATGTCGTACACACAGGTGACGTGTTTTTTAATGGTTTTTATCCGTTTATTGATACCAACTCGGGGGGCAGTATTGCGGGCATGATTGCAGGGAGCAAAGCAGTTCTGGATCTTGCCAATGACAAGACTCGTATAATGCCAGGCCACGGCCCTTTGGCGACCAAAGCTGAGCTACAGGCTTACCATGACATGCTGGTGCTGGCAGAAGCGAATATTCGAAAATTGGTGGACGAGGGTAAAACAGAAGATCAGATTGTCGCGGCCAAACCTACCGCAGCGCTGGATTCCGCATGGGCCGATGGGTTTTTGTCTCCCGAGGTGTGGGTCCGTATTGTTTATAGTGGCATGCAAAAATAACGCTTGTAGCTCGTGTAGATTAGCGCAGCTGCGCAGGCAACCATGTGGCCAGTTGCGGCCACATGGCGAGCAAGGCCAGTAAAAGAAGTTGAATACCGATAAACGGTATAACCCCGCGATAAATATCGCTAGTAAGTACTTCCTTCGGCGCTACCCCCCGCAAATAAAAGAGTGCAAAACCAAAGGGCGGTGTTAAAAATGACGTTTGCAGGTTGATAGCAATCATCACGCCTAGCCAGACTGGATCAGCCCCCATCGCTAATAACACAGGACCGACGATGGGCACGACCACGAAGGTGATTTCGATAAAATCGAGAATAAAGCCGAGCACAAAAATTAGCATCATAACGGTCAGCGTGGCGCCAAACAGGCCGCCTGGCATGGCTGTGAAAAAAGAAGTTACCAACTCTTCGCCGCCAAAGCCACGGAATACAAGTGAAAATATAGCCGCGCCGATTAAAATCATAAAAACCATTGAAGTGACAAGTACCGTGGTTTCCATTACGTCTTTAAATCGCACAATTGATAGTTGTCTGCGTATCATTGCCAGTAGCGTTGCGCCCATCGCACCGACACCAGCTGCTTCTGTCGGTGTGGCGATGCCAGTAAGGATAGAACCCAGCACCGCAATAATTAACAACAGGGGTGGTACCAGACTGCGCAGTAGTTGGCCGATTGTCACCTCCCCCTGTTGTTCCGTATCGGGAGCATATTCGGGCTTAAAACGGGCTATTCCAAATATATAAAGGCAATACAGGCCCACGAGTAACAGCCCGGGCATTAACGCACCAACAAATAAGTCACCAACGGAAACAGTTTTGGGAGTAAATATGCCCATACCTAACTGGGCCTGGGCGTATGCACTGGACAGGATGTCACCCAACAAAACCAGAGCGATAGAAGGCGGTATAATTTGCCCCAGGGTGCCCGTCGCGCAGATCGTTCCGGTGGCCAGAGCCGGGCTATAGCCGCGTTTGAGCATGGTTGGCAGGGACATGAGGCCCATCGTGACGACAGTAGCACCGACAATGCCCGTGCTTGCGGCTAAGAGCATGCCGACGATAACTACCGATATGCCCAGCCCTCCACGGACTTTCCAAAACATTCTGGCCATACTGTCTAACAGGTCTTCCGCCAGTTTTGATTTTTCTAGCATGACCCCCATGAAAATAAACAGCGGCACAGCGATGAGAGTGTGATTAGCCATGGTGCCATAGAGGCGGTTCGGCAAAGCCTGTAAAAAAGCGAAATCAAAAATGCCGACGGTGGTACCAATAGCAGCAAAAACTAAAGCGGTGCCTGCCAGAGAAAAGGCAACCGGGTAGCCGAGCAAAATAACCAGACACACGGCCAGGAACATCCACAGAGGTATTAGTTCAAGCATGGTCTGAGGCTTACCTGGTTCTGGGCGCTGCGTCGGCGGCTTGCCGAGTGACACAGGGGGGGGTTAGCAAAAACTTTAGTGATTTCAAAAATTCCGCAAGGCCCTGCAGTAGTAACAGTACAGGCATTACCAGCATAAGGGTTTTTAGCAAATACACCCAGGGCAGGCCAGCGGATTCAGCAGAACTTTCCCTGATCTCCCAGCTATTGCTAACGTAATCAATACTGAGCCAAAAAAGCACCACACCCACCGGCATTAGCAGCAGCAGGGCACCACCCAGGTCTATACAAGCTCTGGTTCGCGGCGAAAACCCCCTGTAAAAGATGTCGACCCGAACATGGCCGCCCCGCTTGAGAGTAAAAGCTATGCCCAGCATGAAAACAGTAGCATGGAGGTAGGTGAGTGATTCCTGCAGCGCAATGGAGCCGGATTCGAGCACATAACGCATTATTACAATGGCACAGGTAATTACCACCATGGCCGCGGTCAGCCAGCCAACCGCTTTGCCGCAATACTCGGTGAAAGTATCGATAATGTGTATCGCGTCATTTACTAACGAAGTGTTCAACAATAAGGCCCTTTCGCGGTCTCTGCCGAGGTTACCGTGCGTGAATTACTGTCAATTATAAACCACAGTTAATGGTAACTGTGGCGAATCAATCAGGGTCAGCAAGGCTGAAGCACTGTCACAATTCTGTCATATTTTAGACATAAGCTTGTCATTCGACGCTCCTACCATGACCGCTCGAACCCGAATCTCATAGGAGAACAGTGTGAAATTAACATTAAATGTTGCTGCAGCGGCCCTGGCTGCGGCCCTGGTTGTACCAGCTACCCAGACATATGCGGCGGCCCGCGATTATATAAGCATCGTTGGTTCTTCGACGGTATACCCTTTTGCGACGGTCGTTGCTGAACGGTTTGGTAGAAGCACCGGTAACCCGACCCCCAAAGTTGAATCCACAGGATCTGGCGGTGGTATGAAACTTTTTTGTTCTGGCGTAGGAGCAGGTCATGCTGACATTACTAATGCGTCTCGACGTATAAAAAAGTCGGAGTTTGATAAATGTCAGGCTAATGGTGTTGTAGATATTGTTGAAGTACTGATTGGTTTTGATGGCATTGTGCTGGCAAATTCCAACAAAGTTTCGAAAATGGATCTTACTCGCAAAGATATTTTTCTGGCCTTAGCCAAAGAAGTGCCAGCGAAAGGATCGAATACATTGATTGCCAACCCCTACAAAACCTGGCAAGACGTCAATCCCCAGCTTGCTGATGTAAAAATTGAGGTGTTGGGGCCTCCCCCGACCTCCGGTACGCGGGATGCTTTTGCCGAACTGGCTCTGGAAGGCGGCTGTAAAAAGTTTGACTGGATCAAGGCGCTAAAAAAGCAGGATAAAAGCAAGTACAAAAAAATCTGTCATACCATTCGTGAAGATGGTGCTTACATCGAAGCCGGAGAAAATGACAACCTGATCGTGCAAAAATTGAACGCTAACCGCAATGCTATGGGCGTGTTCGGATTCAGCTTCCTGGATCAAAATAGCGACATAGTACAAGGTTCATCGATTGAAGGCGTTGCACCTACTTTTGAAACCATTGCCGACAAGTCTTACCCGATATCGCGGCCACTGTATTTTTATGTGAAAAAGGCACACGTTGACGTGATACCTGGTATCAAAGGGTTTTTAGTTGAATTTACCAGCGAAAAGGCATGGGGCAGTGATGGTTACCTGGCAGAAAAAGGCATGATTCCATTACCTGATGAAACTCGCGCCAAGTTTGCAGCTAACGTCAAGGCCCTGAAAACCATGACTGGTGAGGAAGGACTTTAGTGAGAGAAATTAT
>Ga0164315_10000245_pt1 | contig 35193 bp, 33 predicted proteins | sample GuaBasSedimGuay6_FD_113737 | JGI IMG/M metagenome (GOLD analysis project Ga0164315, IMG submission 113737) | Subseafloor sediment microbial communities from Guaymas Basin, Gulf of California, Mexico - Guay6, Core 4569-2, 0-3 cm | ecosystem: Environmental > Aquatic > Marine > Hydrothermal vents... | reverse complement strand
GGTTTGGCTCGGACTCCATGAGTGCCGGAGACTCCAGGGCTGTACGCATCCTCATTGCTGGATCAATGCGCTCGTCACGAGCACGCTGAGCCCAGTCCATGAGCCCAGGTCCGATCTGAAGGGCGTCACCGAAGACACCTCGGAACGCAATGCACGAGCCCCACGAGAGCGGAGCAGTCCACTGCTTGCCTTCTCGATCCCACGTGGTTCCTGGCACGAGCTTGACCATGTCCCGCTCGCGCATCTCGGATGCAACGTGGATCTTTCCGTCTGTGTACAAGTCGATGGTGGGCATCAGGTCTCCTCTATTTGATCTGGCTGGATCTCTAGCAGCTGTCGTGGATCGATCAGCTTGTTCTTGACGCAGTAGAGCAGGAGGTGGCGCGCTGCGTCGTTGGCGTGCCCACCCTTCGTTGGCATGTACCAGTCCATCGCCTTGAGCTTGTCGTTCTTGGAGAACCCCTTGGCGTCTGCCGGTGTCTGAAGTGTGAAACTGAGCGAGTGCTTTGCCGCCAGGAACCGAAGCACTCCGATCGACTCGGTGCTGTATGTCTGGCGAGTCTTCTTGGCCGTCTCCGTCGTGTAGATGAAGTCCTCACACACGATCGTCGGCAGAAGACCTCTTGTGATTGAGTCGTCAATCCACAAGAGGAACGCGATGTCGTCTGTCTGTCCACTGGAGAACTCACCGAGTCTGAGCTGAGCCCAGCCGGTCATCTTCCCTGGATCTACAGCGACGATTGTTCGTTGATCGAGCGGTACCGTCATGAGTACTTGTCTCCCCATCTTGTGACGATGTCAGCGCCGACAGAGAGCGGCACGTGGAATGCGTGGTTCTCTGGCATGACATCCTCGATGATGTTCTTGATCTCTTCAGCGTCTTCTTCTGGAACCTCAAAGAGAAGCTCATCGTGGATCGGGAGCAGCATGTATTGACCGGCGTCAGTCATCGACAGCTCCACCATCTTCGCCTTGAGTACGTCACCGGCCTCTCCCTGGGTGGCGTAGTTGAGCAGCTTGTACGACTCTTTCTTCGACCAGATCGCTTGCTTGCGCCCAAGGTAGCCGGTGACCACGCTGCCCTGTGTGGCGCCGAGCTGGTTGATCGTGCGCGCGTAGTGGTCGATCGCTGGGAACTGAGTCGAGTACATCTTGCGGAACTCAACAGCATCGTTGATGGAGATCCCTGCCATATCAGCGAACTTGGTGTTGCCAGCTCCGTAGAGGAAGGCGAACGTGGCGTTCTTCATGACGCCGCGCTCTTCTGGCTGGACATCCTCGTACGGCTTGCCGTACACGACCGACGTCATGTAGGTGTGCAGATCCTGACCGCCGTTGATAGCGTCGATCAGGTTCTGCTCACCTGCACGACTCACCATGATCCGGTATTCGATCTGATCAAAGTCAGCAGATATGAGCTTGTTGCCAGGGCCTGCGAGGAACGAGTCACGAACCATCTTGCCGTGCTTGCGCGCTGGGATGTTCTGGAGGTTCGGACGGGTAGAGCTCATACGAGCGGTGATTGCTTCCATTGGATTGATCTGTGTGTGGATCCGGTCGTTGTCGTCAGCGAACTCCATGAACGCATCGAAGTAGGTGACCCGAGTCTTGTGGAGATCTCGCAGGCGGTTCACCCCAGCCGCCACCGGTGAGTACCAGACGTCAGACGCAGCTATGTCGAGCAGCACCTCACTGTCGAGCGCAAGGTTTCCCTTCTCGGTTCGCTTGGTGAACTGGTGTCCGTTGGATTGGAACCAGCGGATCGTCTGTGCGTCAGCCATTGGGTTCTTGATGTGAACCTCGTCTCGGAACCACCCGAGCAGGTCTACCTCTTGCAGGTCGAGCCAGATGGACATGTCGGCCACGTAGTGTGGGTCGATCAGCATGCCTCTGGTCTCCATGTCACAGAGCACCTGAGCAACAGCCACCTCGGTCTCGTAGGCACGCTTGTACTGGGCCTCGATGATCGGGTAGAACTTCTCAGCGAGACGAGCGGTGAGCACGGTGTCGAGCGAGGCGTAGATCCAGTACTCGGGGAGGTTGATCGGCACGGTGTCCCACGTCCATTTACCTTTGGACATTGCTGACTTGAGAGCTCTGCCGCCCTGTGCTGCTCCCTTCAGGACGTGGCGCTCAGATGCAGGCTTGAGTCCCTTGGCCATTGCGGGCTCGATGAGTCCGACCATTGGCATGGTGTCGTGGAGGTTGTGCCTCGGGTACTTGACTCCGTTGTGCTCCAGGAAGTGGAGATCGAACTTGGAGTTGTGCATCACGGTGGGCCCCGTGTAGCGCTCAATGGCGTCCTTGGCTAGTCCTCCCCACATCTCCCAAGGGATCGTCCAGCCGGTTTCTGTATCCCCTATCTGGACAGTGCGAAGTCTCTCGCGCCACCAATCAAGGCCACCGGTTTCTGTGTCTACAGCTAGCCACGTACGTCTCTCACCGAGCCACGTCATGAACTGCTGGGCTTCGTCGAATGACTCTATGAGTCTCAGGTCTGGATCTGGCATACCGAGTAGTGTATCACACCTTCCCTGTGTGCACAAATATCGTGTATGCTGTCGGCATGGTCATGGGTCTCCAAACTCTGTGATCTGGCTGCAAGAAGACCCCCGTCTCACGACGGGGGTCTCTTGCGTCCAGGTAGCGGTACGTCTAAGCAACGGGGCTGACTTGATTCCTCACAAGGAAGAACATGATCAGACCACCAACCGCAGCGACGATCGCCATGACCGCAGCCACCTGCTCGCCACTCCAGTTGATGACACCGAAGATCTGAAGCAGTGCGATGAGTGCGGCAACAAGCGTTGTAACCAACGCCCAGAACCTGACGGGTTCGTTCTTGATGAAGTCCATATATCTCCTAGCTGTCGAGCAAGTCCCACGTTTGTGGGCCGACGACCCCATCGGGGACGAGGTCGACACTGTGTTGGAACGCTACTACGGACTCATGTGTCCCGCTACCGAATGCACCGTCCGCAGCGCACTGTCCATCCTGTGTGTTCTTGTCAGCGAACCCGTGGTCAGCGAGCATGACCTGCAACGACTTTACCGCACGACGCTTGCCGTCCTTCTTGGCTAGGTAGCCGTCGCCCTGTCGGACTGTCTGCATGATGTACTCCTCGGTGACTGGTGGATCGATCGGTGGCGGCGGGTCGATGACGTCGCCGTTGGATAGTGCGTGGATGCGTGAGAGATCCATGAGACCCGTGTCCCAGTGACGCGTGGATGGGACAGCGCCGTGGCAAGTCAGACCACTGAAGGCGTCCCACTCAGCGTGCGACATGCGGTACTTCGATGAGGTGCCGTACAGCCACCCGCCAGGTGGCGTTGGTGTGACGACGTTGCCGATCCCGTAGCGCTCGCGCGCCCAGCGGTAGAACGCAGCGAGATCTTCGTAGTTCTCGTTGGTCATCTCCAGCACGTTCGGGCTGTAGTTGAGGTTGGAGTAGCCGATGGTCTCAACCTGGAGCGCCTTGCAGTTCAGGTGGCCACCGGTCGTGTGGCCGGTGAGCGTCCCAACGTAGCCGTCCTCGTACTCAGCCCACTTCGTCCACAGCCGTGTGCGAAGTCCGTAGGTGTAGTGCGGGCCGCGACTGCCGTTCCCGAACCCAGGCATTCCTGTGGTCTCGGTGGTGTGCAGCACGAGTGCCACTTTCGTTCTTCCATGTGTCGGCAGAGGACCGTAGGTCTTCGACCGTACAGCGCTGTCGACTGATCCTGGGTACAACCCCATCAGATGTCCTTCCCTTTGAGTAGTCCAATCATCTCTGCGATGTCGGTTCGTATGTGAACCTGCGCCTCTCGGAGCTTGGTCACTTCGTCGCTGGTTGCCTGCGTCTTGTGGGTGAGTCCGTTGTTGATCGTGACCTCCAGAGCTTCGACTCTAGTGATCGCAGTCAAGGTCGATGCGATGTTCGTGGCCTGCGCCTTACGGATCCCCACCAGCTCTCCCTTGATGGCGACCAGCGTTGTGTGCTGCATGTACCTGATCATCCCCGCAACACCCGACGCAATGATGACGACGGCGACCATGATCCCGAGCCAGCCTCCGAAGGTTTCGGGCCAGAATGTCTCTACTGCGATGATCATGTCCATGGGTCCAAGTCGTTGGTGCCCAGTCGGATCCAGTCGATCGCCGTGATCGGAACGACGTCGTTGCCGCCGCCGTCTGCCGTGATCCAAATGTTCGTGAGTGCACCAGGCATCGTGTCGCGATCATAGTTGTACCAGGACATTCCATCGGTCGAGACCATGCCGTGGTAGACGAGTCCGACCCGAGCGATACGGAAGTACAAGCGTCCAAGATCAATGTATTGAACCTCGTTGCCAGCGGTGTCCGTGCCGGTCATCCATTGGAGTTCGCGACCGTTCCCGTCCTGCTCGTAGAACAAATGCACGGCGTTGCCAGAAGTGCGATCTGTGTCGTTGTCGTTCAGGGACAGACCGATGCGGGCGTTGTCGCCGCCCCAGTTCTGCATACCAGAGATCGCGATGATGATCGACGCGCCGTCAGCGAGCGTGTAATCCTGACGGAGTGAGACCGGAGACGTATCCGATTGGAGCAGAAGCATCCCCTCTCGGGTTGCCAGGTCGTAAACCGAGATAGCCCCAGTCTCAAACAGGTTGACAGTCCCTGCCGCACCAGACACAGCGGTCCATTTGCCGTCCAGTGTCGTGGAGTCAAACTCGTCGTCCGGTGGGTCGTCACCGGTCGTCTTAGTATCGAGGATCGGAGACCATGACGAACCAGCAGCACCGCCGCCGACGAGTTGTGTCATCGAGAGGAATGTCGTGTTCGCTCCAGCCCATCCAGTTACGGTTCCCCCACGGTTCTCGTACTGGACTTCGATGTAGTCATCAGCGGCGAGTTCGACAACAAGCGAGTAATCCCATATCGGCCAATCGCCACCGCCGACCGATAGCCCACGCTGCCCGATGACCTCGGTGCCGTTCTTGATGAACTGGAATCGGAACCAGTCGTTCGCCATCGACCCTTGTGCGCCGATGCTCGCGTTGAGCAGGTAGGTGCCGTCCGCTGGAGCGGTCAGTCGAGTCGGTGTGCCGCTGGCGTACACGCCGTCTCCTGTGTCGTAGTCGAGAGCGTCGAACGAGAGCAGCGTCGAGTTGTTGGTTCCAGCGTCCACGACTGAGAACGCAGCAGAGCGATAGATGCGTGCTGACGCAGCGTCTGTCGCAACGCCACCACCACCACTCCCAGCCTCAAACTCTTCCGGTGTCCAGGTAAGCGTGTCGCGGTCGTAGACCCTGACAACCGGTAGCGGATCTTCTGGGGTTGTCGGTGACGGGATCGCACCAGACATCGGCTGGCCCTTGACAGCGTTCACCGTCAGCGGACCAGGCAGGCTTCCAGACACGTCACCAGACGCTGCCTTGTCCCTGATCTCCGTCGACTTCATGCTGTGGTTGTGCGGCGCAACGTCACCGGTAGTGCTACCACCGACCACCACAGACACAGCGCCGCCAGTGCCGCTGATGTTGCCGGTGCCCTGGCCAGATGTGCCGCCAGGATCACGTTCAGCGAGCTGGGCGATCGTAGCGAACCAAGCGAGCTCGTCCTCGTAGATCACACGATCGATGTCGACCTGGAACGTGATGTCTGATCCTTCACCTGCAAGATCAGCCTGGATCGAGCGGATCCGCTTCGGGTATGAACGTGTGTAGCCGTCTCCGTAGTCCACGATCGGATCAGGATCGGTCGGCGGCATGTCGACGTAGAGCGAGTCACCAACCTTGAAGCTCATGAACGGACGAATCACCGAGCTCCGTTGCATCTGAAGCTGGATTGCTCGCTCTTTGTCCTTTGCGTCAGCGAGACGAGCCTGCGCGTACTGAGCGATAGTCTGAGTATCCCCAGCAGACACTGAGAGGACATCCTCGATCGATCCGAAGGCGTCTCGGTAGCCGTGTTCGGCTGGGTCTGTCGGCTGCTTGTCCTCGTCGAGCCAGGGGTACTGAGTGACCCGAGACCACAAACCGTCGTCACCGATCGCCATGACCGTGTTGACGTTGAACGCTGACTTGAGCATGCGCCCACCAATGGTGGCGTCACCAGGCATGATGACCGGACCCTCTGGGTCGTTGATCCAGTTGATTCCGATTCCGCTCTCTGGTGAGAATGGTCGTGCTGTGTAGACGTTCAGCTCAAAGCCGGTGTCACCGCCCTCAGCAAACCCAGACGGAACGATCTCCCACTCATGACCAAGTGCCACGAGTCGACCGAGCACGTCGTAGAGTGACTCGCTCGGCTGAAGATCAAGCGACAGTGCTGCTGGCCACGGTTGTCCTGCGGAGTCGAGACCATCGGTGAACGTACGGGACACTTCATCCCCAAGGTACGTGAGTTTCCCGTGGTCGTTCATCTTGTTGAGAATGTCGTTGAGGATCACACCAGCGGTTGATGGTGGTTCTCCTGGAACAACAGACACCGAGTCGACGTACGCAGGACTCGGGTTGTTCGGTCCCGAGTACACGAACCTGAGTACCAGCTCTTCAGTGATGTCGTCCGTCGTGAATATGATCTGGTACTGAGTCCAGCCGTTGTCGTTTGGTACCTTCTCGTCAGCAGTGCCAATCCAGGTGTCAAGTCCGTCGTTCTTGTGTGCCTCTAGCTTGAACGTGTCGTCTGGATTGGCGAGTCCGGTGAACATCCAGAGCGACATCGTGTACTTGGTAAGCGGGTTGACCGGCATGACCTGTTCGATCCCAGCCCACGTTGTTAGTGGGTTGAGGTACAGACCGTACGGTGATGCGTCGTACGTCTTGACAGTCTGAAGTCGGAAGCTGTTTGATGCGTGATGTGACGGCTGGTACGCCTTCCACGGCTCAAGCCCGAGACCCCAGCCCTCGATCTCAGTGTGGTCGATCCAGAACGGGTTGAAGATGCCGCTCTGGTGATGATCGTTCTGGATGGAGATCGTAAGTGATGTCTGCTCGTCACCGGTCTGCACCTCAACGTCGAGTACCTGCCAGTTGCCGTTTGTTGCACCGCCAGGTGTTCCGTCACCAGAAGGATTGCGGGCTACGTTATCAAGTTCGGCAAGGATCTCGTTGCCAAACTCAAAGTTGTTCCCGTAGGTACCGGTCGCTGCGATGTCATCAGCTCCACCGAGCGCCAGAGTCACACGCATGCCAGAGGCGAGAGGATCCTTGACGTAGGTGCGAACGTGGTACGTCCGGTTGGGCGTCACCGAGACAGACTGTTGGATTCCTGAGTGGTTGTCCGAGGCTTCCACCTCGATGTACCAGTCGTCCTCCATTGCAGCGTTAGTGTCTTGGATCGCTGTGTAGCTGATGACGTTATCGCCACGCTTTGACCAGCCCTCAGCGTTGCCGTCGTCGTCGTTTCCGTCTTCGCCTCCAGGGTTACTCAGAATTGGGTTGTCAGCTGCGTCGTCGAAGCCAGGGTTCTGGACGAAGTTATCGGTGGACCCATAGATCCAGGTCGGATTCTTCGTAGGGGACGCTGGGTAGTCGTGCGGCAGGAGCTTGTTCCAGAGCGCCACAACCTCCATGCCTCGGCCAGAGATGACTGCTACAGCGTTGCCCTCTTCGTCGTAGTCGTGCGACAGATTCTCAGCGAACCAGGCGTACCGCATTCTCTTGTCTATGAACGTCTGAACGATCACACCCTTGCGGGTGACAGGATCAACGAAGTCGTTGATCACTGGATCACCGAGCGGAAGCTCAAGACGACCTGACCCGATCGAGTTCATGATCTTGCGGAACGACGTTGTGACGTTGTTACCTGGCTGAACCGTGTGCTCAGCGGTTGGCACGTTGAGCCGGTTTGCAGTCTTGAGCCACCACCCAGCGTCTGGGTCAGGAGGTACCAACTCAATCGTGAGCAGTCGTGTTCTGGATCCAACGCACGTCTCTAGTCCGTTGGTGTGGACGACCGCTACCCAACCAGTCGTAGCCGCTGCTGGAACAATGGCGCTGATCTGTGTGTCTGCCCAGTCACCAGTAGCGAGCACGGTATACGAGCCGCTCTTGTCCTGGTCTTCATAGAGCCGCACCTCGGCCTGGTACGTCCCAGAGGTAGCGCCGAATGAGTCACCGTAGAGCGTGATAGCGCCACCCTGCGTGGTGAGTGTTGGAGCGATCTTCTGGAGGTACGGGCACGGCTGCTCATCTGTGATGTTGGCGTTGAGGTACAGGAATCGATCTGAGTCGTTCGGCTCTCCGTCACCGAGAGGTCCGTCAGTGTCTGATCCGAAACCTGCTCCGACGTTCGCGTTGGCGTAAATGAATCGTGGAAACTCGTCTGGGTCTCCGTCGCTGTGCTCAGCTGCAATGCCACCTGGACCGAACGAAGCACCGATGTTCGCTTGAGCGTAGAGGAACCGAGCGTTCACAGATGGGTCGATGAAGTTGAGTATGTGGAAGCCGGTCCCTGGGGAAACGGTTCCAGCGGGGTAGACACCCTGTGTGTCCTCTGCGATCGTCGTACCGACTGTGTGCCCAGTGAGGTTCGTGTCGGTGGTGGTCATCAACGGTACGTCACGATTGCCTGGGTCAACAAAGGTGACGAGCCACGGATCTCCGGACGTACCAGATCCTGTGACTGTGACGTCTGTGATCGTAGAGATCGCTTCAAGAAGCTCAGTGAGTCCTGTTGCGCCTTTCGTCGTAGTGCCGAGTGTTGCAGCATCGAAGACGTTGGTACCTGCGTTGAACGTCTCTGTCGTCGCTATCGAGTTGCCGTCTGGTCCCGATGTCTTGGCGGTGAGTACGGCAGCGTTCGTGGCGAACGCAGCGATGTCCACAGACGTGTGCGCAGTCATAGCGGTGGCGTAGTCAGTACCTGCCACTCCAGACAGATCAAACGCTGCCACGAGGTTCGCCTGCGATCCTGCGAGGTCAACACCAATGGCGATGTTCCCGTCTACGTTCGTGAGCGCCGACTCAAACGTGTACGTCTTCGTGTCTACTGTGAACGTGTCACCATCTGTCGGCTGCGTGTCGAGCGTGAGCGTTCCTTCAGCAGCAACGGTTACATCTGGTGCGTCAAAGTCAATCTCTCCGGTTTCCTGTCCAAGGAACACCAGCGTGAATGTGCCACCAGTAGCGTCGTTGTAGATCGACTGGATCTCGTCTACTCCGGTGTCTGACAAGTCGTAGATCGTGGCTCGGAGGTACCAGTCAGTCCCGAACGGTCCCAGATCTGACGGAGGAACGCCTTCGTCTGGAGACGCCACGCCTTGATTCAGATCGGAGACGAGGTTCCCAGAGTCGAACGTCTGCACTGTGTCCCACTCGTACAGGATGTCGAACGGCCCCGTCCCACCAACCCACACGACGCTCGTACGTGGTCGCAGAATAGACGTGTCGAACTCGCTGAATCCTGGGGAGAGAATCGTGAGTGAGGTGACTGCCACAGTCGCCTCCTATGTCAGTGACGCGTGTGCGACCCGCAGGCGTGCCGTTTGTGGAACAAGCTGCTCTGCGTCTGGCACAGACTGCTTGACGTAGATGAGCTTCGTATCTCCAGGTCCGAGGTTCCCGATGGTGTTGAGTGTTGCCTGGTACGCCACGTCATCAAGAGAGAACGTATACCACGAAGCGGCGTTCAGGTAGAGAGCAGTTGCTGTCAACTGGATCGTGTTGATCGTCTTCGTGGCAGAGTTGTTCTTCAGCTTGATTGTGCGGACCTGAGTCTGACCGCGTGGTACCTCGGCGTAGTCGAGCACCTTTGAGAACACAGCGTCTGAGTTCTCCGTATCCAAGAACAGGATTCGATCCGGTGTTGTCCCAGGTGAGAACGTCCCGTAAGCGTGAGCTTTCCTCCACTCTGATCTGTATGGGGTGCTCTGCTGCGCATAGAACCGAAGACCAGTGACGTTGCTCACAGCCGCAGACGTAATGCCAGTTCGCCACACAGCAAATGATGGCGTCCCGTCATGGAGGCTTGAGATCGCTCGATCTACCCATGTTCCGTCAACACCGTTTGTTGTGTCTATGCTCGATGACAGTCGAGTCACGGTGCCACCGCCGTTCTCCCAAGTGTTCCACCACGCTCCGTCAAACTCTCGTGCCTCTGGGAACAACAGTCCGACCATTGTCACACCCTCACCCTGGGTGCTGCCGCCAGAATCAAGAATCTTTGTGTCGTTCATGTTCTCGCTGTTTGCCTTCACAGCGTTTGATCCTGACATATCCGACCACGGAGAACTGCCGAATCCTCCTAATGGGAACGCACCAATCGTTGTTACTTGTAGAACAACAGTGCCATCAGCGTCGTATGCGAATCTGCGAGACGGTGCGTCTGGGTAGTTACCTGCCATGAGCTACCTCCCGCAGCTTTCACACGGTTGACCTGAGACAAGACCAGCGTTCCATCGTGGATGGAATGTGCCGGTTTCATGCGTTCTCTCGTTGAGGTACGCCATCGCTCCAGCAAACTCGTTGAGCACCATCTTGACCACCTCAAAGTCGACCGAACTTGGGTCTTTCTCCCAACGCACAAACACATCCCACATACGCTGAGCCTTAGCTAGTTCGTCAGGTACGTCGTTTGGTGCGAGTCCAGCGTTGATCTGTTGACGAGCGAACCCAGCTTCGGACATCATCGATCCGATCACACCAAGGTCATCCCTGATCGTGGACGGAACCTGCGCCGCACGACGCTCAAGACGAGCACCACCAGAAACGAGCATCGCTGCCTGGAGCGCCTCAAACATCGCCACAACAACGTCTGGCTTGTAGATGGCGTACTGCCTGATGTCTTCTCTTAGAACCACTTGTCATACCTTTCGATCTTGAGATTGTAGGTGCCGCTGATCGATGTGAACTCCATGCCGATCGTAGCCGGTCCCTTTGGTAGCTCGATGAACCACGCACGATTGTGATCAACCGACTGGTCGTACCTGACGCCGTTCTTTGTGAACTCACGATCACGCAGGTTGACGACGATCTGGTCACCTGCGGAGATCGACCCGTCAGCGATCGTGATCACTTCTTCAGTGAGAGGCACTGACAGCGCTGGAGTTGAGCCCGCCGACGTGCAGTCGATCGTGATGATCATGTCGTCGGTCGGCGCATTGCCGTCGATGTCGATGTTGAACGCCCGAGTGCCGGTGATCGATGACTCAAGATCAGTGATCATCGGGAGAGCTCGCCAGAACGGACGAGCGGCGAGGAGCGGAACGTCGAGCAGGTATCGCTGGTCGGCAGCTTCGCTCTTGACCTGCACCTCGTCAATCACCTCAACGTCTATCTCGCGCTGAGTGGCCTCGTCAGCGAGGTACTTGCTGAGCACGAGCGCCTGGTCATCGTAGAGCAGATTGAAGAAGTCATCGAGGTTCTTGTAGAGGTGCTCCCACGAGTTTGACAGCGTGATGGCGCCGTCCGCATCGGTGTTGAGGATCGCCATCCGGAGCACCATGAACTTCTCCTCAAAGAACTTGCGTCCGTATGAGTAGGAGCCGTGGCGGTACGGAGTCTGCGGGTTGGATCCACGCATTGACGGACGACTGTTGATGCCGTCGATCTTGACGAGGTTCCACCGGTACGTCTGAAGGCTCGTTGCGTTGAGTGCGTAGTAGCGGGGAGTCGTGTTGCTCATCGGTTGTGCTCATTGACGTATTGGAGAGCTCTCGACACGGCCTGTCCTGGGTTCTTGCTTGTTGTGGCGCTCACGTTGACAGTGTACGTCGTCGATCCTCCGACGAACGTAGGAGCGGAGATTGTCGGACCAGCGATCTCGGCTCCGATGACGCCCTCAACTTCGTCCATGTACGTCTGAGCGGACGGACCCCATGTGGTTGCCCCATTCGCGCTCTCAAACGAGTCGATATACGCAGCCGACACAGCAGTGCCAGCTTCACCGGCTGATGTGACGAGAGCTGTTATACCTTCGTCGATAGCGGTCTGAGCGTCGGCCATGATCGTGCCCATTGCTTCGTCGATCTTGATCTCACCAAGCTCATCCATCGACGCAGCTGTTTCCTTGAAGATGCCGAGCTTCTCAATCACATTGTCAAGGTCACCCATGAGGAAGGCCGCTTGCTCAGCAACACCCTTCTGGTTGAAGATGTCGAGCTCTTCTTGGGTGAGGTTGTCTTGCAGCACCTGTGTGCGCGAGGCGATCAGGTCAACGTCGGTCTGCCATGCGTCAGCTGACGTGCGCAGCGCTTCCTTGGTGAGCTCCACTGCCGCTGTGTACCCACCGAAGAGCGGGATCTGGGCCTCAAGACTGCTGACGATCGCTGTCTTTGCGTTGTTGATTCCCTCTACCGCAGCGGCAAACACACCATCTGTGTCGGTCTTCAGCTGACGTAGGATCGCTCCCTGCTCTCCGTAGAGGACGTTCATGCCGTTGATCTTCGCTGGCAGTTGGTTCAAGGCAGCGGCAGCTACGTTGCCAACTTCCTTGAACTCATCAGCAACAAGTCCAGGGTCGATAGCTTCAGAAAGCGAGATTCCCTCAAAGTCATCCTCCAGCTCGTTGACGATGATCCCCATCTCCATCATCCGGTCGATGAACTGCTGCGATGTAGCGTCGAACGTGCCGTACCCAGCTCCCATGTCAAGATCAATGTCGTTGATCTCTTCCACGCTTGCGACCATGGAGTCAATGACAAGACCGAACAGAGCGGCGTTGTCGATGTCGCCTTCAAGGTCACCAAGGATGTCAATGAACTCAGGCAGCTGCTCATTCTTTGCAGCCTGTGTGTACATCTGGCCGAGTGCCTTACCAAGGCCAGTCACGTCGGTGGTTGACTTCTTCAGCGTGTCGCTCTTCATCCAGTCAGGGAGTATTCCGAAGCTCTTCCAATCGATCTTTGCCTTCTCGACGAGAACGTCTAGCCCATCGTCCAACGCAGTGACGTCAGTGAGCGCATTCTCAAAGCCCTCCATGTTGACTGGGAAGGTGAGCCCTTCAGACTTACTGATCTCCTGCATGAGCGCATACGCTTCTTCAGGAGTAGCACCCTGCCACACCATCGATACGCCGATGTTCAGGAGCAGATCAGATGCGCCGACTGAGCCGACTTCCGTCTTCAGCTCACGCACCTCCTGGAGGAGAGCGTTGAACTCTGTGCGAGTCTCAATGGCAGACCTTGTGGTGTCCTCAAAGGCTGGCGAGAAGTCCTGCACAGCGATACCGGCAGCCTCCAGAGCGCTGACGACTCCGTATCCGAAGATGTCGTTCTGCTTCGCTGCCTCTTCAGACGCCTCGCGCACTGCGGTGAACGCCTTGACGATCCCCCAGATGGCAACACCGGCAACAGCCAACGCACCGAACGAGACAGCAATCGCACCAGATGTCGTGAGCATTGCGCCGCCGAGCTTGGCAACTCCCGTGCGCAGTCCTCCGAGCATCTTGCCAAAGATCCCGCCGCTCTTGATCGATGTGAGCATTGCGTCATTGAGGTACAGGAGCTTGAGGCCAAGCGTCTCCATGAGCGGAGCAATCCTGCCCATAATCTTGAGTGAGAACATCAAGTAGATGAACTTGCCGAGTGGAACAAGAATCAAACCGAGCACACCGAGTAAACCGCTCATTGCAATGCCAGCTGCGAGCAGTCCCTTGGCGAAGCCTCCGATCAGCGGAATATCAAACACGCTCATAAGACCCTTCATGGCTCCACCGAGCGTCTGAGCCATCGGAATCATGTCCTCAAAGATCTCACCGAGTCCGGACACGAGGTCAGCGAGCACATCAACTACTGGCTTGACGATCGCCGCACCCATCTCACCGAAGATGTTTCCGAGCTGGTCGAACCCCTCAGTCAATCGCCCAAACGACCGACCGATGCCACGTTGCATGAGGTCGTACGCCTTCTCAGTGGCGCCTGCTGAGTTCTCTAGCTTGCGCAGTGTTGCCTCAAAGCTGTCTGCCTTGTCGCCGGTGACAGCGAGCGTCGTGGACACAGCCTCAGCTGAGCCCAACAGCTCCTGGAGCTCTGTTGTGGATCCACCAGTAGCGTCAACAAGCGCCTGCAACGACGCCTGGAGTCCGATTACCGGCACAGCAGCCTCGGCTGTCTCAAAGCCGATCTCACGGAAGATGGCGTTCATATCCTCTGACGGCCTGAGCAGGCTCGTCAGCGCAGCTCGCATGTACGAGACAGCTTCAGACGTAGCGATACCAGACTTCGTCATCTCAGCGATGATCGCGTTGAACTCAGTGAACTCAACACCAGCGTTGGCCGCTAGACCAGCCGCTCTACCGATGGAGCTACCGAGCTCAGCGAACGTGGTCTTACCAGCGGCGACCGTAGCGAACATGATGTCAGACGCTTCAGCTGCGCTCAGTTCCTCCGCTGCGAATGCGTTGACTCCTGTGCTGATACCGTCGACAGCGACCGTGAGGTCCGCTGCCTTGTCAGCCATCGCAGCCATCTGCGCAACGTCAAGGAACTCAAAGACACTGTCTCTCGGGACACCGGCAGAGATCGCCTGGTAGAGACCACCGGCGATGTCCTTCTCAAGACCACCTACCTCACGAGCTACCTCACGCACGCCCTGTGACATCTCAGAGAATGTGTCAACAGCTGTGAGACCAGACGTTCCGAACAGCGTCATGACCGTGTTGATCTCGCGCTCCAGCGCCTGGAACTGAGCGATGTTTGCAGCGGTTGCTACTGCAAGCGGGATGGAGAACTTCTTGAACAGAGCACGCCCAGCGGCATCGAACGAGGAAGAGATCGACACCGCCGCGGATCCGAATGCAAAGTCGAATCCCTCGACCAGCTTGCTGGTGAACCCTCCGAAGTCTGGCGCGATCTCAATGAACGCTTCGGCCAGTTTGTTATTGGCCAATGCCCTGCTCCTTCATGTACTGGTGCAGCTCTTTCGGCTTCCCTGCGGTTGCCTGTGAACCAACAAGCTCATTCCAGTCTTTGATGACGTCGAACTTCTTCACGCCATTGTCGTTGGGGCCAACACCGGAGTTATCGGTGGCGTCCTCCTGCAACTTACGAGGGAAGAGCGCATCAAAGAGTACGACAAACCTGCGCCACGACATTGTCCAGATGTCATGCAGCGTTAGGTTGAAATGGAACGCCATCTGCGCCTCAACATTGCTCCACTGGACGGTGGCCGACCCGTATCGGGCCAACCACCTCCAGTACTCCTTCAGTTTCCCGAACCACCCAGCTCACTGGCGAGCCACTTGACGAGGTTCTGAAGCCTCGACCAATCGACATCGATCTCGCAGAGACGAAGGAACTCGTCTTCTCCGAGAAAGAGCACGAGCATCTCAGGAACAGCTTCGATCGACTGACCACCGCGCATCCAGAGGAGCATCTTGCCAGCGTGCACGTTGAGGTTGACGTCCTCAAACGTCTCACCTCCGTACACGAACGTGGCAAGTCGTATCTCCTCTTCTTCGTCAGCAGCTGCGTCGAAGTCCTTGAAGATTTGGTCGCTCATGCGGCGGCCAGTGCCTGCTCGTACGTCTCAAAGATGTCGCCTGCGGGCTTCACAGCCTGAAGCTCCAACGCTGCCATCGATGGGTTCGCACCCTTCGTATGGGCTACGTCGAGCGTAGCGATGGAGATGCACTTCGGCACGTAGAAGTCACGGACATTCTGCTCACCGGACTCTTCGTTGATGCCCTCAGTCAAGACACGGAAGAGCACTGAGAAGTACTCAAAGCCGGTCGATGCCGGTGGCACATACTTGTGGATCGCAGCAGCGGACCCGAGGGTACCAGGCGTCTCGATGGTGATCGTGCCACCGCCGAGTGCGATCTTGAGGTTCTCAAGCGAGAACTGTGCAGCGACTCCACGGAACTTGAGGGTCTGGGAGTCCTTGACGGTGGCGATCGGATCGACCAACTCGGCAGGGGTCCAGAAGCCGTACTCATTCTCTGCGACGAGGTTCCAACCGTCTTCGGAGTAGCCAACATCTTCCCAGTTGCCAGCTGGATCAGTGGTGACGTCGTCCGCACCGATGATCGGCGTGTACGGCTCAGCCGCACCAGCGGCCCAGGCCGCAATGTACATGTATCCAGGGCCGATAATTACGGCCTCTTCAGTTCTCGCCATTAGGATTCACCCTCCTGTTCGGCGTCTTCGGACTCCGCTACCGGATCCTCCACCTCGGCCTCACCAGCCTCAGCTTCGTCGGACTCCACCATCGGTCGTCCCTTGTATTGCAACTGTAGCATCGCCTTACCCATCTTCGATGGGACGGTCTGCCACTGCTTCGTGAGTCGGACTTTCTCTGAGTACTGATACTCGGAGATCCATCCTCCTGGGTTCAGTCGAACCTTCATATCACTCTCCTCGTGTGACAACGATTGCATCCATCCACCATCGAGCTCCGTTGGTATCCGGATCTTGAAGCTGTTGGATTCCTTCAAGGCCAGACACGGACACGATGTGTCCCTTGCCGACCACATGAACAGACAATACCTGCCGCAGCTCGTGCTCGACAGTCCTCATGAGCAGGTCTGACGCTGGCCAGTACGGAGCTCCTGAGCTCGTCGTGCCGCCCCACGAGTTGAACGTGATGCGCGCACGATCAATACCCGCCTCTGGCAGCACAGGCACGCCGACCACACGAGCGACGGTGAGCCACGGATAGACGATCTTGTCGTCATCCACCGGCAGTGTTGAGGAGATACGAGACCCAGGATCGATGATTGCTTGGAGGCTCGGTAGTGCCTTGAGCCAGTCGACCACCATGTCGACAGTCGACGGAAGCATCCTCGATGGCTTGCCTGGTGTGATGTTGATCGTCATCGTCAACCCTTCATATACGCAGCAATGTCCACAAGCGCTGGCCGCAGATACGGATGCGCTGGATGGAATCGTGTGCCGAGCTCTTGGTAGATACCGTACCGCACGTTCGTCCCGATCCGCACGTATGGATTGCTACCGCTGTTCACTTCATAGGTGATCGATCGACGGAGGTTGCCGGTGTCGACAGGTACACGTTCCTTGGCAGCTGCCTCACCAACCTGTCCGATGACAGACAAAGACTGAGTCATGTCCTCGCCAGTACCGAGGCTCTCAATCGCCTTGCGATCGAGCTTGAGGTGGAACCCATCTACGTTGATGAGTCCCATCAGGCGAGCAGCTCTTCGGCTGTCCACTCATGCTCTTCGGTCATGATCTCGTAATGGTGGAACTTGCCCTTGAGACCCATCCACGTGGACACACGATTGACGGTTAGCCCAAGCCCCAATGATTCCACGACCAGCACATCACCGATCTGGATGTCAACTGATTCCTTGAAGATCCAGATGTCCCAAAGCGGAGTTACGCCTTCTGACCACTCCACACGGACAGGGATTGCTGGGTCGATGGTGACGAGTAGTTCCGTCTCCTCACCGGCCCAACCATCAACTTGGGATTGGTTTCGCCGCTGTACTGCGGACTGTACGGCTGTCTGCGAGAGCGATGATGGCACTTGCTTCCTCATCTGTTAGCTCTAGCGAGGATACCGCAGCAACAGCGTGGAAGGAAGCGAATGCGTCAAGCTCACGCTGGGTCCAGTTGTCGAGCATGAGGTACGTGCCGCCTGGATCCCAATAGAACGCCGGTGAGCCGCCGCCGTCAAGAGACAGCTGCGTGTAGATGAAGATGCTCTTTGAGATCACGAAGTTCGGGCGCTTGATGAACTCGCCGTAGTCGTCACGCGCGAGCATGAACGTGAACGTCCTCACATCTCCTCCTGCGTGGACTCAAGAGAACGCTGAGCGCGACGAGCAATCCGCTTCGCCAGGTTCTGGAGTGCGTCGTCGTACGGCACACCCTCCTTGAGCCAGCGCTCAAAGTCTTCGCGATCAGCCTCGGTACCGGCGTGCATGATCGAGCCCGTAGCGCCTCGGATGTTCGGATCCTTGAAGCTGATGTCGACGTCATCGACACGGATCCCCTCGTGGAATGGAACAGCCATTAGCCACTCTCCCTTGCTCGGTTCTCCAGGTAGGAGTCAGCGTCCTCACGGCTGTTGCCGTGCTCCTCAGGAATAGCGACACCGCCGATGCTGACGATCGTTGTTGCTGATCCCTCAGTCCGCTTGCCGCTCGGTTCCATTCCCAACTTGCGAGCCTTATTGAGAATGGCCGCAGCGATCCCCTTGCCGAGCTCAGACACTTCCTTGTCGCTGTCGAAGTTGACCTTGTGTTGGCCCATCATGACTGGCGTACCGCGCTCTTGAAGGTCTACGTCTGCAACCTCTTCAGGCTGTGACGGATCGTCCGTGGCTGGATCGTAGAGCGTGCCGACTGTGGCGGCGCTCACCATGAGATCCTCGATCGGAACACCAGTGGTGGGGTCTACTTCTCCAGGGGAGGCTTCCACCCCATGGCCACCAGCCGATCGTACGGTACCTTCGTCGCTTGCGGGACTGTTCCCCACCATTCGTTCTCCTTCTCAAAGCCGAGTCTCCATATCTCCCACAAGAGCTCTTGGAGCTCAGCGGGAGAGTCTGCATCCAGTATTGTACCCCATTCTGAGTCGGCAAACAACTCACGTAGTGCGTCACCAACGATCGGTCTCAGGCCCGCTGCCATTCCGAGGATCTTCGGTGAGTCAGAGTTTGCTGTCGGGAGCTGCATGCCGAGAACCCAGAGAGCCATGTTCGCCATGTGGAAGTCGACGGTCACGTCACCGACTGCGTACCAGTCCTTCGGATCCAGGATGTTGTTGAAGAACGAGCGGATCTTCGTGTCGCCTAGTGCGTCGTTGACAGATGTATTGCCGGTGAGAACAGCGTACCCACGCTCCACCTGCGGCATGCCGTACCGACCGGTGAGAGAGAGCTTCCTCGTGGCCCCGTTAGGCATGATGACCTGCTCAGTCACCGTGTTGGTGAGGCCCTGGAGCATGTGAGCTCCCATGTCGTTGGTGATCGCCTCATCGAGGCGCATTCCACCCTTGACCTTGCCGCGGTACTTCTTGAACTTGGCGATCTCAGCGAGTTTCTTCTCGTACGTCTTCTTGTTCCCGTTGGGTTTCAAGTCCTTTGTTCGTTTCTCGATCTGATCAGTGAAGTACGCGCGCACCGCCTTCGCCTCTGCCGCCGTGAACAGGTGATTCTCGGACACCATCTGCGCCATCCAAACACCAGCAGCACGGTTCACCGTGGCGTCCATGCCTGCGGAGAGAATGGCTGCGTTCGCAACGATGCGGTCAACAGAGATCCCAGTGTTGGATGCGACCTCCTTGAATGCTCCGTTCCACGCCTGGTAGAACCGCATCTCATGACGTCGCCTGAGGCTCTGATTCTCTGGCAACAGATCAATGACTACTGCTGTGAGCTCATCGCTGGCTCTGCCGGTGAGCACAGCAAGTACCGACTCCGCAAAGAACTCCTGGTCTCCCTTGGCTGCGTACTTGGAGACAGGATTGAACCCCATCTCCCGCATCGCCTTGCCGAACAGACCGTCAGGATCGTACGCCATGCCCATCTTGAGCAAGACAACCTCGTCCTGTGTGCGAGCCATGGACAGTCGCACCTTGTTGGGTGGAATCTCATCGAGCTCAAAGCGGTACGGAGCAAGAAGCATGTTCTCGTCGAGCGTCTTGAACGCTCTGCGGAGGGCGCTGATAGTTTCCTTGGAGTCCTCAGCTGCGCCAGTCAGCTTCACTCTCCTACGCGACAACCAGCTCTTGTCTGGCAGTGAATCAGGAACGAGATCCTCACCGATGTACTCGCTAGCCTGCTTCAGGATCCGCTCAAAGTTCTTCTTGATCCTCTTCTTGGTGACAACAACCTTCTTGCGAGATGCCAGCGGAACAGCCTTGTCCTTGACGATGACAAGAACCTCTTTGCCCTTCTGCTTGCCGGTCTTCGCTATCTTCGTCTGCGCGTACCAGTACTCGTGCATGTACGAATGCTGAAGGCGCTCACGCATCGCTTTCGTCATCCACTCCAGTGAGATCGGAACCATTCGACCTCTCTTGTCTATCACCTCAACGATGTCCTTTGTTGGGCTCACCTTTGTTCTTGACGCACCGATCCGGTTGAGCATGATTGACAGCTGGTGCTCAGTCATATCTGGGTAGTGAGTGTTGAGCCACATCTTGAAGTCTGGCGTCTCGTCGGTGAGTCTGATCGTCTCGCCACCGTCGTGCAGTCGGTACATCGCCTTCTGCTGCTCTCGGTACCCAAAGTAGGCAGCGTCCAGCTCGTCATCGATGACCCTGGTTACGTCGAGGTACAGCTCAAAGATGTCCTCCCCATCAGCTCCCTTTGCTGGCTCAAGCCAGTAGCCGAAGTACCAGTCGTCTTCTGCGAGGAACCTCTTCCGGTTGGCCTTGAGGTACTTGTCGATCTCCTTGGTGAGCGCCTTCTCCAGCATCTCTGGTGTGACGTCCAGCTTCAGCTTGACGATCTCTTCACTTCCGGAACGAGCAACAGCAAACCCAGTGTCTGGTCGGAACCCAGTGAGGTGCGTCGTACCACCAACCTCTTCAGCTCCAGCTTCCAGAGCTTCTGAGATCTCACGAGCGAGCTTCTTGCCGCTGATCTCCTCGTGGTAGAACTTCGTGTTCGTGCTCCGGTGCCTCGGGATGATCTCGCCGTCTGTGTACCTTTGGAGCCACGCAACGAACTCAGGCGAGTTTGGATACCAGCTCTTTGGCAACGGAATGTCAGATCGACTGAGTAGCTTCTTCGCCGCTCGCTTGTTGGCGAACAGGCTCCACACCTCACGGTCGATCTCAGCTGCGGTAGCTCCCTTTCCAACCCCAAGGATTCTCGTATAGATCTCAGCAATGAACTCGTGGTGAGCGTCCGGATCTCCCTCACGGATCCCCTTGTACGCCTTCTGCATCCACGACGGCATCGACCCGTCGCTCGACGTTGCCTGGAGCACCTCTTTGGATTCACGCACGAGCTGTGTGTTGATGACGTCCTCGACGAGCTCTACCCGATACTCAACAAGCTGGGCAAGGACAGACATGTCCGGTCTTGACGGAACGTACGTCTTTGGAATGAGGTCAACACCACCGGTGTACATGAGCAGATCATCGAGCGCGCCGATCGAGTCGACGTCTGGGTACTCGTCGAGCAGCTCCTGCACCACCTTCTTGGCGATTGCAGACCGCTGTGTTGCCTCGCGACCTGAGTCCATCGAGTGCGAGAGCTCATGACGCAGAACCAACGTGAATCCGTCCCAGTCGAGCGTATCGATGAGGGACTCCACGTCGTCAAGATCAGCGTCACGCGCTAGTGATATGGCGGTGCGGCCTGTGACCGGACCACTGGACGACGGAAGCTGTGTCGCTGACTGAACAGTGATGTGGAGCTGTCGCTCATCCATCCGGATGTAGCCGAACGCAATGTCTCCCTCACTGTCTCTGATCGGAGCGAAGTGGACAACGACAGACATCGGTCGATCTGCTGGCGCCATCTTCGCAAGCTCAGCATCTACGAGCTCATCGACCTTTCCTGAGTCGATGATCTGCTCCCACGACACGACCGTCTCTTCAGTCTCGTTCCTGAATCGGACACCTGATCGTCCTGGCTTGTCGACATGAACCTGCACGTTCTCGGTCCTGAACCCAACCGGAACGCCCTCAGCGTCGTACACGTGAACATCAACATCGCGAGGACTGTCAGACGTACGACGTCTCACGTGCTTCGTGTCGAGCTTCTCTTGGACCGCTTCAACGAATGTGTTCGTCTCAATACGCTCAGCAGTCACAGCATCTGACCACTCGTCTGCGTAGATCTCTGTGCGCGGACCGCGGTGGTACTGGTCTGTCCCTCGTCTACCGAAGATCGCTTCAAGCTGCTTCGTGGAGTGTCCCTGACCCATCTCGTTTGCCACCACGATCTGACGTCTGCCCTGAGCGTCGTCGAAGATGTCAGTGACGATGCCGTGCATCGGGTTCCACTGGTCAGCCTCAGTGGTCCGGACGATGTCGATCTTCTTGCCAATCTCGTACACGGTTCCGTCGTCGGCCACGTGCTTGGTGATGCCGCCAGTCGTGTTGACGATGTTGTTGTCGAGCAGGTACTCAGCCCTGCGAGCGAACACACCAGAGAGGTGAGCTGTAGCGCTGTCGATCGCCTCGTCGAGGGTGCCGCCAGGCTCCCACAGGTCAATGAACTTGCTCCTGCTCGTTTCTGACAGCTCACCAACACGCTTCCTGATCACGTCTGCAAGTTCGTCATCAAGATTACGGGCGAGCATGTCGCGCAGGAGCTCCGCTTCCTTCGGCGTAGCGAAGTGCGTTACCTCCATGTACGTCGTGAAGTTACCGGTGCGGACTGTGGCTCGACCTCCGATCAGAGACGCCTTGTCGCCACGCACCAGCGTCGGCAGTCCCTTCCATTCAATCGTTGCCCCGCCGTTGACTCCGTCCACGTTCACGCCACCAGCGAATCCGTCCTTGCCCTTTGAGACAAACCGTCGAGCTCTTGGAACTAGGAAGTCCTGTTCAGCGAGAGTGAGCTTGATCTCTGTGAGCGCTGGTGCGTTCGTTGCTCGCCGGTACACCTCGGTGCCGCCGACCCAGTCCTCGATGTTCTTGATCCTGAATATCGACGGCAGCTCACCGTTGAATCCGTAGTCGACAACCCTGTCAGCGATCCCTGGGTGCACCTCACCGATCGTGAGTAGAGCGAACGAGGACTCAGTGTCGATCGACACAGCACGACGGTTCGCCCTGTTGACCATCGAGTTTCCAGTGTTCGGATCTGCCTCCATGACAAGCCGGTCAAACAGGTTGAGACGAGACATCCCCTCAGCGGTGATCTCGTCAAACGCCTCGCTGATCTGATCGCCAACGAAGTACGGCATGACGGCGATGTAGTCCTCGCCCTGTTCACTGAGAGGAATGACACGAGTCTCGATAGAGATTGGAATGTCGTCCAGCTTGCTGCCGATGAAGTCGGACACGCCGTGTGACAGCGTGATGGTGTATGGCTCACCGCCATGCCCAGAGGTGAGCGGCTTGATGAGGAACACACGACCGTCGCCGTCGATGACCTTGAATATCTCTCCGTTGACTCCAGCGTCACCGATGACCGACACATTCGCTGCGCCGTAGATCTCATCGAGTGATCTGCGCAGATTACCGAAGTGAACTTGGCTTGTGCCGATGCCGTCGCTCACTGTCTGGAGCTCGTCCATCAGGTTCTTCCACAGACGAGCTGCTTGCTGTCCGCGCTCATACGTGGACTCAGCTTGCGGAGGGAGGTGACGGAAGATCATGTCGGTGTCTGACCCGAACCCGATGACGTCCTGCCAGAACCCAGTCTTCTCCCAGAACTCTGGCTCAATCGCCAGCATTGACCAGATGAACTTGGTGCTCTCAGGTGAGTTAGGAACGAGAGGAACGCCGTTGACCTCTGCTACTCCGGTAGCTCTGTTGATCTTCAGCCCTTCAAGCTGCTCAACGACCTGCTCAAACGTCTCCCACTTCGTAAGCGCCACTGGTCGACCGGTCTGGATGTCGATTGGCCCCTTGAGCGTGAAGATGAACTGCTCGATCTCAGCGAAGAGAGCTCCCTCTTCCCCGTCGTCTTGGATCAGCTTGAGGTACTTGACGAAGTCGTCGATCGCTTCCTCGCTGTACGTGCTATCGATGTCGTCCAGCGACCCACGCATGTACCGAATTACATTGTCCATGTCGTCTGGGCCAAGAATCGTCTCGTTGCCGAACGGATCAACAGCGTCCGCAGCGGCACCCATCGTCAACTTGCGGCCTCCGGTGATGTCAGTGCCAGCGTGCGGAGGCACAGCCCTGAGACCGGTGCCGGTGCCAGCAGCGGTGCCGGTCGCCATGCCGAACCCTGTTCCAGTTCCAGCAGCGGTGCCGGTCGCCACCTGCGGAAGCTGCCATGACGGAGCTGGGTCTTCTGGTTCGCCAGCCTCACGGAACCATCTCCTGAGACGAGCTTCATCAAGGTCGAGCACCTTGGCAACCGTTCCGTCGTCACCATAGATCCCCTCTTCAACCAGACGAGCGCGCCTGTTCTCTTCAGCTCTCTTGCCGAGCGCCTTGAGCCGATCATCAAGACTGTCGATCCGATCAGCTGTCTCCCTTGCTTCAGCAGCTTCCTTCGTTGCCACGAACGCTTGGAAGTCGGCCACCGAGGACGGCGTCCGCTCGTCTACAACCTCAGCTGTGCCGGTCACGCTGCGCCGATACTTGTTGATGTCAACCACTGTGCCGGTCGTCTCGTCGATGATGTCGTCAGCGATTGTCCGAGCAATGTTCTCGCTGGACCGCACATTGACCGCAGCCTTGAGCGCCTCCTCGTCGATGATCGACGGGAGCCTCCCAAAGAACCGAGCCTGAATCTCAGTGATCTCTGACTTCGTCTTCGTCACCCACCCAAGGTTCTTCACGATCTCATCGAGCTGCTTGCGAGCGTCAGCAACAGACGCCGTCAATACGTCAGCCTGCCGAGCCATTGGATCCATGAGACGCTGGAGCACCTGTGGATCCTGGACGCGCCTCACGCCACCAGATAGGTATTGCTCCAGCGCTCGCTTCTTTCTCCGGTAGTCAGCCTCACTCACCCCGAGCTCACGGAGAGCGCGGTCCACGTAGTCTCGGTAGAGGTCGATGTCGACTCCGAACTTCTTTCCTGTTCTCTGAATGTTCTTGTAGTGCTTGAGGCCATCGGTGATGTAGCCCTTGATGACCCCGTTGTACATGGCGTCGACTTGGACGCCGAAGTTGTTGATCTTCTTGAGCTCTCCAGTGAGCAGGCCGAACATCTTGATGACGTCCCTCTGAGTCACCTTCCGATAGAAGTCATCTGCTCGATACGCGTACCCACCCTTCCCGAGTATCGACTCAGATGCCTTGTCCAAGATCGTGGTGAGTGCCTTGACCTTCGGATGAACCACAGATCCGAACGCGTCGAAGTTCGCCGCCATGATCGACTCAGTGATCACGTCAACGATCTTGCTCGGGTACTTCGCCTTCATCAAGATCGCACGCTGTGGGATGTTGTCAATCAGACCGATCGAGTAGAGAACTGGGTCGACGAGCGACTCAAAGTACGCATCACCAGCCTTGATGAAGTTGCCGAGCGTGAGCTTCGTAGCGAACTGAACAAGTGGCTGAGAGATACCGGTCTTGTCGGCCACCTTCTCTGTGAGGTAGATCGCTGTGGTCGACGCCACGTTGAACTCTCCGGTTCGGTACGCACGTCTAACCGCCTTGGCCCAGTCACGCCACGTGTTCTTTCTGCGGTCAGCCTTGATCGACACGACCTGCTCTTCAGCCGCCTTGTTGTCGACCGCCCCGTGGCCCTGCTTCGCAGAGAAGGCACGTCGGCAGTTTGGGTGCTCGATCACGTGCTCCATTGCATACTTGATCGTCCACGTCTTGCCGTCAGCCTCAGCACACTCTTCATCGTCGACAACGCCATCGTGCACCTTCACACGACTGACGCCGTCCTCGGCGTACTTGTTGAGCGTCCCAGAGCTGTAGGCGTTGGCTGACTTCGTGCGCACAAGCATGCGCGTGTACGTCTCCATCTCCCAGTGGTTGCCACCAGCGTCGATGATGGTGACGCCGTCTTCCCACAGATCGTCAGCGAGCTTCTTGGAGACCTTCTTCGGATCTGCCTCTCCAGTGAGCAGAGCCTGCGCTATCGCCTCTCTGCTCTTCGTCTGAATGAGAGCGATGTCTCCTGGATCCATCCCCTGGTACATCTTCTGGAGCTCGATCTTTCGATCGAACTCAGCTGAGTACTGCTGGAGTTTCGTGCCGACGTCGTCGTACGCATCCCACGAGAGGACGTCAAGCGCCTCTCGGTGCGGAAGACTGAACTCCATCGAGGCGCCGGTCTCTCTTCCAGCGATGAACCACCCTTCCTCGTAGAGGCTCGTGATCCCATCGTCTGCCCACAGCTGCACGCTTGAGTCGAGCCCAGAGAACGAGGTGCTGACCTCACGCTTCATGGCGTTCAGTCTGGAGATTTGAGAAGCCTTCGACAGCTCACTGTCAGGCAGTGCGTTTGCCTCAGCGATCTTGGAATCGAGTGTTCCCTGAGCTTCGTGGATCTGAGTGAGAAGCCAACTCTGCCTCTCGTCTTCAACTCCTGGTGCCTTGAAGTCCATCGTCGCCCCCTACACGGTGGCGTAGATGTCCTGCATGGACTTCTGGTGCTCCATGAGTCTTGCCACCAGAGTGCCGGTGCCGTTCGCATCGTCTGGCACGAGCTCCATCCAGACTCCAACAGATCCGGTGTCGGTACCGTTGGCTTCCTTGTCCTTGTCCAACCAGAACTTCCACATCCTGATTGCGACCTTGTACTTCTCGGTGGGTTGGCCCCAAGATTCAGAGGTGTTTCCAACCGACTGGGAGACTGGGTCTCCACCAGTTTCGGAAGCGGTGAGCAGCCAGCCCATCGCGGTGGCGCCTTCGATGGTGCCTGCTTGATCGTAAAGAGCCTGGAGCTCTTCGTCTGAGAACCTACACGGATCGCCTGTGTCTCTGAGGTACAGCCGCATTGTGGCGATCGTGTTCATCTGTTCCTCCGAACGAGTGGGACCGGAGAGGTATGAGCACCTCTCCGGTCCATTCGCTTACTCCGCTGCTTCGGGTTCGGGTGTTTCCACAGGAGCTGTGCCCCGTGAATCCGTTCCCTTGACATCACTTCCAGTGAGCGCGTCCATTTCCATGAGCGGCCCCTGGCCCGCGGTGACGTCCGAGACAACCACGCCAGTACCAGTGACGTTCACAGGAACGTCAGTGATCTTGACCATGTTGGCCTCGTCGTATGCCGTGGGGTAATCGGCGTTTGGGTATCTTTGTGGACTCATGCAAGTGCCACCTTCCACATCGAGGACTCGGGAACGGCAAGCATACCGCGCCTCGTCCGCGCAACCATCTGAGCGATGACAAGACGGGAGATGTCCGAGGGACGCTCGGTGTCAACCCGCATGTCATGCTTGATGTACTCAAACGTGTTCCGCTTCGGCTGAATGAGGAGAACCTCATCAGCTGCCGCTCCCTCGTAGTCCCAACGCAGGTTCCCCATCTGCATGTTGTCGCCTTCGTAGACGATGATGCTGGAGATCTGGTTGACACTCGGGTTGGGACCAGCTGTGTCGGACTGACGTCCGAGGAACAGGTCTGTGGCGTTGGTACCGGCACCAATCGAAGAGGTATCGCTGATGAGCGAAAGCGCATCATTGAGCTCATACGCCGTCGCGAGACTGCACAGGGCAATCGTGGGACGGATGGCATGCCTACGACCGAAGCCGTCTTCCTTCAGCGCTGCGTCAGCAAGCGCCTTACGGAGAGTCAACCTGATTGCTTCCAGCCGGTTGCCCGAAGGCGCCGTCTGGAGAGCGGTCGTGTTCCCAACAGCCGCGTAGTTGAAGCCGAGCAACGGCGACAGGTAGATGTGGTTGAGCAGTGCGTTGTACGAGTCACCGAGTGACTTGTTCGCAAGCTCAACCTTCCAACCTTCGTCGTAGACCTCGACGTCCTCATCCCACTCAAACCCGTTGGTGTAAGTGATCATCGGAACGGTCGGGCCCTGCTCTGCACGCGTGGTGCCGAATCGAACTTCCTGCCCCTCAAGATGCTTGAGCCAGACAGAGTCGGCGTACATCTGGAAGCCTGAATCGATCAGACGGGGAAGGTTGGGATTGCTGATCGTCTGGTAGATCGGCTTGTAGAGAAGCGGGTGCTCGTCCCTGCCACTCTCGATCTGCACCGTGACGTACTGCGCCAACTCTTCGACCATCGCGCTCGATCCGAGGAACTCACCCATCGGCTTGGTCAGGTTGAGCTTCTTCAGCGAGCCGTCAGGCCCACGAGGAATCTCAAATCGTGTACCGGCTGCTCCGGATTGTGCTGCTTCTCCCACCGCGTACTCGGTCATGACCGAGCCGCTGCGCTCAGCGAGGAGGCTTTCCTTGGTAATCATTCTCGCCATGGTTATGCCCTCCCTGCAAACGCGCCTGGGATGACGACCATCCACCCGAAACCACCAGCAGCAGCAACAACTCGTGCGACGGTGCCAACCGGCGTGTCCCACGGTGCTGACTGCGCCACATCGATGAACGCTGTGCCGGTGAAGAAGACATCGTCTCCTATCGCCCAGCCGCCAGCCTTGGCGGGCAGCTGCACTTCGCGCTCTTCCTGACCGATTGACAGCGACACTTCCGCTGTGTCGACCACATCGGTATCACAGAATCCGAAGACTCCACTAATACCAGCAGGATCGCCGTGCAGAAGATCGCCACCAGAGTCATTGGTGACTACGAGAGACAGTCCATCAGAGGTCTTGTGACCCATGTGTGTCTCCTATTCCCAGACGGTGCCCTGGCGGGCATCGTCCGTCTTGTTGGAACCGCCACCTGACACGACCGTGGTCTTACCCACGAGTGCCTTGATGTACGGACGGTCGAGAGCTTTGGTGATCTCACCGGTGATCTCTTCCTTGGTTGAAGCGTTGGTTACGGATGACATGACTGCGTCACGCACCGCTTCCTTCGCCATCTCAGCTGTGATCTCCGCACCATCAATCGCCTCGTCAACAGCCTTGCCAAGCTCTACAGCTTTGCTAGCTCCAACTAGGGACCGAACGGCATCAATCACAGCCGAGGAATCTGCTTCATCATCAAACTCAAAGATGACCCGCATCTCGCCAGCGAGTTCTACGTCGCTAGACAGCTCATCCCTGCCCTCCGCACGAAGTGCGGTAGCAAGGTGTGCAGGCACCTCATCGAGCTTGAGGGAAGCGATGACCTCTTCACGAGTCACTACATCCTCCTTGGTCTGCTCGCCACTTACATTGATCAGTTCGGTCTCCATTCCAGCTCGACCCTTTGGCGTCCAGTCCAATGACCAGAGGTCGAACTCCGTCACCCTGTCGTCCTCAGTGCTTCTGACCCCAAAGATCGAAACACTGTTGACGATGTCGGCTCCGGACTCTGCCAGTCTCAACTGGGTTCTGAGATCCTCCGCTGTGCGCGGTACGTATCCCTTCACCAACAGCTGACCCTTACCTTCGGAATCCGACACGTACTGGGCACCTACCCATGCCGTGACCGCATCCCGATATTCCCAGGACACCTTCTCAGGATCCTGGTGACCTTTGTAGCCTGGAGGACGCTTCGTGTTGAACTGCGCCTCCAGGTTTCTGAGAAGAGCCTCGTCGTAGACCGGACCTGCGCCCTGGTCTCCACGACTCGGCTTGATCGACACCGTCACAAAGAACGGGTCGTCGTCTGTTTCCTTGAGCTTCTCGATGTCGAACCCAGATGCAAACGGAACTTCATGTCCGCTGGCTTCAGCTGGAGTAAGAACGGCGATCTCACCCAGCAGCTGTGAGCCCTGTTTCACGATCTTCATCCTCAAACTCCTCTTGCTCGTCCTTCATGAGAGCCTCGGCCTGAGCCATCTTCTCTTTGACTTCGTCCTCGATCCTATCACTCTCAGTTGGAGATTCATCAAGGTCGTACGGATCGATCTCCTTGATGAGCTTCATCAGCACGTTGTTCGCTGTGTGCTTGGAGACCATCTGACCGTCGTTGAGAGCGATCAGGGACTCAGCAAAGTTGCGGAATGCCTCACCCTCAGTCTTGAGGTCTCGCAGTGCAAGCTCATCCCACGTAACGGTGACCCGCTCGCGCTTGTTGAGGATCGACTTGAGAGCCATGCGACCGATAAGTGACCACACAGACTCTGTCATCGTTCTCTTGCGTTTGGTCTTGTGCACGAGCGGCGACCCCTGCTCACCGACCGACGCCTTGGAGCTTGCGATCGCCCCGCCGAATGCCCACTCAGGCACCTCGGACGCATCAACGATGTTGAGGAAGATGAACTCCAACAGCGTGGTCGTGTCGCCAAGAGGCGCACGGGCCTGGATGATCTCAGCACCTTCGGAATAGATCGAGGATCCGGTCGCCATGATGTCCGGATCTCCGGACTCAAAGAAGAGGACGTCCTTGTTCTTAAATCTGAGACGACCCTCAAGAATCTCGGCGTCAGAGAAGTTGTTGTTGATGAACCGAGTGACGTCACGGGCTCGGATGATCAGCTTCGCTGTGGAGTGGAGCTCGCTCGATGATCCTGCATGGAGCATCACGTCGTTGTAGAACTTCATGTACGGCTCAATCGGTTCCAGGTCCGAACTGGCGTGGAGCTCACCGATCTCATCCTCGTTCTGGAGGTGAACAGCTGGCACGAACCCGAGCGGGTTGTCCATGTCACGAGGTGGCTCTTCGTCGTTCTCGTACTTGAGGATGATCTTGTCGGCAGTGATCGTCTCGTAGAGGATCACTTCCACCAACTCACCCGTCGATCCGTCTGGCCGCATGAACACATGCTTGATCTTGACGGCTTCGATGGCGTCGAGATCCTCATCCTTGGAGATGATCTCAAACGCTTCGGTTGGGATCAGCGCGAGCTCCAGGTCTTTGTCGTCAGGGGTGTACAGCGCAGCGTAAGCGCCTGACCTGTTCATCGGCCTCAGCTTGACCAGCACTTCCCCGTCACGAAGACACATCTTGTGCGCCTTCTGCATCTGTGATGCCCACTGAGCAGTCAATCGATCGAGCCACATCTGCTCATCGCCGCCCTGGGTATCAGCAGTGAGGATCGGTACGCCCATGAATCCAACCGGCACATTGATCGCAGGTCGTGAGAATCCGGATCCGAGCTTGTACCGCTGATCTCGGTTGTAGTAGAGACGCCGAGCCAGCGCGTAGTCCACCTCAGAGGTGTCGAGGCGGTACGGAGAGGTGAACGTCGGGTCGAATGTTGGCAGCGATCCAGGTGACCGCAGCTGTGTCTCAAGGTTTGGATCTGGGATGGTAATTGGGATCATGTGAAGCTCGCCTTCGTCAGCGCGTTTCGGATGCTATCAGACTTATCACCTGGCGCCATGCCTGAGATCATCGCAGCCTCCAGCATCTTCTCAACGGCATCAAGCCGATCGTCATGTCTTCCTTCATTGAAGTCGATCCACTGATCGTAGAAGTTCTCGCTGTCAATGTCGTCCTTCCCAGTTGGGAAGATGCCAGGACCGCCTTCGTACACGAGCACTCTGTCGGTCTCAAAGTGCACGCTCATCGTCTCAAACCGTAGCTCTTTGCTCTTGGTTGTGGGGCTCTTGTACGCAGGGACGTTGGTGTTTCTCCAGATGTCCTGCTTCGCCGCCACTGAGAATGCGACGGCTTCGATCGCCACACGTCGTAGCCCCTTCTCATTGTGGAGCTTCTGGAGCTGCCTCGTTCCATCAGCGATGTTCCAATCTGAGCTGCCCATCGTCCCGAGCAGATACACGACGCCGTCAGGTGTCCGACCGCCCCAAGCAATGGCGTACTCGTCTGGTTCAGCCACCTCGGTTTCACCGGTTGCTGGATCGACACCTCCGAAGTAGATGAGGCGCTGCCACGGGATCTGGTTGTGCGAGACGAACGTGAGGATGTCGGCCTTGAGGAGCTTGCCGCCTTCGTCAGTGGCGTCGTTCAGATACTTACGAGCGAACCGCCTGGTGCCCTGTCGCTTGAGCGCAGCATCGAGCCTTTCCTGCGGCATCCACAGCGGAGCTCCCTTCTTGCCGTACGTCCCATCGGTATCGACCGCTGACAGGTGCATGTGCTGGTAGCCCTCGGAACGACTGAGCGTTGCTGTGAGGTCTCTGCCGGTCTGGAGTGTGCCGTAGCTCGCACAGATCCCACCATCGACAACACGGTTCTCAATGATCTCCTGCCACATCTCCTGGTCGGCCTGGTTCTTGATCTCGGACAGGGCGCGTGTGCGGTCCTGGACGTCGTCACCGAACACCCAGTCGAGGCGGGCACCCTGGATCGTGCCGGTGATGCCGGTCGTCCAGATTGACGGATCCTTCGATCGTGACTTGCGCTCCACGAAGATCCGCTGATCAGACCAACCAGCAACGTAGTCGGGTCGGAGCTCAGGGAACTCAGCTCGCAGGAGCTGGTTGTTCTCAATGTGCCACTTGATCGGCCCGAGAGACTTCATGGCGTCACCCTGTCGGTTGCCGATGAGCGTGCCCATCGTCTCCTGATCGATCGCCAGGATCCAAAGTGGGATCACGATCGACATCCAGGTTGTCTTGGCGTGCTCGATCGGAATCCAGAGTGTCTTGAAGACAGTCTCGGCGTTCTTCTTGGCGTCGTCAGGGCGCGGATACAGCTTCAGGATCTCAGGATCGAACCGGCTCCCCCTGAGGAGATGGTGCACCATGTCCCGTTGGAACGGCTGCGTCTCCGAGGTCCAACGAGCGTCGTGAGGCTTGACGTACCGCTCACCGAAGTAGATCGGATCAATGCGGGCCCGCCGAGCCTCAGGACTCTTCGACTCCGGTACGTGGTAGGCCAACAACCTCGACACCACTGCCATCCCTGAGCGCTCCATCGCCGTCTCGTCGAGCCTGAGCTTGGACCCGCTCATCTCCGATTGTGAGGGTGACTGTTGCGTTGTAGAACTGTTGGGCCTCACCAAGGAATCCTGCGACATTGCCCTTCCCATCTTGGATGTACTTGATCGCCAGCTCGTAGAAGAACTCGGCCCATGCCATGAACTCCGGAACCTCGATCGTGATCTGCTTGCTTGCTGTGATGTCGTTGTGCTGCTTCGTGAGCTGTCCAACGCGTGACATCAACGCGCCGATCTCTTGAGCTCGTTCCGGTGTGATCGCCTCGTCTGACCCGAGCATCTCGTCCATTGCGGCGTAGATAATCGCGATCGCTGATCGCAGATCCATCAGCTGCTCCATCTCAAAGTACTCGGAGACGCGAGGAGCCAACCGGTTGTGCTTGAGCAGAGAGAACTGCCCCGTCTTCACGGTTCCGTTGTCGAGACCGCCGCCGTGCATGATGCACCGGCCTTCACCTGGATGATCCGTCGATAGCCCAGCTGGACTCTTGCAGACCATGATGACCGGATCCTCAGCAAGTTCATCGTACGTGATCTTGCCTCTTTCAACTTGATTCTTGAGAGCCTCTGCCGTCTTACGAGCTCCGCACACGGCGCGGCCCTTCTGCTGCTCAGCCTCCATGACGAGACTGATCCAGTCGTCATCCCACGTCTCTGAGATGACCGTGCCGTACTCCATGAGGTGACCGTATCGACGTTTAATCTTCATGTCTGCTCTGCCACGAACATCGTCCTCTGGAGTAGTCACGACATCGGTCACCGGTGGCGACGGCAACGTGTCTGGATCCTCGATGTCGTGCATGTCCAGGAATGTTGAGGGGGTACCCATGATCGGAGCATAACCCAAACGTGATACAGCGTGAAGTGGCGCACACTGGTGAATGTTGCGCTATGATGTCGTCTTCAGGAACGAGCCGGTTCTTGACCCTCCTGTCTTGACGGCTCAGAACCTGAAACAACATGGAAGAAGATCCCCAGGGCACTCGCTTACTGGGGATCTTCTTCGTCTTGGCTCACTTGCGTTTCTTGGCGCCTCTGCCGACTCGCCGCTTCAGCGGCATGCGGCTCCGCACCTTGGCCCTCGTGCGTTTGCTCTTCGGCATGTCTCTCCTATGTGCAGCCCGCACCCAGGGAGGTGCTGGAACGTCGGGCATCATATGGATGTCCTGCCTCCCTGAGCGGGGCTTCTAGGCGGGGGGTTATGTTCCCACCTATTCGGGCTGCTTGTCACCGACCGACCATTGTGGTCAGTCGTCGTTCCTTTGATCTCTTCGGCTGATCCTTCTGTCGTTCGCCGTCGAGCCCCAGTAGCCAAACTCCTGGTTGTGCACCGTAGCGAACGCAGTGCACTGCTCCCTCACGGAACACTGCGCACAGATCTGCCGAGCCTTGAAGTGCTGGAGTCCTCTGGAGGTGAAGAAGAGCGCTGAGTCCGATCCCTTGCAGTTGGCATCCTTCTCCCAGTCCTCTTCGATCCAGTCGGACCAGCTCAGTTTCAATCTGTCATCCACCACATATCGATGTCGTGCTCGCGAAGCGCAGCGTCCTGGAGTGCGATCATCACAGCGTCGTCTTGTCGGCTCACCGAACAGAGAAGACCACCGATGAGAATGCCGACAGTGAGTATTCCCCACCCAACGAGAAGAAGTGTCCAGCTCATTTCTGACACTCCTTGCATCGGGACTGCAACCCAGAGGTAGCAGACGTGAGCCTACTGAACGACGTGGCCAGCTTTGTCTCACCACAACCGGCGCACCGCTTCTCGGTGACGGTCGGCTCTGGGTAGTTGCGCCTCTGCCGGTACATCTCAACCTCAGCACGGGAGCAGTCAGCGCACTTCTGCGCCTTGCCGTTCACCCCGTGTCGGTCGTTGTAGAACTCCGACCACGGCTTCCACTCGTGGCACATGACGCAGCGCCGTTGATTCGGGTTGGCTACTCCAGTGGTCGACGTCGGAAGATCCTGCGCAGATACCCACCGCGCCAACAGCAGCCCGTCGTGCTCAAACAGCCATTCCTCAAACTGGGCCCGCGTGAATCCACGTTCGCTGAAACGAGACGGAATCCACCACTCACGATCCTTGACGATCTGATCGGCCTGCGCCTTGATGAGCTCGTCACGAGTGTCTCGCGTGATGCGACTCGGAACCACACCGCAGTGCCGTGCGATCTGTCGGATCCGCTCGCGAGTGACGCCGAGATCGTCAGCGATGGACTGAAGAGTCTCACCGCCAGAGACCCGCGATGCGATCAGCGTGTGCTTGCTCTTGTCAATCTTTGTGACCACTAGATCTTCTCCCATCCTGATACGGTTCGTGACTCAATCCACGCGTCGCCGTCCCTGTAGAACGGACTTCGCTCTCGGTCTCTGATGGCGTGCTTGAGCCCAGTGTTAGCGTGCTCACGATCTCGCTTCTCAGTATAGTGCTTCCCGCCGAAGCTATCAACTACGACCAGCAAGAACTCCAACTTCTCTACCTTGCTCATCAACGCACCTCCGACATGGTGATGAACTTGTGGTGCAGGTCACCGATGACTCGGTCCCTGAGCTCAGCGCTCATCCCCTTCTTGTCCATCTCTTTGCCGAGGCTGGAGAAGAACGGAATCCAGATGTCCATGTAGACAGCCTGCATCTGATCGGTCCCTGACTTCGCCACAGCAATGGCGTCGGCTGTCTCGTCGTCTGGTGGCTTACGTCGTCCTGGAGGTGGTAGTAACGACATCGTTACCACTGCTCCAGGATCGGATCGGGCTTGTTCGCTTTCGCGACCTGCCCAAGCGTCCAGCGGAGCGTCTCAATCTCAGCATCCCGCTTCTCAAGTGCTGTCTCCAGGCTGCGTGCTCTGTCGGCGTGCTGATCAGAAGCCATGACT
>Ga0164315_10000244_pt1 | contig 35331 bp, 24 predicted proteins | sample GuaBasSedimGuay6_FD_113737 | JGI IMG/M metagenome (GOLD analysis project Ga0164315, IMG submission 113737) | Subseafloor sediment microbial communities from Guaymas Basin, Gulf of California, Mexico - Guay6, Core 4569-2, 0-3 cm | ecosystem: Environmental > Aquatic > Marine > Hydrothermal vents... | reverse complement strand
CTTTTGGCGATATTTTAATCTTTCTCAACTCACTGATGCAAAGGCATCACTTCGTCTCAAAAAAATTAAAATCTCATCCAAAATCTATCATTTCGTAAAATTAGACAGTTTTCTTGCAGACACGAAATAAGATAAATAATTAAACAACAACAAATCATGGCAGGAATCAATAGAGTTATCTTAGTAGGAAATCTCGGAAAAGACCCAGAAATCAGGGCTTTAGAATCAGGAGTAAAAGTTGCTCAGTTTAGTATGGCAACTACTGAAAGTTATAAAGACAATAGTGGAAATTGGCAAGATCAAACCGAATGGCATAATATTGTAATGTGGCGTTTTCTAGCCGAAAGAGCTGAAAAACAATTGCATAAGGGTTCGCAAATTTATTTGGAAGGAAAAATTCGCACCCGTCAATGGACAGATAAGGAGAATAATACTCGCTATACTACAGAAATCATAGCGGATAAGTTTATGATGCTAGGAAAGCGTGAAGGACAAGGTGGAAATTATCCGCCTCCACCATCAGCAGATGATGCTCCAGAAACAACTAGTAAACAACAAAATCAAAATTCAAGCTCGGTTGCAAAAGAACCAGAGATTAAAACATCTAAAACAGAAGCAGAAGACGATTTACCGTTCTAAGTGAGTTTTTAATATCAATATTAGCATCGTAAGGCATGTAATTAATACATCTTTACGATGTTTTTTTATGCCATATTATTCCTGCAAGAATAAACATTAATCCTATGAAAGTGGTAAAATGAATGGCTTCGTTAAGAATGAAACTGATAAAGATCAAGGATAAAAAAGGTGATAAATAGATAAGCTGACTTACCTGATCTGTGCGTTTGGCATTTTTAAGTGCATTTAACCAAAGGAAAAAAGTTAATCCCATTTCAGCGACACCAACATAAGTAACTGATAGAATGCCCTCCCAACTTGGCCATATAAAATCTGAGAAAAAATAAACTACTGGTAGTGTAAATAGAAACCCAAACCCAAAGCTTAAAAACAACTTTATACTTTCATCTGTTTTGCATTTCAAATTGATAATCCAGAAGAAAGCCCATACAATAGAGGTGGAAAGAGCTAATAAATCACCCTTCAAATTGGAGAATTGCAAGTCAAGCAAATTCCCTTTTGTCGCAATAATTATTACCCCAACAAAACTCAGCAAGATTGCCATCATACCTTTCCAGGATAAATGCTGCTTAAGTAAGGGAATGGATAGCAAGATTAATACGATAGGCCAGGTATAATTTAGAGTCATGGCTTCCTGTGCGGGTAGCATATCATAGGCCTTGAAAAGTATTAAATAATAAAGAAATGGATTTAGGAACCCACGTACAGCGGCCATAATCCATTCATAAACACTCAGCTTTTTTAGAAGTGATAGTTTTTTTTCAAGCAAAATAATTATGAATAAACTAAGACTAGCAATGCCACTGGCAAAAAGGAGTAGTTGAATAAAATCAACATATTCTAAGGCTATCTTAAAAGCTGTTGCTACCGTTGACCACAGTAATACGGCTGCTAGGGCAAATAAATATGCTTTATTTTGTTTTTTCACATTGGCTAAGATAGGTAAAAGCAAAAAAAACCGGCAATCTTATATGATTGCCGGTTAAAAAAGTGAAATTTAAGTTCTATATCTTTTCAGCTGTTTGAATAATTTCAATCACGCTATTGGCATCAAGAAATTTCTTAGCTGCCTTTTGAAGATCTTTAGGACTTAACTCATCCCAAAATTTATTGTAATCAAAATTCTTATAATCCTCTTGGTTATAATCATCATTCTTTATGATGCTTAACCAGTAACGATTTTGTTTTACTTTCTCAGTATGCTCCTTTAATTTGTTTTTCAAGATATTATTCACCTTTACTTCGTCGGCGCCATTCTCTTGCAAACTAAGAACCTCATTATAAACTACAGTTACCATAGTATCCATTTTCTCGGGATCACAATCAAAATAGATTCCCATTTGATACTCAATCGCAGGATAATGATTCACCTGAGTCCATAAACTTGCTCCATAAGTTCCGCCAATTTCCTCACGTAATGTTTCAGTATATCGTAAGCTTAAGTATTCTTTAACAGCCAACAACATCAAACGGTCTTCGATTTTATACTTCTTCATATCACCTGTAAAGCCAACAAAAACACTTGCTTTTGAAACTTCCATATGTCGTTGAAATTTAACCTTAGTTGCTGTTTTAGGCATGCGAATCCCTAAATCACTCCAGGTCTCAGTGCGCTCTACTGTTGGTAACCCTCCCAAATATGTTAGGATAGCATTCTTCATTGAATCAGTATCTATATTTCCTACAAAGTAGAAAGTAAAACCAGAAGGATCACCAAAACGATCGGTGAAAATATATTTGATTCGACTTAATTTTGCTTCATCAAGCATAGCTACATTCATCATACGTGCACGAGAGTTATGTGAGGCTAAATTCACACGGATAGAATCAATAAACCCAGCTTGTGGATTTAAGCTTTTATTCTCCAATGCAGTAGTTCTACGAGTCTTATAATTAGTAAATGCATCTTTATCAGCACGAGGTTGTGTAAAATACAGATAAGTCAATTGCAACATGGTTTCGAAATCAGAAACATTTGACGAACCATTAAAACCTTCCGTCAATTCACCAATATATGGAGAAACACTTGCAGTTTTCCCAGCTAACTTCTTTTGCAATTCTATTAAATCAAATTCGCCAACACCACTTTGACCAACTACATCTGCAGCAATTTTTGAAGAAATATCATCTTTTTGTCCATATTTCGAAGAACCACCTAAACTTTGCGCAGCCATTAAAATCTCATCATCTTTAAAATCAGTTGGTTTAATAACCACCTTAACTCCATTACTTAATGTCCAACGAGTAATATTATGATCTGCATCTTTTTCTTCTTTAACAATAGTTCCAGCAGTTGGAATAGTTGCTATCAATGGCTTATTAGCATCAGCATCAATATATTGAGCAATTTCCATTTTTTCTACTTCTGCTACTAATGCAAGCACTTCTGCTTCGGTTGGATATATAATATCTTCTTTATCAGGACCCGTAATTGCAATTACACGGTTTTCATCAACAATCCATTTCTTAACCAAGGTGTTAATCTCCTCCAAAGTAACTGTTTCTAAAAATTTCTTACCAAAATCATATTCCCAGTCGTCACTTGGAATAGGTTCTTTTTCTAAGTAGTTGCCTTTTATTGTATTTGCAACGCTTCCAGAAGTACGGGTATTTCGTTCTTTATATCCCTTTTCGATAGCTGCACTAAGCTCTTTCTTTGCACGATCCAATTCCGTTTGCAAGAAACCATAACGCTTTACTCTTTCACCTTCAACTAAAATGGCTTTGGTTCCAACCATTATTTTGTCCTTGCTGCTTATAGCAATTGATAAATGAGCATCTTTTGTGCGTACCAAACTAGTATAAAACATATATCCTTGCGAGAAAGCTGGGTCAGGCTTCATTGACTCTTCACCCAAACGTGCATTTACCATTGTAGCATATAAATTTTGTAGATACTCTCCGCGATAGTACTGTGCATCACGCTTCTTATTTACATCATGTTTTATATAAACCCAAGTCATAATTGTTGGAGCCTCAGGATCTTTAGCAATCACTACACGAGTGTCTTTATGGTTTGGAATTTGATAAAAAATACGTTCTTTAGCATTTTTATGCACTGGCATTTTTGCAAACATCGTTTTCACTTTTGCTTCCATTTTATCGATATCAAAATCGCCAACTACAATAATCGCTTGTAAATCTGGTCGATACCACTCATTATAAAAAGCACGCAATGTATCTGCTGGAGAATTATCAATTACATCTATAGTTCCTATTATATTATGAACGGCATATTTAGAATCCTTAAATACTACCTTATTTGTTTTATCACGTAATCTCATATTTGCACTACGACGAGTACGTAATTCCTCACGAACTACACCACGTTCAGCATCAATTTCGTCAGTCTCCATGCTTACATTGCAAGCCCAATCATACAGAATCATCAATGAAGTGTCAATATTTTCTTTATCCTCAAGCGGCACTTTATTCAAAGTATAAACAGTTTGGTCATAAGCAGTATAGGCATTAATTTCAGGCCCAAATTTCATGCCTATTGACTGTAGATAATTGATAATATCCTTTTTATGGAAATTTTTCGTTCCATTAAAACACATATGCTCAGTAAGGTGAGCAAATCCATTTTGTCCAGGAGTTTCCTGCATTGAACCTAAATTGTTTACAAGGAAAAACTCAGCCCTGTTTTCTGGTTTCTTATTTACCTTAATATAATAGGTAAGTCCATTTTCTAGTACGCCATGGCGAATAGTAGGGTCCATTGGAACCTCTGTGCTTGCAGTTTGTGCTACTGCTGTTCCTGCAAATAAGATAAATGCAAGGAATGAAAATAGTAATTTTGTCATTGTTATATTTTTATGTTTAATTATACTTTTGTTTTGAGCGGCAAATATATCAAATTCAAGGGATTAAATAACTACAAAAATTTCTTAAATTTTATTAAATCTGTCCTATTTCATATATATGTCTAAATCACGTGCTTTTCAGCATGATACGAAGAGCGCACTAAAGGTCCGCTTTCCACATATCGAAATCCCATTTCTAATCCTATTCGCTCGTACTCCTTGAATACTTCTGGACGAATAAATTCGATAATAGGTAAGTGTTTGGGACTTGGACGCAAATATTGACCAATAGTTACAACCTCAACACCCACATTTCGCATATCCCGTAAGGTTTCCATCACTTCCTCTGGCTTTTCACCAATACCTAGCATTATTCCCGATTTGGAACGAGCTTTAGATGCTGAAATAATTCTCAACACTTCTAAACTTCGATCATATTTTGCTCTTGAACGAGTACTTGGAGTCAATCGGCGTACCGTTTCCATATTATGAGAGATTACTTGAGCACCAGCATCAATTACTTTTGTTATTAACTCTGGTCGAGCATCAAAATCAGGTATTAAACCCTCAATAGTTACAGTAGGGTTTAACTTCTTTACTTCGAGAATTGTTTGTTTCCATATTTCGGCACCTCCATCTTCCAAATCATCACGATCAACGGAGGTTAAAACACAATGTTTAATCTTCATTTTAGCAACGGAATCAGCTACACGAAATGGTTCTTCCAAATCCACAGCTAAGGGTTTCCCTGTTTTTACATCGCAAAACTTACACGACCGAGTACAAATATCACCTAATATCATAAAAGTTGCGGTTCCTGCATTCCAGCATTCACCCATATTTGGGCAGTTTCCACTAGTACATATGGTGTGAAGCTTATTCTTCTTCACAACTTCTTTTACTTTTATATATGTTTTACCCGAAGGTAGTGGGCTTTTCATCCACTTGGGTTTACGTACGATATCTTCTTTTTTCATGTCTTATTCTTAAAATACTAGGTGCTAATTACTCTTTAATTCCATCTCGAAGTTAGTTACTATATGGTTTTTAAGCTTTGCTTTAACTTCTTCAATCTCTATTTCCTTACCCAATTCTTGTTGAAGTGAAGTAACTCCTTTATCTGTAAAGCCGCAAGGATTAATATATCCAAAATAATCCAGATTTGTGTTAACGTTAAAGGCAAATCCATGCATAGTAACGTGACGGCTAGCCCGTACTCCCATAGCACAAATTTTACGTGTTTTACCAAGGATTTCTGTATCTAACCATACGCCAGTTGCACCATCCAAACGTTCCCCTTTGATGCCATATTCGGCCAAAGTATCGATAATGGATTGTTCTAATTTATCAATGTATGACCTAATCCCTAAGCCAAAATCCTCTAAATCAAGTATCGGATATCCAATTATTTGCCCAGGTCCATGGTAAGTTATATCCCCTCCCCGATTAGTTCGACAAACTTTAGCTCCCTTATCCTTCAGTGTTTTTTCATTGATCAAGAGATTGTCTTCTTTGCCGCTTTTTCCAATAGTATAAATATGGGGGTGTTCGCAAAATAGAAGGAAGTTCATTTTTGCCAATGTCTCACATTGCGGCAAATCACTATTCCGATTTTTGGCATTATGAATATCATAGAATAGAATCTCCTGATAATCCCATGCTTCTTGGTAGTCCATTAAACCTAAGTCCTTATAAAAAACAGCTATACCCATAATAGTAAAATATATAGTTGGCAAAGATAGTGGAATTGTTACATTTAGAGCTGTCTAAAATTACTATCTTTGCGCCACTTTAACAGTGTGGATACACTGTTATCAGTTATTCATTTATGAATCAAATAAATAATAAATACACATTATAGTCATCGTATTGCCTTAATACAAGCAATATGTTGATAAGTAGTATATCATATGAAGGTAAATTTAGAGAAGCAAAGTTGGTTTAATAGATTATTCACTAATCTCAACTATAAGTATAAGTTGGTGATTATGAATGAGTCAACTTTCGATGAGAAATTGTCTTTTCGCATTTCGCGGATGCTCGTATTTATTGTTTACGGTGTGGTTACAGTGTTTTCTATAGCGACTACTATTTTAATTATTTATTTAACGCCACTCAAAGAATTTATTCCTGGATATGCTAGTGTTGACCGTGTGAAACAAGTACATATTAATCGAATGAAGATTGATTCTTTGGAACATGAAATTCGACAAAGAGACCTTTATCTTGATAATTTTCGTTCTCGAATTTTGCTTGGTCAAGATTTAGATGAAAACGATAGTCTCGTATTACAAAAGAATGAAAGTATTGACTACGAAAATTTAGTGGTCATTCCTTCGCATGAAGATTCTCTATTACGTGAAGAATGGGAAAATATTCCAGATTATGATTTGAGTTATAACAATCTAAGCCAGGGGCATAGCAAAATAAGTCAATTCTTTTTTATGGCTCCTATACATGGTATAATTTCTGCTGGATTTAACCAAAAACAAAAGCATTTTGGAGTAGATATTCTAGGAAAAAAGGGTGATCCTGTAAAGGCTTGCCTTGATGGGATGGTTTTCTTTTCCACATGGACTTACGACTTTGGCTACGTAATCGCAGTACAACATAGCGACGATATAATATCTATATATAAGCACAATTCTACCCTTTTGAAAAAAGATGGTGATTTAGTAAGTGCAGGCGACCCTATTGCGATTATTGGAAATACGGGTGAAAAATCAACGGGACCCCACTTGCATTTTGAAATCTGGTATAAGCTTAATCCAGTCAATCCAACACAATTTATTTCTTTTGATTAATCTACGACGCTCATGAAGAAAATAGCCATTTTAGGCTCTACGGGTTCTATCGGAACGCAGGCACTTGAAGTTATTCAAGAACATCCAGATCAGTTTGAAGTGGAGGTTTTGACCGCAGGAAAGAATATTGAGCTCTTGATTTCTCAAGCCCAGATATTTCACCCAAATGTAGTGGTAATTCAAGATGAAATGCATTACCAAAAACTCCATGAGGCTTTGAGTTCTCTTGACATTCAGGTTTATGCTGGAAAAGAAGCTATCGATCAAGTGGTGGAAATGGGTAGTGTGGATATGGTATTGATGGCCATAGTAGGTTTTGCTGCTTTGAGTCCAACATTGAAAGCTATTGATGCTCGAAAACCCATTGCTATTGCCAATAAAGAGGTCTTTGTAGTTGCTGGCGAATTGGTTACAAAAAGAGCCCGCGAGATGGGCGTTAATTTGTATCCTGTTGATTCCGAACATTCGGCCATATTCCAATGTTTAGCAGGTGAATTTGAAAATCCCATTGAAAAAATTATTCTTACTGCTAGTGGAGGCCCTTTCCGAGGAAAAGATCGTAATTTCATAGAGAAAGTAAGTGTTAAAGAAGCTCTGAATCACCCCAATTGGGCAATGGGAAAGAAGGTTTCCATTGATTCGGCAAGTATGATGAATAAAGGCTTAGAGGTAATTGAGGCACGGTGGTTATTTGGTTTGAAGCCTGAACAAATTGAAGTCTTGATTCACCCACAGTCTATAGTGCATTCAATGGTACAGTTTGCTGATGGCTCTATTAAAGCCCAACTGGGATTACCTGACATGAAATTACCAATTCAGTATGCAATGTCGTATCCAAAGCGTCTTAAGAATAATTTCCCACGCCTTGATTTTGCACAATATCCACAACTCACATTTGAGTCGCCAGATATGCATAATTTTCGTAATCTTGCACTCGCTTATGAAGCTCTGAAAAAAGGAGGCAATATGCCCTGTATTTTAAATGCAGCTAATGAAGTAGCTGTAGAAGCTTTTTTGCAAGAAAAAATCAACTTTCTTCAAATATCAGACCTAATTGAGCGTTCAATGCAAACAACTGATTTTATTTCTCATCCAACCTATGATGATTATAGGATGAGCGATGAAGAAGCTCGTAAGCGGGCAAAATTATTTATATAGAAAAAAGATAAAAAAAATGGATGGATTAATAATGGCGGGCCAATTGATATTGGCACTTTCAATAATAGTAGGATTACACGAATTTGGGCACTTTATTGCAGCCCGTGCTTTTGGCATCCGAGTAGAGAAATTTTACTTATTCTTCGATGCTTGGGGCGTAAAACTATTTTCATTTAAAAAAGGAGATACAGAGTACGGTATTGGCTGGCTACCTTTAGGTGGCTATGTAAAAATTGCTGGAATGATTGACGAGTCAATGGATAAAGAAGCCATGAAAGAGCCTGCTAAACCTGATGAATTTCGTTCAAAACCAGCGTGGCAGCGTTTGATTGTAATGCTTGGTGGTGTTATTGTAAACTTCTTTTTAGGTGTAGTTATTTTAGCATTTATTACGCTACATTACGATAAAGAGTATTTACCTGCTGATGAGGTAAACGGTATTTACGCATATGACTTAGGCGAGAAAGTAGGCTTCAAAACAGGAGATAAAATCCTTTCCGTTAATGGGGAAGAACTGACCCGATTTAGCGATATTCTCTCCACTTCAAATATGATGGGAGCAACAGTGAATGTGCTTCGAAACGGACAAGAAGTAACTGTGATTATTCCAGATACTTTCTATAAAAATTATAGTAAATCAAATCGCCCATTATTTATAACAGCTGATAACTTTAGTTTAACCGTGGATAGTGTACTTGAAGGTTATCCTGCTGAAGATGCAGGTATGAAAAGCGGAGATGAAATCACAGCAGTGGATGGCACCATAGTCAACGCATTTGGTGATTTTCGCAGAATTGTTAAGGAACGTAAGGGCCAAGAGATTGTGATTAGTGTACTTCGTGAAGGTGCTTCAATGGATATTTCTGTTCGAATTGATACAAATGGCTTGGTTGGAATTGCGCCATTAAACCCATATCAATTGAAAGAGTACTCTTTAGGAGAGGGTTTTAAATATGGTTGGCACGATGGAGTTTCTATCTTGGGTGCAAATATCAAAGGTTTTGGAAAAATATTTAGTGGTAAAGAAAACGCATCTGAATCCTTACAAGGCCCTATTGGTATGGCAACAATATATGGTGCAGAGTGGAAATGGAATCGTTTTTGGTATATCACTGCAATGATTTCTTTAATTCTTGCTTTTATGAATCTACTACCAATCCCAGCGCTTGATGGAGGTCATGTGATGTTTCTTTCATTTGAAATAATTACTCGCCGACCACTGTCAGACAAATTTATGGAGCGTGCTCAAATGGTGGGAATGGCTATTCTTCTTTCACTTATGGTTTTTGTAATTCTAAATGATATTTGGAAGAACTTTATTCGTTAGAGAACTCTTAAAAAAAGCTTAAATTTGCGTTCTAAATAATAGACTTTATAACAATTAAAATCATATGGCATTATTTATCTTTTTCCGTTTATCTGCGTTATTCTTATTTTCCATAGCTATGGCTATGCAAAATAAAAATGCCTTGGTAAACAAAAAAATCTTAAATCCCGCCTATATACGACTTCAATCATTATAAAGTCTAATCTAGCGTTAAAGCATGGACGACCAAAAAATTCAAAATAAAAATTTACTCTCGGCAATCAACAGCCCAGCAGATCTTAAGAAATTGAAAGTTTCAGAACTGCCACAGCTTTGTGATGATTTACGTGCTTTTATTGTGGATACTTTGGCAGATAATCCTGGTCACTTTGGGGCAAGTTTGGGCGTGGTAGAAATGACCGTAGCCATGCATTATGTATATGATACTCCCGATGATAAGCTTGTTTGGGATGTTGGTCACCAGGCCTATGGACATAAAATTCTTACAGGTCGTAAAGAACAGTTTCATACAAATCGTAAACATGGTGGAATAAGTGGTTTCCCAAAGATATCGGAAAGTGAGTACGATAGTTTTGGTGTTGGGCATTCCTCTACTTCCATTTCGGCAGCTCTTGGGATGGCCGTTGCTTCTCAACTCCAAGGAAATAATACACGAAATCATATTGCTATTATTGGCGATGGGGCACTTACAGGCGGTGAGGCCTTTGAAGGACTTAATAACGCTGGTGTAAATAAAACCGCTAACCTTTTGGTTGTCTTAAATGATAATGGTATATCTATTGACAAAGGTGTTGGGTCATTAAAGGAGTTTCTTCTTGATGTAACTACTTCGAAGGCATATAATAGAATAAAAGATAAAACATGGAAGGCGCTTGGTGTACTTGGTAAAGAAGGCCCTTCCCCTCGGAATATATTACGCCGATTTTTACAATCGGTAAAAAATGTTGTATTGACACGCTCCGAAATAATGGAGTCTTTGAATATGCGCTATTTTGGCCCTGTTGATGGTCATGATGTAGTGCGATTGGTGCGTGTTTTCAAATTGATGAAAGGCATTGAAGGACCAAAACTACTCCATATTATTACCAAAAAAGGTAAGGGATTTAAACAAGCCGAGATTGATCAAACAAAATATCATGCTCCAGGTAAATTTGATAAAAACACAGGAGTAATTCAGTCTTCTGACACTAGTCATTTGCCCCCCAAATATCAGGATGTTTTTGGCCATACTATTGTTGAACTTGCTGAGAAAAATAGTAAAATTGTGGGAATTACTCCTGCAATGTTGAGTGGTAGCTCGTTAAATATTATGATGGCTAATATGCCTAATCGGGTTTTTGATGTGGGAATAGCCGAGCAACATGCTGTCACCTATTCAGGTGGACTTGCTATTCAAGGAATGACACCATTCTGCAATATCTATTCTACTTTTCTTCAACGTGCTTACGACCAAGTTATTCACGATATAGCCTTGCAAAAACTCAATGTAGTTTTTTGTATCGATAGAGGAGGATTAGTTGGGGAGGATGGACCAACCCACCATGGCTCTTTTGATCTTGCCTATTTGCGTTTGGTTCCCAATATGATTATATCGGCACCTATGAACGAGATGGAGTTGCGCAATATGATGTTCACGGCTCAATCTAAGAACCGTGGTCCTTTTGCAATACGCTACCCTCGTGGTCGTGGAGAGAATATAAATTGGCGAAACGAATTTGAGGAATTACCAATTGGTAAAGCACGTACTCTTAGGCAAGGTGAAGATTTGGCTATTATTAGTATTGGTCATGTGGGGAATTTTGCGATAGAAGCCGCAGAAAAATTATCTAAAGAAGATATTGAAGTTCAGATTATAGATATGCGATTTTTGAAACCCGTTGATGAAGAAATTCTTCATAATACCTTGAAAAAATTTAAACGAATAATAACCATTGAAGATGGAACTATTGTCGGTGGATTGGGAAGCTTGGTTTCTGAATTTATGGCAAAAAATAATTATCATAACACCTTACTTACTTTAGGTATTCCTGATCGTTTTATCGAACACGGAACAGCTCCAGAACTTCATAAAGAATGTGGTTTTGACATGGAAGGAATATATGATTCTGTAAAAAATATCATGGGAAAGGTCTGACTTTAAGGATTTTTCTTAATTTTGCGTTGTCTTGCATAGTATGCAAATAAAAAATAATTAACGTATATCGCTAGTAATTAAGTAATAAAAGTCGTTTATGGGTATCATAATCATTGCAATAATTGCACTACTCCTATCATTTTATTTGTTAAATGAAGTGACAGATCGTTTCTTTGTGCCCTCTTTAGACAAGATTTCACATAAGTGGAAACTGTCTGATGATGCAGCAGGAGCTACACTAATGGCGGCTGGATCAAGTGCTCCTGAATTATTTATTGCCATTATTGCATTGATGATGGGAGGTGATAACTTTGAAATAGGTGTAGGAACTATTGTAGGTTCAGCTCTTTTTAATTTATTAGTAATTATTGGTGCAGTAGGCTTGGTTCGTTCTTCAAAAATTGCTTGGCAACCAATGTTGCGTGATATTCTATTCTATATTTTATCCATTGGATTGCTCTATTGGGCATATTCAAGTGGCCATATCTCCATGTTTCATGTAGGTATTTTTGTGGGCGTATATTTAATTTATGTGGTAGCCGTTATTTATTGGCGCCGTATTCTTCCTCATGATGAAGACGAAATGGTAGAGGAAGAAGAGGAGGAGGATCCCTCTTGGAAAAAATATTTCCGTTTATTAGACTATCTTTTAGAAAAGATTTTTGCCAAGGATAAATACTATGGAATTAACTTTTTTGTCTCCATAATTCTTATTGCACTTTTAAGCTGGGTTCTAGTAGAAAGCGCTGTCGTTATTAGTGATTCCTTGGGAATACCAAAATATATTGTTGCACTTACCATATTGGCATTTGGTACTTCTGTACCAGATATGATGTCGTCTATTATTGTAGCAAAACAAGGGCGAGGAGGAATGGCCATTAGTAATGCACTTGGTTCAAATATATTCGATATTCTAATCGGTTTGGGATTACCTTGGTTGATTCTAACCTTTATGAAAGATACTGGTATCACCGTGGATACTGAAAATATCTCTCATCATATTTTAGTCTTATTGGGGAGTGTCGTGGGCATGCTAATCTTATTCTTAATTAGCCGTTGGAAAATAAACCGATTTATTGGGTTTTTAATGATTGCAGCCTATCTTTCATATCTAGTTTACGTGATTTTTAGCATTAGCTAATAACAAATCACAGCATGTTTTAATATCGATATTAAAGCATCTTAACTCAGTTTATTATATCATTAAGAAAACTCTGATAATGACTTTTACTGAAATATATCATAGCGTTATTCCTTTTTGGGGTCTGGAAATTGATTTTTCTGATGGTGAATTTATCGACTTTAGCGATGATGAGCCTGGCTTTAGCTCCGATCTATTTGCGGCATTATGGAATCGGGTCGAGAAAGAAGTAGGATATAATAATAGCTATAACGAATTAATGGTGTGGACCATGTATCAAATATTTCATCATCATGCTAAAACACTCTTTGAAGAAAAAATATACTATCTTAGTCCGCAAGAAGTAGATATGTGGAAAATTGAAGAACAATATTTCCTTAATCTCAGCGAAGCCATTTGGAAAAAGGAATTGGCAGATTACGAGCGCATTTAATAATACTTAAAATCAAATATCTTATATCCTATGAGTAAACTACAATGGAAACCCGGAACCATGGTCTATCCTGTACCAGCTGTAATGATTAGTTGCGGAATTGAAAAAGAAGATCAAAATATTATTACCATTTCTTGGACAGGAACCATCAACTCCGACCCTGCAATGCTGTATATCTCCGTTCGTCGAGAGCGTTATTCATACGATATTATTAAAAAAACAGGAGAATTTGTCCTTAATTTGGTAAATAAAGATTTGGCTTTTGCAACCGATTGGTGCGGGGTGAAATCAGGGCGGGATTTTGATAAGTTCAAAGAAATGAAACTGACTCCCGAAGAATCAAATATAATAAAAACCCCAATGATTGCTGAGTCACCAATTAGCATAGAATGTGAGGTAACTAAAATTATTCCCCTTGGAAGTCATGATATGTTTTTGGCAAAAGTAGTAGCTGTAAATGCCGACGAACAATACCTCGACCCAGAAACGGGTGCATTTAATATGCAGAAAGCTGGACTTGTAGCCTATGCTCATGGAATGTATTATGAACTGGGAAATCAGATTGGAAAATTTGGCTTTTCAGTAAAGAAGAAAAAGCCTCGCAAACGTAAGGAAGGCAGCCCTTTGAAGGGGTAATTGTCTTAAGTTGAGAGGAGTCTTAGAAATCTTCTCCTACTTAAATTCATCAATTTTTAACTAATTTCTTAACGATTACACTTCCTTCACTTGAAGATAGCTTAATAAAATAAAACCCTTTCCTTAATTCAGATGTATTAATATTAATCTGCTTACCACTAAATTGATTATAATAAACTTGTTTCCCAAGCATATCAAAAATATAGATTTCACCATTATTAATACTCTTTGTCAATTCAATATTTAGACGGTCATTAAAAGGATTTGGATAAACATTCATCATCAACTCTATGGTGTTTTCAGTAGGATAAATTCCTGAATAAAGATTATTCATGCAAGTATCCTCAATTCCGCAAAAACCATAAGCTATAAGGCAAACATTCCAAGGGCCTGTATTTGAGTATGTATGACTTATATCTGTATTTGGAGTATTGTAAAGCGTACTATCTCCATCACCCCAAAAAATATAAAGGCTATCAGCTTGATTAGTAGCCGAACCTTTTACAATAAGCGTATTGCCCGAAGAACTTACCACAGCAATGCTTGGAACTGAAACTGCACAACCGCAGCTATCATTAGTAAGGGCTATCTTTGCTATACAGAAATTCTCTGCCGAGGCCACAAGGTTGGTTGTATCGCCATAGCTGTTGACAATTGGACCCGTTAATCCACCGCCAAGTAGGATATTATTGTTATGATCAACATGGAGATAGGAAGGGGTAAGGCCTGTATTCGGCAATACGGTTTTGGTTGCTATTCCCCAATTGAAGTGAGTTAAACTTGTATCCATTGAAACCACAAAAGGATAACCCATATTATGAGGGCCATTATAATTTGGCTTTATTGTATCATTTATATTCATAATAATTAGACCACTTTGAGATGGCCCTCCTGCAACCAAGGAATTGTTTTGAATAGCAATTGGAGCATGAACTATATTCTCATTGCTTTTTAAGTTGGTTGCGTTAATGAAACTTCCTGTATTTTTGTCAAATGAGGTGAATATTTTTGTACGAATCCAAGGGTCATTTGCTATTGGGTTATTTATTGGTACTCCAAAAAAGTTACTCCCATTATATGATAGTGTTATTCCTTCTAAAAACACTTTGGAACCTGATAATCCTGGTTTTCCTGAAATAAATTTCGCACTATCAGTTACACCATGACCTATTACATCTGTATGCCATACTATTTGACCATTAATATAATTTATTTTTGCAATAAATTCAATTCCATGGTATTGAATATTAGGATTAATACCAAGTGTATCGTTACCAATAAATACAGTATCAGGCACACTCGAATACAAATAAACACTATTGTCTTTATCAATAGTAAATTCCATCCACTCATAATTACTAACACCATTATTGAGCTTAAAATCTAACTCCACAATATCGGTAAGATTACAATTTTTATCAAACTTCACTAAATAATGCCCGCGACCATTAATATGGTGGCCATTCCATGTAGCAGAATCGGAGAACCAGGTAAGCACCACTGGATTTCCATCTTTATCTGCTTCCAAGCGCATAGGGGCAGCTCCAATTGTAGGTCCAGGAGGTCCAGGTAAATTTAAATGTGTTAGATGACCGCTACTATCCAGTTTTGCCATAAAATATCCTTTATACATATTATTTGTTGCTGGAATAATACTATCCGCAAAATGTGCATCACCCCAATAATTTACCATTACTCCTCCCGATACATACACATCCCCATTCGGGCTTACTATTATCCCCCCTGGACCATCATAGGTATATGAACCAAACTGTTGCATCCATCGAAATTTACCTTCACAAGTATAACTAAATACCACAAAATCATCGTATCCAAAACCATTTACCGCCTGCAAGGTATCAATGGCTATTCCTGCACTGCTTACTGATGATATACCATAGATGTTTCCATTAGCATCGGTTCCTATTTGTTTGGTGCGGGTAAACATCCCATTTCCTGTTGGATTAGTATTGCTTCCCCCTACATTTATCCATTGCCAACTAGGAGTTTGAGCAATAAGACTATAGTTTAGTATTACTATTAATATTATTAGTATCTGTTTCATGTCTTTTTATGGTTTAGAGGTTTCGGGTTTTGAACTATAATCTTCAAAACCCGAAATCCTATAAAATAATTAATGATTGATAATAAAACGCTTGGTTTTTATTCGCACATTATTCTGAATTAATGCAACAAAATAAACCCCTGATGAAAACTTACTAACATCCAGTTTGTATTCTCCGCTTATATTATTAACTCCCATAGTACGTATTAATATTCCTGTTATATCAAATATATTAATGCTGTATATCGGACTAATACTATATTTATCCTCAGCAAAGTTATACGAAATTGTAATATTATCATTTGCTGGATTTGGATATACATTGAGCTTTGATAAGTCTGTTAAGCTCATATCGGGCAAAGAATCATTTATGAAAGCCATTCTTGGACCATTACAAGGAGGCAAACTATCTACAAAAGACTCCCCATAGCAATCCTCGCATAGGATATTTATCTTAAAGAAAACTGTATTGCTCCAAGGTTGTGCCTTAAAAGTCCCCATCAGGATATTAAACCCTGGATCAAGCGAATCGGGCGATAAGGAAGTTATTGTAATGGCGTTGGGATTGGAAAATGGAATGTCATTCTCGCCTGATAGATTATATTGCGTTGGACAAGGTACACCATCAACCGTAATAGTAAAATGATATGTATTCCCTGTTGGTGATGATTGAATACATCTGAGTTCTTCTATTCTTAAATCCAATTCGCAACATTCCTTTATGGATAAATTCAGAATATCTGACTCTTGTTTACAAAGGTCATTGTAGAGCATCCATGAATAGTCTCCTGCTCCTTCACCCTTATATTGACTTGCTGGAATTGGGGGTGGCGATTGATTAATATTATCGAGCCATAGTCTGCAAGGAATACTGTAGGATGGCGCAATTGGACTGAAACCAAAATTGCAACTGGAAAAAACTGGCGGTCCATTTGTACTATTAGAAATATAAACTCCATCATGAATCCATGCCCAATCGCTAAACATAATACTACTCACTCCATAGGTCCATGTTGATGGCCATACTTGTTTGGGCAATTCATCAGGACAAAATGAATAACAACCTGTTGGGAAACGCCAAAAATACCAATCGGGAGGATACTGAATTGCAATATCGTTATGAGACTCACAGTTGAAAGTGTCGCGTGTCCATAATCTATAAACTCCTCCATTGAATACATGAGTAAGTGTTCCATTCAAACCAGTGCTCCAAGTGTAGGTATTACTTGATATGGGTGAGGCAACCTGAAGTTCTAATTTATAGTTTTCACAATTAATAACTGTTGGACCTAAAATAGTTGGTTGAGCAGGTTGAGGATGAACGATAAAATTAAAGGGTGAAGATTTTGCAGTGCACCCTCCTATACTATTGTCGGTAACTATTACCGAATCGCTATAAGTATTTGCCGAAGGAATAGCCGGGAAAATCTTTTTTGTAATCTTTAAACTTGGCAACCAAAGATAGCTCAAAGGAGCCGATGCAGCCATTCCAGTATTTACAGTTAAACTTAAAGGCTCGCCAAAACAAATATCCGTTTTCCCATTAATTATTGCCGTAGGTGCATCCTTTACCGATACCAAGACTGGTGTTGGGTTCAGATTTAAATAGCAATTATGAATATCGCTTATTTGCACCCAGTAGGCTCCTGTACCTGCATAGGCATAAGTTAAATTCGGCGCTATGGCATTGGCCAAAGTATCACTCTGCTGATACCATTGGTAGCTATACGGTGCAGCGCCTCCTTGATATATTGGTATAATGGTATCATTTAGATTCATCCCAGGACAACTTTCTGTTGATAGTGGTGTATATTCAGGTGAATATTGAACTCTTTCAAGTGTATTATCAAACACCTGAATCTGAACAGAAGTATCGTCCTTGCAACCGTATTTATCGGTGATGGTAAGTTTAGGAGTATATGGTAATAAAGTAGTATAATCATAAACCTCAAAAGTATTCACCATATGACTAGTATGAATAGGGCTTCCAAAACCAAAATTCCAAATATGCGTATGAATATCACCAGTGCTATTATTAATAAAAGCAATCTCACGGTTCTCACAGCTTTTATAGGGGTTTGAAGGGTTGCCCGTATAGGTGGTTTGCACACTAAGATCGGCCACAGGAAGGTTTGGGATTATAATACTGTGCATCTTGGTACAAGTATCGCCTATTTGTAAATTATTGGTAATACTTAGTTTTACAAAAATTTGTTTTCCTAATAAATTGCTTGGTACAGTAAATAGCGTATCCTGTATATTATTAGCATAAATAGTAGTTAGCACATTGAGATTGCTATCCAATATTTCCCATTTTCGTGTTTGAGTAGTATAACTAGGGTATAAGGAAGAATAGTCGTAAAGCAACAACTGATATGTATTATAATTAGGGCCAAGGCATCCAAATCCCCAAATAAAATCGGAAACCATGGGTACAATTACATAGCCTCCTTTGCTTCTTGAGCATGGTGGATTTCCTGCAATATTGTTTACATATTGAACTTGAAGCATTATTTTATACATTCCTGCCTTGGCAAAAGTATAAATTGGCGATTGGTTTATGGTTCCTTGTCCTGATGTGATGTATTGTGTTCCACTAGGTGAAACGCCCCAATTCCAAGCTAAAATATTACCATTTGAAGTGGTGTCGCCCAAGGTAGTGCAGTTTATTTGAACTTGTCCACAAGGCATTGCAGAGGTTATAAATGAAGGGAAGCTGTCAATTCCTGCTGGTGACAGAGGCGTACAACCACTTTGACTATTTCCTCCTTCTCCCAATATTTTATGATTGGTTTCTGTTATACATCCATAACTATTAGTTACTATACACCAATAATCTCCATTGAAAGGGGGTGTAGAAGTTATTGTATTTGTATCTGTTGTGCTATTTAGTGTTGTGGTCGTACTTGTTCCTTCTTCTATATAAAACCATTGATAAGTATTTGAATTGCCATTTGTTGTTGATACACTTAAAATCATTGGTAATGTGTCTGGTGGAACTGATGTTGGGTTGCCTGGCGATAGATAGGAATTGGGTTGTGGATTTATGCTTATACTAACATTAGCAGTTGAGGTAACCAAGCCTGTGTTACTACTTATTACTTTAACCTTTGCAGTATATATTAATCCTGCATTGCTAATGTTATGGTAGATATGCGATATGGTAGCCAAATTATTAGGGATACTAGGTGTAATTGTTTGCGTGAGTCCATCTCCAAAATCCCATATATAACCACTTACAGCTGCTCCTGTGGATAATACGGTAAAAACAACAGAATCGCCGCTACAAACCGTATTTGGTACTACTGTAAACGATGTTATCTCGGCACTTTTATCAATATATACATTTTTTTGAAATGTAACTTTTGTGCCACATTTTGTTACTCTGCAATTTATGGAGGCCATCATTGGTGATGTTTGGTGCAACCATGTTATAGTACATGAATTGGTTCCTTGTCCTGCACTTATATTACCTGCCGTTGCAGGACTTATTGACCATTCGTAGGCATCGGCTACAACTCCTGTCAATGCCATAGTATAGGTGCCAACCATGTCTTCGTAAGTGGTATCGTTACCAACTATAATTCCTGTTAGGTTTATATTATGTATCACCTTCACAAAGGTATCGGATATACAGCCTGGGATTTCCTCCCACTCTCGATAAAGTGTTATGCTTTTTGCTCCCCCAGTATTCCAGGTGGATGTTCGGGTGTGAGCGGTTGAAGTAGCTGGTGCATTTGCTCCTGTAAGCGACCAGTGCATCAGAGTATTGTCTATAATATTGGTGGAATAGGAATAAGGATAATGAATACAAATATGGTCTTCACCATAAACCCCCATAGGTTTAGGTGGGGTATCTATAATTTTTATCTCTTCATGTTTTGGATCACAAAAACTTCCATTTAAGCTTGTAGCAAGTATTCGATATGTGCCCTGAAGATTGAAAATTGTATCGGGCAACAAAACGGGATTAGATGAAGATGTATAGTTTCTTAGGGTTCCATCAGGCTTTAATACTGTCCAAAGTACTTGTCCACTTAAATTAAATAAAATACCACCATCAACCATCAGAGAGCATGCTTGGGCAAGATTGATACAACTTTTTTTACTTATTTCAATATCTGGTTGATCCTGTACATCAACATGTATGGAGGCATAACCTACGCATGCTGATTTGGTAATTGTATTATAATATCTACACTCCAAATCGAATGAACCCGATGTATCAGCCATTTGTATTTCTGCAAAATTATCTCGCATTTGAAGGGTGCTAAATTTAGCTCCATTGCTATTATTTACCAAAAACCATTCAAAATTGGTTGCAGGCCATGTGGGTAATTCGTATTTATAAATTTGATTGGCACATACTGTCTTGGGACCTTTTATAGTTCCATTTAGGAGCAGTACAGGGATTCTAATGGTTGTTAATGCTGCACAGACTTCATCACAATTACTGCCATCAAAAGACAAATAGCCAAAACCTGTTGTATCTATATTATCCCATTTTATTTCTATTTCGGGGTCGTTCTGTGATAGTTTCGTTCCTCCTGATATGGTCCAATTATAGCTAGCGCAATTGGCATCTATTGTATATTTTGCTTTCTCATTCTCACATAATACGCTTGGGCATTCAATATTTGGAGCTGGCCTGTCGTCAACACAAATATAAATAGAATACTCAGAGGTGCAATTACAACGATTTGTTACCCTCAGCATTACATCATAATTTCCTGCTTTGGTGTATTTATGTGAAGGATTCTGTTGGTGCGAAACAGCCGTGCCATCTCCAAAGTCCCAATACCAAAATAAAATAGGTGATCTTGGATTGGCGGTTGACAAATCCTGAAAGTTTACGGTTTGGTTTAGGCAAATATTATAACAATCATTTTGGGATGTGAAATGTTGATTATCCACAAGAAAATCTGCATCGGGCGACTTTATTATAGTAATATTCATTGTGGTTGTTTTGGGGCCACAATTCGTTGGATTGCTATAGTTCTGCGATGCATAGGGGGTCAACTCTGTTACCGTAATGGTTCCCAATCCTGCACTATCCCATTTAACTACCATTCTGGAGTATGGATCGTTTGGATCAAATAAAGTTCCACTCACAGCTATTGTGCTTGGAGGATTCTGTGTTACTCCATCAATTCCTATTATCTTTCCTCCTGCTACGGTCCATGTGAATTGGCTCAAGTTCAAGCCAGATATTATTGTGGGTTGACATTTATATTCAACTTCTAAGTATTCACATACATTTATAATTGAGTCTTCTATTATCTCATTATAAGACATCGTATCTTCGGAGCTTATCTTCTGGCAACCCACTTCATTGTCGAATAGAATTATTGGTTTATTGGTTTTGTAAACAATTACTGTTAGTGGATTTGAGCTTTGTCCTCCTCCACTTACAGTTATGGTGCAACTACCTGCTGTATTCCATTGTATTACTGCCTGAGTATTGGATATTAGATTGATACTGCCAATGGCAGGGGTTATATTCCATGAGTAAACTGTTCCTAATGTGGCTCCTTGTATTTCATAAACTTCTGCCTCAGTTTCACAAACCGTTTGTGTTCCCGATAGTATCAACTGCGAAAAAACCGAATTGGAAAGTAAAAGTAAAAAAATAGTTATTATAATCTGATTTCTTACAAATATTTTGAATGAATGTATATTTTTTATCATTTATAATTTTTGGTTTAATAATAAGCTTAAATTATCCTTTCTCTTCTGTGAGTTGTGCTAATCGCACTTTGATATTACAAACTTATTCTTGCCTAGCCAAAAAATGTTCGATTTACGAACCTCAAAGTTAATGCTTTTTTCTCTTTCATGGTTTACCGTTTTTATTTATTCTGTGACTTTACCTTAACATTGTAGCAACCATCAAAGAAGTGAGAATTAGTAAGAGAGCTATCGATTTTTAAATACTTTTCATTTCTATTTGTGTTAAAGGGTTAATAAACAATAAATATAATAACGCAACTAAATCTTAAAGCATTACAATGACGAAACTGTAAGCACTAAAGATATTAGCCAAAGGTAATCAATTACTTGAAAAGAAATTTTGCTTTTGATATTGAGCTCCCTCTTAAAGCTGAATTTCTGGTAAATAACCCCATGAGTTTACAGAAAATAATAAAGTAAGGGTGACTGACTATATTAAATCCTAGAGCTTTTTCCGTGTAAACAAATAAATCGAACTAAAGAAGGCATAAATTGTTACTCCAACTTGAGATTCAATGGTGTCTTCCCAAAACATGGAAAGAGTCATAATCACAAAAAGGTAGAAATAGGGAGAAAAGGACCACATTTTCAATTGAGTGGCTGGGTAGATTAGTGAAAATAGAAATATGATAAGACCAATAGCTCCTAGGGTTACTGCGAAACTTAGATACTGATTGTGTGACCGAAGACCAGAATCTATAAAGCTAGATTTCTCATTTATAAACTCTTCTTGAAAAGCGTCACGAACATCGCCAGTGCCCACGCCAAAGACAGGGTTTTCCGCAAAAATATTTACGGCAGTGCGCCACAACACAAAACGTTGCACCAAACTATGACCATAGGCTGGATTCCCATCCTGATATAGATTATACTCCCATATTAATTTGAATATTCGTTTTTTTAGACTAAATTTTTTTGCAAATTCTGCATTAGCTATTCCATTTTCAATATTAATAATATCATTGCTTGCAAGTTTATTTACTCCTTGTTCATCCTTACGTAAATTTAAGGAATTCAAATAACGAATTAAGGTCATACTCAATTCTTGATTTCGATTATCGGGGCCATCAAAATCCATTTTACTAAGCTTATTCCACTGGGTCCGTAACTCCGCACGGCATATATAAAGACCTATATAACTCCCATTCTCAACCTGATAAAGATCTGGTGTATGCTCATAGGTGTTTCCATTAGACGTAATTCTTTCAATTGTATTCAAGTCAAAATCTGGTGCATTACGATATTCCGTTATTACAAAACTGAGCCAAAAGAAGAAGATAACAACAATACTGATTCCACTAAAAAATCCAATCCATGGAGCTCTTCTGTTTTTGTTTGCCAATAGAAATCGAATCAAAAACAAGCTTACCCCTACTCCAAAGATGGCAATTCCTGTCATCAATTCAAGAACAAACATTGCCCAAATCAAGTAAAACGGAATAATTAATAGAAACCATCGTCCATATTTTCCAATTCCCTGATATTGACTTTGTCCATAAAACATAATAATACTTATGGATATCAACACTTCTAAGCTTAAACGAATATGTGAGATAAATGGAAAGGCGTCTCTAAAATCAGCTAAATTTTGAGTTTGAAATAACAAAAGACTGTAGGAAATCGACGCGGTGGCGGTTGCAGCAAATAGCAATAGAAAATTTCTTAATTCCCTAGTACTCAACGAAGGGCTGCTCACAAAAATCATTGGAAAAAGCAACAATGGTAGCTTTGTACGCAAATCGAAAAACGCATAATCAAAATTACTAGTATATAACAACCCAATAATATGCACCAAATAAATGGAGGTAAAAGCCAAGGCTGCTTTTGATTGTAGAAAGATTTTGAATTTTTTAGCAATATCTCGATCAAACAACCATGCAATCAGCATCCCCACCTCACCAATACTAATCATAGCTCGTGAAAATGGAAGGCCAATAATCAATAGTCCTATGCTAAAAAAGAAGATGTATTTACGTATTTGTTCAATCATAAACTACTACGGCTTCTGTGCATTTGTTTCCTTCTAAATCATAACAGAAAAAGCCTTGTTTTATTGCTTAATACTGCCACTTAAAATTGCCTTATATCTTTTTGGGTCGTTCAATAATCTAACAGCCGCTTGTACTTCTTTATCACCCTTGATAGAGCTAGATACTTTTCCTGGCAAATAAAAATATCGTGAAACCAATTCCATTCGTAGAAGGCTTTTAATCTCTTCTTTGTGTAGATTAATTTCTTGTGATTTTAATTGGTCTATTCCATTATTTAGGCTTTCAAATTCAGACTTTAAATCATCGTAGTAATTATCTTTTTTTGCTTGCTTGCTTAAAGCCTCAATAAAACGATCTGTTCCAGTTTTATACTCAAACTCTTGTTTTTGAACATAGCTAACAAATGCATCAAACAAATCATCACTTACTTCAAAATCATCGGGGTTTCGAATGCTATCATGAGTAATTACATATTCTGTTGCAAAATCAAAAATTAAATATTGACCTGCAAGGGCTGAAACAACAGAAACTCTTTTAGGGGCTTCCAATGCCAGGTCGGGCAAAATACCACCAGCATCTTTAACAGGACGACCATTCTGGGTCTTAAAAAAAGCCTGAAGAGAGTCCGCAGTACGAACGGCATTGCCCCGAGCATCCTTATGCTCATAATCTAAGGCCTGAATACAACGCCCACTAGGAATATAATACTTAGCAATCGTTATCTTCACTTGTGAGTTATAACTCAGTTTATAAACTTTTTGAACTAGCCCTTTTCCAAAAGACTTCTGCCCCATAATTACAGCACGGTCCAAATCCTGAAAGGATCCAGCTACAATTTCAGAGGCTGATGCCGAACGATTATTAACTAATACTACCACTTTCATATTGGGAAATACTGCAGGCATTCGCGTTTTATACTCAGCATTTTCGCTACTTATTTTTCCTTTAATACTTACAATCTGCTCATTGGCAGGAACAAATAAGTCCATTATTCCCACAGCCTGTCCTAAAAGACCTCCACCATTAAAACGTAAATCAAGAATAAGTGACTTTAAAGGGGTCTCTTTATTCATTTCGTTTAAAGCATCTAAAACCTCTTTTGCTGCAGATTCGGTGAAACCACTCAACTTAATATAAGCAACACTATCATTTAGCTTACCATAATAAGGCACATTTTTCACCTTTATTTGTTCACGCGTTATTTCAACGGTCTGATGATTTATTTGATTCGGTTTGATATATTCAACTGTAAGATTAGTGCCAGACGGGCCTCTAAGCATATCCGAAACCTCACTCATCTTTTTTCCAGTAGTTTCCACATCATCAATTTTCAATATCACATCTCCAGCACGTAAGCCTACTTTATAAAAAGGAAAACCTGGTGAAGGCATCCCCACATAGAGACTATCATTCTTAATATGAACGTAAGATCCTATCCCACCATATTTACCAGTTTGCAAAAAGCGTACATCCTCAATATCGGCTTCAGGATAATAAACCGTATAAGGGTCCAAATCCTTAAGCATAGCGCCAATAGCCGTTTTAGTTAGGTGTCCAGGCTGAAAATCATCCACATAGTGCTGATTCAACTGCTGAAGCAGTGAAGTATAAATATCAAGGTTTTTACTTACCTCCCAATCTTGACTACGCTGAGCCCTTACGTTTTCGCTTACAATTGTAAAAAGAAATACTAAAGCTAAAAGTTGAATTGTTGTTCTATTCATAATTATAATTCTATCGGTTTATCGAATTTTCAAAAGTACTGTTTTTAGATTATTAACTACTGTTGTACTATAAAAAAACATGAATAAAGAATCTCAAATAAAAAAATCCCGAATAAATTCGGGATTTGGCTTATATTTTATATAAGTTTGTCTTTTCTCTGTATGTAATATCCTTTAGTTGTTTGCTAAAATAGCAAGGGCAGCTAATGCAGCCATTGCCAAGGCATATATCACATACAGATAATTTTGCTTAAGCTTTTCTACCATGACTATATTTTTTAATGATTAATAAATGCAATTGTTTCTTCCTACTATGAAAGACGAGCCTTTTATACAAAATCTTTGCTTGCACACACATAATTTGTTTTGTGATGGCACAGAAGATATTAACACACTTATTAATAGTGCTGTTTCACAGGGTGTTAAACAAATAGGGATATCAAGTCATGCCCCATTAAAAATACCCATTAAATGGAGTATGGAATACAATCAACTCGAAAATTATCAATCAGAAATAGTCGATTTAAAGGCCGCCTATAGAACTGAAATTGAAGTTTTTACTTCCTTGGAAATAGATTATATACCTAATAAGACTTACTCTTTCGATTTCTTTCGGAAGAAGCTACAGCTTGATTATACAATCGGCTCAATTCACTTGGTAATAAATCATCGAAATGGCCAACTTTGGTTTATTGATGGCCCTAAAGAGCAATGCATTCATAATATGAATGCAGTTTTTGAGGGGGATGTAAAGCTTGCTATAACGAGTTTTTATGCACAAAGTCGAGAGATGATTCGAAGTCAGAAACCAGATATTATTGGACATTTGGATAAGGTAATTATGAATACTCGACACCTTTTCGATCCATCTGAAAGATGGTATCAGGAAGAGGTTCACAAAACTTTAGAAGAAATTCGAGCTCATCATGTTATTGTGGAAGTAAATACACGTGGGGTTTACAAAAGGAAGTGGAAGGAAACTTTTCCTAGTGAAATCATTTTGCAAAAATGTTTTGATATGAGGATTCCTATATTGATTAGTTCTGATGCACACCACGCCAAGGAACTATTACTCGGCTATAGTGATGCACGAAAATTACTTAAACAAATTGGCTTCAGATATCAACAAGGTAGAATTAATTCAAAATGGGGTAATATTCCTATATAAAGAATGATATTTATTAATACTTTTGGGTGGAAATTATTTATCAATCAAAAATATACTTTATGAAAAATTATTCAAAAATATTCCAATTAGGAATCCTGATGATTAGCATGTTATTCATCGCATCTTGCTCTTCAAAAAAATCCTCCCTTACAGCAATTCCAAAGGATGCTGGATTTGTTATGGTGGTTGATGGTGCAGCCCTTACAGCTAAAAGTGGCGTACAGGACTTTACTCAAACCAAAGCTTATAAAAAATTAATCTCAGAAATGACTGAGGAAGAACTAAGCAACCTGAGTGAATTCGACTATATCTTAAAAGATTCCAAAGAAAGTGGATTAGGAATCAATGAAGAATTCATTGTTTTTACAAAAATTAGTGAAGGTGAACCTATTGTTGGCCTTAATCTATTAATCGTTGATAAAGCAAAGCTTGATGCGCTTATGAAAAGTATTATGGAACGTGAAGATGTTGACGTAGAAATTGTTGAAGATGCTGATATTTCAACAATGTTGCTTGCAGATAATGAAGGTGTTTTTGCATGGAATAATACTCAATTTTTAGTTCTTGCTCACGAAGATTTAGCTGCTGAAGCTCTTGTTAACGAAGCTAAAGCACTCCTAAAACAAGGTGCAAAAGAATCCATTAGCTCAAATAGTGTTTATGCTGATTTTTACGCCAAGAAGAAGGATGTTAGCATCTGGTTTGATTATGATATGATTTTTAAGAATATGCCACCGGCCCAACAGATGATGCTTACTTCTCAGCTGCCATTTAATATGTCTGGCTCTTCATTCAATGCATATATTAATTTCGAAAAAGGAAAAGTAGTAGCAGAGTATGAGAGTGTTTTAAATGATGAGATGAAAGACTTTATTAAAGATTATAAATTCATTAATGATGATTTTGATGTTGATGTGCTAAAACTTATGCCCGAAACTAGTTTTGCAAATATGGAAATGAGTATCAATTTCTACGATTACTATCATATGTTTATGGATATGTACAAAGAAAAACAAGTTGATACCGAGATGTACACCAAGCAAGTAGAACAAGAGCTTGGCATGAGTATCGACGATATTCTTAACTCATTTTCTGGCGAAATAGCATTTAGCTTACATGGTGTCCAATTTGCCGAAAAAATTGTTCCTGAATTTAAGATAGTAGATGGTGAATATAAAATGACTTATGATACTATTAACGCACCTGAGCTTATGTACTCAGCAGTAATAAAATATAATGATGATAAGGTTTGGGGAATTATTGAGGAGAATGCAGCAAAAGCAGGAATGGAAAAAACTGATAATTACTACCATATAGCAGCTGCAAATTTATCAATTGCTTATTACAATAATGTTATGGTTATTACCAATGACAAAGGAATAATTGATAAGCTTAATGCTGATGGGTCTCTCGATCCAAATATGAGTTCTAGTGAAGCAGCTAAGCATTTGAGCAACTTTGCAACCTATGCCGAGGTTAACATGGATATTGATTCATACCCTCAAGAAGTGGTTGATTATTTGAAGAGTGAGGCTGGTGAATCTTCAGATGCAATTCTTAAATTATTAAGTACATACAAACGTTTACAAGTTGTTCCTGAAGACATGTATCATGCAAAAATCATTTTGGAGATGAAAGATGATTCTAAAAATAGCTTGGAGATTATTATCAATAATTTTGATGATTCCGTTGACTTAATAAGTCAAAACTAAAATGCTCCACTAAAGTCGCAGCATTTAAAAGAGTGCTGCGACTTTTTATTTTATCGACCATGAAAATCGAACTCCATCAATTTATTCCCATGCCATTAGCTGAGACTAAGCATGGCGGTTCAAGCATTTGGCGACAGAATGATTTGTATGTTAATTCCAAACCCATTAGCCTAGTCATTTCAGAATCAGGAAGAGGTAAGAGCAGCCTCATTTCTTCAATTTATGGAATTAGGAAAGATTATTTAGGGAGTATTTTATTGGATTCAGAAAATATCTCCAACTTTTCGGTGGGGAAATGGAGTGAAATTCGTCAAAAAGAAATAAGCATTGTATTCCAAAGTCTTGATTTATTTCCTGAGATTAGTGCATTTGAGAATATTCAATTAAAGAACCAACTGCAAAATTATAAAACTGAAGCAGAGATAAATACTATGCTAGAAAATTTAGGAATGATCAGTTTTTCTAAACAATCTGCAGGAAGTTTATCCTTTGGTCAACAGCAACGCATTGCAATTATTAGAGCTCTATGTCAGCCATTCTCTACATTACTTCTTGATGAACCCTTTAGTCATCTAGATGATAATAATATCCAAATTGCTTGGAATATGATTCAAGAGGAAAGCCAAAAACAACAAGCTGATATTATTATAACAGGACTTTCTACAAATGACCTTATTCAGGCTGATCAAATCTTTTATCTCTAAACCAAGAAAGATGAAATCAAACAATATACTCAATAGCTTAATTCGTAAAAATCAAAAATTAGGAACAGTTGTATTGGCTACATTTGGAATGGCTATAGGTTATTTTATACTGTTTATAGCTCTTCAATTGTATTTTGATTTAACGATTACGCTGAATAAAGATAAAGGGCTATTTCAAAAAGATTTCATTGTAATTAACAAAAAAATTAGTCTTCTTAACACGGTCAAGTTTATTGATACTGGTTTTTCAAATGATGAAATTAGTTTAATGCAGAAGCAAAATTTTGTTGAAAAAGTAGGCCTTATCACATCCAATAAGTTTAAGGTTGGGGCATTTACAGATGGCAATGCAGACATTCCACCATTTTATGCTGAAATGTTCTTTGAATCCGTACCAGACGAATTTATGGACATTCAATCATCTGATTGGCAATGGGACAGTTTAAGCTCCTTTATTCCAATTGTAATTCCTAGAGATTACTTAAAACTGTATAACTTTGGATTCGCTCAGAGTCAAAATTTACCTCAAATTTCGGAGGAAATTGCTGGAAAAGCGCTAGCCGACTTTATCATTGAAGGAAATGGAAAAAAAATTCGAATGAAGGGTCGGATTATCGGTTTCACTGACCGCATTAACAGCATCCTAGTACCTGAAGACTTTATGAATTGGGCGAATCATCATTTGGGGCGCATACAGGAAAGCAAACAACCCTCACGACTCATAATGGTATGTAAAGATCCTGCGACACCTGAACTAATAGGATTCTTAAACGAGCATAACTACGAAGCTAACACCCAACAAACAAAATCCAGCCGACTAAACACTTTACTTCAAATTATTTTGGGCATGGTTTCAGTAATTGGTATTTTAATCATCGCATTAGCCTTAATTATTTTTATTGTCAGTTTTAAGTTAATGATTGCACGGGCACAGGAAACAATAAATAAACTATTCCTAATTGGATATCACTATTTAAGTCTTGCAAAAAAATATATTTTTCTTTATAGCATTCTGATTGCCCTCGTTTATGCAATTAGTTTAAGTGCTGTTGTTTTAGCGAAATCTTACCTGAATGTGATATTCAAAGAAATTGGATACCCTTTATCCGAAGGCCTAAATATTTGGGTGATTGAATTAAGTATTATTCTAAGTATTCTGCTATTCATCTTAAATGGAGTTTCCATATTAAGGCAGTTTAAAAAGCAAGCGTCCTGAGGGCCGAAGCAAACAGGACGCTGCATGTAAAAAGGCAGGAGTAGTTTTTTACATTCTCAAAATAATAAATTCAGTACGACGATTTATTTGATGCGCCGTCTCACGCATTTTCTTTGTAGGCAATGAGCTTATAAAAGCAACATCGAGCACTTGACCTTCTGGTAAGTAATCATACTGCTTATGAATTTCTGCGTCAACTACCTTAAATTTTGTTTCTCCATAACCACGGCCATAAATACGATTAGGGTTACTAATACTCTCCCCAATATATTCAGCAGAAGCTTTTGCACGTTTATCAGATAACTTTAGATTTGAGGCATCACTTCCACGACTATCTGTATGAGCTCCCAATTCAATAACCATGGTTGAGTTATCGTTCATCACTTTTGCAATTTTGTCCAGCTCTCGTGCAGCATCAGCTCTAATCACAGCTTTTCCCAAATCAAAATAAATAGGTTTAACATCTACAAAGTTTGAAAGATCAGCTCCAACTGGGATTTTGGTCATACTAATATCCAGAACTTCATGAATATTATAAACACCAACTTTTTCCAAGCGAGTGGAAAAAACAACCGTTTTAGCAAAATAACCTTTTCTATCCAGTGTTATTTCGTAGGTTAGTTTATCATTCAAATAGTACCCTTCTAACGGCCAACCAACAGTTCCATTTCTCGAAGTTACTGTATCGATAATTTGTCCCGTTTTTATATCCTTAAAAACCATATGTACGCCTGGCACTTCTTTATCAGATCCAGTTTCAGTTACTAAACAATTTACAGACATTACCACATCACTACGTACTAATACCATATCTACTTCAATCAGTTTGGCGGTAGTATCCGTATTAACATCTTTAACCCCATCAAAACATTTTTCCTTAGTTCCAATAAGAGTATAAACAACGCCTCTATCGACAACAAACTCATACTTACCCGAAGTATCCGTAATCACACCTCCCACTTTAGCACCGTCCTCACTATACAGCTCCACATTAGTTTCTGCTAAAATTTCTCCAAATTGGTCATAGGATTTTCCTTTTAGCTTAATTCCAAATTTAAAGGGTTTGGATAGCTTATAACTATATATATCATCATTTCCCTCGCCGTCTTGACGGTCAGAAGTAAAGTATCCTTTCTTCTGAGTATCATCTAATATAATGGCAAAATCATCACGGCTTGAATTAACGGGCACTCCGAGATTAACCACATCTGTAACTCTACGTTTTTTTACATTAGCCACAAACAAATCTTGACCTCCCAAGCCCATTAAACCATTAGACGAAAAGAAAAGGAATTCATTATTCTCATGAATAAAAGGAAACATTTCATTTCCCTCAGTATTCACTTTTGACCCCATATTAATTGGTTTACTCCAACTACCATCACTAAGGCGGTAGGTCTTGTAGATGTCTGTTCCACCATATCCATCTGGTCGATCAGAGACAAAGTAAAGCACTTTACCATCTGCCGATAAGCTGCCATGACCAGTAGAGTACTCCTTATCATTAAAAGGAAAAACAACAGGGCTAGACCATCCTTTGCCTCTACGTTCAGCGTACATTAATACTAAATTAATAGCTCCGCTACTGGAATTCTCATCCAAATTGTTACGAGTGAATACCATAAAACTTCCGTCCTTTGTAAATGAAGCTGGACCATCATGATATTTTGATTCTGTTTTGTTTGAAAATTCCTTAATAGAGTCTAGTTGACCATTATCTGTCATCTCAGCCTTATACAATTGAAGAAATGGCTTTGAATCCCAATTCCATTGTCGACTAACGACAAAAGAATTATCTCTATCTGAAGCGAAAATTATTTTATCTTCAAAGAAGGCAGTTCCAAAATCACTATTAGATGTATTCATCTTAAGGTTTGCAATAAACACATTTGTATTTGGTTTTTGCAACTCGACATAATAAAGCGTATCCTCCATAAATAGCTTCCCTCTAGAATCCTCAGTATCCTCATTATGAAACTTAATCATCCACTTAGTCGCTTCCTCATACTTTTCATTTAATCGCAAAGAGTAGGCATATTGGTAATAATCCTTAAAATTTGAATCCTCGGCATTTACTACCTTTTTAAAATATTTCTCAGCTTTATCATATTGCCGAGTCGCCAAATATGATTCAGCCAAATGACGATAAACATCAGTTGATTTTTCCTTTACTTTTTGATATTTCAGAATAGCATTGGAATAATCATACATATTGAAATACTCATCAGCCTTCAATTGAATTTTCGATTGACTATATGTAGCCTGAGCAATTAATAGTATTGAAAGAAAGATTGTTAACTTTATCTTCATATGTTGAAAAATTAGAATCGTTGTTTACATCAATAAATTAAAACAAATTAAAAATATCTTGGCGAATGAATCTTCGTTGTTGTCTTATAAATAAAGTCGTAACGAATAAATATTTCATGACTTCCACCATTATACACATGGGTTTCATTTGTAAAAGACCAATCGAAAGAATAGCCAATTTCCAATTGCGGTAAAATATTAACTCCTACTAGCAATCCAACTGCATCACCTGAGCGGCCCATAATACCCATTGAGAACCGATTATCATACACAAACATGGCAGTAAGGTCTATTTCGATAGGTGCTGATGAACTCATTTTTATTAAAGTGGTTGGTCGCAATTGAAAGTTATCAGATAAGTCGATTGCGGCACCCGCAATTAAATAATAGTGCTTAGTTCCACTCAATATATCACCTGATCCTTCAATGGAATTGTTAGAATAATCATTTTCCAAAAGCCGAGGAATAGATACTCCAACATAGTAATTATCGGTATAATAGTACATTCCAAATCCAAAATTTGGCAAAACTTGACTCTTTACATCATTTTTATACACTGGATCATCAGGGTCAGCTGTCAATATTGACCCTAGGTTTGACTTCAAAACTGAAATTCCAGCTTTTAGGCCCAGGGCTAATCTTGCATTTTTATTTATTCTTAACTTATATGAATAATCCACATAAAACCCCGTGTTCCGATCTGGGCCAATCACATCATTTATTACAGAAATACCCAATCCAATTTTACGATTGCGCAATGGTGTGTGCAAGGTTAAAGTTTGAGTTGTTGGAGCTCCCTCGAAACCGACCCATTGCGATCGATGCAATGCAGTTACGGTAAGTGCTCCTCGAGTACCAGCATAGGCAGGGTTTACAGCTAAAGTATTATACATATAATGTGTATATAAAGCCTCCTGCTGGGCATATAAGCTACCCGCTGTAAATACGATTAATACTATAATTAAAACTTTCTTCATAATGTTTATGCTTAATGTTTTTTTTAGTCTTTTTTAATTCCAGCTTATCGCTTGATGTATATATATCCTTTAATTGGCTCCTCATCTTCACCCAACTTAAGAATATAGAAATAAGTTCCATCAGGCAAGCCTGCACTATTAGCATGAACACCAAATTGATTACTTCCATCCCAATCATTTTTATACGGTGCTCCTTCGAAAACTCTATTTCCCCATCGGTTAATAATCAAAATGCTATTTCCCTGGAATTCTTCAATTCCTTTAATCACAAATTTATCATTAATACCATCACCATTTGGTGAGAAACCTTGTGGAACAGTCACTACAGCTGGTTCTATTACCATATAAACTTTAGCTATACTAGTATCTCCATCTGAATCCATAATCATATAAGTCAATGAATCAGACCTTTGAGATTCATCATTCAAAGCATATATAATATAGTCATCTGTAGGATCAGAAGGTGTTCCATTCTCATTTACCATGGCAATACCACTATTTGGCATTTCAACAATGCTAATTGCATTAGTGCTTGGGCCATCTCCACCAAAATCATCATTCGTGATTACAAATAAATCTTGATTACGTGTAACACTTAGTAAGCTAAAATGATCATCGATAGCAGTAGGTAAATCGTCAACAGACAATACTCTGATTAGTACTGATGCTTGATCTGATAATCCATTGGCATCAGATATTTTATACACAAGTGAATCCATACCATGGAATTCGGCATCTGGTGTATATTCTAAGAAGTCATCAGCTTGAGTACTGGTTCCATTATCGTTCACTACAATACTACCATGTATTGTAGTAGTAATAATGTCAATCTTTGCATTAGCTGGTACATTTGCGCCGAAGTCATCTGGGCCAAATCCATTATCTTGTAATACATAAATACTGTTTATTGGGCTGTCCTCATAAACTGCAATAGTATCTAAATTGGCAATTGGGCCATAGTTAATAGCTTTAACCGTAATATAAACCGTAGCTTGATCACATTGTTTTGGTGATTCACTATTACAGATCTCATAAATGAAACTATCCTGACCTACGAAATTAATAACTGGAGTATAGACAAACGCTCCATTAGGTTGTATTAATATAGTACCATTTTGAGTCGCTAAAATTGGTGTAGTATTAATGTTAATTTGAGTACTATCCACATCAATATCATTGGCTAATACAGTACTACCATAAAGTATTTGATTACTTGTAATTTGAGCTGTATCGTCAATGGCAAATAGACTATCATTAACAGGATTGACTATAATGTAAACCATAGCATTTGTACATTCTTGAGGATTTTCATTATTACATACTTCATAAATGAAACTGTCTAGTCCATTATAATTTGTATCAGGTTGATATGTGTAAGTTCCCATTGGACTTAACACCAATAAACCATGTTTTGTAGCCATAACTGGTTTTATATCTACACTTAGTAAACTACTATCTGCATCACCATCATTCAGTCTAAGATCAATTCCAATCAAAATATTATCCTCGTCTACCATTGCAGTATCATTATTCGCAAAGATTGTATCGTTTACATTGATTACCGTGATTACTACCATGGCTTGTGTACACTCTTGTGGTGTCTCGTCATTACATACTTGATATACAAAGGTGTCTAGTCCATAGTAATTGGAATCT
>Ga0164315_10000243_pt1 | contig 35356 bp, 31 predicted proteins | sample GuaBasSedimGuay6_FD_113737 | JGI IMG/M metagenome (GOLD analysis project Ga0164315, IMG submission 113737) | Subseafloor sediment microbial communities from Guaymas Basin, Gulf of California, Mexico - Guay6, Core 4569-2, 0-3 cm | ecosystem: Environmental > Aquatic > Marine > Hydrothermal vents... | reverse complement strand
TTTGTGCCCAAGACGATGGAGAGCAATGTCGCCATGGAAAAGTATCACGGCATTGTAACAAGGTACGAAATGTTAATATCAACGCAGAGTTAAACTAGAGCCTTAATAAAGAAGAGGGTGTCTCATAAGTCACATGAGGCGGCTTCTTTATTCCATAAATTTCCGTTGATCCGGGATTTCTCAGATTTTTTCCTGTCTGTTCAACGGGATAAAAGTGGAGGAGGTCTTACTACTCGAAAGGATATTGGGAGAGGAGCCTACAGCTGGCACATAGTGCCAGGTTAAGCAACGATAACAATATCCTGAAGAGTAACAAAAGGCCTACATATTAATCCCGGAGAATAACTATCTTTGTGGGCGCAAAAAACAGGTCAATTCTTTATGGATATCATTCGCAACTTCTGCATCATTGCCCACATTGATCATGGGAAGAGTACCCTGGCCGACAGGCTGCTGATGAAAACCGGCACCCTGGACGAAAGGGATTTCCAGGACCAGGTGCTTGATGATATGGAACTGGAGCGTGAAAGAGGTATTACCATTAAGAGTCATGCCATCCAGATGGAACATGAACACCAGGGAAAGCAATATTTGCTTAATTTGATTGATACCCCGGGACATGTGGATTTCTCCTACGAGGTAAGTCGTTCCATTGCAGCCTGTGAAGGGGCTCTGCTTATTGTAGATGCCACCCAGGGAATACAGGCCCAGACCATTTCCGTACTTTATCAGGCGATCGAGCACAACCTGGAGATCATCCCGATTCTGAACAAGATGGATTCGGATAGTGCCATGCCCGATGATGTTAAAGACCAGATTGAGGATCTGATTGGTTGCGATCGCAGTGAGATTATCGAAGCAAGCGGGAAGACGGGACAGGGTGTGGACGAGATCCTGGAAGCTATTATTGAGCGGATTTCAGCTCCTAAAGGCGATCCGGATGCTCCCTTACAGGCCCTTATATTTGATTCAGTATTCAATTCATATCGTGGAATTTTTGCCTACTTCCGGATTATGAACGGTTCCATCCGCAAGGGAGAGCTGGTGAAGTTTGTGGCAACCGGGAAGGAGTACTATGCAGATGAGGTTGGGGTGCTGAAGTTCGGTCCAGAGCCCAGGGATGTTCTGTCGGCCGGTGATGTAGGTTACATCATTTCTGGAATCAAGACCTCCAAAGAGGTGAAAGTGGGGGATACCATTACCCATGTTGATCGCCCAACCACTGAGATCATATCAGGATTTGAAGATGTAAAGCCCATGGTGTTTGCGGGGATCTATCCGGTGGATGCCGATGATTATGAAGACCTTCGGAATTCCATAGAGAAACTCCAGTTGAATGATGCCTCTCTTACCTTTATCCCGGAATCGTCAGCAGCATTGGGTTTTGGATTCCGCTGTGGTTTCCTGGGACTCTTACATATGGAGATTATCCAGGAGAGACTTGACCGGGAATTCAATATGGATGTGATTACCACTGTCCCCAATGTCTCTTTCAATGTGATCAGTACCAAAGGGGAGCTGATGGAAGTGCACAATCCATCGGGCTTGCCGGTTTCCACCGCCATCGATCATATAGAGGAGCCTTTTATCACTGCACAGGTGATTTCACAGGCTGAGTATGTGGGATCGGTTATGAATCTCTGCCTGGATAAACGTGGAACTCTTAAAAACCAGGTCTATCTGACAAGCAACCGTGTGGAACTCACCTTTGATATGCCACTGGCCGAGATTGTATTTGATTTCTATGACAGATTGAAGAGTATCTCCAAAGGATACGCTTCCTTTGATTACCATCCCCATGGATATCGAAAAGCCGACCTGGTGAAGCTGGATATCCTGTTGAATGGGGATATGGTGGATGCGCTCTCCACCCTGATTCACCGGGACAATGCCTATGATTTCGGCAGAAGGATTTGTGTAAAGCTGAAAGAACTGATACCCCGTCAGCAATACGAGGTGGCCATTCAGGCGGCCATTGGGGCCAAGGTGATAGCCAGGGAGACAGTTAAAGCGCTACGAAAAGATGTTACAGCCAAATGTTATGGTGGTGATATTACCAGGAAGAGGAAATTGCTTGAAAAGCAGAAAAAAGGGAAGAAAAGGATGCGCCAGGTGGGGAATATTGAAGTTCCGCAGTCTGCATTTCTCGCCGTACTCAAACTTGATTAATCCACTCCTTCTCGCTATCCTTCATCCAGGACAAGTTTGTAACCTTTCCCGTGCACATTGATGATCTGTACTCCTGGATCCGCTTTCAGGTACTTACGAAGCTTGGTGATATAGACATCCATACTTCTGGCATTGAAGTAATTATCATCGATCCAGATTGCTTTGAGAGCAAAATTCCGTTCCAATACCTGGTTGATGTTATTGCAAAGTAGCTTCAGTAGTTCTGACTCTTTGGTTGTCAGTTTTTGTTCCGTACCATCTCCCGTGAGCATCTGTTTATTCACGTCAAATGTGAATGAGCCAATTTCCCAGCTCTCTTTGTCAAAACCGCGGGTTCCCTTTGTTCGTCGGAGGATGGCTTCAATTCTGAACAAGAGCTCCTCCATACTGAAGGGTTTGGTAATGTAATCATCAGCTCCCAGGGAAAAGCCTTCCAGCACATCCTCTTTCATAGACTTAGCAGTCAGGAAGATAATTGGGATGCTGCTGTTCATGATCCTTATTTCAGAGGCCAGGGTAAAACCGTCTTTGATGGGCATCATGACATCCAGCAGGCACAGGTCGTAGTGGAACTGTTCAAAATGCCGGAAGGCCTTCTCGCCATTGGTGACCCAGTCAGCTTCATAATTCTTTGCCTGGAGATATTCCTGGAGCAAGGACCCCAGGTTTTCATCATCTTCTGCCAGTAATATCCTGTTTTTTATTTCATTCATTGCACATTCAGTTATGATTGCTCTTCTAAAGGTAAGTGAATATCGAACCGGGAGCCCACAGTGGGCTCACTTTTTATTTTAATGGTACCTCCATGTTCTTCCACAATTAGCTTGACATAGCTAAGGCCCAGCCCAAACCCTTTTACATTGTGTACATTCCCTGTGGGGACCCGGAAAAACTTATCGAAAATACGTTTCTGATCTTCTTTGCTGATCCCAATTCCATTGTCGGCCACTGAGACCACAAGGGAGCTGTTTTCATTCAGAGTGGAAATGGTAATTTCGGGTTTGCGATTGGTATATTTCAGGGCATTCTCCATCAGGTTGGAGATCACATTGGTGAGGTGCATCAGGTCACCTGTAATCACAGATTGATCTGCCTCCGGATGAAACTCCAGTTTTCCTCCCCGTTTATCCATCTGCAACAGGAAGTTCTGCGCCACAGTCTCAATGATATCGTGCAGATCCACCGCTTCGCTTTTCAGCTTTAGCTCTCCGTGATCAAAAATAGCCATCTGGAGCACCCGTTCTACCTGGTAACCCAACTGCCTGCTTTCTGTTTGGATAATACGGGATATATGGCCCAGATTTTTCTGTTCATCCGGAATCGACCGGTCATTGAGCATCTGTGAGGCCAGACTGATGGTCGAGATAGGCGTTTTAAGTTCGTGGGTCATGTTGTTAACAAAGTCATTCTTCATCTCCGAGAGACGCTTCTGCTTAAACATGATATATAGGGTCAGGCTGAACATGATAATAATAAACAGCGTGATTATCACAGATGATCCCCCCATGATTTTAATAGAATTGCGAAGAAGTTGCCTTTCCTGGGGAAAATAAATACTGATGTAGACGAAACGATTAAATACACTGTTTGGGAACAGGGATCTCCTGAAATACCTGCATTGCTCATATTCATTGAAGTTTTCCGAACTGTATATGGGTTTACGCCCCATCTCATATACCGCGTATTCGAAAGGATAATCCCCAACCCGGGTTGTCAGTTTTTCAGAGAGGGATGCTTCAATCATTGAGCCGGAGATATTGTCCAATACCTGACCCTCTTCCATGAGCATTTTCTTGACAATATGATCTACGAAGTATTCTTGTTTCTTTACCTGGTTTCTGAGTTCCTTTCTGACAATGTCCGGGTGCATGGCCGAAACAAGGATGGTATCCCGCATGGAAATGTCTTCACCCACAACTACCAGAAGTGAATCATTGATCATCTGTACTTTCTGGTTTTTCAGAGAAATATCAGGTGGTGTATAGCTAAAGGTTGTGTGTTCCTCATAGATGTCCTCTGCCTCAATGGCAATATCCACAGTGCTCTCTGTCCGGTCATAGGAAGAACGGCTATCAATATGGAAGTTCCAAACTGCCTGACTCTGGTGTTGAATTACCGGGGGTTGGATCTCATTGAGGATGGTGATCACCGTTTCATTCTGAACCAGTTCGTCGGAGATATCTGAAAGTACTTCATTGACAACCAATCCAAGCTGATGCTCCTCATTCTCCAGGAAGCGCCTGATCCAGTATCCTTGAACCAGGATCATGGCCACCATGCCGAATGCAAGGAAAAGGGATACTATCCACAGAAAGGTTCTGCTCATGGCCCAAAGATAGCTCACCTCATCGGTTCATTCAGAGTGTTTTAACATTCTTTAACTTCCTTTAAACCTATCTAACGATATTCTGGAATAGATTTGTTCAAACAAAAAAGCACACAATCATGAAAATATATATACCCTTTTGGATATTAAGTATTGCCGCCTCGCTTATTCTTTCGACCGGACTCCTGGCACAGGAGCAAATCGAGATGAGCATCAAGGTGACAAAGGATGGCAAGGTAGTTAAGGACACAAGCTACCAGTTTGATGATGCCGCAGAGGCTAAGAATGCGATGAAAATGATGGAGCTTATGAGTGGTGATGAACTGCATAAGGAGCATGTCACATATAACTATACAACGGCACATTCTGGACACGGTGAAGCAAAAACAATGGTGTTTATCTCCAAGGATGGTGAGACAACTGAAATCTCAGAGCTTCATGGAGACTCCCTTGTTTGGGTGACAGAGGAAGAGCATGATGGCAAAAAAGTGATCGTGATGAAGAGCGGTGATGTGGTAAAGAAGAAGGAGATTAAAGTAATGGTTTCGAGCGATGAAGAGGGTAACTGGACTGTAGTCGAAGGTGATGAGAAGATGATGGATAAGGATGAGAATGTCTTTATCATGAAGGGAGATGATGATGTGAAAGTAAAGGTTATGAAGATCATGGAAGAAGAGGGTGATGGAGAGAATGTGAAAGTGATCGTTATAACTGAGAGTGGAGATTTGCATGAGGATCACGATGTGGACCATGACCATGACAGTGACCACGGCGAAGAAGTAGAAGTGGAAGTGAAAGTTGTTAAAAAGAAGGAAAAGAAATAGAATACAAGTAGAAGTAGTTTAAGATGCTTTAGCAGGCAATTTTGGTTTAGTTTAGGGTTTATTGGTGTAAAGCTGCTCGTCTCCCGGCGGGCAGCTTTTGTTGTAGGTTATTGGGGAATGAATAACTTGCGTAAAAAGCACCCCATTGCCTCAGACCTTACACCACAAAGTACTGGGATTATCTCCAGGAGCGACAAAGAAGCAGATAAAGAGTGCCTACCGAAAACTGGCATTCAAATACCATCCAGACCGAAACAATTCAGCAGGTGCCGTCAGGAAATTCCAGGAGCTTACCGAAGCATATGACTACCTGATAGACCATCCCGAAGCAGGTTTGAATGATGCCAAAAGTTATGAAGAACAGTTGGCGGGTGAGGTATACAAAAAAGAGCGTGAAAAAATGAAGCAACGGGCCAGTGCCCAGCGCGAGAAAAAGAGGCAGCAGGAGGAGTATTTCAACAGACCGGAATGGCACGATCCCATCCTGCTCCTGAAATATGCTGGCAATGGCATCGCCCTTCTTTTTGCAGTTTCAGCAGTAGTTTTCCCTGTACTTCTGGCGATTTTCGGGGACCCGCAAAGCCTGGCTGGCACCTCCATATTCATCGTCATGGGTATTGTGCTTCTGGTCTATATCTACCAGAAAAGAAAACTGTGGTTTCGCCTGGGACAACTCAATACATCTCCAGGGGAGATGCTGAATTTTTTCAGACTCGTTCCTGGAAAGCCAAGCAAAGACAGGTGCTGCTATTGCCGAAGCACCATGGCTGATGGGAAAGCTTACAGAATAGAATTGTTGAAGACAGTTGATATTGAGGTCCGTACTTATGGAACTTTGAACCATAGTGCCAAGTACAAGAACAGAGTAAAACGTGTGGTGGTCCCACGAAGTGCCAGAGCTGTGTATTATCACAGGCTGGCTTCTTTAATCAAGTTCCTGTCTATCCTGGCATTCCTGTTTTTTTTCCCCGTAGAAAGTATTCTATGGAGGTTTATAGCCGGGTTGTTATTTGGAGGGATTATCTCAAGCCTTTTTTTGAAGCTGGGCAGGGTGCGGTCAAAGGTCAGCTACCTACTTACGCCCGGACTCATCGTTAAAGTTGTTATCTGGATGGTTTCTCTCAGCTTGATCAGCAGCCTGGGTCCCGGATTTGATATTCAGATTTCGAGCTTCGTTTACCTGGTAGTGGCTGGCTTGCTCTTTTTGCTTGATATGATTTTTGATCTGGCGGTTGGTTTTCTTCCTTTCTACCGAAGAATGTTCAAACCAGTGTTCAAGCAGCGAGCCATATTGGATTCGCTATACAATGATGGATATCAGAACTACCAGGAATTGCCGGTATATTCGATAATATATCCTCTTGTTAGATGGTTATTTTGACTACCAGAGCATCAATCTCTCTTTGTTCTTAATCCGGCTCAGGTCGGAGGGAACACACATTCTAACCGGCTCCAGTGCACCCACAGCTTGCATAAAACTATTGATTCTGGTGGTGGTGATATCTCCCTGGATATGGATCAGGAAGTCGATGTTTTTTAGTTCGTCCAGGAAGTATCCGTTTTCGCTTCGGTTCCTGATTATTCTGAAGGTGATCAATGCATCCTGATCGTGATATGAGAAATTGGAAAACACCTGCTCCTCATCCAGTTTGCTATGAAATAGTTGTAGCTCATCCTGTTTCTCAAAGTTCATGTCAAGCGCATGGTTAATCAACCAGCACAACTTATAGTCTGGTTCATCTGCAACCACGCCCAGCAGACAAAAATCCTCCTCAATGGCCAGTTCCAGCTTATGTTTTTTTACGCCCATGTTCAAACAGTATGAATGCTCTTCAGTGCTGCTTTTGAGGCCTGCTGTTCTGCCTCTTTTTTAGAATCGCCTCTCCCTGTACCTTTCGCCTCTTCATTTAAGAGGATGACGGAGACAAAAGAGGGTGCCTTGCTTCCCGACAGGTGCTCTTCTTTGCTTTCAAAAGTAATCTCCACACTGTTCTTCTGGGTCCACTCGATAATCCTGCTTTTATAATCAGGATCCTTCTGCGCCACGAGTACCAGATCGATATGTCTCTTCAGGATTTTCCTTTCGAAGAACTTTTTGGCGCACCCAAAACCCCGGTCGAGGTAGATGGCCCCGACAAGCGCTTCTAGCGCATTCCCATAGATGTGTTTTGATTTGCTTCCCGTGGTAATCCCACGATCGATAAAAGCAGGAATACCGATTTTTGTAGCCAGGTAATCCAGATTTTTCCGTTTAACGATGCGGGCACGCAGTTTGGTCATGAATCCTTCGTCACCCTCAGGATAGCGCATAAACAGGTGGTTGGCTACAATGGCGTCCAGTACGGCATCACCCAGGTATTCCAGGCGTTCATTATTGAGGTGATTCCCGGATGGGGTTTTTTGTTGAGCAGACTTGGGTATAAAAGCTAGTCTATACAAGGATGTTTTGCGAGGCAGAAATCCCAGCATATGAACCAGATCCAAATAGAATCTACGGTTCTTCAAGGCATCAATCCTTAAATTTCCTGAAAACAGCGGAGGTGTTGTGTCCTCCAAATCCAAAGGTATTGCTCAGACCCACATTTACATCACGTTCCTGCGCTTTATTGGCTGTGAGGTTCAGTTTGGGATCAATTTCCGGGTCCAGGGTCTTCAGGTTAATGGTAGGGGGTACGATACCATTAACGATGGACAAGATCACTGCCATGGATTCAATGGCTCCTGCTGCACCCAGCAGGTGACCGGTCATTGATTTGGTCGAACTGATGTTGAGCTTATAGGCATGATCCCCGAAAACGCGCTTTATAGCCTTGATCTCAGACCGATCCCCTAGCGGGGTGGCGGTTCCGTGGACATTGACATAATCGACCTCTTCAGGGGCAATTTTCGCATCTCTCAGGGCATTGGTCATCACCAGAGTGGCCCCGTCTCCCTCGGGATGTGGAGCAGTCAGGTGGTATGCATCGGCCGACATACCGCCACCGATCAGTTCAGCATAGATCTTGGCACCCCTTTTTTTGGCATGTTCCAACTCCTCGATGATGAGTCCGGCCCCACCTTCACCAATAACAAAACCATCGCGGTTTGCATCAAATGGACGGGAGGCTGTTTTGTACTCCTCATTGTTGGTGGAGAGCGCCTGCATGGAATTAAAGCCCCCTACTCCCGGAACATTTACTGAAGCCTCAGATCCTCCTGTGATAAATAGATCTGCCATATCCAGGCGGATCAGGTTAAACGCATCAATGATGGCATTGGTGGATGAGGCGCATGCGGAGACAGTAGCATAATTGGGACCTCTGTACCCATATTTCATGGAGAGGTGCCCTGCTGCAATATCCGAGATCATCTTTGGGATAAAGAAAGGGCTGAATCTTGGAGTTCCGTCACCTGTCGCGAAGTCCGACATCTCTTTGGCGAAGGTCTCAATACCTCCGATTCCGGATGACCATATGACCCCTGCACGATCCTTATCATGTTCAGCCGTATCAAGCCCTGCATCCAGGTACGCTTCATGAGCGGCAATCATCGCAAACTGGGCATAACGGTCCAGTTTACGGGCCTCTTTCCTGTCAAAGTAGTCCTGCGAGTTATAACCTTTAACCTCACAGGCAAATTTGGTCTTAAACTTCTCAGTATCGAAATTAGTAATCCAATCACTTCCGCTCTCACCCTTAACAAGTGCGTTCCAGAAGTCTTGTACATTCTTACCCAGGGGGGTAATCGCCCCCAATCCTGTAACAACTACCCGTCTCATACAAATAAGTTTTGGAACTCTTAACTACCCTTATTCTGCATTTTCCTCAATATACTTGATGGCGTCACCAACAGTAGAAATGTTTTCAGCTTGGTCATCGGGAATACCCATATTGAATTCTTTTTCGAATTCCATGATTAGCTCAACGGTGTCAAGTGAATCTGCTCCCAGGTCATTTGTAAAACTGGCTTCGGCAGTTACTTCATTCTCATCAACACCTAATTTGTCTACGATGATTGCTTTTACTCTTGATGCAATGTCAGACATAACTGTAAATTTTAATTAATAATATTGGTTATTTTTAACGCTGCAAAGAAATGCAAAATTCGACTATTTTCAAAAAAAAATGAAGAACATAGCCATATTTGCCTCCGGATCAGGAACAAACGCCGAAAATTTGATCCGTTTTTTTCGAACGAGTCGCTTTGGCAAGGTTCGGGTCGTGCTTACCAACCGTAAGGATGCCGGGGTGATCAATCGGGCTCAATCTCTTGAAGTTGAATCTCTTGTGTTTACAAGAGAGCAGTTTTACAGTTCACAGGAGGTGCTGGATCTGCTTGTCGAACGGGACATCGATTATATTGTTCTGGCTGGTTTTCTCTGGCTTGTGCCAGAGTATTTGCTCTTACCATTTGAAAATAAGATAGTTAACATTCATCCTGCTCTACTTCCCAAATATGGTGGAAAGGGAATGTATGGCAGCCGAGTACACAGGGCAGTGATTGAAGCCGGAGAATCAGAATCGGGCATTAGCATTCACTACCTAAACCAGAAATATGACGAAGGTGATATTATCTTCCAGGCCAGGTGTAAAATAGAACCAGACGAATCGCCAGATTCCCTTGCAAAAAAGATTCATGAACTGGAGTATGATTATTTCCCGAATGTGATTGAAGGTTTACTCAAGGAGCTTTAACCAACTTATGGTGAAGGCCCGGGTCCATCCATAGGCCAGCATGTTCGTTTCATGTACTGGTTCCACAGGAGGAGCTTCCACTTTGAGTGGATTAACAGCACTGCCATTCTTATAGAATCTGAAATCGAGGTGCGGACCAGTTGCCAGGCCGCTGCTTCCCACATACCCGATGACATCGCCCTGCTTCACATAAACACCCTGTCTCACACCTTTCCCGAAACCGCTCAGGTGCATGTAGGTAGTGGAATACACACTGTTATGTTTGATTTTCACATAGTTGCCACCACCTCCCTTCTGATAACCCACTTTAGTGATCACGCCGTCGCCCACTGTATGAACCGGAGTTCCGGTGGCTGCTGCATAATCGACTCCGTGGTGCGGACGCCTGATTTTTAATACAGGATGGTACCTGGAGTGGGAAAACCCCGAACTGATCCTGGAAAACCTGAGAGGCGCCTTTAAAAAGGCCTTACGAAGGCTGTTTCCCTGTTCATCAAAGAAACTTCTGATACTGTCCTGGACAAAGGGTATCGCCCAGAAATCGGTCTCATTATGGTAAATCCATGCACCCGTTATTTTATCAATGCCCAGGGAGTTCGAATCCACATAGGACTCCTCATAAATTACCTTGTAACGATCGCCCTGCTGTATTCCGAAAAAATCAATGGTCCAGGCAAAGATTTCGCTTAATTCCACTGCCAGCATGGGATTGGCATCTTCTGCCAGCATCGACTCCCAAAGGGATGTTTCAATGGTACCGGAGGCCACCTTGAGTCTTGTTTCTACGGGTTTCCGTCCATTTCTGGCCCAGATGGTATCGGGATCAATACTGATAACTACAAAATTCAGATGATCCTTTTCATAGATAAAAACAGTTTCCGCGTGCAGGGGGAGTTCAGAAATGGTATCGGCCTTTGTGTAAAACAGGTAGCGGTTGCCTTGCTTTATTTTTCGCTCGTTTACCAGGCTGTCGGGAAGCAGTGATATCTTATAAATCTCCTGCATAGTTATGCCCAGGGGCTGGAGCAGGTCGGAAAGGGTCTGGTTACGACGAACCTTTCCTTCCTCAATGCTATAGATGCCCAGGGGAATACCATAAACATCTGTTACCTGAACTAGTGTATCCGTATAGGTCGCTTCGATTGGTGTGGAAGCAGCTACCGGACTTGGTGTGTTTTTACAGGCGGAAAACAGACCTAAGCCGATAATCTCCACAAAAAGCAACAAGCCTGTGACCCGAATTCCCTTCCGTTTGATCATACCACGATATTGATAATCTTTTTAGGAACATGAATGAACCGCTTGGGATCAGCTCCTTCGGTCCACTTCTGAGCGGTTTCATGAGACAGGACCTGCTCTTTGATCTCCTCTTCTGCCATATTAAGAGGAAGTAGAATTTTAAACCTGAGTTTCCCATTGATCATGACAGGATATTCGTGAGAGTCTTCCTGGAGCATGGATTCATCAAATGGGGGCCATGGTGCTTCAGCAATGGAGCCACTGTTCCCCAAAATACTCCATATCTCCTCAGCCAGGTGAGGAGCAAAGGGGCCCAGCACCCTGATGAAAGCTTCTGCACTAGTCCGGGTTATCTTACCCTTCTTTATAGCGAGATTGGTAAAGATCATCATCTGCGAGATGGCGGTGTTAAAATGAAGTGCCTCCACATCGCCACCCACCTTTTTAATGGTGGCGTGAAGCGACTTCCTTAGCTCCTGATCCTCTTCACCCTCATGGTAGTGGGATGTATCTGCAAAAAACCTGTGTACGCGGTTCAGGAAGTTGTAAACACCCTTGACCCCGTTTTCAACCCAGGGTTTTACTGCGTCGAGAGGTCCAAGAAACATCTCATAGAGGCGAAGTGAATCAGCTCCAAAAACCCTTACCACATCGTCCGGATTCACCACATTTTTCAATGATTTGGACATTTTAGCCACAATCTGAGTAAGCTTTTCGCCAGTACCAGTATGAAAAAACGAACCATCCCGTTCCACCACCAGGTCGCTACTTACTTTGGCTCCGGCTTCAGTTTCATAAGCAAAGGCAAGGATCATCCCCTGATTAAACAGCTTTGTATAGGGCTCATCGGTAGAGACTATGCCCAGATCGAACAATACTTTGTGCCAAAAGCGGCTGTAGAGCAAGTGAAGTACTGCATGTTCAGCTCCCCCCACATAGAGATCCACCGGAAGCCAGTAGTTTTCTTTGGCTTTGGAGAAGGGCTCTTTATCATTTTTGGGATCAATGTACCTGAGGTAGTACCAGCATGATCCGGCCCACTGTGGCATGGTATTGGTTTCACGCTTGCCTTTCCGACCATTTTCATCCCTTACGTGGAGCCATTCAGTGGCATTGGCCAGAGGCGATTCCCCATGGCTGCCCGGTTCATACTTTTCCAGTTCGGGAAGTTGCAGAGGCAGTTGGGACTCCTCCAGCAATGTAATCTCTCCATCCTCCCAGTGAATTATCGGGAAGGGCTCTCCCCAGTAACGTTGCCGGCTAAAGAGCCAGTCCCTGATCTTGTAATTGATGGCTTCAGTTCCAAGTTTATTCTGGTGCAGCCACTTTATGCATGTTGCAATCCCTTCTTCCTTGGAAAGCCCGTTGATATCAAGTCCTGTCTCCTCCGAGGCGGAGTTTATATAGCGACCATCGCCAATCCAGCAGGCTAAGCCCTGTATTACCTGTTCACGCAAGACTTTATCATCGGTATCCGGATCGAGTATGCAAGGGATCGAAAGTCCAAATGCGGAGGCAAATTCAAAGTCGCGGGTGTCGTGACAGGGAACAGCCATGATGGCCCCGGTGCCATATCCCATCAGCACATAATCGGCTACCCAGATGGGGACCTTTGCATTATTTACAGGATTGATGGCATAGGTGCCTGTAAAGACCCCGCTTTTCTCGCGGGAGAGATCGGAACGGTCCAGCTCTGATTTTAGTCCGGCCTGTGCCACATAGGCATCCACCGTGGATTTCTGTCCTGCTGTTGCAAATGTATCCAACAGTGGATGCTCGGGTGCAACCACCATGTACGTAGCACCGAAAAGCGTATCCGGACGCGTTGTAAATACCCGGAGGGTTTCATTGGCGCCTTCCACCTTGAAATCTACCTCGGCCCCTGTCGAGCGACCGATCCAGTTGCGCTGCATATCTTTAACACCTTCCGGCCAATCGACCTTCTCTAATCCTGCCAGCAATCTTTCAGCGTAAAGCGGAATTCGAAGCATCCATTGCTTTAGATTCTTTCTTTCTACAGGATTTCCGCATTTTTCATGCATTCCGTCATTAAGCACCTCTTCGTTGGAACAGACAATTCTGCAGTGGGGGCACCACCATACCTGAGCATCGTCGTAATAAGCCAGTCGTTTTTCTACAATGTATTCCGTGACGGCCGCTTCTCCAGCAGCTTTGATTTCTGCAGGTATATCTAGCTCTGCAATGGGACGCCCCTTTTGAAGCTCCTCATCAAACCAGGTGTTGTACAGGCGGATAAAGATCCACTGGGTCCATTTGAAATAGCCGGGATCGGTGGTATTTATCTCACGGTCCCAGTCATATCCCAATCCCAGTGCCTTGATTTGTCTGCGGAAATTATCACAGTTGTTTTGTGTTGTCAGGGAGGGATGAGTCCCGGTTTCTATGGCATACTGCTCTGCAGGCAGTCCAAAGGCATCCCATCCCATTGGGTGTAACACATTGAAGCCATTCATCCTTTTATAACGGGCAACAATATCAGTTGCTGTATATCCTTCGGGGTGACCCACATGCAAGCCCGATCCTGAAGGGTAGGGAAACATATCCAAGACATAAAACTTTGGCTTTGAGAAGTCATCCTCTGTTTTGAAGGTATGGTTATCTTCCCAGTAGTCCTGCCACCGTTTCTCAATATCTGCAAATTTATACTCCATTCTGTCAGCTTCTGATTCAGTGTGCGAAATTAGCCTATTTTGCTTTATTTTAACAAAAAAGAGTTGACATGAAGGGGTTTTTTTTACGAAATTCATTGTAAATAAAACTTGAACCTATGAAATTAACCATTCAACATCAGGAGCGCTATTCCAGAGGTGAGCTATTGCTTAGAACCCTGTTTGGCTGGATTTACATCCTTATTCCACATGTCTTCATTTTAATGTTTGTAAGCTTATGGGGAGCTATTCTTCAATTTGCGGCCTTCTGGGTCATTCTTTTTACCGGGCGCTACCCCCAGAGTATGTTTGAATTCCAGGTAGGGCTCATGAAATGGAGCTTGCGAGTAAACGCCAGGATGTACAATGTATCGGATGGTTACCCGGCCTTCGGGATTAATTCGACCGATGAAAATACCGATCTGGTCGTGCCCTATCCTGAAAAGGTAAACCGGGGATTGATGTTGATAAGGCTGTTTTTCGGGATTTTTTATGTCTACCTGCCACATATGTTTATCCTGATATTCAGGGCCTGGTTTGTAGGCATATTAACCTTTCTGGCCTGGTGGATCGTACTATTCACCGCCAAGTATCCGGATTTTATGTTCGATTGGGTAACTGGACAAATACGATGGCAGTTGCGGGTGAGTCTTTACATGATGTACATGACTGATACCTATCCACCTTTTACGGGTGATGAACTGCCAGATGAGGTATAGATCCCGGAACATCAACATATAAAGAATATGGACTATCATCCACTCCCACAGCCCGATCAGATCGAGACCAGAGTCAAAGAAGATGCCATGGGGGCATACTTCATGATGTTTGCAACCGCAGCTATGGGGCTGCCACTTCCCATCCTGAACCTGGTGGCTGCCATTATTTACTACTATGTGAACCGGGATAAGGGAAGATTCGTTCAGTTTCATACGCTGCAGTCTCTGTATTCCCAGATTCCTGTTACGCTTTTGAATTCGGGACTCGTGGTGTGGACCATTGTTAATTTTGCCAGGGATCTGGATTTTTTCGGATTCTACTGGGGATACCTGGTGATGGTAGCAACAGCCAACCTGGTATACTTTATCTTTAGCATTGTTGGAGCTGTGAAGGCCAGGAAAGGAGTTTTTTACTATTTCCTATTTTTCGGTAAGCTGGCCTACCACCAGGTTTATCGGATCAGGCCGGAGCGGGATCAATCCACTTTCAGCAACAGACCCCCTCGCCAGTAAATCTCAAAGATGCAAAGAACTATTCTTCGGGATCTGCTTGTGTTGCTGGGGGTTTTTGGACTCATCTGGCTGGTATTTTCGCTCTTTTCCTATCCAGAGGATCCTCAGCTCATAAGCATCCACAAAGAGGAGAAGTTGGGGGAAGTCTATGTGGATCTGATCCTCTTGAATCCTGTCTTCGGAGAGTTTGATAACAGTCGCGTCGATTCGGCGGTCAGGGTGATCGCAGACCGCCTGGAAGAGGGTTTGGAGGATTCTGAATATAATTACCATTTTGTAGTGTTTGACAGCGAAATGATCAATGCCTTTACCGTGCCGGGAGGAAACATCCTGATCTCAACCGGGCTCCTGGCTTTCTGTGATACACCAGAGGAGCTTGCAGCAGTTATAGCGCATGAGATGGGTCATGTGGAGGAACGACATGTAGTTTCACGACTTATCAAGGAGCTGGGAATTGAGATCCTCACATCTGGAGATCAATATGTGATCGGGGAGGTAAGCGAGCTGCTTACTTCCACCAGTTTTGACCGAAAGCAGGAGGAGGAGGCAGACCTGTTTGCAGCAAAGCTGCTTGAAACAGCTTCCATTGAACCGCGATCTTTGGCCACCCTCTTCAGAAAGCTGGGGAGGAGATGGACAATGAATTAATACAACATTTTGAGATCATCTCCACTCATCCAAGCTTCCATTCCCGGATCAGAGAGGCGCTCTCCTTCAAGCCTGCAAAGGATTTTGAAGCGGAACCCATTGATCTGGATTGGGAGCTTATAAGAGCTGAGCTTTAGCAAAAAATATTAACTTTGCGGTCCATTCCGGCTCCATAGTTTAACTGGATAGAACGTGGGATTCCGGTTCCCATGGTGGGGGTTCGAGTCCTCCTGGAGTCACATACATAACTTTCAGCCCTGATTTGATCAGGGCTTTTTTTTTCTACCCGAAAGGAAACTTTCTCAAAGCCTTTGACTGTTAATATTTCCTTTGAAAGGGGTTTGTTTTTTCTATAATTTCGTTAGGAACAAATTGATATAACTTTTAGGATAGAATTTATGGCTGCTGAATTCCTGTCACCTGTTGGGACATCATACCAGATTGACCGTATGATTTCGGAGGCCAACAATGAGATTGTTTTCTTCGCCCCGGTGCTGAAATTACATGAAAGTGTTATCCTGAGGTTTCAGCAGGCTGATCAACGGAATGTCCGCATTACACTGGTATATGGGAAGGAGCGGAACCAGACCCGGGGCCAGCGTTGGTTCAAGGAGTACAAGAACCTGAGGATTCTGCATCATGATAAACTCAACACCTTTCTCTTCAGAAATGAAAAGGAGTTGATTCTTACATCCATGGGACTGGCAGATCTGAGTGGCAGCCAACACAGCGATATGGGGCTTCTTATTTCCAAATTGAGGGATAGGAAGGCTTATGAGGATGGTATTTATGAACAGGAGCTGTTTATTGAGCAAGCAGAAGAGGTATTTGCTGGTGCCAATTACCAGAAGCCTGAAGATGCCTCAAATCCGGAGGAGATTATTCGTGACATGCCTTATCTGAGTTATTTCGGCATTGAGGACCGAAACCTGGTGAATGGCAAACTAAAGGCACCCAGTGGTAAGATGTATGTGCCCGAGATGGAATTTTATAATGATGGGACCATCAAGGTCCAGGGATTTAAAAAGACACGCCAGCGCCATGGGGAGTGGGTCTTCTATACCTATGAGGGATTTGTCAGGGAGGTGGTGATTTATGAGAATGGAACCTACGTGGATAAAATCTATTGCGACTATGAGAATCCGGCCAAACAGATCTCCAAATATTACCTGCTTTTTGGCATCGGGAACTCGGTAAAGAAACTGTACGATAAAAACATCAGTGAGCTCTACTTTGATAGTTCCATAGAAAAGTATACAGGCTCAGATAAAACCAAGCTATTATACCACACAGAGCGCTTCATGAAGAAACGTTCTCTCTTTGATCAGCCTGAGACCTTCCAGGACATGGTTGACCAGGTTTACGCCGCCCTATACGAATAACCCTTATTCTCTTCAGGTTTTCTTATTTCAGCTGCGAAACTATATATGGCTGAGTATAAGAAAAAAAAAGAGGGCAACCCATATGGGCGCCCTCTGTATGTTTGGATCTAATCCTGTTACCTTTGTCTTCCCTGATTTCTATATTCCTTCTTAGCAGAATAGTTGATAATCAAAGCTTTTGCTCTTCTGAGCGACTGTTTCACATCATCTACTTTACCCATAGAAATATCCTGGTCGACCCTCATGGATATGACCATTTTGCTCTTATCAGCTTCGGGAAGTTTTTCCCTCTCAAACAGAACAAAGTCCTGAATCGCCTCATAGGGGATACCCTCCTCACTGACCAGCTTGTCATTAAGCTGAATCAGGGGTTCAGTTCCATACATCCTGGCCACGTGTGCAATGGGGCGTCCGATGTAGATGTAACTCACAAGAGATTTCTTCTCCAGCTTCTTTACCTCTGTGGCTTCAGGAACTTTAACTCTTACCTGAATCTCAGTTTCCCTCATTGTTGTTGCCACCATGAAAAAGAACAACAGCATGAAAACAATGTCGGGAAGAGAAGAGGTGTTGATCTTCTGAAGACCTTTCCCACCTTTTTTTCTGAATTTAGACATTAGTTACGCCCTCCTATACTTTTAGGTTCCGATTCGGAAATATTCATCTTATACCTCTTCCGGATTCCCAGCTGTATCTCCTCTTCAATGGGATTATTTGTGTTTAGCTCACTGTAATCCTTGTCGAAGTATAGGTTACAGAAGTCATTTCTCAAAGTGTTTACCGCTGCAACTAACTCGTTCTGAACCTGCAGGTATTTCCCGTAGGTGGTTGAACGGTCGTTTTGAAGCGAAATCACCCCTTTGGAGACCTCGCCCCTCCACATTCCATCTTCGGGAAGAAGAGATGAACTACCAGGAGGAAACTGTATTTCAGTCTCTTCCATAACTGGCAGATCTTCTTTGTACAGCGGATTGGTGAAGAACTCAATGGTCTTGTCTTTCAAAGCAAGCCTATCCATTACTTCTCCACCCACCATCAGCAGGTCGCTTCGGTTGAGAAGCACCACCAGCACATTTCGCTTGTTTACCCTCACTTCAACATCTTCCTGTTCTGGATCGGGTTCTGGAGGCAACAGCCTGGTGATCCCGGTGTCGGTATCCATGGTAGTAGTAACCAGGAAGAATATTAACAGGAGAAAGGCAATATCAGCCAGTGATCCTCCATTTACTTCCGGTGTTTCTCTTGATGCCATCGGTTTTTGTTTTTCTAGTGATTCTTATTTAAATGCCTTTGAAGTAATGGCATAGAGAATTGATCCAAGAGCCAATCCAAACAGCATATAGGTCACAAACAAGACTGTATCGACCATCTTCAAGGTTCCCGGATCAGTGTTTCCTGTTCCATCGTAACCAATGATTTCCATGGCTGTATCGCTGGCCAACAGGTATGAAACCACCACCAACACTGCAAAACCTGCAAGTACTATCAGTAACCTTATGAGGGCTTTGGGGTTGGAAATTACAGCAACAAGCGGAAACGCGATAGCAGCAATCAAAGTGATGAGAATAAGGATATATGCCCACATCAGTGCTATATCGGTACGAAAATAGAGTAGAGCTTCCCAGCCAGTTGTCAGTTCTTTGACAGTTTTCTGTGGAGCCTCGGCCGCCGCAGTTGCTGCAGCAAGATGCTCCTCTTCAGCTTGCTGGACGGCGGCAATATTCTCAGCAATAGCAATAGAGTCTGTCAGAGATGTATCTATGACAGGCATAGGGGCTAATGGAGTAATATCCACACCGGCCAGTGCGTCATCAACCCGGTCCACCAGTGCGTCATAATCACCGACGGTCTTGGGTCCGATGTAGAAGAAAAGAACCACGATGAGGGAGATTCCAGCAACCACCCACAAAATGATTTTTGTTAATTTAGAAAAAGCCATAGCTTCTTATTTTTTAAGTTTATGTTTTACCAGCATGTCTACAAGTGAGATAGAAGAGTCTTCCATCTTATTGACGATACCGTCAATTTGAGATATCAGGTAATTGTAGAAAATCTGGAGGATGATGGCCACCATCAGACCGGTAACAGTTGTAATAAGGGCGACCTTGATACCACCCGCTACAACGGTTGGAGACATATCTCCCTGTATCTGGATTTGATCAAATGCATCGATCATACCAATTACTGTACCCATGAAACCAAGCATAGGAGCGATGGCGATAAACAAGGAGATCCAGCTAAGGTTTTTCTCCATAAGGCCCATCTGTACACTACCATAGGATACAACTGATTTTTCGACCACATCAATTCCTTCATCGATACGATCCAGACCCTGGTAAAAGATACTGGCTACAGGACCGCGGGTGTTGCGGCATAATTCTTTGGCAGCTTCAACTCCGCCACTGTTCAGCGCTTCTTCAACTTCCTGGAGAAGCTTGTCAGTATTGGTAGCGGCAAGGTTCAGGTAAATAACCCTTTCAAAAGACAGAGCCAGACCGAAAATCAAGCACAGAAGCACAGCGCCCATAAAACTGGCGCCACCTTCAATGAATTTGGTCTTCAGGGTGGTGTGCAGTACTGCAATTCCACCTTTTTCTTCGGCAGCTGGTTCAGCAGCTACGGGCTCAGGTACAACCTCTTCAGCAACCTGTGTGGTCTCTTCAGCAGCAGGACTATCCGTTGTTTCATCCTGTGCAAAGATTGATGCTCCCATAAAAAGCATCCCGAATACGGCTATCAATGCAAATAATTTTTTCATGGTGTTGTTTGTTTGTTTTACTTTATTATTTAACGTTAAATATTTCCTTAATTAGGTTAATGATTTATACAAGTTAGTGTAAATATACGATTTGTAAAAGAAAAATGCGGAGAGGGAGGGATTCGAACCCTCGGTACCCTTTTGAGGTACACACGCTTTCCAGGCGTGCCAGTTAAACCACTCCTGCACCTCTCCGTTATACCTGTAAAGACTAACTGGGCCACTCAAACCCGCTTATCTTCAGAATTTTGTAAGAACTACTCCCGTATCAGATTACATCCTTTCACTCGGGAGAAATTTGCGGCGAAAAATACAAAAAAATATTAAAACTAGCACTCAAGGCAGAGTGATTTCTCCCTTCAGCGATTTATTTAAAAGCATTTTAACCTCTTCATCATCCAGATTCTGCGCCAGCAGAATCATCATTTTGGTGGTGGCAGCTTCCGTTGTAATATCGTAACCGCTTATTACCCCGGCATTTAAAAGATGCCTGCTGGTTTCATATCTTCCCAGCTCAACACTCCCTTTGATACATTGTGTCACATCTAAAATGACCACCCCCTTTTCAATTGCTATTTTTATTCTCTCCAGAAACCAGGATTCTGTGGGAGCATTTCCGGCACCGTAGGTCTCCAGAACCAAACCTTTCAATTCTTGGTATCCAAGAACTGCATCCATATATTCCGATGTTATTCCAGGAAACAGTTTCAGGATTGCAATATGATTGTTAAACTCTTTGTGAACCACAAGTTCCTTTGGTTCCCCCGGATACCTGATGGCTTCCCTGTGATATATAATATGTACTCCTGCATTTGCAAGGTAGGGATAGTTGGCAGACTGAAAGGCATTAAACTGTTCGGCACTGACTTTGGTGGTTCTGTTTCCGCGCGCGAGTTTACTCTCAAAATACACACACACTTCCGGGACTACCGGCTTGTCAAATTCTTTTGCCGCTGCAATCACGATGGAGGTGATCAGGTTCTCCTTTCCATCTGTTCTCAGGGCCCCGATGGGAAGTTGGGAGCCTGTAAAAATGACCGGTTTCGCCAGGTCTTCCAGCATAAAACTGAGTGCTGAAGCCGAATAGGCCATGGTATCGGTTCCGTGCAATATGACAAATCCATCAAAGGCCTGATAGTTCTCTTCGATGATTTCGGCGATTCGGGTCCAAATGGCCGGTTCAATCTCAGAAGAGTCTATGGGTGAATCAAAACTGTGGGATTCGATTCGGTAGCCCAGGCTTTTGATTTCGGGGATGTGCTCCATGATCTTATTAAGATCGAAGGGCTTCAATGAACCATTGGCCGGGTCATTAATCATACCGATGGTGCCACCTGTATAAATTATTAATATGGTGGGTTTATCTGGGTTCATATTGGGGTTTTAGGCGAAACAATAGCTCAGCGTTTACAGAAGTGATCCTGGCGATCTCTTCTTTGTTCAAGTTATGAATATCTGCCACTTTAGCAGCAGTTTCAAGCAGGTAACTGCTCTCATTTCTCCTTCCCCTGTGAGGTACTGGCGCCAGAAAAGGGGCATCGGTCTCCAGAAGGAGCCTGTTTAAGGGAATTTTACTGACGACCTCTGCCAGATTCGAGTTCTTGAAAGTGACAATGCCATTGATGCCTATCATAAAGTTATAGGAAAGCGCACGCTCCAGTTCGGCCGGTCCACCTGTAAAACTATGGAACACTCCTCGGAGTTCTGGACCTCCGGCTCTGTCCAGGACAGCAAATATTTCCTGAAAAGAATCCCTTGCATGAATCACCAGAGGAAGATCAAGTTTCATGGCCCAGGCAATCTGAGTACTAAAAACCTTCTCTTGCTCCTTTAGAAAAGTTTTATCCCAGTAAAGGTCAATACCTGTCTCACCGATGGCAATAATATCTTTGTGATCTAAAGCTTCCTCAATGCGCATTAGCTCCTCCTGGTAATTCTCCTTAACTGATGTGGGATGCAAGCCCATCATTGGAAAACAGTGGTCCGGAAAACGTTCTGCAAGAGCAAACAGGGGGCCGATGGATGAGCTGTCGATATTGGGTAGCAACATTCGACTTACACCAGATTCGATGGCCCTTTGGATCATTTGATCCCTATCGTCTTCAAAGGCATCCAGGTATAGGTGTGTATGTGAGTCGGTATACATTTTAGTTTGCGGCTACAAACATACATTATCGATAGTAAATAGAAGAAAAACCCAGGGTGCTAATAAGCGCATTACCGCCTTGTTAAGCACCCTGGGTCAAACTACTCCATTATATATAGTCCCTCAGGGGAAGGGATTATACAACTCCTTGTGCCAGCATGGCATCGGCTACCTTCACAAAACCGCCAATGTTGGCTCCGTTCACATAGTTAACGTAACCATCCGCTTCTGTACCGAAATCCACACAGGTTTGATGTATATTTTTCATAATAGTCTGCAGGCGGCTGTCCACCTCTTCCCTCGACCATGGAAGCCTCATACTGTTCTGGGTCATTTCGAGTCCGGATACAGCAACACCCCCTGCGTTGGCAGCTTTGCCAGGGCCATAGAGAATTTTCTTTTCCATGTATACCTCAATGGCATCAGGTGTGGATGGCATGTTTGCTCCTTCACTGATCAAATAGCAACCATTTTTAACCAGGGTTTCAGCATCATTCTTATCGATCTCATTCTCGGTTGCGGATGGGAAGGCCACATCACACTTCACGTGCCATGGGCGCTTTCCTTCAAAGTATTCACAGCCGAAATGCTCTGCATACTCTTTGATGCGGCCTCTGCGGTTGTTTTTCAGATCCATCACCCAGGCCAGCTTTTCAGCATCAATACCTTCGGGATCATAAATGGCTCCTGCAGAATCGGACATGGTGACCGCTTTCCCACCAAGTTCAGTTAATTTTTGAACGGCAAACTGGGCCACATTTCCCGATCCGGAAACAGTGGCAATCTTTCCCTTAAGAGAATCACCTTTGACTTTTAGCATCTCTTCTGCAAAATAGACTGCGCCGTATCCGGTGGCTTCGGGCCTGATCAGGCTACCACCCCATTCAAGGCCTTTTCCTGTAAGCACCCCGGTAAATTCATTCTTGATACGCTTATACTGACCAAACAGGTAACCAATCTCACGACCGCCCACTCCGATGTCCCCAGCAGGTACATCTGTATTGGGTCCGATATGCCGGTTAAGTTCTGTCATAAGACTCTGGCAGAAGCGCATCACTTCGTTATCTGATTTTCCTTTGGGATCAAAGTCGGATCCTCCTTTACCGCCTCCCATGGGCAGGGTGGTAAGGCTGTTTTTCAATACCTGCTCAAAGGCAAGAAATTTCAAAATTCCAAGGTTTACTGTAGGGTGAAAACGCAGACCACCTTTGTAGGGCCCGATGGCAGAGTTCATCTCTATCCTGTAACCTCTGTTGATCTCCACATCACCTTTGTCATTTATCCAGGGAATCCTGAACATAATGACCCTCTCGGGTTCGGCGATTCTCTCAAGAATCTTGGCATGCTTGTATTTTGGATTCTCTTCTATGTAGGGAATCAGTGATTCAGCCACTTCGTGGACTGCCTGGTAAAACTCTGGTTCTGATGGGTTTTTGGCCTTGATTTTGGCCATGAATTGTTCAACTTTTGGATCCATATCTTTTTTTATTGGGTTCGACGGGAGTAAATCTAAAATTATTTAGCACAGTTGCATATGCCCTTTATCATGTACTCCGTATGTCATTAAACATTATCAGCTTACATAGATTAGGCACATCCCTTGTTCAGGAGAGGTCAACTATGGTTTGATACAGGTTTCCAGGCTCTACACGGACCCATCTTTTCAGTTCCATTTGGGTAAGCAGTGAGAGCATAGTAGGGATGGGAATGTCTGAAAAGGAGCTAAGCTCTTCTGGTCTTAAACCATTATGCATAGTCATTAACTCGAGCACTTGCTTCTCTTGCTCAGTAAAAGAGATTTTTTTGGAACGATGCTTTGGGGTTTGAGTAATATCATCTGTCCAGTTCAGATGGTCGATTACATCCTGGGCAGATTCAACCATGGCCGCCACATTTTTCTTGATAAGTCCATTGCAACCTCTAGATCGCTCATCCGTAGAACGTCCGGGAACCGCCAGAACATCCCTTTGATAGGAGGAGGCCATATCTGCAGTGATCAGGGCTCCTCCTGATGAGGCCGATTCGACCACCAGGGTGGCATCGGCCATTCCTGCGATGATGCGGTTGCGTCGGAGAAAATTGTTACGCTCCGGTCCCATACCCGAATGGAAGTCTGTGACTAAGGCACCCTGTCCACAAATCTTTTTTGCCGTTTCCCGGTGGGCATGGGGATAAAGCGTGCTAAGGCCATGTCCCAGCACGGCCACTGTTGGAATCCCACCTTCAAGTGCTGCCCGGTGAGCAATAACATCGATGCCAAAGGCCAGCCCGCTGATAATCACCAGGTCGTTGATCATGCAACTCAGATCCAGGACTATGGAACGGCAAAGTTCCTTCCCGTAGGAGGAGGCTTTTCTGGTTCCCACAACACTTAAGGCTCTTTTTGAATTTAATCCTTTGCTACCACGGGTATATAACAGGATGGGAGCATCCTCGCACTCCTTTAGCCGTGCCGGGTATTCTGCGTCTTTAAAATAGAACGCTGAAATGCGATACCGATCAAGAAACTCCAGCTCTTTTTCAGCCTGGTGAAGCAGCGAGGCTGAAGAGAGAGATCCTGAAACCACCGGACCAATGCCTTCAATCTTTTCCAGGATAGCTTTGTTCTGTCTGAATACAGCCCTGGCCGACCCGCTCTTTTTGATGAGTTTTCGGGCGGTAATTGGTCCGATGGCCGGGGCCATGGCTAATGCGATCTGGTATTGCAGTTCACTGTTGGTGGAAGAAGACATCTTTTACAGGGTTGATGTGTTTTGCTAGCGATTAATCGACCTTCGAATTGGACTTTTTTATATCCCCTTTTATTTGACTTTGTATCTTATATATTGTGAATTTAAATTCCGAAATAAAAAGCCATTTCTCTCTCCGACACTGCATTAGTGTTACTACAGGCAATTTTTTTACACAAATTAAAATGTTTAATTATGAAAAAAGCAAGCACTGCTTTATTTGTTATTTTGTTATTTGTTTTCAGCTGCACCAAAGAGAGTGTAATCCCTGATTCGGATTCCGGAGATAATTTTTTAAAAGGAGCAAAACTTGTTACCAAAACCTTAAAGATTCATGAATCCTCAGGAACCATGGCTGTGGTTGCCAATGCGGAGTGCACTGAATCAGGATTTCAAATTTTACTTGATGGCACAGGTCATGCCACGCATCTGGGGGCTTTTAAGGTTCAAAATACCTATTGCCTGGATGCCAATTTCAATCCGATTCATCCCATAAGAGGGATATTGACAGCCGCTAATGGGGACCATATTTTCACGATGGTCATTGGTTATTCGATAGATGAGGATCTGGGACTCATATACCATTATGCAATCCTGGAAGGGGACGGACGTTTTGAAGGAGCCACGGGACACATAGATATGTGGGGCCTTATTGATGAGGTAAATATGATATTCGATCTGCAGGGTTTGGGCGAAATCACCTACTAAAGATTCGTTAAAGCACTCCATTGGTGGTACCAATGGTTAAGAATTCAAATTGAATTAGCCCTGGGAAGTATATTTTTCCAGCGACTCAAGCATCTTCTCCCGGTCCTCCTTATCCAGGGCGGATAGGCTGATCTGTGGATAAGCGACTACCTTACCACGGAAGTTCTGGTGGAGGATCAGGTAGTGCTGTGTTTTAAAGAGAAAGGGCTTGAGTTCGTATTTTACAAACTGCTTTTTTGGGATCTCAATGGAGTTCTTCCGGCTGGTAAACATGCTTACCGGGTAGAACCTCACCACAATCTTCTCCCCCTGGTCGTTGTAAGAGATAAAGTAGGGGCGCTTCAGGAAGTTGATCCAGTTTAGAATGATGTAGATGGCAGAGATAAAGATGGCCACATGATATTTGGAGAGCCAGAACTCTGTTTCATCAAACCAGGGAAGAAATACAATCGCCAGAATGATCAATGAAAATACAATGGTCATTACCAGCCTGCTCAGCCAGATCCGATAGGTGTTTTTCTGGTTATCAATGCTCATGTTTTCTACGTTGCCGCTCTTTTTTAATCAGGGACAGCTCTCTCCCTGTTTGCCCCTTAACCGATGTGTTTTCTTCTACCCGGCGCATTAGGTAGGGCAGTACAAAATGAACCGGACCGTAAGGTACATATTTTGCGACATTAAAACCAGCGTCAGACAGGTTGTAGGAGATGTGTTCACTCATGCCATAAAGCTGGGAGAACCAGATACGCTTATCGGCTGGATCAATCCCTTGCTCAATCATCAGATCAGCCAGGTACTTGCTGCTGTACTCGTTATGGGTTCCGTTGAAGATGGAAACAATATCCAGGTTATCCATGGAAATTTTGAGAGCCAGGTTGTAATCCTTGTCGGTACTCTCCTTGTCGGGTTGGATGGGATCTTCATAGCCCATTTTCTCGGCACGTAAGCGTTCTCTTTCCATATAGGCACCACGTACAAACTTGGCCCCCAGGAAGAATTTTTCTTCACGTGCCTTCTTGATATCGGCTTCAAGGATTGCGATCCGGTCATGACGATACATCTGGTAGGTATTGAATACGATGCATTTCTCTTTGTTATAGAGCTGCATCATCTCCATCACTACTTTATCGATAAAGTGCTGAATATAGGTGTCTTCAGCGTCGATCATAATGGGAATGTCATAAGCAAAGGCAGTCTTGCAGAGGGTGTCTATCCTGTTGCGGAACTTCTCACCCTCTTCTTTGGTCTCTGCGTCAGAAGTGCCTTCTCCGCTGAGTACTTCCAGGGCATGGTGCTTACCAAAAGCGGTGGGTTTGAAAACAGCAAAGGGAATCTCGGGATTCTTTCCTGCATTTTTTACTGCACGAAGTGTTTCTTCCAGTGCAGCGTTAATTGCTTTTTCGCTCTCCTTACCCTCCACTGAATAGTCGAGAATGGAGTATACATTGGCAGTTTTGATCTTCTCAACGGCTGGCTGGCAATCTTCAAGGGTTTCGCCTCCAACAAAATGTTTAAATGCGGTGGGCTTCACGATCCACCCGATGGGTATTCTTAAAACAGATAAAACTTTTATCACCGGGTTGCCTATCTTCACCAGGATGGGGTATGAGATCAGTTTAAAAAGTATATACGCCCTGCGTAGGTCACGGTCCGACTTGATCCGGAAAGCCGTCTTTGTATCTTCAAAATTAATTTCTTTCATGGTCTCTCGTTACTTGCTACTATTTCAGGGTCGCAATATATGCTAATTATTATCTTTGATTTATGAAAAATGTCATCTCTGCTCCTTTAAAAGCATTCTCAGGTAGCATCCATATTCCCTCCTCCAAGAGCATCTCTAACCGGATGTTAATTATTCGGGCCCTGGCTGGTTCCGGGGCTACTCTTTACAATTTATCGGATAGTGATGACACAAAGGTGTTAAGTGAAGCCCTTGATACAGAGTCAGATGTAAAATATGTAGGGCATGCCGGTACAGCTATGCGTTTCCTGACTGCCTATCTCTCCACACAGCCGGGCGAAGTTACTTTGACAGGATCGCAGCGGATGAAGCAGCGTCCTGTGGGCCCCCTGGTGGATGCTTTAAAACAGGTGGGTGCCCGTATAGAATATCTCGAAAATGAGGGCTGTCCGCCACTCAGAATCTCAGGTGGAGGATTGACCGGGGGAAGCATTGCGATCGAAGCAGGAATCAGCAGCCAGTTTATCAGTGCCTTGATGATGATTGGGCCAGTATTGGAAGGAGGTCTGCGCATCGAACTGAAGGGCGATGTTGTATCGGCTTCCTATATAGAGATGACTCTTTCATTGATGAATAGTTGTGGTGTCGGAGCCCGCTTTGATGGAAGGACAATCACCGTGCCTCAGGGCACTTATTCCATGGAGGATTTCAGGGTGGAATCGGACTGGAGCGGGGCTTCTTACTGGTACCAGGTGGCGGCACTTCTACCGCGATCGGAAATCACATTACCCAATCTTTCTCAGAACAGTCTGCAGGGCGATTCCGCCCTGGTAAAGATTTTTGAGCCCCTGGGTGTTCGCACCACCTTCAATGAAGAAGGACTGATCCTGCGTTCTCAAAAACAGGAGTTACCTGAACAATATGTCTATGATTTTACCGCTTGTCCCGACCTGGTGCAGACTCTGGCAGTAAGCCTGTGCACCCTGGGTGTTCCCTTCAGGTTTACCGGGACCACCACCCTGCGGGTAAAGGAAACCGACCGTATTGCAGCCCTGCAGACAGAATTAAAACGGGTGGGCTTTGTTCTGAGCGCCGATCCCCGGGGAGAGTGGCTGGAATGGGATGGAGCCCGATGTGATCCGGAGGGTGATCCACTTATCCGGACTTATCACGATCATCGTATGGCCATGGCCTTTGCGCCGCTGGCCATCCCGCTGGGGAAGATATCCATTGAAGATCCCGGGGTAGTGAGCAAATCATATCCCGGCTACTGGAAAGACCTTGAAAAGGCTGGATTTGGAATCACCCAGGCCTAATAGGGGCGTGTTGTCTCTTTATCGGACAACTTCAATTTTTCCAAGTTGATACCAGCCATCATCTTTTCTGCCTTCAATAGCAAGATTTACCCTGGGTTCATGATTTCTACGATCTACAACAGCTACTTGTAATTCATAAATGCCTTCAGATACATGATCCGGAATGAAGAGGGAATGATCATAAATATTATCTCCGGGGAGCCACTCTTTGACAACGGCATCTGTAGGAAGCACAATGGATTGATTATCAGAAAACAAGCGCAGGGCCAGGGTGAAATCTTTGTAGCAGGGAGCAACGCCTTTGTTCTCCCACCAGCTAAGGAATGGGAGCCAGCCGTTTGGATGTACCTGTTTGGGGTAGCTGAATCTTCTTAAAACAAACCTATAACCCATTCTTTTCAACCACTCCTCAACCAGATCATTCCACTCTTCTGGTACCGGGGACGATTTGGCGTTAAAAGAGGAGATATGCCATTTGAGTGTTTCGTCGAAAATATACTTCACATCGTCCCTATCATAACCCTCCTGGTCTCTCCAGCGAAGGAATGTTCCGCAGATTTCAAAACTGAGGGGCGAGCTAAGCCAATCATCTTCAAGCCCGCAGTTAATAATTTCCTGAGGGTAAAAGTCATACATGTGGGTCCACCCGTTTTGTTCATCTGCCCAGAATCCCAGGTCACCTATGCAGTCGACTCTCCATCCTACTGGTATCTGTGAATTAGCGTACATGTTTGTTTTTTCATCCATGAGCAGGGCAATCAAGGGAGTTTTCCTGAACGAAGAGGTATAGGCATTTACCAGTGCTTCCCTTGTAGGCTGACTCAGTAGTTCTGATCCGGCACCTTCTCCCCATGCTCCGATTATCGCAAGGTCCACCGCTTCCAGGTCGGGATGGCCATCATAGCGCTTTCCCATCGCACCTATAAGTCCCCCGAAGTATTTGGCATAGCGTGCATCTTCAGGATTCACCATCCACTTATTCACGGGATTGCTATAGGTCCACTCTTTTTCATCGCCAACCAAAGCACGGTACCATTGGGGGACATCTCGCTCATCGCCTGTTCCATAGGGAGCAATCCTAATAATTAGGGTTTGTCCCCTTGATCTGGCCAAAGCGAGTGCCCTGTCCAGCATGTCCCATTGATATGCTCCCTCTTCAGGCTCCATAAACTTCCAATATATGCGCCAGTAGGCGATGGTGGTAGAGGGATAATTCAGGTTGGATAAATCTCCATCAAATTCCTGATAATCAATTGGGAATCCTTCGGTCCAGCCGCTGCCTTCATTCAACTCATCACCATTGAAGCGCTGGAAGGTCATAAATCCCATTCCCGGATTATCTAAGACCTTGTCAATTTCCTGAGACCGGATAACAACTACATCATCTTCAATTTGTGAAATAGCATTTTGAAACGGAATAATAAGGAGCAGGACCGCAAGTGTTGCAATCGGGATAGATGTAAGCTTTTTCATCACAGTTTATTTGCAAATATTGGAGTATATTTCTATAAATTTATTCAATATTTGGATCCCATGAAAGCTAAATTTTTGCCTGCCCTGTTATTAATTGTAGTTGCCGGATGCTCTAATCCGGAATATGTTCTTGAGAAAGTTGACAATCCCCTGTTCAAGCCCAATGTTGAATTTATGGGCAACGAAGACCTGAACCATCCCGGATTTCAGGTCCTAAAAGAGAAGTATCAGCTGGATACCATATTTCGGGGAGAGACAGATGAGTTTAAAAGAATTCTGATGCTCAGGCATTGGATCCGGTCGGTAGTATCGATTGATGATCATGGCGATCCCTACCCCGGAGGGGGATATGTGGAGGGTATATTAGATGAAGCATTAGAGGGACAGGGATTTCATTGCGGTCATTTCATGAAGGTACAGAATGGTATCATGAATGCCTATGGCTATGTGAGCAGAACGCTTGGTGCAGGTCCCGGAGTGATGGATGGACCAGATGGGCATCATGGAATCAACGAGATCTGGCTCAACGACTACCAGAAATGGTTTCTCTCAGATGCCAAGTACGATCATCATTTTGAAAAAGATGGGATCCCTTTATCTGCTTTGGAAATCCGTGACGAATATTTGAAAAACGGGGCGGCGGATATCACTCTGGTAAGAGGTCCGGATCGAATCCCCAAGCAAATTAATCCTGAAACCGGATCAAGCTGGGAACGCAGTGCACAGACCTATACCTGGATCGAGTATCATACCCACAACGATATGTTTACTGTTTGGCCGGAGCATGAAACTTTACTGAGCATGTATGAAGATGATTATTTTCTGAATCATACCTGGATCTGGGATGGGAAACCCCACTGGGCCTATGACAAGCCCGAGTTTATGCGCCGGGTTAGCAACCGTGATGCTATTGAGTGGACGCCCAATACAATTTATTCGGAGATCCGGCTCGAGGGTCACATGGCCAGGATAAGGCTCTTCTCTGAAACTCCCAATCTGAAAGAGTACCAGTTAAGGATAGGTCCTTCAGGGGAGTGGGAAGCGGTGAAGGATTCCCTGGACATGGAGCTGAGCGGGGAGAGGCATGAATTTCATTTTCGGACCATGAATCTGGCAGGGGTATCCGGACCGGCACATAGAATTGTCATTGTTAAAAAGGAAGAGGGCGGAGAGGAGGCTATAACTGCACTCTTTAAGGAGGGAATCACCCTCATCCCATATCCCCAGGAAGTGAGCTTTCAGGAGGGAGATTTTGTTCCTGGAGATGAACTGCGCATTGTTCTTGACAGGGATGCCACAGATCAGGTGAAGTTTACGGCCCGGGAGCTGGCCCGAACTCTTGAAACAGAATGGGCCATAAAAGCTGAGATCACCGAGCAGGAGTCCCCCGGGGCCATCCGATTGACCCATGATGGAGTTTCTGAAAAAATCACTTCACTCCCGGAAAAGACAGCCCTCCAGGGATATGAAATGCTCGTAAATAAGGATCAATTGACCATCAGGGCTATGGGGGATGCTGGCCTTTTTTATGGTACCCAGACTTTGCTGCAGATCCTGAAAGCAGGCGAGGCGGGATCCTATATTCCCGGAATGAGAATTACCGACTGGCCAGATATTCCGCAGCGGGCCTGTCACTACGATACCAAGCATCACCAGGACAAGCGCGAATATGTCGAAGGCTTCATCCGGGATCTGGCCAGGTATAAGATCAATATGCTGGTCTGGGAATGGGAGGACAAATTCCTCTACCCCAGCCATCCCGAGATTGGGGCTCCGGGAGCCTTCACCATGGAAGAGATGCAGGAAATCACACACTATGCAAAGAAATACCATGTGCAATTGGTACCCCTGGTTCAGGGGCTTGGACATGTGAGCTACATCCTGAAGTGGCCACAACATAGTCACCTTCGTGAGATCGAGGCCTCCAACTGGGAGTTCTGCCCGCTGAAAGAGGGAAGTTATGACTTGCTCTGGGATCTCTGGAAAGATGCCATAGAGGCTACTCCCGGTTCGGAATACATCCACATCGGCTCCGATGAGACCTATGAATTGGGTCTGTGTGAGCTCTGCCAGCAAAAATCTGAGGAAATTGGAAAAAGCGGACTCTATCACCAGTTTATCAAACAGGCCGGAGCACCCCTGCAGGCTTTAGGCAGAACAGTAATGGCCTGGGAAAGGCCCATGGGCTGGGCACATAGTGATTCGCCTGCCAGGGGTAAAGAGCCGCTGGAGGGACTGGTATTGATGGAGGATTACAAGTATGAGAGTGATGACTTCACCTATGCCAGGGAAGCAAGTGAGGCAGGCTACGAAATTTTCACCTATGATCCCAACCCGGGCATTGAACCGCTTTTCCTTCCCTACTTTTACAAACTTAGAGGGGAAGGAGAGAATGAACATGAGGCTGAAAACTCATTGCAAAGATCCCATAAGGAGGTCTCCCGGGCGGCAGTATCAGGATATTTTGATGGTATGATCAACACCTCATGGGATGATTCAGGGCTGCATAATCAAGTCTGGATGATGAGTTTTATCAACTCGGCCGAATGGTCCTGGAGCGGTGCCAATCCATCAGCGGAGGAGTTTAGTAACAAGTTTTTCCTGAACTATTACGGGGATAGGTCCAGTGATATGAAGGAACTGTTCCTATTGCTTAATAAGGCAGCCTATTTCTATTATAAATCTTTTGAACGCAGGGTCTGGCACTATGGCGATATCGGCAAGACGCATCTGCCTGATCTGCCTCGCGGTGACAACCTGGAGTATGATGAATTCTGGAATCGCGAGTATGCTGAGAAAATTGATGAATCCCGGAAGCAGATCAAACATATGGAACGTGCCATGGAAATCATCCGGGCAAATCAGTCGGCTGGTATCCGGAACAGCTATGATCTGGAGATCTTCTCTTCCATCGTTCAACTGGTAAACCATAGCTGCAATACCTACCTGACACTTTCAGAACTTGAGCGAAGCATCAAGGAAGCCCATAATCAGCGCTTTCGGAATCATGAAGCGGCCCTGGGGTCCCTGGAGAAAGCAGTTCAAATTATTGAGAGCAACCTGCGGGAACGAGAGAAAGTGTACAGCGAGCTGGTAAGCATTTGGGAACGTACCAGACTTCCCAAAGGAATGTCGACCGATGATAAAGAGTTCTTTCACAGGCAGGACCGCGCCCGGCACTTTGCTTTCAGGCGGGCCGATATGTCTTATTTGATCTGTGATGAGGAAGAGCTTGGATTGGAGGAGTACAGAGAGAGACTGCTCGATTACATAGAATACTACAGCTCTCTCTATTTTCAAAAAGAAGCTGAACCGGTGGCAGGCATCTAGTTTTTCGAGTCGCGACGTTTCAGGAAAAACTGCTTAAGCAGGAGGGATGCCTCTTCTTCCAGCATGCCCGGAAGCACGACCGTTTTTTTATGAAGAATCTTCTCTTTCAGATGGGAAAAACCCTCCTTTGGATCGGAGGCTGCAAAAACCAGGCTGCCCAGTTGGGCCCATTTCAGGGCGGCGGCACACATCACACAGGGCTCCAGAGTAACATAGAGGGTGCACTCTGTAAGATATTTGGCACCAAGGTAGTTGGCGGCTGAGGTAATAGCAATCATTTCTGCATGGGCGGTCACATCATTCAATTGCTGGGTCATGTTATGCGCCCTGGCAATGATCCTGTTCTGATTCACCACTACTGCTCCCACCGGCACCTCTTCCATGTCCATGGCCTTGTGAGCTTCCTTAAGTGCCTCATTCATAAAATATTCATCGGAGAGTACGGGGTATACCATGATAGATAAGCTTTCTTACTATTTCCTTTAAAAAGTTGCTAAATTTGCAGCTCAATAAAGTTACAAAAATAGAATCTTATGTACAGGACACACAATTGCGGAGAGTTGAATATGAAGAATGTTGGTGAGGAAGTGATGCTCTCAGGCTGGGTTCAGAAGTCCAGGGACCTGGGTGGGATGACCTTTGTGGACCTGCGCGATCGCTATGGGATTACCCAGCTGGTGTTTAATGTGGAGACCAACCCTGCTTTGTGTCAGGAAGCGCGTAAACTGGGAAGAGAATTTGTTGTAAAGGCGTCAGGAAAGGTGGCCGAGCGAAGCAATAAGAATCCGCAGATTCCCACCGGGGAGATTGAGATTTTGGTGGGGAAACTGGAGGTCCTGAATAGTTCAGAAACACCCCCTTTTACCATTGAAGAGAATACAGACGGGGGAGATGACCTTCGTATGAAATACCGTTACCTCGACCTGCGCCGGAAGGTGGTTCGTGAAAACCTGCAACTGAGGCACCGCATGGCCATTGAGATCAGGAAGTATTTGAGCGAAGAAGGATTCCTGGAGGTGGAGACCCCTGTACTGATCAAGTCCACCCCGGAAGGGGCCAGGGACTTTGTGGTGCCTTCCCGTATGAATCCTGGGGAGTTTTATGCCCTTCCACAGTCACCACAGACCTTTAAGCAGCTGCTGATGGTGGCGGGTTTTGATAAATATTTTCAGATCGTAAAGTGCTTCAGGGACGAGGACCTTCGGGCCGACCGTCAGCCCGAGTTCACCCAGATCGATTGCGAGATGTCCTTTGTGGAACGCGACGATGTGCTCCATGCATTTGAAGGATTAACCAGGTACCTGTTCCGCTCCATCAAGGAGGTGGAAATTGAGGGAGAGTTCATAAAGATGCCCTACACAGAGGCCATGAGCCGCTTTGGAAACGACAAGCCCGATATCCGTTTTGGTATGGAGCTCAGCGAAATGTCGGACCTGGTGAAAGGGAAGGGATTTCAGGTATTTGACTCGGTCGAGTATGTGGGTGGAATCTGTGCTGAAGGATGTGCCGGGTATAGCCGCAAGCAACTGGATGCTTTGACCGATTGGGTAAAGCGACCTCAGATAGGGATGAAGGGACTGGTCTATGTAAAATACAACGAGGACGGAACCCTGAAGTCCTCGGCCGATAAATTTTACGATGAAGCCGCCCTCAAGGAGTGGGTAGCATTGTTTGGCGCCAAGCCTGGTGATCTGATCCTGGTACTGGCAGGTGACCATGAACTTACCCTGAAAGCATTGAGTGAGCTTAGGCTGGAGATGGGCAACAGATTGGAATTGCGCGATCCCAGTGTATTTAAACCATTATGGGTGGTGGACTTCCCGCTACTTGAGTGGGACGAGGAGACCAAACGCTTCCATGCCATGCACCATCCCTTTACCAGTCCCTACGAAGAGGACATGGAGCTGTTCCGGACCGATCCGGGAAAGGTACGCGCCAAGGCATACGACCTGGTGATCAATGGGGTGGAGATCGGTGGTGGTTCCATCCGGATCCATGACGAGGGACTGCAGAAACAGATGTTCGATAACCTGGGCTTTACAGATGAGGAGGC